>ERZ1673817.13-NODE-13-length-89598-cov-21.241136_pt1 | contig 89598 bp, 93 predicted proteins | sample MGYA00580146_ERZ1673817 | MGnify/ENA primary metagenome ERZ1673817 (study PRJEB41219, sample SAMN04549607) | soil metagenome | isolation source: soil | place: USA: New Mexico, Bitter Lake NWR | collected 2008-11-15 ...
ATTTTAAAAGATTAAAACAGCACTTTTTTAGATTTAAAGGTGCTGTTTTTTGTTGTTCTTAGATGTTTATGTTCTAGTATCCTTTAAAGAATTTCTTTATTTAACCTATCTCTAAAAGAACGTAAGAGCTACTTTATGATTGCAGAACATAAGGAATGGAGAAAGCTTTCCTTCGTTTTTTCGTTTTTACATTTTAGCTGTAAAATCAATCAGTATTATATTTGTGAGGGGAGTTTTCATTTATGACAAATGAAGTAGCAATTAGCTATGCTGTTCTTGCCCTAAAAAATTTAGGGATTGATAAAAAGAGAATTCAACAGGTGGCAAGTGAAATGAGATGGTTATTTGATATGTTAACGGAAGAGGAAGCTATGTTGTTAGCGAATAAATTCCTTTAAAAATGAAAAAATTCCAACCAACTGACTGATGGTTGGAATTTTTTGTTCCAAAGATGCTAATTTCTCTTTATGATTATCTATCCGACTGAAAGGTTAAAATAAATAGAAGCAATGTCTCAGATATAATGAATATAAATATACGATAGGTCAAAAGTATCCTATCTAATGGATATAAAATATATATTGTATATAACTAACTAACCGACTAACAGTTTGCAGAGAGTTTCCGAAAGATACTTATACAGCTATAACTATGTAAGGAAAGCGGTTTGATACATTGTGTAAAGGATTAAGGTATAAATTATATACATGTGGCTCAATTAATAGAAAAATCTATAAAGAATCTACAAAAAAGAAACGCATTTTTTCAAAAAGTTTGTTATATTTCAGAGTTGGTTTTAGACCAATGAAAAATAATTGAACGGAGCTTTAAAAATAGTTGTTTAACTTTCAGATGAAAGAGCTTAATTTTTAAGAAAGCAGTAACAAAAAAGTCGTATAAGAACCGTTGAATGTTCAACTATCATTCTCGTTGAACAACAAAATCAATCACATTCTTTAATAGAGCTTTTGAAAAAACAGCGATAAACTTTTTTTGATTACTACTGGATAAGATGGAACAATACATTTAGTTGATTGCAAATATCTAGAAAAAAGTTCTAAAGATGAATTAACCTCCTTTAATCATTGATTGTTTTGTGGAATGTAACCTTTTTACCAAGTTCAACCGTATCTACTTTCCAGCCATAGTCCATCCATCCTTTTGCTTGACTATTGCCGTAGTGATTTGCCCACCATTCTCTATATTTTGTTGCAGAAGGCGGTAATTTGAATCCGAGAATGCTCTCAATTTCGTCAATAGTGATTGTAATAGTTGATACATCTTGTTTGTTGAGGTATGCCCCTAATGGTTGATATATAGTCATTTTTAACCTCTCCTCTCCATTTTTTTACTTTATCCTATAATATACAGCTTCAAGGTGACAAGTAAATGAATATTGGGGGTATAGAAAAAACAATAAAATCTAGAGATAACGATATAACGAAGAATTGAAGGATTAGAACTACATCTCGTTGAATTAGGTTACAGGAAATGTTTGTTGAAAAATCAAACTAGGCAATGTGAAAAAAGAGGTGGTGAACCATGTCAGTTCATTTGATTACCAATGATTTATTAGATCAATTTAATGAGTTGCTGGAGATGACCGAAGCGAAGCTCAATATTGTTTCTCCTTTTATTGGTATGCAGACTGCTTCTAGGTTGGCGGACTGGCTCATTCAAAATCCTAATGTAAAATGTAACATAATCACCCGATTTTATCGGGAAGAATTCATTGAAAATGTCAGTAGTGTCTTTGGTCTTGAAAAGTTACTGCACGCTGGGGCAAAAATATATGCTTTGATAGATTTACATTCTAAACTGTATGTGTTTGATTCTCATTCTGCCATCATTGGTTCGGCAAACTTTACTCACGGAGGCTTTGTATCAAACCATGAGATTGCTGTTTTACTGAGCAATGAGCCAGAAATTGCATCCAAATGTATAGAATACTTTGATGATTTATTATCAAGGATTGAAAATGCAGGGGGAGGTTTAGTTACACAAGAATGGATTGATGAGGAAAAAGAGGCAATTCGTAAAATAGCTCCTAATAGAAAGGATAAATCCGTTACTTACTCGAACGAAGCAAAAAAGGGCGTGAAGCTTTCTAAGATTGTTAAACCAGATTCTTTTGAAGAGTTTATCCAAAGTACGCCAAAGATTAGCTTAACACATGAAGAAGTTTGGCTGAAATTTGAAGGGACTGGGGAAGACCGCATTCCTAATCATTTGAATTACCAAGAAATGAAGGGTGTGCGGAAAAGAGATCTTAATCGAACATTTTTTCCAACAAGACCAAGTGGTATCAAAAAAGGTGATTTGTTATTTTTGACTATTGTTAGCTACGATGAAAATAATCAACCAACTCCGATGATTGTTGGATATGCTCGAACAGATGGTTATAATCATGACAATGTTGCTGTTGCCAGTGAAATAAAAGAAGAACCTTGGAAAGAAAGGTTTCCATACTATGTAGAGTTTACAGATGGTAAAGCTATCAAGGCTCCAATTAAGAATGGCATTCGTTTAATTGACTTATATGCTAGTCTTGGAAAAGCAACGTATCCTTCATTACAACAAAAGTCAAATGTTAGCTTAAAAACATTACACAGTATGCATTTTAGAAGGTCACACATTCGTATTACAAGTGAAGCAAGGGACTATCTGATTAAAGAGCTAGATAAGTTGTTTACTAGATATGGGTATATTCAGCTCGGATAAGTATCAATAGTAAAGGGCGATAAGCAAATAGAGACTTATCGCCCCGTTAGAAGTGATAATCATTTATCAGTTACATAAGTTCTTGCCGAATAAAAGTAATTTTTGTGTTAGTTAATTCATCTATTAGGGGTATCCCAAACAGTTGAATATCTTGATTGTCTAAAAATTCAAGGAACTCCTTTATCTCATCCTGTTCTTTAATTAGATAACTCTTATTCAAAACAGCAATTCCAAAGAAATATCCTTTGGAGATTTTGAATTCGGCTGCGGATAGGAAAGCCTTGCTTCTCCTTTCTGAAAGAACCAAGCTGACATAACATAATACGAAAAACAACAATATGGCTATCGGTATATCTAAAGGGAATGAAAAGTAGAAAACAAGAATACAAGCAATGGTGCAAAGAAAAATGGCAACTATTAGCAGTATCATTTTTTGCAGGGAATACTCCACAATTCCTCGATACGTCATCGTGTATCACTTCCTTTAGTGGTAAATTAGGAATATTTCCAATCCGTTTAGTAACAGTGTGTTTTCTAACAACTTGTATCTGTCAATATGAATGTGCAGCGAGTGGTAAGAGTACATAACCACAACATCGAATTGATCAGCATTTTTTATAAGGCGGATTAACTCAGGGCGAACTTCATAGGAGTCGCAGTGATCCAAGAAGAGACCTGTCTTTTCTGTTGGTATACTATGTTCCTTAGCAAATCGGGCAATAGCTTCTTGTTGTTTTGTGATTGTGCGGATGGTTCGCCCACGGATATAAAACGCCACATTTTTATTGGAAAAGTCGATTGTAATCCCTCCTTTCTGGTGAAATTATGAATAAAAAATCGAAAGGACTAGTTATGTTAATGATTTTTTTCACGTTTAATAATGAAGTGGTATAAACTGCCTAATCCAATGAGGAATAATCCTGTATAAAATATATTGCTAGGCGTGATGAGTGTATCAATAAAATTAAGCATCTTATCCCCTCCTATCCCAGGCTAAACAAAAAAGGTCGATAACATCTTCCAGAATATTCGATTTTGTAGAACCCAGTATAAGGGATGGAAACAAGAATGCCAAGGATGTCTTTAATTATTTAGAAAATAAGTGAATTGTTGGTTTTATTGAATTGTCAGGATTCTCGAATACAGGTTTTATTTTTTGATAAGATAAAACTAGTCCTAAATTAGGATAATGTTCTATCTCTAGCTAACGTTTGGCGTAACAAAAATATTGGTCTCATCGTTTTATGATTTAACAGGTAACTCGGGCTTGTTAGCTGTTAGATTATCAAAGTTAGGGTAAAAAAGTATTTGAATTATCTTCGCCCTTTTCTTCTAAAAAGAACAAAGCAGAGGAGTGTTTTGATTATGAAAAAGAAAAATGTGAAAAAAATAAGGAAACTGAAGTGTGAGGCGCTATACGAAGTAAATTTAATTAGTATGGAGTATGAACAAATTATTGAAAAAACAAAAAAAGAAGAAAAGAGTAGTATATTTGAAGGTTTAGAGTGGATTTCTGACGAAGACTTAAAAGATCTTTATATTAAACGAAAAGATAGAAAATATGCTGCGTTGACAATTGAATTGTACGCTCTTGTAGAACAACTTTTAAAGGATATTTATTCCGAATGTAATGATGGAAAAGAATACAAAAAAGAAGATAATGTAAACACCATACTGGATTTACAAGAAAAGCTCAAAGACTATATAGAATTTGATAAAAATACCAATACTAAATTGCTTGCTGACCTAAGAAATTATATAATTCATGACACATTTTCTTTAAAACATGCAAGAAAAAAATGGGGAATTAAGAAAAAGAACAAGGAGTTATTTCACTCACTGTTAGACACTGTGAAGAAATATATAAATAATATGATTGTAAAATAAGACAGGCATTATTTTATTAGCACAGGAGTATACTGCATTATTAAGAATAAATGCTGTTTAGCTTCTAACGGGATTAGATAGTTAAATAGGTTCTAAATTAGCCACCCATAGTAGGGTGGCTATTCATGTGATTGTAAATAATAAATTACAAAGGATTAGGGTTATGACAATATTCACGGTAATTGTCTTGGTATAGCATTATCTAGCTCCTATAGTTTTCGTTTTTAGGACATTGGTACACATATGTATTGCTAAGCTATCGCTCATATCTGTCGAAAAGTCAGCAGGATGTTGAAGTAATGTATGATAAAACTGGTGAACGGTTAATTTCTTTACGTTTGGAATGCCAATCACTTTTTTGAGACCTGCTCTCCACATATTAACGTGGATAGTATGGCAATTAATGTTTCGGGTAAAGAAATAGTATGTAAGAAAAAATGCAAATAAGCCAGTTTCTTATATGTAGTTAAGCTAACGCCTCTGTGTTTTTGAATATCTTCTAATACGGCTACTGTGATTGGATAAGATGATAACAGCTGGTCTAAAAATCCATTCCAAGCTGATGATGCGTTCAAAGTACGAAAACTTTTTATCGAGCTTAATGATTCCGTATTGAATAAGGGAACAATGCTGGTTACTATGTATATGCCATATCGAATAGCCTGGTGTTGTAATGGATTGGTCAAGCGATAGAAGATACGTCATTTCTCATATCACCTTTCTTGGTGCCAATTAATATTGTCTCATAGTCAACATTCGCTCTATCTGGGTCAGCTGTATTTAAAAATTCCTTTAAACTCATTTCTTGATACCATTGTTCTTCCTTCTCTTGCTTTTGCCTTTCTTCTCTTTCAGCCTCTGCCATTTTTTTCTTTAAAAATTGCTCATATGTCGGGCTATCCCAAGGTTGTAGATAGTATTCGTCTAATAAGGCTTTAAGGAACTCGATATTATTTACACAGCCTGATTTCAATTCCTTCTCAATTTGTCTCATTTTTTTCTTTATCCATTGGTCAAATCTTTTTTGGTATCGTTCATTTTGTAATTGCTTTCTAAATTTATCTTGGTCTTTTAAAGATAAACCACAAGCAGCTGCGGCGTTAAGCAAATATTCATCTTGAATGGTTGCTAGTAAATAAGCGTACAATTTTTGCAAGTTATTCATTTGTTCTTTAAAATATACAGAAAAAATGGCTTTTTGAAGAACCATATAATTCATTTCCCCGTAGTGTGTGGTGTAGAACTTCTTTATGGAAGAGAAAAGCTTAAATACAACCTCTTGCTGTTCTTGTACGTTGAACCCGTGTTTTGTCATCAAACAAAAAATCTGGTATCGTAATTTTGTTTCCTTTTGCTGTTCCTTGTCTTTTGGATAGATTTTAAAATTGTTAATGTTCTCCTTGGAAAAGTCGATTTCTTTCCAGTTCCGTTTTGTTCGTTGTTCAAAGGTGCCATTTAGGCGTTCGCGTAAATTGTTGATGTACGCTAGCCATTTTTCTTCGCCTATCCAGTTTTTATAAAACACCCCTACTTTAATTGGCTTTGTCGGTTCGGTTGGAAACAGTGGCACTCCAAAAATAGTGGGAGTTCCTTTTGTTCCGTTCTCAATAATAAACCCAACACTCTCTAGTTCTTGCCAGACGGTCATGCCATTATGCTTTTTGCTTTTTTGCCTAAATGCTGAGGGGGATACGCCTAAATCGGAAGCTAAATCTTCTTTCAAATATGGAAACTGAAAATAATCGCCAATAATCGTGGTTTGTTCTGAAGCTAAGTGCATAATATATTTGTAAAGGCGATAGCCAACTTTAAAAGCTAATGGGCTAAGACTGCTTTCGTGGACTTCACAAAACCATTTCCAAGCTAATTTAACTAATTGATTTGGTTGATAATGATCGTTTTGATAAGTTGCCATTTTGTATTTCTCCTTTCATTTTGTCAAATTTGCCAATTATATTTTTAAAATTCAGATAGTAATTGTGATGATTATGCGTTTAATCAATAAATAAGGCATCTCGTTGTTCAAATACTTCTTGTTCAAGTTGTTCTTTACGGTAAATATCCTCAAATTCTTCACGTGTTAAGCCAAAATAGCGCTTTTTGAAAATAAACTCGGAATACTCGACCAACAGATGCAATTCTTCGGCTGTAAGTTCTTCTGTCACTAGGTGGTTTCGGTCTTCATAAAATGTAATCCCATAGAAATATTGAAGCGCATAGATAAGGTCATTCAAGGAACGGTGGGCATACAATTCGGTGTCGGTTTTCGTTCCAGAGTCGGCATTCATCCACTGGAACATTTGAATAGCTTTTGTTCCAAGGAAAGGAAGGTAGTTCCCATTTTCAATGTTTTCTAAAATTTTAAGGTCATAAATGCTTCCTGTATGTATGGTTTGATAAGGCTTATCCATTTGTTCTTTCGGAATAGCGAACTTCATTTCAACCAGCTCCTTAACATTTTTTGATAGGGTATTGTCATCATATATTAAATTTTGAAATTGTCAAATTTGTCACTGGAAAGCTTAAAATTTGCCGTATGTAAATTCAGAAAACTCTACAAGTACATATAAATCTTCAGAGGTCAACTCCTTTTGCTGAATAAAGGGACATCGTTCTAAACTATATATTAAATCCCCAATTGTTCTGGTTCGGAATAATCCCGTTTCCCCTTTGTTGATTTTAATCCAGCCAAGAACTTCTCCTATATCTGGATGGAAACTTAAGCCGAGGATTCTCTCTAAGTATGTTGCAATAAATGAATAAGAGTAGCTGTCTAACATTAAGTAGATGTTCTCTAAATACTCGAAGCAAATGTTGCCTGTCGGGAATATGTTAAAATACCGTTCATTAGTATCTAGGGTATTTGTAAAATTTGGCACTGTTTATTTCACCTCGGTATTAATTTGTAGATAGGTTGTTTCATTCAGCAAAGAAAAGAACTTGTTTTCTTCGATTACGGTAAGGATTGCATTATACAATTTTTCGTTATTGCGATTTAAGCGTCTTGATAGTGTAATACGGACAATTCCATTGAGCAGTCGGGAAATGCCGATTCGTATTCCCCCAGATACGTAAAGGCTATATCCATTTTGATGGGCTGTTGGTTCAACATTTGTAAATGGCATAAAAAGTTTCATAACACTTTCAAAGTCTGTCGTTGAATAAAAGACTTTTTTGCTGATCATATAACACTCCTCCTATGTCTTTGTTTATTGCGTATTATAGTTATATATCAAAAAATGAAAATGTCAAATTTGATGAATGAGAAATGTAAAATATCAACCGTATTCTGGGAAAAAAGGCTTGGGATGAGAACTTACGTGTGGTTTTTTGCATCCAGAAAAATGCTTTTATCAGAACGTCTCTCTGTTTGTTTCTTGATAAAAGGTGTTAGGTCTAATTCATCAAAGATTATTCAGTTTAAATCCGAACATCTATTTTTGCCGAGATTCTAGCTAGGCACTTTTTATCGAGGACGCATTTTTAAATGGACTATCGTTTTCAAACGCTTTGCTGGGGGAAAGGGCTTTTCGAATGCTTTCTCGGTAAAAGGGTTGATTGTGGGACAGCAATGAACCTCTTTTTCACACGATGATGAGGTTTGGACATAACCAGGGGTGGATAGTAATTTTTATGGAAAATACACTTTTTATCCAGGAAAACGTCCCAGTGTTTTGGGGGAGAGCGTCGGTCCTTTTGTTTCTAGGGAAAAGGAGTTAGGTGCTGAATAGTTTTTAATTGAAAGGTGTTCTGGTTAAATGAAAACATCTATCTTTTGTCAAAAATCCAACTAGATGTTTATTATCGAGGACACATTTTTATTAGGGACTGCCTTGTTTAAATGGAAATGGTTATATTGTGGGTAATATAATTTATTATATTTTATTTTATATGTGCGCAGACTTTGACGGCGTTAGAATTTGACGCTGAATGATTTGTGATAAAAACGCTAGTTTCCTCAATAAATTTAGAGATTGAAGATAATGATGGTCAAAGAATGACAGTTAAGTAACAAGCAAAGAGATATTTTTAGAAAATTCAATCATTAGTTATACTTACGTATCCTAAAAATGAAAAGGAGCGTAAGTATGAGAAAACCAGAGAAAAAGTTAGATGTTCACTGCGGAAAACAGCCTTATCTGGTTGTGAAGCGCGGCGAATTATGGATAGCTGATTTAACGGGATTGGACGCTTATAACCGAAAAGAAGTAGTTCTACTTATTTTGCAAAATGATACAGGAAATCGCTTTTCGCCAACAACAATAGCTGTTTTATCAGCAACCGACGACCAAGAGGATGACCTATTTATTGAAACTATTTATCGCAAAAGCAGTTATGGAAATTTAAAAATTCGTCTGGATCTTCGCCAGCTTTCGACCATTGACAAGAAGGGGAGGCTAATCGAGCGGCTGGGGAGAGTGAATGACAAAGCTCTTGAAAATATTGAGAGAAAGTATTCGGTGCTATTAGGGGAAGCATCTCCTGCTTTGTATTAGAACCGCTTTGTGATGAAACAAGGCGGTTTTTTATAAATTTTTAAAAAAGTTGTTGACAGAGAATTTATTGCCCATATATAATGACTATCATAGCTACCAATGATTAGCTGAAAATTTCTGAAAAAGGGTGTGATTGATTAGGAAAAGAAAATTTGATAGAGTTTTATTCACCGAATATTAAACCCAAGTAGTTCCAGTGCCTGTAAAAGGTGCTGTAACGCTAAGTGCTTTCAATTGTTGGTCAAATTGGCGAGGGTTCAAGTTAATCCTGCTAGTTAGCCATACAGAAGGCACACAATCTGCTTAATTACTAAATGAAATGCTGTTGATTAACGACTTCCCAACGGGGGTAGTGTGTCCGTTAGGAAGCAAATATTGGCTTAGTTAGGGGTGAAGTATGCCCTTATCTAAGTAACAGCATTGTCTCGGTAAGCAGATAGAGTGTTACAGGTACTGGAATTCCTTGGGTTTTTGTTTTTTATTCGAGGAGTTCTAGTGCAGTCACTAGACTCCTTTTTCTTTTGTTCCTTGAAAACAGCATAGTTTTTACAACCTAAACGCGCAGTTCGCTTTGGTTTTATTTATCATTCTGTGAAATGTGCGTGAAACTTCAATGAACCGCTTTTGCAGTGGGGAGAAGTGATTGAAGAGAACCAATTGTTTTACAAGAAATTATGAAAATATAGGAGGTAATCACAATGAGTCATTATGATAAGTTCCTAAAAGAATTGGAAAGCACTTTAGTAACAGATATGGCAAATATACTTAACATTCCAAGAGATTATAGTCTGGAGAGCTTAATGCTTCTTGAAAATCGTCTTAATCTTATTTTTGAAATTGAGCGAAATCCCCAATTGCCCACTGTTTTATTCATAGGTTTTTATTTAGGTGAAGCCCTTGTCCGAAACTCTAAAGGGGCAAGTTGGAAAACTGACGATTGCTCTGATTTCTATGATATTTGCGTAGAAGTGCCGTCGAAGGTTGATAAAAACCAGAAGATTACCCTCTATCCTTTCAGAAGGGCAGCTAAGTTTTTAAAAAATCCCCAATATAGCCTTGTTGCAGTGTTTGAGGCTATATGTATATTTCAGAAAATACAATGGGAAGGTTTGGGGGATGAACCAATAAACAAGTGGATTAATAAGAATTGTTAGGTCAAATTCGGTTTTGTAAATGAGATTTCAACCATTAAGTTTCTTCCTGTCAAACGAGGACACCGCAGGGTTATGGCGGGAAGAAACTCTATAATAAATTTATTTTTAGGAGGTCATTGTAATGAAGCCAAAAATAAAATCAGCACAAGTAGAGTTAGAATTTGATACACCATGTGCGATTGTAATTAGTAGAGATTTGATTGAATCAGGGAAAGTTAAGCCTTTTATCAAATTTTTAGACAATATCGAAAAACAATTTGGAAAAAAAGCTAGGAATAAATTGGTGTTACTCTTTGAGGGATCCGAGAACTTTGAAGAGACACGCAAGGCATTAATGAATTACTTTATTTTTCCACAATATTATCAATGGGTTCAAAGATTATTCAGTAAACGCCCATATTTATTTTACTACCTAACTGAAACAGATATGGTTTCACGGTGGTTTTTATTGTGCCTAGCTGATATAGACATTAGTTCCGTAAATAAACCAACTACATTAATTGATACAAGTTCATCTTTCAATAACGAATTGATTTCATTGATAGTGCAAAAAACTTGGCAATACGCGATACAAATGGGAAATACAAACGAAGAACTCGAAGATTTATTCAATAAGCTAAATTTTGCGATTTTTCCCTATAAAGTAGAGTTCAATCACGAAGACGAAAGTATTTCTTTATACTGTTTGGAAAAAAACAAATAAAAACAGCTAATCTAAGCATTTTTAGGAAGTTCATAATTTACCAATTATACTCGGTGCTTGTTTTCTATTGACGAGTGCCGAGTAGATTTAAAAAGAACATAAATGGAGGATGAAAATCATGTTACAACAATTAAAAAAATCATTGGAACAAAATGGGATTACATTAACTACGCCACTACATATTGTTAAGGACTACTTATCCAAGACGCAGAATGAAATGACCGTTCAAGATACTATAAATTGCTTCTCTGAGTTTGACAGTAGCATACGAACCCTCGATTTATCGGATTGGGGGAGAAAACTTGTAGCAGAAATTGTGCTTGACCCTTATAACCCCTTTGAATACGACAGGGCTGTTTCTGATTTAATCGGTAAGGTCGAATACAAGTACGAATGTGATATTAAAACAATGACACTGCTGGAGCTTTTGTTCCTTGTCCAATTCGCTCACATGTATCTTGGGGAAACTTCTAATACAGCTGTATGCCAAGAAAACGAAGCAGTAAAACTCATTAACTTCAATAAAAAAGGCGTTTTTGTTTATCGAAATATTGTGGACGACTTGTATTATGACGGATATATCTTTGAAGGGACATATGACGGGGATTTCTATAAACAAGCCCAATTGTTACTGAATAACGGGTGGGTAAGCGAAGTTCGATTTATAGAAAACAATCAGCAAGTAAGTTGTTGGATATCTGATACTAAGCCAGACGAATTGCAGGTAAGCAAGTCCCACGGTTTTTATGACAGTGGAAATTATCCTAATAACTATTTTGCATTCTGGACGCACCTAGAGGTTGAAATGCTTTATGCCTTAAAAGATATGCAGACACTTACGGAGATTATGGATTTCATAAAGGATTTGCCCCCAAGGGAGTATAAGCGCTTTGAAATTATTGGTAACAGCGATGAAGAAGAAATACCTTACTGATCATTTTCTATAATTGCTAACACGGCGGAATGGGGGTCACTCCCATTCTTTCCCAAACATCATTGTACATAAATAGTTGAAGACTGCTGTGCATAAACAAGTTATTAAACTGCAAAAAATTATCGGAGGTAAATCATGAATAAACGAACAGATTTAATCATTGATCTAGATATATTACCGAAAGAAGAAGGAAACCCTAATTATCCACTTTGTATCAATATTTCTTATAAAGAACTGAAAAATGGAGATACGAGTAAGTTTTTCTCAAAGCTTAATTATTTTCGAAATACTGAACAAGGAAAATTGCAAAATAGGATCGTGATCCGATTTTATGGATATCCGAAGGAAGACGGGTATGAAGAGTTTGAGCTCGAAGTAATTAGGAAATGGGTGCAAAAATTATATTTTCATATGCCTCATTTATTCTACTTTTTATCCGAAGATTTTGAGAATGCGAGAAAGATATTTTTGTGCTTAGCTTCAATTAATACCAAATTTTATAACGGTGGCGAAATGGAAATTGATTTTTTTAAGGATGAAACAGAACAGTTGGTAAAGCAAATTTATTATTATGCAATCACATATGGACAACAAGAAAATAACGCTGGATTAGAAGAGTTGAAAAGGGTTCTAGAAAGAACAGTTAAGCCGTTTGATGCCGCTTAGTAATCTGATAATATACAAATCCAGCCAACGGAATTCAGTTGGCTGGATTATACGAAGTAACAGTAAAAGAGTTACTGCAAAAAGGAAAACGACTTAACCAAGAATTAATTGGAGGGATACCCAATGGGATACATGACTTTGTATACAGGAAAGTTTACGCTAAACAAGCCATTGGACGACGATACATATAATTTATTGGTAGGATTAGCAAAAACACGGCGTATGAAAAGAGATCCTAAAAAGCTGGAAGAAATGGGACTTGGTAATGCTGAAACTTTTGGGGTTGACGGAGAGTTTTACTACAATCCAAATGATTTTGAGCATTTTGGTCAAACGTGGGACGAATCAATTCTTGATTATAACACTCCTCCTGAAACTCAACCTTGGTTATGGTTAAAGTGGATTCCGACGAAAGACCGAATGGCAATTGAGTGGAGCGGGGAGCGGAACTCTTACCATAGTGAACTATGGATTGAGTATTTAGTTGAGAGAATCCTTAAGCCAAGAGGTTATGTGCTTAATGGTCACGTGACAGCAGAGGGAGAATGGCAATGTGAATGTGAGTGCAGTTGTAATTTATTATCTAGGGATTGCCAGTGCGAATGTAACGGAGAATGTGTTATAGATAATTGGCATATTGAGGTTAAGGACAATCAAGTGAGCTGGACATCCTCTGTAAGACATCATATTCCTCGGCATTTTATATCCCCGTTACCTGACAAAGTGTAGAAATAAAATTATTTGATAAATGGTTTTTATGAAATTCGTTTTATCAGAGGAATTATTGCCAGATTTATCGAATTGAAAAACCGTGATTGGTATTTTTAAGCGAAAGGTCAGGATAGTGGAAAAACACATAAAAACATTCATAAGGTTGGGTGAATTACTTTTCAAATATAATCCAAAAATGATATGCCAAGAAAAATGTGGAATAACTGTTTAGGAAACGTCCCCTTTATCCGATATAAAGAAAGAAATGTTTTTATAAGGTGGAGGTTAAATTAATGGAGAAAACAGGCTATTTCGTTGGAGTATTGTTACAAATTGTTTTTACCATATTTTATGTTCTTGTGGTTGCAGCATTAATAAGTGACCTTAGCTATTTTTATGACAGGCAAATGTTTGCAGGTGCTGAAAAGGTACTTTATGTAGGGTTTATAAAACAACTTATCATTTATACGGTTATATATGTGATTGTAATGATTATCGCACAGGCATTTAAATCAGCCTACAAACGTTTAAAGAAAGGACAAAAAAAGCATAAAGAAAACTATCTACCATAATCTCTGCAATCTATTTTTCGACTAGATAGCTTTTTTTCTTAGTGTATATCAATACCGAAATACCGAGCGCAATTCTAGAAATGCTGAATATAGGTAAAATAAGAATAGCCCGTTTAACCAAAGGGTAGTTGAATAAGATATTGAAATTAATATAAGAATGGCTCAGTTCACTGTAACTGAGCCATTTTATTTTCAAATTGAAAAAAATACTATATTTGTGGTGTAATTAGTTATACATATTTATTTATATTTTCTAGCGTGAATTTGCCTTTTGCGATAGGAAACGGAACCTGTTAGCAAATTTGCTCGGGCTTTTTTGCTTGCTTAAAATTTTATTTTAGGATTTATTGTCATTTGAAAAATAAACAGTTATTTAAATTCTTGTTGAAGTAACGGGTGCGTTGAAGAACGAACTGAACAAAAGGACTGTAAAATGGTCCTTTTCAAAAAGAACTGATGAAAGAACATAAAAATATCAGGCATGTTGATTAATCAATAAAAAACCAGTTGAGATAGCTCTATTCCGTATTTTTTAAGTAAAATAATGGATAATCAACACACGTGCAAAAAATATAAAGGGTTTTGTGTATTATGCGTTAGATTTGCAGGGGGATGCTGTATAATAATTGGCATTCCCTTTTGTTTTTGAAAAGTGTATAATAAATTATTGTGTGTTGGTTTATAATATGTTTTTCTTTTCATTTCATATATAAGAAAGGAGCATCAAAATGAACGAAAAACAACGTTTAGAACAAACAGGACAAATTGCAACTGCTAATCCTGCGGACAAAAAATCCGAAAAGGATTACAGCAAATACTTCGAACGAATTTATATGCCGCCATCCTTGAAAGATGCAAAAAAACGTGGAAAAGAAGAAGTCAAATATCATAAAGACTTTGCGATTCCAGAAGAACTAAAAGGTATGGGAATAGGCAGAAAATTTTTCATAAGAACTTATGGTTGCCAAATGAACGAACATGACACAGAAGTCATGGCGGGAATTTTTATGGAGCTTGGATATGAGCCGACTGACCGCCCGGAAGATGCGAATGTCATTTTATTGAATACATGCGCCATCCGCGAGAATGCCGAAAACAAAGTATTTGGCGAGATCGGCCACTTAAAGCAGCTGAAGCAAGACAATCCGGATTTGCTTCTTGGGGTATGCGGCTGTATGTCGCAAGAAGAATCGGTCGTCAATAAAATTTTAAAACAATATCAATATGTTGATATGATTTTCGGTACACATAACATCCATCGCCTGCCACACATTTTGCATGAAGCATATATGTCCAAAGAAATGGTTGTCGAAGTATGGTCGAAAGAAGGCGATGTCATCGAAAATCTTCCGAAAGCGCGCAAAGGCAACATCAAGGCATGGGTCAACATTATGTATGGCTGCGACAAATTTTGCACGTATTGCATTGTTCCGTATACGCGCGGAAAAGAACGGAGCCGCCGTCCGGAAGACATCATCCAAGAAGTGCGCCATCTTGCCGCCCAAGGATATAAAGAAGTGACGCTTCTCGGCCAAAACGTCAATGCCTACGGAAAAGATTTCACGGATATGAAGTACGGCCTTGGCGATTTGATGGACGAACTTCGAAAAATTGATATTGCGCGTATCCGTTTTACGACAAGCCATCCGCGCGATTTTGACGACCGTTTAATCGAAGTGCTTGCCAAACGCGGCAATTTAGTGGAACATATTCATTTGCCGGTGCAATCGGGCAGCACGGAAATATTGAAATTGATGGGCCGCAAATATACGCGCGAGGAATATTTAGAGCTTGTCCGCAAAATTAAAGCGGCGATTCCTGACGTTGCCTTGACGACGGACATTATTGTCGGATTCCCGAACGAAACGGAAGAACAATTTGAAGAGACGCTGTCGTTATACCGCGAGGTCGAATTTGATTCTGCGTATACGTTTATTTATTCGCCGCGCGAAGGCACGCCAGCAGCGAAAATGGTGGACAATGTGCCGATGGAAGTGAAGAAAGAACGGTTGCACCGGCTGAACGCGCTTGTCAATGAAATTTCGGCAAGAAAAATGAAGGAATATGAAGGGAAAGTTGTCGAAGTATTAGTAGAGGGAGAAAGCAAAAACAACCCGGATGTCCTTGCTGGATACACCCGGAAAAACAAACTTGTCAACTTTATCGGTCCGAAGTCGGCGATTGGCAAACTGGTGAAAGTGCGGATTACCGAGGCGAAAACGTGGACATTAAACGGGGAAATGGTAGAAGAAGCGATCGAGGTGAGATAAGATGGCAAAATATACGCGTGATGAAGTTTTAGCGCAGGCGAAAGAACTGGCAAAAATGATTGCGGAGACGGAAGAAGTCGATTTTTTCAAACGAGCGGAAGAAAAAATACACCAAAATGAAAAAGTGCGCACGATGATCGAGCAAATCAAATCGTTGCAAAAACAGGCGGTAAATTTAAAACATTACGGGAAATACGAAGCGCTGAAAAAAGTAGAAGCACAAATTGACGACATTTATGAAGAGCTTTCACAAATTCCGATTGTCAACGAATTCCAACAGTCACAAATGGAAGTGAATGATCTTCTCCAACTTGTTGCTTCTACCATTTCCAATACAGTGACCGATGAGATTATCGCATCAACAGGCGGCGACGTATTGCGCGGCGAGACGGGCGCGCAAATACGCTACCGCAGAAACGGCGGCTGCCATTAAAAAGAGAAAAGAAAAAGAGACGTCCTTTGTTGAGAAAGGACGTCTTTTTTTATGGTCGAAAAAGTTGGCACATCATACGAAACCCCTGCATACAATGAACTATAAGGGAATGATTCATCAGTTTATGTGCACATCGGTTGAAATCACGCATAGGATGAAATGAAGATTCATTTGAGGAGGGTTTGACGTATGTCTGAATACAGAGAGATTATTACAAAAGCGGTTGTCGGGAAGGGCCGTAGATTTACGCAATCAACGCATACCGTTACATCCCCAAATCGGCCGTCGAGCATTTTAGGATGCTGGATTATTAACCATCGCTACGATGCGAAAAAACGCGACAAAGCAGTAGAAATCCATGGACACTATGACATTAACGTTTGGTATTCATACAACAACAATACAAAGACGGAAGTTGTCACAGAGACAGTGTCATATACGGATGTCGTTAAATTAAAATACCGCGATGATGATGACATTATTCACGATGATACAGATATTATCGTCCGCGTCATCCAGCAGCCGAATTGCTTGGAATGCACTATTTCGCCAAACGGAAATAAAATCGTTGTTGATGTTGAACGGGAATTTGTCGCCGAAGTCATTGGTGAAACGAAATTGTACGTGGCGATCGACCCAGAAGGCCGCAGCAGCGACGATGAATTCGAATATGACGAACTTGATGAAGAATTGGAAGATTTAAGCCCAGATTTGCTCCTTGATGATGAAGAGTAAAAACTAGGAAGGAAACCTTCCTAGTTTTTTTGTGTTAGGAATATATGGAATTTGCAGCACATCTTGATGGAAGCTTTCTTCTTTTCTTTTTCCATATGTATCATATTTATGTTCCAAGTCCTGATCATTTTGTTAAATTCCGCTCCCGGTCCAGTGGATTAAGGTTTTGGGAATATCAAATAACTTTTATTGTTTTTTAATAATACCGGACCATACTTAATTTCTATTTATAATTTCAATATTAATAAAATTTAAAAAAATAAAAAAATTCTGTAGACATATATTTTTATATATGTTATTCTATTTAACAACAAACGATGCTAATGATGAATTGATAGAATAAAAAGCCATACAAATTAAATTTACTTGTTTTTCGCAAAAACAAGAGATGGAAGAGGCAAAGGCGCTGTTGATGAAACATGTTTTGCTGTTCTCAAGTTGTTTAAGTCACTGAAGCAACACCTTTGCACGCATTGAACTGCCTCACTCTAACATCAGACAGAACAATTTCTTCTGCTATTCCACTGAACGAAGCAACGGTTCTTCCCGCTGATTTTTATCTTCCCAATGCATTCGCGATTTTTTATTTTGTTGTTTTTGTATGTTTATTTATTCCAAAATATATATTTTTTACTTGTTTATGTTTCTATCCTTGATTGTTCGCTGCATTTAAAATTACTATTCTCGCAGGAAAAATGGTAACTTCTATCATCATCCCTTTTGTCTATATCCGCCCATTAAAGGAGGTGATGGCTTAAGTTAAGGGGAAGGAACATCAATTTGGCGGTGCCGATTTGATGACGGAAGCGTAGAGTAGAGGAGGCATGAAAAGAGGATAACGTCCCAAATCCCGTCTTATGTTCCCGTTTGGAATTAGGCTTCTAGCCTACTTTTCAGATCTATCGTTTATAACCATTCTTAAAATATTGCAATCACATGTAGGAAGGGGAGAAAAAATGAAAACAGCAGTAAAAAGAAAGGCGCAAATTCTTGCGATTGACGCCGGGGGAACGATGACAGACACGTTTATCATCGATGAAAACGGAGAGTTTGTCGTCGGAAAGGCGCAATCGACACCGGAAGATGAATCGATCGGTCTCTTAAATTCTGCAAAGGATGCGTTTGCTTACTGGGACACAACGGTGGAAGAACAATTTCCAAAATTGCTTGCTGGAGTTTATTCAGGAACAGCGATGCTGAACCGGCTTGTATCAAGGAAGGGGCGCCGGGTCGGATTGATCGTTAACAAGGGGATGGAAGATTTTCACCGGATGGGTCGGGCGATCCAGGCATATCTTGGTTATTCTTATTCAGATCGTTTGCATTTAAACACTCACCGTTATGACCCGCCTCTTGTACCAAGGGAGTTAACAAGAGGTGTAACAGAAAGAGTGGATTTGTTTGGAAACGTTGTCATTCCGCTTTATGAGCATGAAGTAGAACCGGCAGTAAGGGAACTTCTGGAACTTGATGTGGAAGCTATTGTCATTAGTTTGCTTCATTCTTACAAGTATCCTGACCATGAACGGAGAGTGCGGGATATAGCCAAAGAGGTCATGAAGAAAGTTGGAAAAGAGGTTCCTGTGTTTGCCTCCGTTGATTATTATCCAGTCCGAAAGGAATCGCACCGGACGAATACAACGATCATTGAGGCGTATGCGGCCGATCCTTCACGCGAAACATTGATCAAAATTAACAATATGTTAAAGTCGCATGGTGCCAATTTTGATTTGCGCGTGATGGCAAGCCATGGCGGAACGATTAGCACGCGGGCGAACGAGTTGGCAAGAACGCTTGTTTCTGGTCCGATCGGCGGCGTCATTGGCGCGAAATACCTCGGGGAACAGCTTGGCATCCGCAATATCGCTTGCTCGGATATTGGAGGAACAAGCTTTGATATGGCGCTCATCACCCAAGGGGACTTAAGCATCAACACAAGTCCAGATATGGCCCGCCTTGTGCTTTCACTGCCGCTTGTCTCTATGGATACCGTTGGTGCAGGAGCCGGAAGCTATGTGCGGATCGATCCTAACTTCAAATCGTTAACACTTGGTCCGGACAGTGCTGGATCGAGAGTCGGTGTCTGCTATCCAGAAGGCGGTGTTGATACGGTAACGGTCACAGATTGCCATGTTGTTCTTGGATTGATCAATCCGGATAATTTTCTAGGCGGGGAAGTCAAGCTCTATCCAGAGCGTGCATACGAAGCGATTAAAAAACAGATCGCAGAGCCGCTCGGGTTATCCGTCGAAGATGCGGCATACGGCGTCATCGACTTGCTTGAATCACAGCTTCGCAACTACCTTGAATCCATGATTTTAGGAAAAGGGTACTCACCGTCCCAATATGTATGTTTTTCGTACGGAGGTGGCGGTCCGTTACATACCGCCGGTTATACGAAAGGGCTTGGTTTTGAAGATGTGTTAGTGCCGGCGTGGGCAGCAGGATTTTCTGCGTTCGGCTGCGGTGCGGCGGATTTCGAATACCGTTATGATAAAACGCTCGATATTAACGTCAATGACGGTGCCAGCGATGATGAAAAACGAAAAGCAGGAAAAGAACTGCAGGCCGCGTGGAACGAGCTTAAGGAAAAAGTCGCAGCGGAGTTCGAAAAAAGCCAATTCAGCAGGGAAGACGTTGATTTTCGGCTTTATTTCCGCATGCAGTACCAAGGGCAATTAAACGACTTGGAAATTGAAGCGCCAATCAAAGAATTTAAAAATATTGGGCACTGGAATGATCTTGTCAATGCGTTCGAAGACACGTATACAAGAGTTTACGCCAAAGCAGCGAAATCGCCAGAGCTCGGCTACAGCATCACAGGCGCCATTGTTCGGGGAATCGTTGAAGTGCCGAAGCCAAAAATCCCAGTAGAACCGTTTGCGGGTGAAACGCCATCGAAAGAAGCGTATCTCGGCAAGCGTAACGTGTACTGGAAAGGCAAATGGATCGAAGCAGATATTTGGGAAATGGAAAAACTGAAACCAGGCAACAAAATTAAAGCGTTTTCGATTATTGAATCTCCGGCAACCACATTTGTTATTCCGCCAGGATTTGAAACATATCTTGACCAGCATCGCATTTTCCATTTGCGAGAAATTTAAGAGGGGGTTGAGTTGAAGATGGCGATGAACATAAGTGAGGAGAAAAAACACAAAACGATCGGCTGGAATGGAAAAACGCTGAAAGAAATGCGGGAGGAAATCGACCGGCTTAGCCAGCTGACCGGACATTACGCGGGATTAAAAGAACTGCCGCTGAAAGAAAGCGACCCGATCCGTTATGAAAAAATCTTTTCGAAGCTGCGCGGCGGCGTGGTACATGCGCGGGAAACGGCGAAAAGAGTTGCCGCATCGCCGATTGTAGAGCAAGAAGGTGAATTATGTTTCACGCTTTACACACCTGAAGGCGATTCTATCGTTACTTCCACCGGTATCATCATTCACGTCGGTACGATGGGGGCTGCCATCAAATTCATGATTAAAAATGATTATGAAGAGAACCCTGGCATCGAGGACGGCGACATTTTCTGCAACAATGACTGCCAGATCGGTAACGTCCATCCGTGCGACGTTCATACGATCGTGCCGATTTTCTACGAAGGTGAACTGATCGGCTGGGTTGGCGGCGTTACTCATGTTATCGATGTTGGTGCAACAGCGCCTGGAAGCATGACGGTTGGTCCGGTCACTCGTTACGATGACGGTTATCAAGTGGCCTGCCGCAAAATTGGAAAAAACGATACACTGCTTAAAGACTGGTTAATTGAGAGTCAACGCTCGGTCCGTACGACAAAGTACTGGCTGCTTGATGAACGGACCCGAATCGCCGGATGTCATATGATCCGCGATCTTGTTCTTGATATTGTTAAAGAAGAAGGAATCGATACGTACAAACAGTTTATCCGCGAAGTGATCGAAGAAGGGCGCCGCGGCTTTATCAACCAAGTAAAAACGCTGCTTATTCCGGGCAGATACCGTCAAGTTTCCTTTGTTGACGTGCCGTATAAAAATCTGGATGTCCCTCCTTATGCCCGTGTGGACACGATTATGCATGCGCCAACGGAGATAATCGTTCACAAAGACGGCAAGTTTGAAATCGATTTTGAAGGTGTCAACCGATGGGGATGGCATAGTTATAACGCAACGCCGGTCTCGATTACGAGCGGGATCTGGGTTATGATGTCGCAAACGCTGATCCCAAACGACCGGGTCAATGACGGAGCATATTATGCGAGCAAGTTTGACTTGCCGTACGGTTCATGGTTAAACCCAGACGATATCCGCACCGCGCACAGCTATGCATGGCATTTCCTTGTATCTGCGTGGAGCCCGTTATGGCGTGGGCTCAGCCGCAATTATTTTGCCCGCGGCTATCTCGAAGAAGTCAACGCAGGGAATGCCAATACCTCCAACTGGCTGCAAGGGGGCGGCTACAACCAGTTCAATGAAAACCATGCTGTCAACAGCTTCGAATCAGCTGCAGAAGGCGTTGGGGCAAGCGCGGTAAGAGACGGGATCAGCCATGCCGCAGCGATTTGGAATCCGGAAGGCGATATGGGTGATATGGAAATCTGGGAGCTGGCAGAACCGCTCATTTATCTTGGAAGAAGCATTAAACCAAATACAGGCGGCCATGGGAAATACCGCGGCGGGAACGGCTATGAAACGTTGAGAATGGTGTATGGGGCAAAAGACTGGACGATGTTTTTCATGGGCAACGGTTACATTTCCAGTGATTGCGGATTGATGGGCGGTTATCCAGCCGCAGCGGGATACCGTTTTGAAGCCCACGGCACGAACTTAAAAGAACGGATTGAAAAGAGGCTGCCGATTCCAACTGGCGGTGATCCTGATCCGGATAACCCGCAATATGAAAAACTGATGGAAGCTAAAGAAATTATCCGTGATAAGCAGGCGATAACGACGGAAACGATTTTTGAAAACTATGATTTATATTTGAATTATTTGCGCGGGGGTCCAGGATTCGGCGATCCGCTAGAGCGGAAACCGAAAATGATTGAAGATGATTTAAACGAAGGCCATATCCTTCCGCGTTTTGCCGAAAGTGTTTATGGAGCAGTTTTCACACAAGATGAAAAAGGGCGATATATCGTTGATGAAGAAGCAACGATGAAGCGCCGCGAGGAAATGAGAAAAGAGCGGCTGAAGCGGGGGGTGCCGACAAAACAATGGATGGAAGAGGAAAGAAAGAAAATTGTCAATAAAGAAGCAGCGATACAAGTGCGTCACATGTATGCGAGCTCATTTGCATTAAGTGAAAAGTTTTATCATGAATTTAAGTCGTTCTGGGATTTGCCGGAGAATTGGAAATTGACAGAAGATGAACTTGACGTCCCAGTCTTTGGCGCAAAAATTAATAAGATAAGATGAGGTGGTGAAAACATGGAAAAGTATGATAAATACGACCGCAAGACAATAGAGGAATTAATCGACGGTACGATAGATTTTTTCAAGTTAAAAGAAATGCTTTCCAATTTTAAAGATGTTGACCGGTTTGACAAATATATCAGCATCCTGCAAGAAAGGGTGCCGTGGGATGATCTGATTTTGCTTCCGGCCGGGCTTCATCTCTACATCGTTCAAAAGCCGGACGGCCGGCGCATCGTAAAATGCGATTGCGGGCATGAATTTTGCGAGGCAAGCGACAACTGGAAGCTTCATGCGCTCATCTATGTCCGTGATACAGAAGAAAAATTGGCGGAATTGTATCCAAAATTGATGGCGCCAGATCCGGAATGGCAGGTGCTGCGTGAATATTATTGCCCTAGTTGTGCCACCCAGCTGGAGGTGGAAGCAGTAACACCTTGGTATCCGGTCATCAAAGATTTCGAGCCTGATATCGATACATTTTATAAAGAATGGCTGAAACGCCCGCTTCCGCAGGCGAAATGAAAAACAGACGGCGGTTTTGGACCGCCGTCTGTTTTTATGCGTTTTCCTATAAATCTCCCATCTTTTGAAATACAAATAATGAAAGACGGACATCGGCACAGCGAGGCTTGCTTTCCGCATTGAACTTTCTCTTTTTCTTTTTTATTATGTTATAATGAAACATGTTGGAACGATCATTTTGTTTTGGTTCGGGATTAGAAGATACATAATGTTTAGTGGATGAATAAAATCGTGAAGATTTTTAGCAGGATGTTTCAAGGGCGATGGGAAATGACAAGTGATGATTATTTCGTTAGACAAAGAACGATTCGTTCCTTTTTGGCATGAAGAAAAAGAAACATAGATTTGTAAAGGTTGGAGGAGAACAATGGCAAAATATACGCCAATGATTCAGCAATATTTAGACATTAAGGCACAATATCCAGATGCCTTTTTATTTTTTCGTCTTGGCGATTTTTACGAAATGTTTTTTGACGATGCAATCAAAGCGGCGCAGGAACTGGAAATTACGTTGACAAGCCGCGATGGCAGCGGCGACGAGCGGGTGCCGATGTGCGGTGTTCCGTATCATTCCGCGCAAGGGTATATTGAACAATTGATTTCGAAAGGATATAAAGTGGCGATTTGCGAGCAAGTCGAAGATCCGAAGACAGCAAAAGGCGTCGTCCGCCGCGAAGTCGTCCAGCTCATAACTCCCGGAACGGTGATGGAAGGGAGAGGGCTTCTGGAAAAAGAAAACAACTATTTGGCGACGGTGACGCTGTTTGCCGATGGCACGTACGGTTTTGCTTATACGGATTTATCAACAGGGGAAAACCGCATCACGATTCTTGCCTCCTTTGAAGATGTAATGAATGAACTGTATGCGATTGGGACAAAAGAAATTGTCCTTGCCAGCGATTTTCCAAGCGACGAACAACAACTACTGAAAGAACGGTATGGAGTGACGATCTCATACGAAGACGGGACGGAAATGCCGGAAGGGTTTGCGACGATTGCCGGCGGGCTTGCGCAGGACAAGCTGCAAATCACGTTTGCCCGCCTTCTTCATTACATCATCCGTACGCAAAAACGGCGCCTTGATCATATGCAGCCTGTGCAAGTGTATCAAGTCGACCACTATATGAAAATCGATTTGTATTCGAAGCGAAATCTGGAATTAACTGAGACGATCCGTTCCAAAGGGCGGAAAGGATCGCTCTTATGGCTGCTTGATGAAACGGTGACAGCGATGGGCGGACGATTGCTGAAGCAATGGCTCGACCGCCCGCTTTTGGACCGCGGACAAATTGAACGGCGCTTGCATATGGTTGAAACATTGATTCATCACTATTTCGAGCGCCAAGAGCTGCGCGAACGCCTCCGTGAAGTGTATGACGTCGAGCGCCTTGCCGGCCGCGTCGCCTACGGAAACGTAAATGCGCGCGATTTAATTCAGCTCAAAAAATCGCTGCAGCAAATTCCTGCGTTAAAAGATATTGTCGCAAAGCTTGCCGATAGCCAAGCGCAGCAGCTTGCCGACAAACTTGACCCGTGTTCGGAGCTTGTCGATCTGTTGGAGCGGTCGATTCAAGAAAATCCGCCATTATCTGTTAAAGAAGGCAACATCATTAAAGACGGGTATAATGAGACGCTCGACCGTTTCCGTGATGCAAGCCGCAACGGAAAATCATGGATTGCCCAATTAGAAAGCAAAGAGCGGGAGCTAACCGGAATTAAATCGTTGAAAATCGGGTATAATCGCGTGTTTGGCTATTACATTGAGGTGACAAAACCAAACCTTCATTTATTGCCGAAAGGGCGCTATGAGCGGAAACAGACGCTTGCCAACGCCGAGCGTTTTATTACCCAGGAATTAAAAGAAAAAGAAGCGCTCATTTTAGAAGCGGAAGAAAAAAGCATTGAATTAGAATATGAATTGTTTGTCGACATCCGTGAACGCGTCAAACAATATATTCCGCGTCTGCAATCATTGGCGAAAGCAATCAGCGAGCTTGATGTGTTGCAATCGTTTGCGACTGTCAGCGAAGAACGCCATTATGTGAAACCGCAGTTTTCCGAGCACCGGGAACTTATCATTCAAGCGGGCCGCCATCCTGTAGTGGAAAAAGTGCTTGGGACGCAAACATATGTACCGAACGATTGTTATATGAATAAAGAGCGGGAACTGTTGCTGATTACAGGGCCGAATATGTCCGGAAAAAGCACGTACATGCGGCAAATTGCCCTAACTGCCATCATGGCGCAAATCGGCTGTTTTGTGCCAGCAGATAAAGCAGTGCTCCCGATTTTTGACCAAGTATTTACGAGAATCGGCGCTGCGGATGATTTAGTGTCAGGGCAAAGCACGTTTATGGTGGAAATGCTTGAGGCGCGCAACGCGATCGTTCACGCGACGCAAAACAGCCTTATTTTGTTCGATGAAATCGGGCGCGGCACGTCCACGTACGATGGGATGGCGCTGGCGCAGGCGATCATCGAATACATTCATGACCATATTGGCGCAAAAACGTTGTTTAGCACGCATTATCACGAATTAACGGATCTGGAGCAATCGCTGCCGAAGCTGAAGAACGTCCATGTAAGCGCCGTCGAGGAAAACGGAAAAGTCGTGTTTCTTCATAAAATTGAAGAAGGCCCGGCTGACCAAAGCTATGGTATTCATGTCGCCGAACTTGCTGGCCTCCCTTCCTCCCTCATTCGACGCGCTGAGGAAATTTTAGCGGAGCTGGAGCAGCAAGAAGAGCAACGAAAAGAAGAACAAGAAGAACCGGGCGGCAAAAATGAAGCGGTCTTCGAACAACTTAGCATGTTCGCCGAAGAAAAGCCTTCTAAAGAAGAAACCCGTCTATCGAAAAAAGAAAAAAAGGCGCTTGAAACGCTGAAGTCCGTCAATTTACTGGAAATGACACCGCTTGAAGCGTTAAATAAATTATACGAAATTCAAAAACTGTTAAAGTAAAGGGGGCATAGCGATGGGAAAAATTCGTAAGCTCGACGACCAGCTGTCCAATAAAATCGCCGCTGGGGAAGTCGTCGAGCGCCCTGCCTCCGTCGTCAAGGAGCTTGTGGAAAACGCGATTGACGCCAATAGCACCATCATTGAAATTGAATTAGAAGAAGCGGGACTGATGAAAATTCGCGTCATCGATAATGGGGATGGAATGGAAGAAGATGATTGCCTGATCGCATTTGAACGGCATGCGACAAGCAAAATCAAGGACGAGCACGATTTGTTCCGCATCCGTACGCTTGGTTTTCGCGGCGAGGCGCTGCCGAGCATCGCCTCCGTCTCGGAAGTTGAAATGAAAACAGGTACCGGAGACGGCCCGGGAACGCAGGTTGTCTTCAAAGGCGGCAAACTTGTCAAGCGTGAACGGACAACAAGCCGCAAAGGGACGGATATTACCGTATCCAACTTGTTTTTTAACACCCCGGCGCGCTTAAAGTATATGAAAACGATTCATACGGAGCTTGGACATATCACCGATGTCGTCAATCGCCTTGCCATGGCGCATCCCGACATTTCGTTTCGCTTGCGCCATCACGGGAAGCAGCTGCTTTATACGAGCGGAAACGGCGATGTGCGCCAGGTGCTTGCCGCAATTTACGGTATGGATGTTGCAAAAAAAATGGTTCCGATTCAAGCAGAATCACTCGATTTCACCGTTCACGGCTTCATCTCGCTTCCGGAAGTGACGCGCGCGTCGCGAAACTATATTTCCACCATAGTCAACGGGCGATATGTGCGCAACATTCCGCTCATGAAAGCGATCGAAGCGGGATATCATACGCTTTTGCCGATCGGCCGCTATCCGATTGTATTTTTATCGGTGGCGATGGATCCGATTTTAGTCGATGTCAACGTCCATCCGGCGAAATTGGAAGTACGTTTCAGCAAAGAAGCCGAATTAAACGATCTTGTCACCAAAGCCGTCCGTCAGGCGCTTCAAGCACAGACGCTTATTCCTGAAGTGACCATCAAACCGAAAGAAACGCCAAAACCAAAAGCGGAACAGGCAACTTGGACGTTTGAACATGTCGTAAAAGAGCCAATGGTTTCTCCACTTGTTCGTGTTGAAGAACCGAAGCCGTCAAGCCGGATGGAAGAAGCAAAAGAAGAAGCAAATGAAGAATCCCTTCCGCTGTCGCCGCCAACGGAAGCACCACAAAATAGCGCGGCTGATGAACGAGAGCGGATGAGCGGGCAGACGGAATCAGCCGAACAAGAACAAGTGCGTATAAATAATGACCGGCTTCCGCCGCTTTATCCGATCGGGCAAATGCACGGAACGTACATTTTGGCGCAAAACGAGAGAGGGCTTTACATTATTGACCAGCATGCCGCCCAAGAGCGCATTAAGTACGAATATTTCCGCGAAAAAGTCGGGGAAGTGACAAACGAAGTGCAGGAATTGCTCGTTCCGCTTACGTTTCATTATCCGGCAGACGAATATGTGCTGATTGATGCGCATCGTGAGGAATTGGCGAAATGCGGCGTTTTTTTGGAACCGTTCGGCCACAATACATTCATCGTCCGTTCCCACCCATCGTGGTTTCCTAAAGGGGAAGAAGCGGAAATTATTGAAGAAATGATCCAGCAAGTCATCGAGATGAAAAAAGTCGATATTAAGCAGCTCCGTGAAAAAGCGGCGATTTTAATGAGCTGCAAACGTTCGATAAAAGCGAACGAATACTTGCGCGATGACGAAATTTTTGCCCTGTTGGAATCATTGCGCAAAACGACCGATCCATTTACGTGCCCGCACGGCCGGCCGATCATCATCCACTTTTCTACCTATGAACTTGAAAAAATGTTTAAGCGCGTGAAATAGCGGTTTTTGCCCAGGTTCCAGGGTAATGCCGGATTCGTTACAAGTATATTGCTGATGGCGGCAGTCCAGGCATCATTGGGAAAAATATTAATTACATTGCGGGAAATGCAATAGTATAGGTTATTTTAAATAAAAATGCATTATCAATCTTGCATGAAAAGGCGCGATGCTTAAATCAGGGGCATCGCCCTTTGTCATTAGAATAGCTTCAGTGAGGCTCTACTTGCTTTGGGCAGCATTTTGCTCACAAAAAAGAAGAAGAGACTGAAGGCTTCTTAATCATACAAAATGCCGGCAGGAATTTTGAAAACTATTGCAGAATAAAATAAAAAAAGGGATTATGTACTATTTCATCAAAAAACTGGGGGAAATGCTATGTCAGGAGTTAAAGTAGAAAAAGTAGATGATCATGTAGTCATTAGTTGGCTGCTATCAAAAATAGAAATACCTATCTCTTGGATTACGGGAATAACCCTTGACAACACTTATGGCGGAGAGGAGAAAACAGCGATCAGAATTGGCGCTCCATATGGCAACACTGATAGAGTTGTCATTAAAACGAATTCGAATACGTATATTCTGTTTACAACCAATGGAGTGTCAATAAAAAATAAAATCCGTTCATTTATGAACGATCAACGATCTGCGAATGACCGGCCGGATCATGGCATCGAAAATTTTGCGAAAGGTAGCTGAACGATTCATGTAGACGAGCTGGAATTATGTTTATCAGTAAACAACGGATGTGGCAATGCTGCACTCACCCAGCGGCCATACTGAATACTTGGGAGAAATCAGAATTCATGGATCGTACAACATTGAAAATATCTATGTTCGTTTCAAAACCATTAAGAAAGACCGAAATAAATCGGTCTTTTTTCGCTTTCTTGTTCCATTACCGCTCCTGTTTGCTTGAATTTATTTTTTAGGATTTTCTTACAAATATTGAGTATTCTGTTGGGTGATCGAATCCTAATTTTTTTGCTAACTTTATGGAGGCTAAGTTATTAACATCACAGTCCCATCTTGGAATAAAATTGTTTTTTAAGCAATGATGAATAAATGCTTTAGCAGTAATAAAAGCAAGACCATTCCCTCGATATTCTTTATGGGTTGCAATATCCACTTCAGCGATGGCATCGCCAACAAATATGGATGTGCATTCACTGACAACTCTTTCATTATGTAAAACACAATATCCAAAACCATTTGCCAGAAAATTTGCTACCGATCCCCAGTATTCTTCATAGTAGGAATGATTAAATTCAGTGCTATGTTGGATTGTAGTTTCGTCTATTCTTTTTAGAATAAATTCCTTGGGAATTTGCATTGGCTCCAAGGAACATTTATTTGGATGAAAAGCAAATGAGTATCTTTTCATTTGTACTGTTGCATCTTTTAATAATTTATTGATTGTTGCATCCCATTTTGCAGTGGACGAAAATAAAGTAAATCGTGCTCTTTTTTCCTGTGTTTGATGGATATAAAACGCTTGGAATGAATGATTAAAAGCATGATTGGTTTCATCGCCAACAATAAAGTAAATGCCTGACTTTGTTCCGACTAACGCTGATTTGGGGCATTTTGAGTTATCCGCATAAACCACTCCGGGGATCATGTGATTCAAGACAGAATAACAAAATGTTGGGCAAGTCTTTGCATGATTGCTTACTAACCGTAATACCTTTTTAAACTCACTATCTTTTAATTTTTCCAATTCAACTCACCATCCATGTTGCCAAAAATGGATTCATTTTTTCTTTACTAATTATACATAAAATATAAAGTGTGCAATTCATTTTTACATATTTGTTAAATGCAGTAAAGGTTGCCTAATAACCAAAAAATATAAGATATGGCGAATTTAGAAAAAATGTTTCAACCGCTTGCCAACATTACTGATGGCAATAAAGAAATGATAAAGTTACTGGCATTGGTATTGCAAAGATTTTTCTTCATTAGGGAAGATTTTATGAGGGAAAAGAACGATTCATATAATCTCTAAAAACCAGTACAGCCTCGCTTGAAGCCGCCGTCATTTTTCGAGCGGGATTTAGCTGAGAGCGAATTCATGGACAATGTAGCGGTGGCATTCCTAAAATCGGATAGCCATCTACATGACAAGGGAGGATTTTAGTACTGGTTCACGCAAGGTCATTCTACAGAAATCGTGAATTTATTATTTTTTAAACTAGGTGTAAATTGTATTTTGCTTATCGGTAAATTTTCCCCTTCATTCGTACTTCCTGACGCTTTTTTCGCGGTTAAATACTCATCAATAGTGTCATATGTAGTCGGGGAGACTTGAAAAGTATATGTAATGCCGGTATATAAATTCAATGTAAACTGTTTTTTGGTGACAATCATCGTTTTATCTTTAGGAACATAGGCAATTTCTTTTGTTTGGTATCCTTTTGCAGCAATATGCACGAAGAACTTAGAATATTTGCCGCCTTTATCTAGTATTTGTATGGTTACAGGTATTTTATTAGGGAGTTGCTGAACCGCATCTTGTTTGGTAGAACAAGCGGCTAGCAATACAATAACGGTCATAGTCAATAAAAGTGTTTTTTTTATTTTCAAAACCTCCTTCCAAAAATTTGGTTGCAGTTAATATTATAATATAATAAATTTACAAAAAATTCAATGATAAGGGGATGCATTGAAAAAGATGCTAAGGGGGTTAGTGGAAAAACAAGAGGCAAGCAACCATTTAGGTCGTAATAAAATCCCGGCTTTTTTTATTCGCTTTCATGTTAATGAAATAGATGACCATTTTTTGCATGCTCCTCAAAACGAAATCCGTTTTTTCATTGGCTTGTCCAATTTCGGTGCGGAGTTTTATGCCACACAAAAAGACCGAAATAAATCGGTCTTTTTTGTGCGTCTTCTTTCACCATGCGCTTGTTGTTCAATAAATAACGGGAAGTGTAATCTTTCCAATTCACATAGGAAAGGGGATTTACCAGAATCCAAATCCTGGTCCAAAACCGCCTCCGAATCCTGGTCCGTAGCCGCCTCCAAAGCCATATCCTCTACCACCAAAACAGCCGCAACCAACAATGATCAATAAGATGAACAGCACGACGATAAACGCCAGGCCACCACCTGCATATCCTCCAGCACTCATTTCCTTCACCTCCATTTATTTGCCTTCAGTTTATAATATAGGACTTTTGATCAATTTGATTGGGCTTAAATAAATTTCCGCGAATGCTGATTAACCGAGCTGCTGAATCTTTTGGCAAGATTGGTTTTATGGTAGGAGTATTTGTTGTTAAAGCGGTACAACAGGTTGGATATTTTAAAGTGATGCTGCACGTTTAATGGATGCTTGCCGCTCCCAACACTGTCAAATTTTCGGCTGAAGCAGCCAAATCCTTAACTGGCAGGTATTTGCCGATGATGTTCAGATTGCCTGCGGGGCGGCTTTTGTGATGCACTAAATGCTGAAAAAAATCGAAAAGTGGTCGGGGGATTGCTTTTTTTCGATGGCTTTCATTACTAATCCATCTCTGAGTTGTTATCATTGGCAATGTCTCTATTTTGCGCGATGTGAGTTATTATGCTTGTGTTGTGATTGACATCCATGGCGTAAGCAGCTGTCCCATAAGGCATTACTGTAACTGAATCAAGATGGATGAAAATTTTTTCAGCCACGGTTTTCCCTCTTTTTTATTTACAACGTAACATTGTTATGTTACATTATATAGCATAGGAGGTGGTGGCGGTGAAAGAAGAATTAATTTCGAAAAAAGAGTTGCTCGAACAAACAGGGATCTCTTATGGCCAGTTGTATCGGTGGAAACGAAAAAAGTTAATTCCTGAAGAATGGTTTATCCGCAAATCAACATTTACGGGGCAAGAAACGTTTTTTCCAAAGGAGAAAATACTGGCGAGAATTGAAAAAATTAAACAGATGAAAGATGATTTGTCGCTTGATGAATTAGCGAATATGTTTTCGCCCAACCCTGCCGCGGTGACTCTCCATAGAGATGAAGTTGTGAAACGTAACATTGTTTCGAAAATAGCATTGCAATTTTATATAGAACAAAAAGGGGAACAGCACATGTTTTCCTTTGCCGAACTGCTGCAGCTTTATATTCTTGATCAATTGCTGCAGACAGGGGAAATAAGTTTGGAAGAAGGAAAATGCGTGTTTGATGTATTCGAGAAACATTATTCCTCCTTTCAAGGCCGGAGCTGTGAGCTGCTGTTTTTGCGGAAAATGGGAATAGCCATATGTTTATTAGTAGCAAATGGAAATGACGTCTATGTCGAAGAAAAAGCAAAAATCATTGTTCGTCTTCACGTGCCGACTTGCGTGGAACAATTAAAGCTAATGGTGTCGGAGGGATAAACAGATGGAAAGAAAGGACTTGGTTATATCTGGTTCTGGAAGTGCTTCGGGCGGTCGATATGATTTAATCAAAATTTCTGGGACTGGAAAGATTCATGGAGATACTGACTGCAACGATATGGCGATTTATGGGATAGCGACAATGGAAGGAAACGTGAAAGCAAAGGCGGCGCATATATCCGGAAAAGCCCGGATTACAGGATCATTAAAAACGGAACAGGCAAAAATTCATGGAAACGCCCGGATTAACGGCGATGTGCAATGCAAACAATTGGATTGCCACGGGAGGGCAAATGTTGACGGGAATGTATCGGCGGATGAAGTGCATATTCATGGAGAGGCAGTCATTAAAGGAGACTGTGACGCAGAACAATTTCACGCGCGAGGAGAGTTTTCCATTGGCGGTTTATTAAATGCGGGGACCATTCAAATAAAGCTTGGCGGACATTGCCAAGCAAAAGAAATCGGCGGGGAGCGCATCGAAGTTAAGCAGCAGGGGATGGCATTTTTGAAAAAGCTGTTATTTCATGTTGGTTTGGATGCCGAAAGCATCGAAGGGGATGAAATCTATTTAGAGCATACGAGTGCGAAAGCAGTCAGAGGCAACCGGGTGACGCTTGGTCCTGGCTGCAACATTGAAATCGTGGAATATCAAGGAGAGTTTCAATGTGATCCGAGTGCGAAAGTCGGTACTTATAAACAAGTATGAAGGAGGGAGAAATATGGGGAATCATGTGCGCCATTTAACTGTAAACGGATCTGCCCTCACTTCGGGTGGAACGTTTCATAAAGTGACGATTCGCGGTGACGCTACCATTAACGGTGATTTATGGTGTGATCGCTGCAAGGTGTTTGGCAATGCTGATGTGAGCGGCAACATTGCGGTGAAGTTGTTTCGCATCTTTGGCCAAGCGAACATCCGTGGAAATATTCAAGGAGAAACGATCAAGCTGTTTGGGGCAATGAATTTACGCGGAGATGCCGCTGTGGCATATGATTTTCATCTTCGTGGCTCTGCCCATATAGATGGCGATGTAACAGGAGGAACGATTCATGGCTATGGAGAAATGAAAGTGTCCCGCGATTGTGAAGCAGACGTTTTTTTAGTCAAAGGCGCGGTAGAGATTGGCAATACGTTAAACGCGGAGCAGATTGAATTGTACCTTCATTTTTCTGATAGCCGCATCGCTGAAATTGGCGGGAAAACGATTCGAATAAAACGAAGTAAGGCAATGAGCATTCTTCACTTTTTGAAACGATTTGCCCGCGAATCAGCAAAGTTAAAAGCGGAAACGATTGAAGGGGATGACATTTATTTAGAACATACCGACGCTAAAATGGTCAGAGGCGATCGCATCATCATCGGCCCGGGCTGCAACATTGATTTTGTGGAATATCACACAAGTTTACAGCAAGATGAAAAAGCGATCGTGAAAGAAAAAAGAAAACGATCATAAGAGAGGGAGAGAAGATGACAAAGAACGAAACAAGGATGAAGTGGGTGGTGCTTGGACTGCTCATTGGCATTTTTGTCGCATCAATGGACAATACGATCGTTGCGACAGCAATGGCGACGATTGTCGCGGATTTAGGAGGGATGGATAAGTTTGTTTGGGTGACGTCTGCGTATATGGTGACCGAAATGGCAGGAATGCCGATTTTCGGGAAACTTTCCGACATGTACGGACGGAAGCGTTTTTTCGTCTTCGGATTGGTGGTCTTTTTAGTTGGCTCGATGCTATGCGGAATTGCGCAAAATATTGTGCAGCTCAGCGTTTTTCGGGCGATTCAAGGGATTGGCGGCGGCGCTTTAGTGCCGATTGCGTTTACGATTGTGTTTGACATTTTTCCGCCTCAGCAGCGCGGGAAAATGGGTGGGCTTTTCGGCGCGGTATTTGGGTTGTCGAGCATTTTCGGCCCGCTCTTTGGGGCGTATATTACCGACTATTTGACGTGGCGCTGGGTGTTTTATATTAATATCCCGCTTGGCATTATCGCTTTCTTGCTTGTTGCTTTCTTTTACCACGAGTCACCGAAACATACGAAGCAAAAAATCGACTGGCTTGGCGTCATCACACTCGTTCCGGCGATTGTCTGCTTGATGTTTGCGCTTGAGCTTGGCGGCAATCAATACGAATGGGATTCTTTGGTGATCATTAGTTTATTTTTTGCTTTTGCGGTGCTGTTTTTATTGTTTCTGTATGTGGAGACAAAAGCGCAAGAACCGATTGTGTCGTATCATATGTTTCGCAAGCGTTTATATGCCGCGAGCAACCTCATTGGCTTTTTCTCAGGAGCAACCTTTATCGTCGCCACCGTTTACATCCCGATTTTCATTCAAGGGGTGACGGGCGGATCAGCGACAAACTCCGGATTGATTTTGTTGCCAATGATGTTGGCGACTACGGTCTCTGCGCAATTAGGCGGATTTTTAGCGGGAAAAATGAGCTATCGGAACGTCATGATTCTCTTTATGTCGGTGTTTGCAATTGGCATGTTTTTGCTTAGCACGATTACGGAGGACACGTCCCGCCTCACGGTAACTTGGTATATGATTATCGTAGGATTAGGGGTTGGAGCCTCATTTTCCGTGTTAGGAATGGCGGCTATCCATCATTTTTCAGAAGCAGAAAGAGGCGCGGCTAGCTCAACGAACTCGTTTTTACGGGCGCTTGGCATGACGGCCGGCATTACGATTTTCGGAATCATTCAACGCAATTTGTTTACTAGTCAATTAAAAGAGGCGTTTCATGGAATGAACGGAATTCCAGCCATGAGCGTCCACGATCCTCGTGCGATTCTTTCTCCGGAAGCGCGCGCGCACATTCCAGCGCTGATACTGGAAAAAATAACGGCTGCGTTAGCTTCTTCCATTGCGCACACGTTCTTATGGAGCTTAATTCCAGCGGCATTGACGCTTCTGTTCGTCTTTTTTATGACAAACGATCGGCTTGCATCGATGCATGCTGCACAACGCGGCAAAATGCAGGTTGGAAACGAATAATCGCCATGAAAGAGGCGAATGCTTGGAGCATGCTGCAAAATATGAGGCTGCCTATTTTCTTGTCTCCCGGCGCGCTAGCGGATGCTAGTGTCTTTTTTTTATTTTTGATATTGACAGTACATGGGAGCGGTGATAAAATGGCTACAAACATAAAACATACTAATCATATAGGATTTATATGTTATGAGACTCAATGGCAGAAAGGGGGAGTTATATGGGGAAAGCGGTCATTATTAATGGAAATCCTTCTCAAGTGTCAAGGCTCAACGGAATGATTCAATACGTAGAACAACGGTTGTTGCAAGCGGGCATTGAAATTGAGCACATCCGAGTCGCAGAATTGCCTGCAGAGGATTTAATCAAAGCAAAATTCGATAGTGAAGCCATTCTGCATGCTAACAAAAAGGTGGAGGAAGCGGAGGCGATCGTCATCGCAAGTCCGGTGTATAAAGCGGCGTATACGGGGGTATTGAAGACTTATCTTGATTTGCTTCCACAAAAAGGATTAGCAGGAAAAATCGTTCTTCCGCTGTTTATCGGAGGCACGATTGCCCATCTTTTGTCCATCGACTATGCTTTGAAACCGGTATTATCCGCATTAGGCAGCAGGCACATTCTTGGCGGGGTGTATGCGGTCGACACTTGGATAACCCGAAATGAACAAGAAGGTTACCATCTGTCAGAAGATTTGATCCACAGATTAGATGAAGCAGTCACGGAATTTGCTGAAGAAATCAAGCGAAGAACAGAGTTATTGCTGGAACGAGTCGAGTAAAGCAGACAGCACCTTCATAGCAAGAATGATGAAAGAAACATACCCACTAGTCACCACAATGCACCTGTTACGATTCCACTCATGCTTTTATCCGTTCCATTATTCCTTCACATAGCAGAGGGACTCTCCTTTGTCTATAAATAAAAAATCTAAACAGAGGTGAGAAAGATGTCTTTGAAGTTTGCTTATTGGGTACCTAATGTTAGTGGAGGCTTGGTCATTTCGAAGATTCCTCAAAAAACTGGCTGGTCTTTTGAAGACAATGTTAGGTATGCGCAAATTGCTGAAGAAGCCGGATTTGAATATGCGCTGCTGCAGACCAGATTTGTTGCAAGCTACGGTGCGGAAAAACAACTGGAAGCTATCACGTTGGCATCAGCTTTAGCGGCGGTAACTAAACGACTAAAATTGATTTCGGCTGTTCTTCCTGGCTTGTGGCATCCGGGAACGGTAGCCAAAATGATCTCCACCATTGACCAAATCAGCCATGGACGTGCTGCGATTAACATCGTGAGCGGATGGTTTAAAGGAGAATTTCACGCGTATGGCGAGCCTTGGCTGGATCATGACGAAAGATATCGGAGATCCGAAGAATTCATCCGTGTGTTGCGCAGCCTGTGGACAGAGGAAGAAACCCATTTTCGCGGCGATTTTTACCGAATTAACGGTGCTCCTCTAAAGCCGAAGCCATATAACGTTCCGGAGATTTTCCAAGGAGGCAATTCCCGTGCCGCACGGCAGATGGCTTCCAGAGTGTCCGACTGGTATTTCATGAACGGAAATACTATTGACGGTCTCAAAGCGCAAATCGATGAAGTGTCATCGCTGGCTAAAGCAAACAACCGCAAGGTGAAATTCGGTGTCAACGCGTTTGTGATCGTGCGGGATACGGAAGAGGAAGCGAAGCAGGTGCTTCGGGACATCATTGCATACGCGGATGCCGAAGCGGTGGAGGGCTTCCGAAGCCAGGTGCGTTTTGCCGGCAAAGCCTCCCCAGAAAGAGAAGGCATGTGGGCTCATTCGGATTTTAACGATTTAGTCCAATACAACGACGGTTTCAAAACCGGATTGATCGGCACGGCAGAACAGGTGGCGGATCGCATTATCGAACTCAAAAAAATCGGCGTTGATCTCATTCTGGCCGGATTCCTTCATTATGACGAAGAAATCCAATTATTCGGCGAAAAAGTGATTCCGTTGGTTCGTGAAAAGGAAGCAGCATTAAAGGTGGATGCCGTATAAAAAATGACTTGCAAAGGAGATTGTGAATATGGGTGTAACAGTGGATAGCTCGAGTGTGCGGCCGAATTATGAAGCACTGCGAGAAGAAATCCGCGCCATTGTGGAGAAAGTCATTAAACCGAATGCCGACATTATCGACCGGGACGGCATTTTCCCTAATCAAAATCTCCAAGTACTTGCCGAAACAGGATGGAATAGTGTATTGATTCCTGAACGGTGGGACGGGCGTGGTCTGGATCATGTCGCTTTTGCGATAGCTGCGGAAGAGATCGCCAGAGGCTGCCCTTCCACATCACTCGTTTACGTCATGCATGTTGGCGCTGCTCAAACGATCGCACTGTACGGAAACGACGATCAAAAGGAGCGCTGGCTGAAGCCGATCCGCCAAGGGCTCATCGGCACCTATTCCACAAGCGAAAAAGCGACAGGAGGCCATTGGTGGTTCAATTTAAGTGAAGCCTCCCGCGATGGAGAATATTACATTCTCAATGCGGAAAAATCGTTTACCACCAGCTCGGGTCAAGCAGATTTTTATGTCGTTCAGACTCGTTCGCCGGGGGCACAGGAGCCAACGGATGTCAGTTTTTTCATCGTGGATGGGAAATTGCCGGGAATTAAGCCGGGAGTATGGGAAGCTTTGGGAGTCCGGGGAAATCACAGCGGCCCGATTACCTACGAAGGTGTCCGTATTCACCAAAGGGACAAACTTGGAAAAGAAGGTCAAGGAAGAGAAATATTAGAGAGCGGTGTTTCCCCCATCTATTTGATCGGGCTTGGCTCTACTTGGCTTGGCGTTGCGGAAGCGGCTTTGGAAGCGGCAACCTCGTACGTAAAAGAAACGATTCACCGCGATTTCAACAAACGTCTTGCGGATTACCAAGTGATCCGTCAACAATTGGCCGAGGTGAAGGTTTTGATTGATAGCCTGAAGCCGTGGCAATATTCATTGGCTAAACAGTTGGACGAGCTGCAAGCACAGAGCAAGCCGCAAGTGGAACTGCTTTTGCCGCTTGTCGAATTCAAAATTCATGCATCGGAAGTCGCCAATAAAGCGGCGAAGGCCGCATTGGATGTTACAGGCGGTTACGGATATAAGCGCGGGATATTTGAGCGGTTGTTTAGAGATGCACGCGCCGGTATTGCGATGGGGCCTTCCAACAATATTGCTCGTGAATGGATAGGGAAAGCGCTTGTTGGTTTGCCTCTTGAACTTTGGTATGAAGGGGGAGATTAAAACTTAGCACATATGGTTGAATGCAAGGCCTGAGGGATTCCCTTAGGCCGTTTCCAATAAAGGAAGCAGATTTATAAAGAAGTGGAGCGCCGGCTATGGAACACTTGTCCGTTTTTTGTTCTGATCATCCGGCATATTCCGCCACATAGCATCATCAGAATGGGGAGGAATGAGGATTGGGTATAAAGCCTGTAGGTTCCCATTTGCAAGTAAAAGGTGTTAGAAAACAGTTTGGCAATGTCGAAGTGCTGAAGCAATTGGATTTAGAAATCAAACCAGGTGAATTTATTGCCATCGTCGGGCGCAGCGGATGTGGCAAAAGCACGCTGTTGCGTCTGATTGCTGGACTTGATGTTCCGACAGAAGGGGAAATTCTTTTAGACGGAGAGAGAGTCAGGGGGATTCATCCGGATACTAGAATCCTGTTCCAAGACGCCAGATTGCTTCCATGGAAAAACGTCATTGCCAACGTGCAAGTTGGTGCGAGAAATGAAGATAAAGCCAGAGCGGAGGAAGCGCTGCGGCTAGTGGGACTGGAACATAAAGCGAAAGAATGGCCCAGCGTGTTATCCGGAGGACAGCGTCAGCGCATTGCTCTGGCAAGAGCGCTCGCAGGCTCCCCGCGCCTCCTCCTGCTGGATGAACCGCTCAGCGCATTGGATGCGCTGACGCGTATCGAAATGCAGGAGCTGATCGAACGGATTTGGCAGGAACAGCAGTTTTCAACCATTCTGGTAACACATGATGTCAGCGAGGCAGTCGCATTAGCAGATCGCATCGTTCTCATCAAAAACGGTGCCATTGAAATCGATATACCGGTACATCTGCCTCGGCCAAGGGAAAGAAACAGTGACTTCGCATATTACGAAAAGCTGATTCTTGATCACCTCATGGAGCGGGGAGCTCCCGCATCCGTATTGGCATTCTCTCCCTAAATAATCATTTTCAAGCGTTTCATATCATTATTGAAGGAAAGAGGGGTTCTTCACGATGATTTCAAAGATATATAAAGCCGCCTTCATTTTTTTGATCATTGCCGCAATCGGGGTTCTCAGCAGCTGCGGCCGCTCGGCTTCCACAGCGTCGGAAGTGAAAACGGTAAAACTCGATTACGCCTATTACAATCCAGTCAGTCTAGTATTGAAAGAAAAGAAATGGCTGGAAGATGAACTGAAGAAAGACGGCATCGAAGTGGAATGGGTTTTCAGCGCCGGAAGCAATAAAGCGCTGGAGCTTTTGAACAGCAAAAGCATCGATTTTGGTTCGACAGCAGGCTCCGCTGCTCTGCTCGGAAAAGCGAACGGAAACCCGATCAAATCAATTTATGTTTACTCCAAACCAGAATGGACAGCATTGGTTGCACGTGCTGGTTCTCCTATAGAAAAGGTAAAAGATTTGAAGGGAAAAAAAATCGCTGTCACACGTGGGACAGATCCTTACATCTTTTTGCTACGGGCGTTGGATACGGAGGGATTGAGCGAAAAAGACGTGGAAATCGTCCAGCTGCAACATCCTGACGGTAAAACTGCACTTGAAAAAGGGGATGTGGACGCATGGGCAGGACTTGATCCGTATATCGCACAGACGGAGATAGAGAAGCACTCCAAGCTGTTTTTCCGCAACGCGGATTGGAATACGTACGGATTCTTGAATGTCAGGGAAGCCTTCGCGAAAGACCATCCTGAAATTGTGGAAAAAGTGTTGAAAGCTTATGAAAAGGCAAGAAAATGGGCGATCGAAAATCCAGACGAATTCGCGAAAATTGTGGCCGCAGAAAGTAAACAGAGTGAAGAAGTCACGGCCAAAGTGCTCAGCCGTACAGACTTGACAAACCCGGTCATCGGCGAAGCCCACAAGCAGACAATTGAAGCGGCAGGCGAAATCCTGCTGAAAAGCGGCGTCATTGACAAATCCGTCGATATTAAGAAAACGATCGACGATTTAATAGATCCGCAGTATATAAAACATATCAACAAGGATTAAAGGGGAGATTGCGATTGCGTCAATGGAACAAAAATTTCGTGATCACAGGAATGGGGCTCATTGTTCCAATATTCATTGTAATCTTGTGGCAGATCTCTTCGGTTAACGGTTGGATCGCCGCAAATATCATGCCTTCCCCTTTGAAAATCGTTTCCACCATTGTGGATTTGTTTCGTGGGGGCGAACTTCAAGAACATGTCGGGATTACATTATATCGGGTAAGCATGGGATTTCTGCTCGGTACAGCTCTTGCTTTATTGCTTGGCGTATTGAACGGATATTTTCGTACAATTCGCTATTTGTTGGATCCTCTTATCCAGGCGCTGCGCAATATTCCTTCCTTGGCATGGGTGCCGTTGTTTATTTTATGGATGGGAATCGGTGAGGCTTCCAAAATATCATTAATTGCTTTGGGGGTCTTTTTCCCGGTTTATCTCAATTTGGTATCTGGCATTCAAGGAGTGGACCGCCGCTTACTGGAAGTGGGATGGGTGCACGGTTACCAAGGCTGGAGATTGATTCGCCATTTTTTTCTTCCGGCGGCTCTTCCTTCCTTCATCGTCGGACTACGAAGCGGTTTTGGATTAGGATGGATGTTTGTCGTCGCTGCAGAGATTATGGGAGCAAGCAAAGGATTGGGTTTTCTTCTGACTGATGGTCAGACGACAGGGCGTCCGGCGATCATCATTGCCAGCATTTTGTTGTTTGCATTGTTTGGCAAATTGACTGATTATCTCCTAGAACTGGTGGGGCGTCGGATTCTCCGTTGGCAAGATAGCTACGAATCGCTGGAAAGGAAAAAAGCATTATGAATGCGGCAAGCGAAATAAATGGTGTTTTGTTTCCCCACAAATGTACTTGACAATCAAGTTTTTGTACATAAAGGCATAAAAAAGTGAAATTTCCTGGATGGTTAAGGGGATCAAAAATCCCCTCTCCATTTATTAAAGATTAGTCGCTTTACTATCTTAAATTAAAAAGGCGGAGGAGACATGGAATCATTTGCAGTGTTTGCCGCTGCTTAACCCGGCACCAAGAAAAATGGCCAGAGGCAGAAAAGCGGGAAGTACAACGAGGTGTGCGCCCTGTTTACGGACGGCGGCTGCATCGTTAAAGAAGGCATGCCGAGCGCAATGTTTAACCATCCAAAATATGAACGGAGAAAACGATTTTTATCGAAAGTAGTGAAATCGTGCATTTTCTTCATTGCCCAAGCGAAACGATAAGGCATTAACGATATTTTGCCATGCTGCTTCCATCCACGAGCATAAATAAACCCTGGTTTTTGTGCTTCCAAAAACCAGGGCTATATTTTATACAAAAACGGCTTGAAGCCGCTTTAATTCCTCACCTAAAAACTTGGCTACTTCTAACATGCCAAATTTGCCGGCACGCGCTTCCGCCTCCGAGTTGTAATTCGTATTGGTGTTGACATCGTACGTAAAAATCGTGCCGTTTTGATCGCGGATAAACTCGATGCCGGCGATATGAATATCATTAGCGCGCAAAAATTGCTCATATTTTTCGAGTATCGGGTCGAAAAAACCGTCGATAATTTCAAATTTCGGACGCGCTGCCGTTTCGCCGGCCGGACAGAACAAATCGCCGATTTGGCAAGCATCAGCCGGACAAAGCTCAAACCCTTCCGATGTGTCGACGCGCACGGCATACATAAACTTGCCGCCGACAAATTCACAGCGGGTGATGAATGGCTCTGGCGCTTGAATATATTCTTGCACAAGTGTGATGCCGTCTACCGAATCCTCGAAGGCAGGGCTTTCGAGATATTGCTGAAGCGCCTCAATCGAATGGAACAACTGCACGCCAAGCCCTTTGCCAGCACGGTTATGTTTCGTAATAAACGACGGCGCGCCAAGCTGTTTTGCCGCTTCCACAATTTGTTCCTTGCCGACGGCGGCGATCGTTTTGGGTGTGCGGATTCCATGCGCATTTAACGCCATATATTGATTTACTTTGCTAATTTCTAAGCGGAGCGCCCGGCTTCCGTTGAACACCCGGCGCCCATGGCGCTCAAGCCAGGCGAGCACTGCTTCTGTGAGTTCCGGGGCAAAACGATGGGACCGGGTATGGGAAGAGGCGCTCATTCGGCTGTAAAACACCCCTGCCGGCGGCGTCGCTGATAAATCGACCGTCCCCTTGTCTAAAAACCATTCTTCATAAGGCAGACCCAGCTCATCCAACCGCTGCGTTAAATGCACGGTCCATTCGCTATTTTCGTGAATAATGTAAATTTTGCTCATCTTATTTCCCCCGCTTTTGCCGCAAGTTTGCGCTGTTCGACGAGCGGCATGACTTGTTTAGCAAATCGTTCCATTTCTTCTAATTGTGGTGAAAACTGTAATAACAAGAAATCAACGCCTGCTTCTTCATATGCCAAAATGCGGTCGGCAATTTGCTCCGGCGTGCCGACAAAGTTTGGCCGCAGTCCGCGATTAGATACAGAATAATCTTGCAATTGTAATTGCAGTTCAAGTTGGGATTTGCTGATGAAATCCTGATATCCTGCGTAGCCGCTCGATAATTTGACGTTGGTAATACGCTGCAGCTCCGCCTGCGCCTCTTCCTCGCTGTCGCGGCAAATGACAAACGCCGCCATGCCAAACGAACGAAACGGTTCTTTTCTTGCTTGTTCGCGGCGCTGTTTCATGTCGGCAATTTTGCGGGCGATTTCTTCGACTGTTCCGCCGTGCATCACATAGGCATCGCAATGCTCGACAATCGCTTGTTTTCCCCGCTCGCTCTCGCCGCCAGCGTATAACACCGGATGCGGCTTTTGCACCGGTTTCGGCGCTAAATGGGCTCCTTGGATTTCATAAAATTTTCCTTGGAAATGAAATATATCGTTCGTCCACATGCCTTTTAACACTTGAACAAATTCTTCTGTGCGGTCATAGCGTTCATCATGTTCGGTAAAAATGCCGCCATATTGGCGCGCTTCTTCTTCCCACCATGCCGACACGATATTCAGTGTAAAACGGCCGTTGCTAATGTGGTCAATATTGGCCGCCATTTTTGCTATAACAGCCGGATTATGGAAACCAGGACGGACTGCGGCCAAAATTTCTAATTTTTCTGTCACCGCCGCTAGCGCCGCCGCCGTTGACCATGCTTCTAACGAATCATGCTCCGGCCCTTTTATATCATTTAAATACAGCTCTGCGACTAATGTGGTGCTATATCCCCACTGCTCCGCTTTTTGCGCCACCGTTTTTGCATATTCAAATGTCGCCGGCATGTTTTCCTCCTCAACGTTGCGCAGCCAGCCTCCGAAAATCGGCAGCCAAAATCCATACCTCATCTTATTTCTCTCCTCCCCATGTTAAAAATGAAAAACTTCTTCGATAAGAAGAAGTGTTACGCTTCATCTTATCTTCTAGAACCGACTGTTCAGCTAGAATTCATAGGACAGTACTTCCGCTACTCTTGATTGGATTGCAATTTATTTTCCGTTATTTCCTATCGTTTTTGTATGATTTATTTCATCTTACCATAACTTATTTACAGCGTCAATGAAACTCTTTGGTCCTTTTACGTTTGTAGATCTACTGGCGCCGAAGGGAAGGGGAGTTGACCAACAAACCGCTGAACAACGAGATAAAAAAATTAAACAATGATCGTCGAGCGCAATTATTATTTCGCCGGAAAGGGGGCTATAGTGTTTACTGGATCTGATGTTAAATGGTGTTAAACGTTTGTCCTTTTTTCGCCATAAAAAATCCCCTCCCAAGTAGACAATTAAGAACATCATATCAAATGTCCTCTGTTTTCGCTGTCTACTTGTAGGGGATAATACCAGCCGGCAATGCGAGGCATTCGCTTTTTATTTATATTCGTTTTTTGGCAATAGGCTCTTTTTGAAACGAACGAATCAACGAGATGACGATCAAAATCATAATGATCGCAAAAGGAAACGCCGCGATGATCGATGCGGTTTGCAGCGCTTCTAAACCGCCTGTCCAGAGCAAGATGACAGCGGCTGCCGCTTGAACGATCCCCCAAATAAATTTTACGGAATTCGGTGGGTTCAACCTCCCATTTGTAGTTTGCATACTGAGAACGAACGTAGCCGAATCGGCTGATGTGACGAAAAATGTGCAAATGAGTAAAATCGCCAGCCCAGATAAAATCGCACCGAGCGGAAACTGGTACAACATGAAAAACAGAGCTGTTTCCATTCCTTTTTCATTCATAACATCCGTAATCTCAATATGTCGAAATTGTTCTAAATATAGCGCTGAACCGCCGAAAATGGAAAACCATAAGGCGCTGAATACTGTTGGTACAGCTAACACTCCGATCATAAATTCGCGAATTGTGCGCCCTTTGGAAATGCGGGCGATAAACGTCCCAACAAACGGCGCCCATGCGATCCACCATGCCCAATAAAAAATTGTCCACGATTTTGGCCAATCGCTTTGTTCAAACGGCGCCAACTGAAAACTCATGGACGGCAAGTTTTGCAAATAAGAACCAATTGTTGTTGTAAATACGTCCATAATAAAGTTCGTCGGGCCAGCAAAAAGCAAAAAAAACATCAGCAGAACGGCAAGAATGATGTTCATATCGCTCAATATTTTAATTCCTTTATTCAATCCTGTTTGCGCGGAAAGCATAAATAAAAATGTAACAATGATAATAATCATCAATTGAGTTGTAAAGTTATTTGTTATTGATGGAAATAAATGTGACAATCCTCCACCAATTTGAATTGCTCCAAGCCCTAACGAAGTTGCAACGCCAAAGGTTGTTGCGTATACAGAGAGCGTATCAATCACGACACCGACAGCGCCATTTGTTTTGTCGCCAAATATTGGCCGCAATGCGCGGCTAATGACACCCGGTTCTTTTTTGCGAAATTGGAAATACGCAAGCGCCAGCGCAACTACGCCATAAATTGCCCACGGATGCAGCCCCCAATGGAAAAAGGCGTACCGCATCGCCGTGCGCGCCGCTTCCGGCGTTCCTCCTTCTCCGGCAGGTGGCTCGTAATAATGGGAAATTGGTTCAGCCACCCCCCAAAACACTAACCCGATTCCCATACCGGCACTAAATAACATTGCAAACCATGTCGAGTTGCTATATTCTGGCTTTTCATCGTCTCTGCCAAGACGAATATTGCCGTACTTGGAAAAAATTAAGAATAAACAAAAGACAAGAAATGTTGTCGCCGCCAATAAATAAAACCAGCCGAATTTATCAATTAAAAAGGAATGCACCGCTGTACTGACAGCACCCAAGTTATAATCGGGCAGCTTGTTGGCAGGAATCATCCCCCAAAAAATAAATAAAGTAGCAATCGCTATTGAGAAATAAAATACGCTTGTTGTTTTTTTCATCCAATTCCTCCTTTAGTTTAGTATAAGTATGTGCCGTTGAGGATCGTGTTAGCGTTTTCGGGCGCCAGAGAAGGAAATATAAAACTTTCCAATTTTATGGTAACGAAAAAATGCGGAAAAAGCAATTGATTTGTTTCGTTGTAAAAAGCATTTTCTTTGTATGAAAGCAATGATGTCGTGTAAAATAAGGTATTCATGATAGATAAGATAAATAAAGAGGGGGGGACAGATGCAGTGAATAGCAAAATATCCGTAATGGTAAGCATTGTGCTCGCCATGCTTGTGGCATCGATGGATACAACCATCATGAATACGACGATGCCGATTATCGCCAAAGAACTCGGAGGATTTTCTCTTTACGCGTGGTCGTTTGCTTCTTACATGATAACGACGACCGTTCTTTCTCCAATCGCCGGGAGGCTTTCCGACATTTTTGGGAGAAAGAAAGTGTTTAGCTTCGGCATTATTTTATTTCTGATCGGCTCTCTTCTTTGCGGGATGTCGCAAAATATGGTCCAGCTTGTGGTATTCCGCGCGCTGCAAGGAATTGGCGCCGGTTTTATGATGCCGTTTCCTGCCATTATTGCCGGGGATTTGTTCCCGATTGAAAAGCGCGGCAAAATTCAAGCGTTTTTTACGGCGATGTGGGGGATTTCCGCCGTTTTGGCGCCGCTGTTGGGAACTTTGTTTGTCGAGTACGCATCATGGCGTTGGATTTTTTATGTTAATATCCCGCTTTGTTTGCTTTCCTTGCTCACCCTATTGCCATATAAAGAAGTGTACGAACCAAAACGGGCGGCGATTGATTATATCGGAGCGGCCTTATTTGCGACGGCGATCAGCCTTTTTCTGTTGACGACAGTGGTGGAAAGCAGCCATTGGATGTATGGCGTCACCGGCGCTGCGTTATTAACTATTTTTTACTTATATGAAAAAAAGCAGACGTCTCCGCTTGTTCCATTGGCGCTCGTGCAGCATAAAACGTTAAAATGGGTGAACATGAACGGATTTGTCAGCTGTGTTGCTTTATTCGGCACATCAAGCTACATTCCGCTTTTTTTGCAAAATATCGCACATCAATCGGTGTTTGTGAGCGGTGTTGCTCTTTTAGGCATGTCGATTGGTTGGATGATTGCGGCGGTGCCGGCAGGAAAATGGATTTTGCGCTACGGTTACCGAGTGTTATTGATTATCGGAAACATTCTGCTCGTGCTATCTGGATTATTGCTTGCTCTTTTAAACGAAAGCCATGGATTTTTGTACGTCTTTTGTACGATGTTCATTCAAGGGCTATCGTTCGGCTTGACTTCTACTGTTGGCATCATCGGCTCGCAGCAGCTTGCTGACGCGCACGAAAAAGGAATTGCTACTTCCTTTTTCATGTTTTGCCGCAATATTGGCACGGCCATTGGCGTGACGATCATGGGGGCGTTTTTGACGAAAGCGGCCGATTTTATGACAGGCATCCACCATCTGTTTTTATTTGGGTTTATCGGCAGCATTGTCGCTTTAGTCACATCGTTGTTCATCCGCGATGAGTCAGAGCAAGAAAAAAATAATTTGCTTCGTTCTGGAGAGATGCTCTAAATATTTGGGCAAATATGCCGATAATAAGAAAAGGAGAGTATTTTTCCATCGATAAGCGGAATATAGGGTGCAATGAACGGGGGATTATGATATGAACATGACTGTAAGAAAAAAACTGATAGCAGGATTTGGCGTGATATATTTGTTGTTAGTTATGCTTATTGGTTTTGCTTACTATGAAATTTCCATGATTGATGCCAATTATACGCGCCTTGTCGATAATGAAGTTCCAAAGCTTGTTAATGTTAAACAGTTGGAAATTGCTCTTCGGCGCGAACAAGGGAGCATGCGCGGCTATTTGCTTGTCGGCGATGAAACGGCGTTAACCAACTTTACGGCAGCGCACAATGAGTATAAAAAACTAAGCAAAGAACTGGAAAAAACGTTGACAAGAACAGATACAAAAGAATTGCTGGCGCAATTGAATGAATTGGAACAGCAATTTTACGAACTGGGACAAAAATCGTTTCAATTGAAGAACGAAAATAATGTGGAGGCATACACACAACTAATCACTACGATGGGAAGAGACATTACCTCGCAATTTGACACCGTGGCGCGGCAGCTGACGGAAATTCAGCAACGAGAGATGAAACAGGCGAGTGAAGAGACAACATCGGAAGTTGAGGGCATAAAGTCGTTGATGATTATCATTGGGATAGCAGCGCTTGTGATTGGCGGGATTGTCACCTTTTATATCAGCCGCATTCTTTCCAAACCGCTTCTTGCTCTTTCTGAAGCGGCAAAACGAATTGCTGGCGGCGATTTGACCGGGAAAAAAATCGTCGTTTCTAACCGTGACGAAATCGGAGAGCTGGCGGTATCGTTTAACCAAATGGTAAGCAATTTGCGTGATGTACTAGAGCAAGTGACGATAAGCGCCGAACAAGTCGCGGCGTCTTCCGAACAGTTGACAGCAAGCGCCGAACAGACAAACAAGGCGACGGAACAAATTGCCTTGACGATCCAAGACGTTGCTGCAGGTGTGGAAAAACAAGTACAAAGCGTTGAAGAAACAGCAGAAAAGATCGATCAAATGTCGGAAGGAATTCAGCAAATTTCCGAACGTGCGCAAAGCGTGTCGACGATTGCGATGCAAACGTCGGAAAAAGCATCGGAGGGCGCAAAAACGGTGCAAACGGCCGTCGAGCAAATGAACACAGTCAATGATACCGTTGAGCGCCTTGCGGAGATCGTAAAAGGATTAGGGAACCGTTCTGAACAAATTGGAAAAATTACCGAAGTGATCAGCGGAATTGCCGCACAGACGAATCTTTTGGCGCTGAACGCGGCGATTGAAGCTGCGCGGGCAGGCGAGCATGGACGAGGCTTTGCAGTTGTGGCTGATGAAGTGCGGAAATTGGCTGAGCAATCGGCGCAGTCGGCACAACAAATCGCTTCGTTAATCGCGATGATTCAAGAGGAAACGAGCGAAGCCGTTCAATCGATGGAAACGGTGCAAAAAGAAGTGGCGACTGGTACCGGTGTTATCAGCACATCTGGAGAAGTTTTCCGGCAAATTCAGACTGCCGTGCATGAAGTTGCGGCGCAAATTCAAGATGTTTCTGATTCCGTACAGCAAATGTCAGCTGCTGCCGAACAAGTAATGCAATCGGTACAGCTCGTGACGCAAATTGCCGAATCTGCCGCGGCGGGGGCGCAAGAAGTATCGGCGTCAACAGAAGAACAGCTTGCATCAATGGAGGAAATTTCTGCTTCGTCTGCTTCTTTGGCGAAAATGGCAGAAGACTTGCAGTCACTTGTTAAACGATTCAACGTGTAGTGAACGTCCATTGCGGCGTTCATTTCTTTTTTGGCATTTTATTATGAAAAATATATGCAAAATTTTTGTTTATTTGGATATAATAAATAAATGTACATATTTACATATTGATGAAAGAAAGTAGTGAAGTTACCGATGGGAGAGAAGCTTGTCGTCATCATCGGGCCGACCGCCGTTGGAAAAACAAAGCTAAGCATCGTCTTAGCGAAACGGTTACACGGGGAAATTATCAGCGGCGATTCGATGCAAATTTATAAAGGAATGGACATCGGCACGGCGAAAATAAAACCGGAGGAGAGGGAAGGGATTCCGCACCATTTGCTTGACATTAAAGAGCCGTGGGAATCGTTTTCCGTCGTCGAGTTTCAACATCTTGCCCGTTCGCTTATTCATGAAATTTCCGAGCGGGGGCGCCTGCCGATGATTGTCGGCGGCACGGGGCTTTACATTCAATCTGTCATTTATGACTACCGTTTTTCGGCGGCTCCTTCCGATGAAGCATATCGTCGCCAACTGCGGCAGATCGCCGAGGATAAAGGAGAGATGGCTCTTTATGACATGCTGAAAGCGGTTGACCCGGAAAGTGCAGCACGGATTCATCCACACAACATTCGCCGCGTCATCCGCGCGCTAGAAATATATTATTGCACGGGCAAGACGATGACGGAATGGCAGCAGGGACAAACAAAAAAACTTCTTTACGATGCGGCGATTATTGGACTGACAATGAAACGTGAACAGCTGTATCGCCGTATTAATGAACGGGTGGACGAAATGCTTGCCGAAGGGCTGCTGGAAGAAGCGAAGGCATTATACGATCGCGGCATTCGCAATTGCCAATCCGTCCAAGCGATTGGCTATAAGGAGCTGTTTGCCTATTTTGAGGGGCGCGTCTCGTTAGAAGAGGCAATCGAACAGCTGAAACAAAATTCACGGCGCTATGCAAAGCGCCAGCTCACATGGTTTCGCAATCAAATGCCTGTGCAATGGTTCGATATGACCGACATGGCAAAGTTTGATGAGAAAGCGGAGGAAATTTTTCAATACGTAGCAGGAAAGCTTCAATTAGAAGCGAATATATAAAATTAGGTAGAGAGAAAAAGAGGAGGACGTCTCATGAAAAATTCGATTAACATTCAAGACCAATTTTTAAATCAATTGCGAAAAGATGGAACTCAAGTCACCGTGTTTTTATTGAATGGTTTTCAGCTCCGCGGTTATATCAAAGGATTTGACAACTTCACTGTTTTGCTGGAAGTTCAAGGAAAACAACAGCTCATTTATAAGCACGCGATTTCGACATTCGCGCCGGAAAAAAATGTTCAATTTGAAACAGAGTAATCGTTGTGCCAACATTGGCTAGCGATGCAAACAGCAAAGTGCCCGTCAAAAAAGGCGGGCGCTTTTTTACTCGTAAAAACAGATCGTGCTGAATAAAATATACAAAACTTTTATTTCTGTTGAAGCTCGCAAAATCATATTGTTGGATTAAGTTCCGGACATTGCATAGAAAGAAACGGCAAAAAATGGTTTGCTGGATGGAGAGGGGAATGTTGCATAAATGAGGGATTGGCGTTTTTCCAAGCATGCTGGTGCGGGCCAGCGCTTTGCCGCCCGGCTTTCGGAACGGAAATTTCCCGCTTGCTCTGCTTCTTTCGTTTAGGCGATTGTCACGAATTGATGATGCAGAACGTATACTGATAAAGAATAAAGCGATGAAATGGGAAAGTGAGGTGACGCCCCATTGTCGGAATTGACGATGAACAAAGCAAAAGGCCAAATTAATGTTGTCCTCAATTCGAAAAATATTAGCCATCTTGTCAGAGACGACCGGAATGAAGTGATTAATTACGAAGAACATCGCGTGTTAAAAGATATCCAAAAAGAACTGGACCAACTGATTGGGCTTGATCATGTTAAAAAAATCATTAAAGAAATTTATGCATGGCTATATATTGATAAAGTTCGCAAAGAAAACGGGCTGAAATCGAATAAGCAGGCACTTCATATGATTTTTAAAGGAAATCCCGGAACAGGGAAAACGACGGTGGCGCGTTTGTTAGGAAAACTGTTTTTTGAAATGAACGTGCTTTCGAAAGGACATTTTATCGAGGCGGAACGGGCCGATTTAGTCGGAGAATATATCGGGCATACGGCAAACAAAACGAGAGATTTGATAAAAAAGGCGCGCGGCGGCATTTTGTTTATCGATGAAGCGTATTCCCTTGCGCGCGGCGGGGAAAAAGACTTTGGAAAAGAGGCAATTGACACGCTTGTTAAAGGAATGGAAGATTATTGTGATGATTTGGTTGTCATTTTAGCGGGGTATCCGAAAGAGATGGACTATTTTTTATCGTTAAATCCAGGATTGCCTTCCCGTTTTCCATTAACCATCGAGTTTCCTGATTATACAGTCGATGAGTTAGTTAAAATAGCCAAACAAATGTTGCGTGAACGGGAATATGAATTCACGCCGGAAGCGGAGCGAAAACTGCATGATCATATAGAAGAAATGCTTGAGGAGAAACAGTACGGAAAATTCAGCAACGGTCGCTATGTGCGCAACTTAATTGAAAAAGCGATTCGCAAACAGGCGGTGCGTTTGTTGCATGAAGGGAGATATGATAAAAAGGAGCTGACATTGATCCGCGGCCGGGATCTTATAGTAGGCATGTAATCGGGAAAGGGGAAACCAGCCCTTTCTTTTTTATGCAATAGAGGAGTTGTTGATAATGTGTGGAATAGTTATACATAAAAACAAATCAGATAACTAATGTTCTGAATAGTATTTATATTTTATATTTTATTTATATTATGTATAATTAAAGTAATAGCAATGTTTGAAAATGACAAGGGGGCTGGTGCGCATGTACATGACGATTGGCGAAGTATTTGCCCAGACGGTGCGGAAATTTCCGCAAAAAGAAGCGATTGTCGATATGACAAAAGGACGCCGTTATACGTATGAACAGTGGGAAAATGAGGTGAACCGCCTTGCAAACGCTCTTTTGGAAGCCGGTGTTCAAAAAGGGGACCGCGTATCGACCGTTTTGTTCAACACAATGGAGCTTGGCACAGCGTTTTTTGCCTGCGCGAAAATTGGCGCGATTTTCAATCCGATTAATTTTCGTTTGAAATCAAAAGAAATCGCTTACATCCTCGAAGATGCAATGCCGAAAGTGGTGTTGTTTGAAAAGGCGGTTGCACCGCAAATCGCAGCCATTCATCATGAATTCCCGCATGTTTCATTTTGGTATATCGATGATGATACGCCGCCTTATGCAGCTGACTACCATGCGCTTGTCGAACATGCACAAGTAGCAGCACCTTCGATGGATGTATCAGAAAATGACATTTACGCGATTATGTACACGAGCGGCACCACTGGCAGGCCGAAAGGAGTGCTGCACCGCCATCGCGATATGATAGAACAAAGCATGATTTGCATTTCAGTGATGCGCATTCGCGACACCGACCGCGGGCTTGTTGCTGCGCCGATGTTTCATTGTGCGGAGTTGCATTGCTGCTTTTTGCCGCGCGTCCATGCAGGCGCAGCCAATATCATTCTTCATCATTTTGATCCAAAGCTAGCGTTACAAACGATTGAACAGGAGAAAATAACGCTGTTGTTTGCCGCGCCAACGATGTGGAATATGATGTTACAAGAAAAACTTAGTGATTACGATTTGTCATCGCTTCGCCTTGGATTGTACGGCGCCGCCCCGATGGCTCCTGTTCTTGTGAAAGAATGTAAAGAGCGGTTAGGCATTGATTTGATTCAAGCGTATGGCATGACGGAAATGGGACCAGCGGTGACGTTTTTGCTGGAAGAAGAACAGTTGACAAAAGCCGGATCTGCCGGGCGCGCCTGCCTCAACCATGAAGTTCGCGTCGTCAAACCGCGGGAAGACGGCCCGTCCGACCCGGATGATGAACTTCCGCCTGGAGAAGTCGGCGAAGTGATTATGAGGGGGCCTTGCATGATGGCCGGCTATTACAACCGGGAGGAAGCGACCGCAAAAGCGATGTATAAAGGATGGTATCATTCCGGTGATTTAGGCTATATGGATGAAGACGGCTATCTGTTCGTGGCCGACCGTGTCGATGACATGATTATTAGCGGCGGGGAAAACGTCTACCCGCGCGAAGTGGAAGATGTGTTATACGAACATCATGGCGTGCTCGATGTCGCCATCATCGGCGAGCCGGATGAACTATGGGGAGAAAAAGTCGTTGCGTTTGTGGTGAAGAAAGATCCGAATGTGACGGATGAGGATTTGGAACAATTTTGTAAAAATAGCGATCGTCTCGCACCTTACAAACGGCCGCGTGCATATTATTTTGTCGACGCATTGCCGCGAAACGCCAGCGGGAAAATTCAAAAGTTTTTGCTGCGCGAACAAATCAAAAATGCGGCAAAAGGCTGAAAGCGGGGTGGCATAATGACAGCCGCATATTTGCGCGAAGAACATCACATTTTCCGTGGCGCCTTTCGCAAGTTTTTGGAAAAAGAAGCATATCCATATTATTCGGAATGGGAAAAGAAAGGAATCATCCCCCGGTCATTTTGGACGAAAATGGGGGAAAATGGCTTTCTCTGTCCATGGGTCGATGAAAAATACGGCGGTTTCAACGCTGATTTTGCGTATTCGGTAGTGATCAACGAGGAATTAGAAAAAGTTGGTTCGAGCATGGTCGGTATCGGCTTGCATAATGATATTGCCGTTCCGTATCTTGCTTCTTACGGTACGGAAGATCAAAAACGAAAATGGCTCCCGAAATGCGTATCCGGTGAAATCATTACCGCGATCGCGATGACGGAGCCGGGCGCGGGGTCAGATTTGGCGGGGATTTCCACAACGGCAATCAAAGACGGCGATCACTATATCGTCAACGGCCAAAAAACGTTTATTACAAACGGCATTCACGCCGACCTCGTGATAGTTGCCTGCAAAACGGATCCAAATGCCAAACCGCCGCATAAAGGCATCAGCCTTCTTGTTGTTGAGCGCGATACCCCGGGATTTACGCGCGGACGAAAGCTTGACAAGGTCGGGCTGCATGCGCAAGATACGGCTGAATTGTTTTTTCACGATGCGAAAGTGCCGAAAGAAAACTTGCTTGGCGAAGAAGGAAAAGGATTTTATTACTTGATGGAAAAGCTCCAGCAAGAGCGGCTTATAGTGGCGATTGCTGCGCAAACGGCCGCGGAAGTAATGTTTGAATTGACAAGGCAGTACGTTAAGCAGCGGTCTGCGTTTGGAAAGCGAATCAGCGAGTTTCAAACCGTCCAATTCCGCCTTGCTGAAATGTCAACGGAAATCTTCATCGGCCGGACGTTTGTCGACCATGTAATTGAGGAGCATATGCAAGGAAAAAATGTCGTCACACACGTATCGATGGCGAAATGGTGGATTACGGAAATGGCGAAACGAATCGCTGCAGAAAGCATGCAGCTTCATGGCGGCTACGGGTATATGGAAGAATATGAGATTGCTAGACGTTACCGAGATATTCCAGTCAGCGCAATTTACGCCGGGACGAATGAAATGATGAAAACGATTATTGCGAGAAATCTTGATTTATAGAAAGAAGGTGACGATGTGTTAGAAGGGGTAACGGTCATCGATTTTTCCCACTACCTTCCTGGCCCGTTTGCCAGCCTGCGCCTCGCTGATTTAGGAGCTGAAGTCATCAAAATTGAGCCGAAAACGGGAGATATGATGCGTTCACTTGCCGAGGAATGCGTATTTTACGCAAACAACGCAGGCAAAAAAAGCATTGCCCTTGACTTAAAAAACGCACAAGATTTACAAACGGCAAAACAGTTGATCCGCAAGGCTGATGTCATCATTGAAAGCTTCCGTCCGGGAGTGATGAGACGGCTCGGTTTAAGCTATGAAGATATTCGCACTATCAACGAAACGGTCATTTATTGCTCGATAAGCGGCTTTGGCCAACAGAGTGAGCATAGTTTGCTTGGAAGCCACGATTTAAATTATATGGCGATTACTGGCGTATTGGCGCAACTGAAAGATCAAGAAGGGCGCCCTGTTCATCCGGCGATTACGTTTGCCGATTTGATCGGAAGCATCCATGCGGTTGAACAAATCATTGCCGCGTTATATCACCGTGAACGGACCGGAAAAGGAACGTATATTGATCTTTCGTTAGTCGACGGATTGCTTTCGTTGATGATGAACCATTTTGTCATCGAGCATGATACAGGAAGAAAAAACGGCATTGACGTGCTTGCCGGCACGATCGTTTCCTATCATTTGTACGAAACGAAAGATGGGCGATATGTAAGCCTTGCGGCGCTTGAGAAAAAGTTTTGGGAAAACTTTTGCCATGCTGTCGGAAAGCCAGAATGGATTTTCTTCCATTATTCGCCCGCAAAAGAAGACAATCCTATTTTTCAAGAAATTAAGTGTTTATTTGCAACGAAAACGCTTCAAGAATGGACCGAATTAAGCCAAACGGTGGATTGTTGCCTTGCTCCTGTATTAGAAACGGATGAAGCAAAAGCGTTATTTGCGAACGCCAGCTACCGCAAGATGATTCATTTGGCCGATGGGCGCATAGAAGTGGCGACCCGGTATGACGAAACATTGTTGCAAAAACGAAAAAAGGCGCCGGCATTAGACGAACATGGCGATCTATTGCGAAAAGGGAGTGATGAATGATGATGAATGTGCCATTAAATATTTCGGTGATGTTAGAAAGAGCGGAAATGTTTTTTCCGAAGAAACAGGTCATTTCCCGCATGAAGCACGGTATTGTCCGCCATACATATAAAGAAATCGGGGAGCGGACAAGACGGCTTGCCAGCGTGCTAGCAAACTTTGGCGTTTCCGTCGGCGACCGCGTCGGAACGTTTGCTTGGAACCACCATCGCCATTTGGAAGCGTATTTTGCCATCCCAGGAATTGGCGCGGTGCTGCATACGATTAACATCCGCCTGTCACCGCAACATATTGCTTATATTATTAACCATGCTGACGATCGCGTGCTGATCATAGACGACGACTTGCTTCCGGTGATTGAAGCGGTGAAAGAAGATATTCCGAACGTCCGCGCATTTATCATCATGACAGATGAGAAAGAGCTTCCGGAAACGGCGCTTTCTCCTGTTTACCATTATGAAAGATTATTAGAACAAGGCGATCCGGCATTTCCGTTTAAAAAAGATTTAGATGAATACGCGCCGGCCGGAATGTGCTATACATCGGCAACGACTGGATATCCAAAAGGGGTTGTATATACGCATCGCAGCACAGTATTGCACAGCATGGCGCTTGGCTTGGCAGATACAAAAGGATTATCGGAAAAAGACGTAGCGATGCCGGTTGTGCCGATGTTCCATGTCAATGCATGGGGCATTCCGTTTGCGGCGACATGGTTTGGTACGACATTAGTCATGCCTGGGCCGGCTTTTACTCCAAAAGTGTTGGCGCAATTAATTGAAAGTGAAAGAGTAACCGTGACAGCGGGAGTACCGACCATTTGGATTGGTTTATTGCAAGAATTAGAAAAAGGAAACTATGACGTAAGCAGTTTAACGCGGATCGTATGCGGCGGTGCGGCGGCGCCAAAAGGAGTGATCCGCGCGTTTGAAGAAAAATACAAAATCCCGTTTATCCACGCCTATGGCATGACGGAAACAAGTCCGATCGTTTTAGTATCGCGCCCAAAAAGCTATCAGCAAGACTTGCCTTATGAAGAACAATTAGCATTGCGCGCAAAACAAGGAATTCTCGTTCCAGGCTTGGAAATGAAAGTCATCGGCAAGGATGGGGAAGTGCGCTGGGATGGGCAAGAAATGGGCGAGTTATGTTTGCGCGGTCCGTGGATTGCGTCGGAATATTATCGCGATGAGCGGACAAAAGAAGCGTTCCGTGACGGATGGCTGCATACGGGAGATGTCGTCACTGTCGATGAAGAAGGATTTGTCAAGATTGTCGACCGCACGAAAGATGTTATAAAAAGCGGTGGAGAGTGGATTTCTTCCGTTGATTTAGAAAATGCGTTAATGGCGCATGAAGCGGTATTCGAAGCGGCGGTTGTCGCCGTGCCGCATCCGAAATGGCAAGAACGGCCGATTGCCTGCGTTGTTGTAAAAGAAGGAAAAACGGTGACGAAGGAAGAGCTTTATGATTTTTTGCGGCCGCAGTTTACAAAATGGTGGCTGCCGGATGACATTGTCTTTATGAAAGAAATACCGAAAACAAGTGTCGGAAAATTTTTGAAACGAAGGCTGCGCGAGGAGTTGCAAAACTATTATTTTAGCAAGGATGCTCAATAACAAATGATATGGCTTAATGTGCGACAGATTGATGTAAATGGGGGAGATGTGATGGAAAAGACAATCGCAGTAATCGGCGCCGGATTAATGGGAAGCGGCATTGCCCAGTCGGTAGCGATGGCGGGAAAAAATGTCCGTTTATACGATATTTCCGAAGCGGCCTTGGAAAAAGGGATTGCTTCGGTGCAAAAAAGCCTGGCACGGTTTGTGAAGGCAGGGAAATTATCCGAACAAGCCGCGCAGCAAACGTTACAACGCATTCGCGCCGGCACTGATTTGCAAGAAGCAGTAGAGGAGGCGGGTGTCGTCATTGAAGCGGTGCCGGAAGATTTATCATTAAAGAAAGACGTGTTCCAAAAGCTAGACCGCTATACGAAGCGGGAGGCTATTTTAGCAACGAATACATCTGAATTAAGCGTGACAGCCATTGCCAGTGCGACGACAAAGCCGGATAAAGTGATCGGCATGCATTGGTTTAATCCGGCCCCGGTCATGAAGCTGATTGAAATCGTGAAAGGAGAGACGACATCTGAAGAGACGGTAGCAGCTATCCAGAAGCTGTCTCAAGAAATCGGCAAAGAAACGGTCGTTGTCAAAGACCGGCAAGGGTTTGTCACGACAAGAGCGATTGCTGCACACATGATCGAATGTATCCGCATGTATGAAGAAGGAGTCGCGTCCGCTGAGGATATTGATAAAGCGGTTCGCCTCGGATTGAACTATCCGATGGGGCCGCTGGAGCTGGCCGATATGGTCGGATTAGACACGATGCTGTTTGTTAGCGAAAATTTAACGGAAGCTTACGGAGACCGTTTCCGGGCGCCGCAAATTTTGCGCAAGCTGGTCGAAGCAGGACATTTAGGAAGAAAAACGGGAAAAGGATTTTATACGTACAATAAATAGATGCAAGGGGGAAGAAGGATGAGAGAAGTTGTCATTGTCGAAGCGGTGCGCACTCCTGTCGGCAAACGAAACGGTGTGTTCCGCAACGTCCATCCCGTTCATTTGGCGGCGATTGTGTTAGATGAAGTGGTAAAAAGAGCGGGAATCGAAAAACGGCTTGTTGAAGATATCGTGATGGGATGTGTCACACCAATTGCGGAGCAAGGTTACAATATCGGACGGCTTGCCGCGCTCGAGGCGGGGTTTCCCATCGAAGTGCCGGCCGTGCAAATCAATCGGATGTGCGGTTCAGGGCAGCAGGCGATTCATTTTGCCGCTCAAGAAATTCGCTCTGGCGATATGGACATTACGATTGCTGCCGGCGTTGAAAGCATGACGAAAGTGCCGATTTTAAGCGATGGCAACGAAAAAACGATTCCGCCGTCGCTCCAGGAAAAATATGAATTTGTCCACCAAGGCGTTTCCGCGGAATTAATCGCCAAGAAGTACGGATTGACGCGCGAACAGCTCGATGCATATGCGTATGAAAGCCATCAGCGTGCGATTCGGGCGCAAGAACAAGGAATATTTGATCAAGAAATCGTGCCTGTGGAAGGCTTGGACAAAGAAGGAAACGCCATCATGGTAACAAAAGATGAAGGGCCGCGCCGGGATACATCGCCAGAAGCGCTCGCTTCACTAAGGCCTGTTTTTCGGGAAAACGGAAAAATTACAGCCGGCAATGCAAGCCAAATGAGTGACGGGGCGGCCGCAGTGCTATTAATGGAAAAAGAAACAGCGCGGGAACTTGGCGTAACGCCAAAAGCGAAGATCATCGCGCAAACGGTCGTCGGCTCTGATCCGACATATATGCTTGACGGCGTAATTCCTGCGACAAAAAAAGTGCTGCAAAAAGCGGGATTAACGGTGGATGATATCGATTTAATTGAAATCAACGAAGCGTTTGCTCCTGTTGTATTAGCGTGGCAAAAGGAAATTGGCGCTCCGTTTTCCAAAGTGAACGTAAACGGTGGCGCCATCGCGCTCGGCCATCCGTTAGGTGCAACCGGCGCGAAATTAATGACATCGCTCGTTAACGAGCTGAAACGGCGAAACGGCAAATACGGGTTGCTGACAATTTGCATCGGCCACGGGATGGCTACCGCAACGATCATCGAACGGCTGTAACAAAACCGGCGCTGTAAATGCGCCGGTTTTTTCAAGATTGATCCATCGATTGATTCCGCAATGAACGGTGCGGAAGTTTCCAATTATACGTGTACGATAAAATTCTTAAAAGCGTGACAACAACGAACAATAGATAAAGCTCGACGGGGGTAGAGGCGAGTTTTGTTCCGACCGCTACCCCGGCGACAATCGCCCATACCGCGTAAATCTCCGCGCGAAGCACGAGCGGTTTTCTGCCGGCAAGGATGTCACGGATAATTCCGCCGCCGCTGCCTGTGAGCACCGCGGCAACAATCACCGCGCTGAGCGGATGGTTCATTTTTACGGCATAAAGCGCCCCTTGGATGGCAAACGCCGAAAGACCGAGCGCATCAAAAAAATTTCCCCACCGTTTCCAATGTGCCAATGTTTTTTGCGGAAATAAATAAACGACAGTCATTGCCAATAATGCGATAAGAAACAACGTTCCTTGCTCCCATAATGCCGATACCGGCACGCCGATAAGCAAATTGCGAATGGCGCCGCCGCCAAACGCGGTAACGATGCCAAGAATGTAAACGCCAAGTAAATCATATTCTTCTTCCATCGCGACAATCGCGCCGCTTATGGCAAAAGCAATCGTGCCAATGATGCTTAACACTTCCCATGTCATATGTGCATTCCTCTCATCTCGTTGTACGGTAACATTGTACGGCGATATAGACGGGAAATCAATCTTCCAGTTTATATAATAACAAACTGTATGCCCGCTATATAGCGATTTGCAGCAAGATTTGCTATGATGGAGGCAGATTGAGTCACGCAGATGGAAAGAAGGTGCTGCATTTGAACGAACGCGAAAAAGTGATTTTAGTCGGGTGCCAACTTCCCGATATCGATGAGGAACGGTTTTCTTATTCCATGGAAGAATTAGCGTCGCTAGTGCATACCGCAAATGGCGAAGTTATTATGACCGTTACGCAAAAGCGGGAAGCGGCCCATCCAGCGACATATATTGGAAAAGGAAAAGTAGAAGAGCTTGCTCGCCTTGTCGAGCAATTGGAGCCAGATGTCGTTATTTTTAATGATGAATTATCGCCGAGTCAAAACCGCAACTTGTCAAGGCAGCTATCCGTCCGTATTATTGACAGGACGCAGCTTATTTTAGATATATTCGCGCAACGCGCACGCTCCAAAGAAGGAAAGCTGCAAGTAGAGCTTGCGCAATTGCAATATTTATTGCCGCGCTTAAGCGGGCAAGGAACGGAGCTGTCTCGCCTTGGCGGCGGGATCGGAACAAGAGGACCAGGGGAAACAAAGTTAGAAACGGACCGCCGCCATATTTACCGGCGCATCGATGAAATCAAAACACAATTGAAATTGGTTGCCGAACACCGCGAGCGGTACCGGGAGCGCCGCAAAAAAAATCACGTTTTTCAAATTTCGCTTGTCGGCTATACGAACGCGGGAAAATCGACGCTGTTTAATCGTCTGACCGACGCGGATTCATTCGAAGAAAATTTATTGTTTGCCACCCTCGACCCGCTCACGCGAAAAATGACGCTTCCAAGCGGCTATACCGTGCTTTTAACGGATACGGTCGGCTTTATTCAAGATTTGCCGACAACGTTGGTGGCGGCGTTTCGCTCCACGCTCGAGGAGGTAAAAGAAGCAGACTTAATTTTGCACGTTGTCGATTCATCGAATCCGGATTATTATCATCATGAACAGACGGTTTACGAATTGCTCGATGAGCTGGGGGTTTCCTCCATTCCGATCGTTACCATCTACAACAAACGGGATATTGCCCATCGCAACTTTGTGCCGAGCACTAAAACAGATGCAATCATCATCAGCGCTTTTGACGCGCATGATTTGCGCAGATTGCGGCAATTTATTGAAGAAACGATGATGAAGCAAATGGTTCATTATCATGCATCCATTCCGAGCAATGAGGGAAGACTGCTAGCTCAGTTAAAAGCGGAAACGATTTTGCGAGAGTTGCATTATAATGAAGAAAGCGGCATGTATGAATGTAAAGGCTATATGATGCCAGAACATCCGCTATATGGACAATTGCAACAATAAAAATAGAAAGGGTCATCATATGTTTACACAGTTACGGCATGGAGAAAAAATCGCTGCACTTGTGAAAGAAATCGAAGCGCAAATTGCACCAATCCATAAAAAAATTGAGGAACGGATCGATATCAACCAATATCGGGTCTTAGACAGTTTTCGGCGTCATAAAGTAAGTGACAGCCATTTCATTCCATCAACAGGATATGGATATGATGACATCGGCCGCGATACGCTCGAGCAAATATATGCGGACGTATTCGGCGGCGAGGCGGGACTTGTCCGTCCGCAAATTATTTCAGGAACACATGCGATTTCCATCGCTTTATTCGGCATTCTTCGCCCAGGTGATGAGCTGCTTTACATCACTGGAAATCCGTATGATACGTTAGAAGAAATCGTCGGCATCCGCGGCAGCGGCGTCGGCTCATTAAAGGAATTTCATATTCATTATCAAAGTGTGCCGCTAACAGCAGAAGGTCGCGTTGACTTTGATGCCGTCAAAAACGCGATTAACGGGCGGACAAAAATGATCGGCATTCAGCGTTCGCGGGGGTATGCGACGCGTCCATCATTTACGATTGAAGAAATAAGCGAAATGATTTCGTTTGTGAAAGCGATCAAACCGGATGTTGTTGTGTTCGTCGACAATTGCTATGGCGAATTTGTCGAAGAAAAAGAGCCATGCCACGTCGGCGCAGATTTAATGGCGGGATCGCTGATCAAAAATCCTGGCGGCGGGCTTGCGAAAACGGGTGGCTATATCGTTGGAAAAAAACAATACGTGCAAGCATGCTCGTATCGCATGACCTCTCCTGGCATCGGCGGCGAAGCGGGCCCGACTTTATATAGCTTACATGAAATGTATCAAGGATTTTTCTTAGCTCCTCATATCGTTGGCCAAGCATTAAAAGGCGCGGTGTTTACAGCGGCGATGCTTGAACGGATCGGTTTAAACACGCAGCCGTCTTGGGATGCGACGCGGACGGATTTAGTTCAATCAGTGCAATTTGATGATCCGGAGCAAATGATCGCGTTTTGCCAAGCGATTCAGTTTTCCTCTCCGGTAAATGCACATTTTACCCCATATCCAAGCTATATGCCCGGCTATGAAGACGACGTCATTATGGCGGCAGGAACGTTTATTCAAGGAGCGAGCATTGAATTAACGGCGGATGGCCCGATCCGCCCTCCATATGTCGCTTACGTGCAAGGAGGGTTAACGTATTCACACGTCAAAATCGCCATTTGTACGGCGATCGATCAATTGCTCGAAAAACAATTAATTTCTTTGTAATAAAATCTAACATAATATTGACATATATTTTAACATGGTATAAAATAAATCATCATAAGCGAGGAGGAATTGGCATGAGTAGTAATATTCGTCGTTCCATGCCATTGTTTCCGATTGGGATAGTGATGCAATTAACAGAATTGTCTGCCCGCCAAATCCGTTATTATGAGGAGCACGGCCTTGTTTCTCCTGCGCGTACAGAAGGAAATCGCCGCTTGTTTTCGCTCAACGACATCGATCGTCTTCTGGAAATTAAAGATTTGATCGATCAAGGAGTTAACTTGGCCGGCATTAAGCAAATTTTTGCGGCGCGACAAGCGGATAAGAAGGAAAAACAAGAGGAAAAGGTCGAAAAAGTCGTGAAACAAAGCTTATCCGATGAGGAATTGCGCGAAATTTTGCGAACGGAGTTAATGCAGGCGGGGCGTTTCCACCGTGCATCACTTCGCCAAGGAGATCTCGCTCGCTTCTTTCACTAATGAAAATTCAAATTGGGAGCCGGGGAGGAGTTAACAAATGGCAAAGTACACGAGAGAAGACATTATGCGCATCGTCAAAGAAGAAAACGTCAAGTATATCCGTCTGCAATTTACTGATATTCTTGGCACCATTAAAAACGTGGAAATCCCGATCAGCCAACTGGAAAAAGCGCTAAACAACAAAATTATGTTTGACGGTTCATCGATTGAAGGATTTGTCCGCATTGAAGAATCGGATATGTACTTATACCCTGATTTAGATACGTTCGTTATTTTCCCGTGGACGGCGGAAAAAGGAAAAGTGGCCCGCTTTATTTGCGATATTTATAATGCCGATGGCACTCCGTTTGAAGGATGTCCTCGCTATAACTTGAAGCGGATGCTGAAAGAGATGGAAGCGCTCGGATTTACCGCTTTCAATCTAGGCGCAGAACCGGAATTCTTTCTGTTTAAACTTGATGAAAACGGGCGCCCAACCCTTGAATTGAACGACCAAGGCGGTTATTTTGACTTGGCGCCTACCGATTTAGGAGAAAACTGCCGCCGCGACATTGTTCTTGAATTAGAAGAAATGGGATTTGAAATTGAAGCTTCGCACCATGAAGTAGCGCCTGGCCAGCATGAAATCGACTTTAAATACGCAGATGCGGTCAAAGCGTGCGATGATATCCAAACGTTTAAGCTTGTTGTCAAAACGATCGCGCGCAAACATGGCCTTCACGCAACATTTATGCCAAAACCGATCTTCGGTATTAACGGGTCTGGAATGCACTGCAATTTATCGCTATTTAGAAATAACGAAAACGCGTTTTTCGATCCAAACGCCGACTTGCAATTAAGTGAGACGGCGCGCCAATTCATCGCTGGTGTGCTGAAACATGCGCCGAACTTTACAGCGGTGACAAACCCGACGGTGAACTCATACAAACGCCTTGTGCCTGGCTATGAAGCGCCATGTTATGTTGCATGGTCCGCCCGCAATCGCAGCCCGCTGATCCGTATCCCAGCTTCGCGCGGAATGAGCACGCGCATTGAAGTGCGCAGCGTGGATCCATCGGCAAATCCGTATTTGGCAATGGCGGTATTATTAGCAGCTGGACTAGACGGAATTAAAAACAAATTAACCCCTCCGGCTCCGGTGGATCGCAATATTTATGTCATGACAAAAGAAGAACGTCTGGAAGAAGGAATTGTTGACTTGCCAGCGACATTGGCAGAAGCGCTCGAAAACTTGAAATCGGATGAGGTCATCGTTCAAGCGCTCGGGAAACACTTGTTCGAACACTTCGTTGAAGCGAAAGAAATCGAATGGGATATGTTCCGCACGGCTGTGCATCAATGGGAACGCGACCAATATATGGAACTTTATTAAAAAGGAAAAGGCTATCTCGTTTTATGCGAGATAGCCTTTATTGTTTGCAAATGTTTAATGAATGACGCGGTAGACACCGATGACTTTGCCGAGAATCGTACAATCGCGGACGATGATTGGCTCCAAATTAGAGTTTTCTGGCTGCAGGCGGATATGATCTTTCTCTTTAAAAAACCGTTTTACCGTTGCTTCGTTTTCCTCCGTCATCGCGACAACGATGTCCCCGTTATCGGCGGATTGCTGTTGGCGCACAATCACATAGTCTCCGTCTAAAATCCCCGCTTCGATCATGCTATCCCCCATCACTTCCAGCATAAACACATGATCTTCCGATGAAATGAGCCGTTTTGGCAAAGGGAAATAGTCTTCGATGTTTTCGACAGCCGTGATCGGTTGGCCAGCTGTCACTTTGCCGATGATCGGCACCGAAATGACATCGTCTGTCTCGTTTCGCGCGGAGAAATCAGCATCCAATATTTCAATGGCGCGCGGTTTTGTCGGATCGCGGCGAATATATCCTTTGCTTTCCAATCGCGCTAAATGCCCGTGTACGGTGGAGCTGGAGGCGAGTCCGACCGCTTCGCCGATTTCGCGGACAGAAGGGGGATAGCCTTTCGTTTTTACCTCTTTTTTAATAAAATCCAAAATTTGTTGTTGCCGCTTCGATAATTTCGTCATCCTATACACCTCTTACCACATCATTTGCCTACATTATAGCATGCGGAGATTGAAAAAACAAACATAAGTTCGAAAATTATGTTGACACAAACAAATGTTCTTCATTATAATGTGGATAAACCGAACAAATATTCTTAAGGGGTGGGGCGATATGAAACGCATGTTTGCGCATTACATTATTTTTTCAGCGCTTTTGTTTATGGTGATTGGGGCGTTTTTATACGCGAACAAGCCGGTTGAAAGAGATAAATATATGGAAATTACGGTTGCCTCGGGAGATACGCTTTGGAAGCTGGCAAAGGAATATAAAGAACAACACCAACTTTCGACAACGGAATTTATCGAGTGGGTCGTCGATGTCAATCATTTGTCAAGCCAGCGGATTGTCGCTGGTGAAAAAATTGTCATTCCTGTGCTAAAATCAAAGGAAAATGAATCGCTCGTCGTCAGAAAATAAAATCGTGAGGATGGTATTACATGAAGGCGGTTATTTATTGTCGTGTCAGCACAAATAAAGAAGAACAAGAAACATCGCTGGAACGCCAGCGGGAAGAGCTGGAACGCCTTGCTGAACAGCACGGTTTTGAGGTGGTCAAAATCATTATGGAGCAGGCCAGCGGCTATGAAGTGGACAGAGACGGCGTGTTTGATCTGCTTTCCACATTAAAAGAGGAGCAGATTGATGCGCTTCTCGTTCAAGATGAGACAAGGTTGGGACGCGGGCACGCAAGAATCGCGCTTCTTCACTGCATCCAAAAAGAAGGAGTGAAAATATATACGATCACCCATAACGGCGAAATGCAGCTATCAGAGGCGGATTCGATGGTATTAAACATTCTCAGCATTGTCGAAGAATATCAGCGGAAAATACATAATTTAAAAATCAAGCGCGGAATGCAGCGGGCGATTGCCCAAGGGTATCGTCCTGAGCGAAATTTAAAGAGCGTCGGAAAAAATGCGGGAAGAGAGAAAATGGACCTTCCCATTGAAGAAATTGTCCGCCTGCGCCACAATGGTTTGACGTTTGCGGAAATCGCCGCGACATTGCGCGGATTTGGCTACGATGTTTCAAAAGCGACCGTTCACCGCCGCTACCGGGAATATATCGATGCTGATTAAGGATCACGCCGTTTTTTATTATGCAGAAGGCACCGGGCAAATCATTTTGCGGCCGGAACGTTTTATCGCGATGCTTGGCGCGCGGAAAAGCAAGATAGTTGCGCTTTCCGTTGCTGTCGTATAAGATGGGAAAGTAGCAATACAATGATAAGGTGGAGGCAGCTATGTTATCAAAACAAAAAATGGCGCGAATTAACGAACTGGCCAGAAAGGCAAAATCATCTGGTTTAACGGCGGAAGAAACGCTTGAGCAGCAGCAGCTTCGCCGCGAATATATTCAAGCGTTTCGCGAAGCGATGGTGGAGACGTTGCATTCTGTCACAGTCATTGATCCGAACGGTAATGATGTGACACCGCAAAAATTGAAAGAAAGCAAAAAGCGGCGTCAGCATTAATAATAATATTTGGCGAAAGAAAGCATTCTAAAATAGAGATGCTTTCTTTTTGTTATTTATTTTGACAAAAGAAATATTGTACATCTTCTTTTATTTTCTATATGATAGAATTGACACTATGTTGATGAAAGGATGGGTAAGGATATGGCGCATACAATCGAGGAATTAGCGATTACAACGATTCGGACATTGTCGATTGATGCCATCGAAAAAGCAAAGTCCGGTCATCCAGGAATGCCGATGGGAGCAGCACCGATGGCATATACACTTTGGACGAAATTTATGAATCATAACCCAAGCAATCCGAAATGGTTTAACCGCGACCGCTTCGTGTTATCGGCGGGACACGGATCAATGTTGTTATACAGCTTGCTTCATCTAAGCGGTTATGAAGTTACCCTTGAAGATATTAAACAATTCCGCCAATGGGGCAGCAAAACGCCGGGGCATCCGGAGTATGGCCATACACCAGGGGTAGAAGCAACGACTGGTCCGCTCGGCCAGGGGATTGCGATGGCCGTTGGTATGGCAATGGCAGAGCGCCATTTAGCAGCTACATATAACCGGGAAAATTTTGAAATTATAAACCACTACACATATGCGATTTGCGGCGATGGCGACTTAATGGAAGGAGTTGCTGCCGAAGCTGCATCGCTGGCCGGGCATTTAAAACTTGGCCGCCTGATCGTTCTTTATGACTCGAACGATATTTCGCTTGATGGCGAATTACATCTTTCCTTCTCGGAAAGCGTTGAGCAACGCTTTAAAGCATATGGCTGGCAATATTTGCGCGTCGAAGACGGGAATAATATTGAGGAAATTGCCAAAGCGCTTGAGGAAGCAAAAGCGGACGAAACCCGCCCGACGCTGATTGAAGTGAAAACGACCATTGGCTACGGTTCCCCGAATAAAGCGGGAACGTCTAATGTGCACGGCGCTCCGCTTGGATCAGAAGAAGCAAAACTGACGAAAGAATCGTATAAATGGACGTTTGAAGAAGATTTTTATGTCCCGCAAGAAGTATATGATCATTTCCGCCAAGTAGTAAAAGAAGCGGGCGAGAAAAAAGAAGCGGAATGGAATGAGCTGTTAAATCAATACGAAAAAGCGTATCCGGATTTGGCGAAACAATTGAGATTGGCAATGAACGGCGAGCTTCCAGAAGGATGGGAAAAAGCGCTTCCAGTATATGAAGAAGGAAAAAGCCTAGCAACGCGCGCATCTTCTGGAGAGGTGTTAAACGCGATTGCGAAAACCGTTCCGCAGCTGATTGGCGGTTCGGCTGACCTTGCAAGTTCCAATAAAACATTAATCAAAGGAGCCGGAAACTTTTTGCCAGAAAGCTATGAAGGGCGCAACATTTGGTTTGGCGTACGTGAATTCGCGATGGGCGCGGCGCTGAACGGAATGGCGCTGCATGGAGGATTAAAAGTATTTGGCGGCACGTTCTTTGTGTTCTCCGATTATTTGCGTCCTGCCATTCGCCTCGCTGCGTTAATGGGCTTGCCAGTGACGTACGTTCTTACACATGACAGCATCGCTGTTGGCGAAGACGGCCCGACGCATGAGCCAGTCGAGCAATTGCCGTCGTTGCGCGCGATGCCGAATTTGTCGGTCATTCGTCCGGCTGATGCGAATGAAACCGCGGCGGCATGGCGTTTAGCCGTAGAATCGACCGATCAGCCGACCGCGTTAGTATTGACGCGGCAAAATATCCCGACATTGCCGAATACGGTAGAACGGGCATACGAAGGTGTGAAAAAGGGAGCTTACGTCTTATCTGAGGCGAAAAACGGCAATCCAGAAGCATTATTGCTTGCCTCCGGTTCTGAGGTAAGCCTTGCGGTGAAAGCGCAACAAGCGTTAGCGGAAGAAGGAATTCACGTTTCCGTCATCAGCATGCCGTCATGGGACCGTTTTGAAAAACAAGACGATGAGTATAAGCAGCAAGTGCTTCCAAGCACTGTGAAAAAGCGTTTGGCGATTGAAATGGCAGCTTCGCTCGGCTGGGAGCGTTATGTCGGCGATGAGGGCGACATTTTGGCAATCGATCGTTTCGGCGCTTCTGCACCAGGGGAAAAAATTATGGAAGAATACGGCTTTACCGTCGAAAATGTAGTCAAACGAGTGAAAGCATTGCTGAAAAAATAGCGGTAAAAAGCTGTCTCCATATGAAAAAGGAGACAGCTTTTTCATATGGGCAATCGACAAAGTTAGTGAAAAATTTTTTCCGTTAATTGACATATTTTTTTCTCGCTTTTCTCTATAATAAAAATAGTAATAAGGAGGAAATGGGGGATGGGAAATGGTACGGTATTGGATTTATTTGTTAAATGAAGAAGTGGCGGGCCATTATCGCGACCGGACAGACAAGATTGTCGAATTATTCCGGGAGCACCAATGTGCGAAAGCGCCTTTTAAGAGCATTTATCGAAAACAAGTGGAGTTTATTACGGAGCGCCTCTCATTTTCAAGATTAGAATTGGGGCTTAAAGAACATTTTTTAGGAAATGTCGGGAAAAATTTAGAGCGCAACATGTTTGTACTGCAAAACAAGGCTGGGGAGGAAGCGCTATTAATTGTGCAAAAACGCCGCCTTCTTCTCGTTGCTGACAGCCCGTCGGTCACCAAGGACATTTGCCAAGCGCTCGCGCTGATTTCTCCTTCCTTTTTGGCGGTAGATGCCCATTTTGCCGACTATGGATGGCTTACTGTTTCTCCGGACGGAAGAAAATTTGCGTAAATAAAAGATTTTTGCAAGGAAATATTGTATAATACCACATTGTTTAGTACACTGTTAAATAGACAACATGAAGGAGGAAATAGTAGGTATGGGGACAACGATTCTCGTTGGCATTCTAGCGCTTATTGCGGGAACGGCGCTAGGATTTTTCATTGCTCGCAAAACGATGATGAACTACTTAAAGAAAAACCCGCCTATTAATGAGCAAATGATTCGGATGATGATGATGCAAATGGGGATGACGCCATCCCAGAAAAAAATTAATCAAATGATGAAAATGATGAACAATCATCTTAAATAAACATCGGACAGGCACTCGGTCGGAGTGTCTTTTTATTTCAAAATAATATTTCAAAAATTTTTTATTTTTGCTATACTAATACAGTACATTTTCCGTTTGTGATGGGAGAGGTTCGATGACAGTATTTCGTGACTTATTTTGGTTTTTCCGTCAAGAGAAAAAAGCGTATATCACAGGAATTATTGCGCTTGTGATCGTGGCATTTCTCGAAACGATTCCACCGAAAATAATCGGAATAGTGATTGACCATATAAAAGAAGGAATGATAACAAAAGCCATCCTTATCCGCTGGATGGCTGTTTTGTTCGTTGTTGCTGTCGTTTCATATGTGTTGCGCTATTGGTGGCGTGTTTTAATTTTTGGTTCGGCCGCGAAACTATCGCGGCAGCTTCGCAATGAGCTGTACGCCCATTTTACGAAAATGTCGCCATCGTTTTATCAGAGAAAGCGCATTGGCGATTTGATGGCGCATGCGACAAATGACTTGCAAGCGATTCAGCAAACAGCCGGAAGCGGGATATTGACGCTTGTCGATTCATTAATGCTAGGCGGCTTCGTGCTGGCGACGATGGCGTTTACGATAAGCTGGAAATTAACGATCATCAGTTTATTGCCGATGCCGGTGATGGCGATTGCGACAAGCCGCTATGGCACGCTTTTGCATCAGCGTTTTTTTAAGGCGCAAGAGGCATTTTCTTCCTTGAACGGCAAAGTGCAAGAAAGCATCAACGGAATTCGCGTGATTAAAGCGTTTGGCTATGAACAGGATGACATTGAATCGTTTCGTGCACAGTCGGAAGATGTCGTTGCGAAAAATATGGCAGTTGCGCGCATCGACGCGCTGTTTGACCCGACGATTTCTTTGCTCGTTGGCATTTCATTTTTTTTAGCCGTTACGTTCGGCGCGAAAATGGTGTTGGCCGGCGAATTAACGATCGGCGAGCTCGTATCGTTTACCGCCTATCTTGGTCTGTTCATTTGGCCAATGTTGGCATTCGGCTGGCTGTTTAACATCGTCGAACGCGGACGGGCATCGTATGACCGCGTTCGCCAGCTGCTTGCCGAAAAAGAAGAAATTCTTGAAGCGGAAAATGCCATCACCTCCCCCCCGACTGGGGATATTGTTTATGACATTCAACAGTTTACGTTTCCAAACGGAACGGCCGCTGTGTTGCGGAATATTCGCTTTCGTTTGCGGAAAGGAGAGACGCTCGGCATCGTCGGAAAAACAGGGGCAGGAAAGACGACATTGCTGAAACTGCTGCTTCGCGAGTTTGATCAATACGAAGGAGAAATTCGTTTTGGCGGTCGTGAGATTAGCGAATACACATTACATGCGCTGCGATCGTCGATCGGCTATGTTCCGCAAGACCATTTCTTATTTTCGGCGACAGTAAAAGAAAATATTGCGTTTGCTTGTCCGGAGGCGGAGGAAGAAGAGGTGATAAAAGCGGCGAAATTGGCACATGTTCATGAGGACATCGAACAGTTTTCCGACGGTTATGAGACGATCGTTGGTGAAAGAGGTGTTTCGCTTTCCGGCGGACAAAAGCAGCGCATTTCGATCGCTCGCGCTTTGCTGTTAAATCCGGAAGTGCTTGTTTTGGATGATTCGTTATCTGCGGTGGATGCCAAAACGGAAGAGCAAATTTTAAAAGCGTTAAAAGAAAATCGTGTCGGGAAAACAACGATGATTGCTGCGCATCGGCTTAGCGCGATTCAACATGCGGATTTGATTCTCGTGTTGGAAGAAGGGCGCATCGCGCAAATGGGAACACATGAAGAACTCATGAGAGAAGGCGGCTGGTACCGCGATATGTATGAACGGCAGCGGCTTGAGTCAATGGTCGAACGGGGAGGAAAAGCATGAACAATCAATCGTTAACGCCAAAAGAACAGCAGCAAGTGTTATGGAGATTGCTATCGTACATGAAATGGTACAAACAAGAAACGATGGCCGCTTTTGCTTTGCTTGTGCTGGCGACGGCGGCAGAGCTGCTCGGGCCATATTTAGTGAAAATATTTATCGACGATTATTTAACGCCGCGACGTCTTGATTTTGCGCCTTTGTTTTGGCTTGCTCTGGCATATATCGGTGTTTTGTTTCTCAAAACGTTCATCTCTTATTTTCAGCTCATTCAATTTCAAAAACTGGCGCTGAAAGTCATCCAGTCGCTGCGGATGGACGTATTTACCAAAGTTCACCAGCTCGGGATGCGCTATTTTGATCAGACACCAGGCGGCAGCATCGTGTCACGCGTGACAAACGATACGGAAGCGATCAAAGATATGTTCGTCAGCGTGCTTGCCGCGTTTGTGCAAAACGGGGTATTCGCGGTTGGTGTCTTCATCGCGATGTTTTCGTTAAACGCACGGCTCGCTGCCTATTGTTTGTTTATTTTGCCGGTGATGTTTTGGATAATGAAATTGTATCGCCATTATAGTTCGATTTTTTATAAAGACATGCGTGAACGCCTCAGTGAATTAAACACGAAACTAAACGAATCGCTGCAAGGAATGGCGATTATTCAAGCGTTCCGCCAGCAAAAACGGCTTTATGAAGAATTTGCGCAAATTAATGACAAACATTACGCCGCGGGCGTGAAAAACATTAAAATCGACGGTTTGCTATTGCGCCCCGCGGTCGATTTTGTTCACATCGCCTCGATTATCGTCATTTTGAGCTTTTTTGGAATTTCCGCGATGGAACACCAGGTCGAAATCGGGGTACTGTATGCGTTTATTGACTATTTGGCCCGTTTTTTCGAACCGGTGACGCAAATGATGACGCGTCTTTCCCTATACCAGCAGGCCATCGTTTCCGCCTCCCGCGTTTTTGCGCTTCTTGACCATAAGGAGCTGGCGCCGAAACATGCAGAAATGTCGAAAGCATTGATTACAGAAGGCAGCATCGAGTTTCGCGACGTTAGTTTTTCATATGACGGAAAACGCGATGTTCTCAAGCATATTTCATTTGCCGCCAAGCCGGGGGAAACGGTTGCGCTTGTCGGGCATACCGGCAGCGGGAAAAGCACGGTGATTAATTTGTTAATGCGGTTTTACGAATTTGACCGCGGCGATATTCTCATTGACGGTGTATCGATCCGTGATTACACGAAGGAGGAGCTCCGCAAAAACATCGGCCTTGTGCTGCAAGATCCGTTTTTGTTTTATGGCACCATTAGCGACAATATTCGCATGTACAATCCATCATTAACGGATGAGCAAGTGAAAAATGCCGCTCGTTTCGTACAAGCGGACTCGTTTATCGAAAAGCTTCCTAGCAAATACGAGCATAAAGTGGTCGAAAGAGGTTCCACTTTTTCGAGCGGGCAGCGGCAGTTAATTTCGTTTGCGCGAACCATTGCAGCAAACCCAAAGATTCTTGTGCTCGATGAAGCGACCTCCAACATCGACACGGAAACGGAAGAAGCGATTCAAGAGGCATTGGCGAAGATGCGGAAAGGACGAACGACGATTGCGATTGCCCACCGGCTTTCAACGATTCAAGATGCGGACCAAATCCTCGTGTTTCACCGCGGAGAAATTGTGGAGAGGGGGACGCATAAGGAGCTGCTAGCGCAAAAAGGGTTATATTATAAAATGTATTTATTGCAAAACGGGTTAATGGACGTTGAAGAATATGCGTAAAAAAGCGCCTCTCGTGTTACGGGCGAGGAGCGCTTTTTTGCTTATGTTTTTGTTTGTTATACATGTTTAAAAGCGAATCGAGCTCCCGACTCACTTGGATGGCAACTGCCGAGTTCAATCCGTTTTTTGCGACTACTTCAATTAATTCTGTGCGCTTTTTTTCAATTAAAGTTAAAATTTCATTGTTGAACACAGAGGAACAAGTCCTTTCTTTTCAAAATTGATATAGGTGTATTTTATACTATTTTACCAATAAATTCAAAAAAAGAAAAATAGATAAGCTTAAACTTGAACATTTTGCTTCTTATGCACAATAATAAATGTGTGCCCTATTTTTCGTTGATGAATTCTGAAAAATGTTGTTTTTTCAATGGCCGGAGTTCATGGAACAGAATTGAGATTTTATATTTTGCGGTGACATAATTTCGCTATTTGCCGCCGACGGTTGATGTTTTGACAAAATAGTTAGGTTGCGCTTTATAGAAAAAGCATGCTGTTCGTAGATTACTAATAGTTGTATTTTTGCTACAATAAAATAAAAATGATGTAGGGGTTGAATTCAATGGCTGATATTAATTTGTTTTTGGCGTTTGGTGCCGGCTTCTTATCATTTATTTCTCCGTGTTGTCTGCCTCTTTATCCGGCGTTTTTGTCATATATTACCGGCGTATCGGTTAGTGAACTGAAGGCGGAGAACGCGATGATGCAGCGGCGAAGTTTGTTGCATACACTATTTTTCCTGCTCGGGTTTTCTCTTATATTCGTTTCCATCGGTTTTGGAACATCGCTTATCGGCAGATGGTTTAGCGAATACCAAGATTTTATTCGGCAAATTGGCGCGATTTTGATTGTTGTTTTTGGACTTGTGATTGTCGGAATATGGAGGCCGGCTTTTTTAATGAAAGACCGCCGTCTTTCGTTTCAAGAGCGTCCTTCTGGCTTCTTCGGCTCCATCATTATCGGCATGGCCTTTGCGGCTGGTTGGACGCCGTGTATGGGGCCGATTTTAATGTCAGTTGTTGCGCTGGCGGCGACAAACCCGGGCTCGGGAATGTTGTATATGTTTGCTTATTCGCTAGGATTTGCTGTTCCGTTTTTTATCCTTTCATTTTTCATCGGAAAATTGCATTGGATTCGCCGGCATAGCGAAAAAATGGTGAAAATTGGTGGATATGTGATGATAGCGATGGGAGTTGTCTTGTTTTTTGATTGGATGACAAAAATTACTGGGTACGCGACGAGGATTTTTGGAGGGTTTACTGGTTTTTAAATTAGTTTTAATTAGAGGGAGTTAAGGAGTTATGGCGAAAATTCTTATTGTTGATGATGCGAAATTTATGAGAATGACATTATCCAACATTGTTAAAAAAGCGAACCATGAAATTGTTGGCGAAGCGGAAAACGGGAAAGAGGCTGTGGAATTATATCGGGTACTAAAGCCGGATATTGTCATTATGGACATTACGATGCCAGTGATGAATGGGCTCGAAGCGCTGCGCGCGATTAAACGAGAAGACGCGAATGCGAAAATCATCATGTGCTCAGCGATGGGACAGCAGCGCATGGTGGTGGAAGCGATCGAAGCGGGAGCGGCTGATTTTATCGTGAAGCCGTTTGAAGAAAGCCGTGTGATGGAAGCGGTGAATCGTTTATTATCATAAACAATATTGGTATGCAACAATTGCTGCTTTTTTTGTTATAATACAATTATCGTAAAACTTGATGAAGAGGATGATGCGTTTGGCAATCGCAAGTTCGATCATCGCTGTATTCATGGCATTGCTTGTTTTGTTTGTGCGAATGAAGGCGTCAAAAAAGCCGACAAGCGCGAAAAAAATTATTTTGCCGCCGATATTTATGAGCACCGGCGCTTTGATGTTCCTTGACCCAGTATTTCGCGTGACAAAAGGGGAGCTGATCGAAGCGGTTGTGCTTGGGGCGTTTTTTTCCATTTTTCTCATCAAAACGTCGAAATTTGAAGTAAAAAACGGCGCTATTTATTTAAAACGTTCGAAAGCGTTTATTTTCATTTTAATCGGTCTGCTTGTCATCCGAATTGGCTTAAAATCGTACTTAGGAAGAACGATCGACTATCGCCAATTAAGCGGAATGTTTTATTTGCTTGCTTTTTCGATGATTGTGCCATGGCGCATTGCGATGTATGTGATGTATAAGAAATTGGAACGGCGTCTAAAATACCAATCGCCCATTTTGACAACGTAAAGAAAAAAAGCGGGAATGCACTCCCGCTTTTTTCTTAACCCTTGAGCTGGCATCGGCGAGAAAAGGAGGTGCTCCAATTTACTTGTTTTGTAGCAAATGTTCATAAGGAGTAATATTAATTTGTTTTTCCTTCAATGTCTTGATTAAAAATTTATGGTCGCGTTTTGGCGTTGCCATAATGTAACCGCGGATAATTAAATCTCTTGTAATTCGCGAAGCATTTTCTTGAAGCGCAAGCTCTCCGATTTTTCCGGCAATTTTTTGGCGGGCAACATCGCGGAACAATTCCGGAACCGGCTTTACTAATTCTTCTAAAAGCGCTTTTTCTTCCTCGCCCCATAAGTGCCGCGTCTGCTCAATATAATATTCTTGCCAGTCTAATTCTGATTTCCCGTCTTCCTTTGGCAACCGTTTTAAAAATTTGCGGAACATGAAAAAACCGCCGATTGACATAATGATAAGTAAAAACACAGTCCAAAACAATATAAACCAAAGAAACCAACCTGTCAGCATCATTCCCACCTCAACGAATTCCAATCTATCAACCATTATTGCGAAAAAAGCGCTTTTTGGCAAGATAAGCATATTTTTTATCGTATTGTTACGAAAATGTAAAGCAAATGTAAAGAAACGCCGCGATTCCTTGTGTGCCAATGGTTCAGCAACGGCCGCCACAAGAAAATGGAAATGGTGACCAGTGATATCTATCTATAAACATGCTACTCTATTAAAAGCGAACGACAAACGAAAAAGCAACGTTGAGGTGGCGGCAATGATAAAAAAAACGTTTGCGGCACTTGCCGTAGTTTGTTGTATAGTCAGCGGAATTTCCTCTTATTCGACAGATGCGGCAACAACGTATACATACTATAAGGTAAAGAAAGGCGACACGCTTTTCAAAATTGCCAAAACATATAAAACGACGGTTTCTGCCTTGAAATCATTAAACCGGCGCAAAAGCGATGTTCTTATTGCCGGCGAAACGATCAAAGTGCCGCGGCTGGCGGTGAAATCTGCCGGACAAAAGCAAAAGTTTTCTATTAGCGCCGCAGAACGGAAACTAATGGCGCAGCTTGTCCATGCAGAAACCGGCTTCAGCGAGCCGTTTGCTGGAAAAGTGGAAGTGGCGCTCGTCATTTTAAATCGCATGAAGCATCCTGCTTTTCCAAAAACGATTAAAGGCGTCATTTATCAAAAAACAAAATCAGGCTATGCGTTTGTTCCAGTGAGAACGGGGAAACTAACGCGCATTCAGCCGACAAAACAAGATTATGCTGCGGTGGATCGAGCGTTGTCGCTGTTTCCGAACGACCGCCGCGGTTCGCTCTACTTTTATAATCCAAAAATCACAAAAGATAAATGGATGTTATCAAGGCCGGTAACGATTCGGATTGGGAATCATGTATTTACGAAATAAACGAGAATCTCCACAATGGTGGAGGTTCTCGTTTTTTGTATAGGATAGGAGGGAATGTGAGAGATGAAAACATAAAAGTCTAATGGAATGAAAAGAGAAAAAAATAGGCAAGCGCCCAACGACTCACAGATGGACGCATGGCAGCTGGCGCAAAACCGATTGCGATGGATATTGATGGCCTTTGCTACATACATAAACGAACGGTGGAAAAACGGCAATCTCTTCTTTCCGTTTTCATAAACAAGCGGTTCGGCTTGGGAATTGTTATTACCATTATGATGCAAAGCCACCCGCAAAAGCTTGTCCATCGAAATCCGGCAAAAAACGGGTATCTGTATGCATGAAAAATCTGTTCATTCAAGTTATCAGTTTCTCTCGTTTATCATGATCGCATACCGGTTTGCATTGTTTGCATTTTCGGCTTTACTTATATGGATTTCTAATGTTGGATCGGAAAAATAAGCGCAAATTTGTTTATGTTGAAGCGGAAACGGCAAAGGAACAACCCGCTGTTTCCAAAGCGCTTTTTCTTTATGAATTTGGATGATGATCGTGTTTGTTTCACAAAGAACGGTTAGTTGTTCTTTAAGACAGTTGGGAATTTCTGCTTCGATAATGTAATGAGTATCCGTTTCAAAAACGTCAATCCGGAATGTCTTTTCATCTAATTCGCATGTGAACGATTCACCGCATAACAAATCAAGCCACTTACGCAACTCATGTTGTTCTGTTTTTTTTCTGTTTTCCAAGAAAATGCTCCCCCGCATTCCAAAATAATCTTGCCGTTGTTTATTGTATGAATGAACAAAGGAAAGGTTCACGGCGGGAGCGGAAAACCATTTTATTTACATATCATGGCTGGAATGATGTTTTTGCCGCGTGTGATTGCGATTTTTTACCTTTTTGGACCCGCTTAGCGGTTCCGGTTGTCCGGGGTTGTCACCTTTTGCCGCGTTTTTGCGCATGTCGGTACTTGTGTTTTTATTGACCATGTCCATTCCCCTCCTTTTGTTATTAGCATGCCGGCATCTTCCTTAATTATTCACGGTATAATTCAGGCTACGTTTGGAACGATAAGTAATGAATGACTGCCATTGATGAAGGAGGAAGGCAATCATGGCTTATCATAAAACGAAACAGGAAGCGTTTCAAGCGGCGCAAAAGGCAACGATGGAAGCGAAGGAGTGGCATGATCATTTAGTGCGCGACCAAGCCGATTACGGCCATCAATTAAGCCATTTAAAGCAAGAGGTGAACGAAGCGTTTGCCCAAATTAACAACGCGCTTGAAGTCGCCTCGGAGAAACAGCGGCTGCAGCTTGAAAAGTTCCGCAGCGACTTGCAAGCGATTGTCGATGAAGTGAATGAAATACAATCATAAAGGGAATGCCAGCCATTCGGCATTCCCTTTTGCTTGCGATGGCGAAACAAACATAAAGCTATTGATTCTTTTTTCTTTTCTTGTTGTTTTGGCGCTGCGCTTCTGTCAATGGCTCGTTGGAAAATTCTTCGTTATAGCCGGCTCCCTTTCCTTGCGCGTCCGCCGCATTCATGCCGGGAATGACATGATTGGCTTTCCGTTTGCCCATCATTTTCACCTCCGCTACTAGTTTGCGGCTGGAAGATCACTTTATGCTTTTTTTGAAAAAGAATAATATGACGAAACCTTCGAAATTCTATTTACAACTTATCTTCCTTATAATAAGATAAAAGCGTATTAAATTTTACGGGTGTTGGGAGAATTCGTGCTATTTTTTCGACTTTGTGGCGAAAAAATAGTATAGTAAGTAATGAGGGGGTAATACATATGGCAAAACAAGACGTTTTCAACGCCCGCTCTTCATTTGAAGTAAACGGTAAAAAATATAACTATTACCGTTTGCAAGCGCTTGAAGAAGCGGGGATCGGCAACATCTCCCGTTTACCGTATTCGATTAAAATCTTGTTAGAATCAGTACTTCGGCAAGTAGACGGACGTGTCATCACAAAAGAGCATGTCGAAAACCTTGCCAAATGGGGAACGCCGGAGATGAAAGACATCGACGTTCCGTTTAAGCCATCGCGCGTCATTTTACAAGACTTTACCGGCGTACCAGCCGTCGTTGACTTGGCGTCGATGCGTAAAGCGATGGCGGATATGGGCGGAGATCCATATGAAATCAACCCGGAAATTCCGGTTGACCTTGTTATCGACCACTCTGTGCAAGTGGATAGAGCCGGAACGGATGACGCACTGGAGTATAACATGAACTTAGAGTTTGCGCGCAACGCGGAGCGCTACAAATTTTTAAAATGGGCGCAGAAAGCATTTAACAACTATCGCGCTGTTCCGCCAGCAACCGGGATTGTCCACCAAGTCAACTTGGAGTATCTCGCTAACGTCGTTCATACAGTTGAAGGAGAAAACGGCGAATATGAAGCATTTCCTGATACTCTAGTTGGCACGGACTCCCATACGACAATGATTAACGGTCTTGGCGTTCTTGGATGGGGAGTCGGCGGAATTGAAGCGGAAGCTGGCATGCTTGGACAACCTTCCTACTTCCCAGTGCCGGAAGTAGTTGGTGTTCGTTTAACCGGAAAACTGCCAAATGGCACAACGGCGACGGACCTTGCTTTAAAAGTAACCCAAGTGCTTCGCAAAAAAGGCGTTGTCGGCAAATTCGTCGAGTTCTTCGGGCCGGGTGTGGCGACATTGCCGCTTGCGGACCGCGCGACGATTGCGAACATGGCGCCGGAATACGGTGCGACATGCGGCTTCTTCCCAGTAGATGCGGAAGCGCTTGACTATTTGCGTTTAACTGGCCGTGATGAGCATCATGTGCAAGTGGTTGAAGCATATTGCAAAGCAAACGGTCTGTTCTATACGCCAGATGCGCCAGAGCCTGTATTTACAGATGTAGTCGAAATTAACTTGTCCGAAATTGAAACGAACTTGTCGGGACCGAAACGCCCGCAAGACTTAATTCCGCTTTCGCAAATGAAACAATCGTTCCGTGAAGCGGTAAAAGCACCGCAAGGAAATCAAGGCTTCGGCTTAACGGAAGCGGATCTTAATAAAGAAATCACCGTCACGTTAAACGGCGAAGACGTCAAAATGAAAACAGGCGCCGTTGTCATTGCCGCGATCACAAGCTGTACAAACACTTCGAATCCGTATGTATTGATCGCAGCTGGCTTATTGGCGAAGAAAGCGGTAGAAAAAGGATTGCAAGTTCCGAAATATGTTAAAACATCGCTTGCGCCGGGTTCGAAAGTCGTAACAGGTTATTTGCGGGATTCCGGATTACTTCCATATCTCGAAAAGCTCGGCTTTAATATCGTTGGTTACGGCTGTACAACATGTATCGGTAACTCCGGCCCGCTTGCGCCAGAATTGGAAAAAGCGATTGCCGAAAACGACTTGCTTGTGACAAGCGTGCTTTCCGGAAACCGCAACTTCGAAGGCCGGATCCATCCGTTAGTAAAAGGCAACTACTTGGCGTCACCTCCGCTTGTCGTCGCATATGCGCTGGCAGGCACGGTCGACATTGACTTGTTAAACGATCCGATTGGCAAAGATAAAGACGGAAATGACGTATACTTCCGCGATATTTGGCCATCGATGGAAGAAGTCAAACAAGTCGTCAAACAAGCGGTTGACCCAGAATTGTTCCGCAAAGAATATGAGCGTGTGTTCGACGGCAACCCGCGCTGGAATGCGATCGAAACGACGGATGAACCGCTTTATCAATGGGATGAAAACTCGACATACATCCAAAATCCGCCGTTCTTTGAAGGGTTGTCGCCAGACGTGCGCAAAGTCGAACCGCTTAAAGGTTTGCGCGTCATTGGCAAATTCGGCGATTCTGTCACAACTGACCATATTTCTCCAGCCGGAGCGATCGGCAAAAATACGCCAGCTGGCCAATATCTCATCTCGAAAGGCGTCGAGCCGAAAGACTTCAACTCTTACGGGTCCCGCCGCGGCAACCATGAAGTGATGATGCGCGGTACGTTTGCGAACATCCGCATCCGCAACCAAATCGCTCCTGGCACAGAAGGCGGCTATACGACTTACTGGCCGACGGGAGAAGTTACAACGATCTACGATGCGTGCATGAAATACAAACAAGACGGCACAGGGCTTGTCGTTATTGCCGGCAAAGACTACGGAATGGGAAGCTCCCGCGACTGGGCGGCAAAAGGAACGTTCTTGCTTGGCATCAAGACGGTCATCGCGGAAAGCTTTGAGCGCATCCATCGCTCCAACTTGGTGCTCATGGGCGTGCTGCCATTGCAATTTAAAGAAGGGGAAAACGCAGAAACGCTTGGCTTAACCGGCAAGGAAGTGTTTGAAGTGCATATTGACGAAAACGTCAAACCGCGCGACCTTGTCAAAGTGACAGCGACAAATCCAGATACAGGCGAGAAAAAAGAATTTGAAGTCATCGTCCGCTTCGACAGCGAAGTTGAAATCGACTACTATCGCCATGGTGGAATTTTGCCGATGGTGTTGCGTGAGAAACTTGCAAAAGCGAAAAAATAATTGGAACATAGAACATAACGAAGCAGGCTCTTGAGAAGCAAGGGCCTGCTTTATTGTTATTTTGTATTCGCTTTTTTTGCCGCGTTTTCTAGCTCGCTTTTCGGATCTGGAGTGAATGACGCATCTTGGCCGAATCCTTGTGGATTGACGCCAGGGGCTTTTGTCCCGCGATTTTTGCTGCCATTCTTCGCCATCGCGCTCACCTCCGAATATAGTATTTCCGTTATTGCGCAAAATATAAAAAGACACCAAAACAATGATTTAATGGGTTATGCGCCGTTTCGCGCGCCACCGTTTTTCCGTTATGAACGCAATGGGAAGTTCCGCGAAAATCATTCCGCACAAAATGCCGATGCAGCCGATGATCGCAGAAGCCGTTAGCCGTTCTCCTGCCCATATGTGTGCGGTAAGCGCCGCAAATACTGGTTCCATCGCAAAAATAAGGGCGACGCGAGTAGCCGTCGTATATTTTTGGAAGTTGGTTTGAACGAGAAACGCCGCCGTTGTCGCAAGCAATGACGTAATGAGAAGCGCTGTCCATACTTCCCGCTTTTGTAAAACCGCCGCATTCCATATTTGTGTTTCATCTTCCAAAAGAAACGCGATAATCGTACACAGCACCGCCACGGTGAAAATTTGCGTCATTGTTAATAACATGGGCGAATAGTGCACCGAATATTTTCCCGTCGCAATAATGTGCATCGCAAACGAAATTGCGCCAAAAAAGACAAATACATCTCCGCGATTAAATGTCCACTTGCCGTCGCCGCCCATTAAAAAATAGAGGCCGGCTGCTGCCATCACCGCACCGATGACTGCATTGACCGATGGCTTTTGCTTGAGAAAAAGAAAAGAAAATAACGGCACAAGCACAACGCTGAGCCCAGTAATAAATCCTGCTTTTGACGAAGTCGTAAACAGCAAGCCGACTGTTTGTAGCGCATAGCCGCCAAACAGCCAAAGCCCCATCCATATGCCGGAGCGGATAAGCGGCAATGTATAGTGGTGAAAAAGGGAGCGGTGGAAAATAACCAGCCATCCTAATAAAAACAATCCCGCAAGACTAAAACGAATCGCATTAAAAGAAAGCGGCTCAAGAAAAGCGATCGCGTTTTGCACAACGACGAATGTTGCCCCCCAGACGAACGTGACGGCAAGAAGGCTGGCGTCAGCTACCCATCGTTTTTTCAAGCCAATCCCCCCGTTTGCTTCTTTTGATTCACCATGCAATGGATGGCACTATGCCATCATTGCCGAACAAGAACATCTTTTTTGCCAAAATGAGCGGCGGAAACACGTACAAAAAACATTGATACAGCAGGAAAATCTGCATAATAATAGATAATAAAGGAATAAGGCAAAAAATCAAGTCCAATCGCAGCCTAGTACTTAGATCATCAGACAACGAAATCACTTTTTGCTGGTTTCTTTTAACATCTTTTTTATTAATCAAAAGTCATTGCTTCACATGTTTTTTTCACTATATTGTATAATAAAAAAATAAACGTACAGATTGTGCGCGGATTGATTGTGGAAGGGTGACGATGCTTGGACGTCAGGATTCAGTGGACATATATTACGCCGAAAAAACGCGAAGTAGTGCTTACTTCCGATTTTGTGCCTGTTGATGAGGCGCTCCGCTTGGCCGAGGATTTTGAAAAAACGGGCCGCGTCAAAGAACTGTGTTTTATTGATGGCAATGATGTCACGTGGTCAAAAAAAGAATTAAGCAAGCTATTAAAAGAAATGGAAACAGAACCACATGATGTCATCGCTTATTTTGATGGCGGTTTTGATCGCGGCACATTGCAGGCCGGAGTCGGAGTAGTGATTTACTATAAACAAAACAACGGGCAATATCGGCTTCGCGCCAACCGCCAGCTTGAGGCGTTAAAATCAAATAATGAAGCGGAATACGCCGCGTTCTGGTTTTTAATGCAAACGCTTGAGGAACTCGGCGTCCATCATTTGCCGGTCATTTTCCGCGGCGATTCGCATGTTGTCCTGAAGCAGCTATCCGGGGATTGGCCGTGTTTCGAGGATGACTATCACGCATGGTTGGACCGCATTGAAGAAAAAATCAGTGAATTGGGAATCCAGCCCATTTATGAGCCGATTTCACGCAAACAAAATAAAGAGGCTGACCAGCTTGCCCGCCAAGCGCTGGAAGGCCAAACAATTACTAGCATGATGGAACTTACGGAGAAAGGGTAGGCATAAAATGAGAGAGAAAAAAGCAAACAAACGAAAAGAAATATTAGACAAACTGAATGAGTTGCATCAAACGTATTGTGAGGGCTGCTTTTTAAAGAGCACGTTTCGAAAAGAATACGGCAAAACGTACGCACAATCTTTTTGCATTAACCACTGCACGGTTGGGGAGAAAATGCGGCAGTACGGAGCTATGTTGCTGGCGACGACTTCCCGTTCGACAAAATAGCGGAAAAGGGACTTCGCAAAAGAAAGGAAGCCCCTTTTTTAACGCGTTGTTCAGCGCAACGCTTCATTTAATTGGTGTTCGACGCTGGCAAGTTTCTGCTCATAATGCGATAAAAATTCTTCATCGGCGCCGGTTGCTTGCCGGCGGGCACGGGAAAGCTGGGCATGCGCGTTGGCGACTGCTTGCTTGGCGCCTTCGAGCATGTCTTTGTCCAAGCCCATCGTCGCCTGACCTACCATTTTTTCCGCTGCTTTGACAAACATTTCGACTTGTTTAAGATCGTTATAACCGGAATGAATATCGCGTTCCATTCGGCAAACACCTCCTAGCGAATAGTGTCTGTCGGATGCCAGGAAATATGCACATAAAAAGCAAAAAGCCGGCATATTGCCGGCTTTTTTGTTCCGCTTACGTTCTTTTCGTTTATATCAACGAACGCTTTATAATTTTACAACGTTAGCAGCTTGAGGTCCACGGTTTCCTTGCACGATTTCAAACGAAACTTCTTGACCTTCTTCTAAAGTTTTGAACCCTTCACCTTGGATCGCTGTGAAGTGAACGAATACGTCAGAACCGCCTTCCACTTCAATAAAACCATAACCTTTCTCATTGTTAAACCATTTTACTTTACCGCGTTGCATAATACTGAATTCCTCCTAATACCTTTAGCCTTTAGGCTAACTGAAAGATTTTTTATCAAATAACGGAATATACTTCACAGCAATCTAAGGTGGACGAACACGCTGAATGCCTGAAATATATTCTGTTATATGATGACTTTACTATACACTAATGTAAGGGGCATCGTCAAGAAAAAGACGATGAAATTCAGAAAAAAATTACAAATGTTGCAGAAGAATGACCAAATGGTTTCATGGAAAGCAAAAAAGTAAGAATATACGGAAGAAATAAGCCATACATTGCATAGTAGGAACGCAAAGGGGGATGGGTGTGATGTACCGCGGAAAAATCGCGGGCAAAGAGGTGATCGTTCGTTTAGGAAATAGGGTGAGCCGGCGGTATTTTTATGATAACAAAATTTACAACATGGTTCTTTCTTACGGTGAAACGGCGTTTAAAAAAGGGCAAGAAACGTTTTGCATTTATAATGACCGTGTCGGTTTGATTGTGGCAGAAGTCGAAAAACACGATATTCCAATCATTCGCATTGATTACATTATTGAAAATGAAAATGTTTATGAATGATAGCTGACAAACAGGAAAAGATGCTATGTAACTTGACTGTGTGAACGGCATTGACGCACTATAATAATAGTGGTGCGGTGAAGCAGACTTTTGCCGAAATAAGGCATAAGTCTGTTTATTTTTATGGCAAATAATGAAACAAACTTTCTTTTCGCATCGTACTATATGATGGCGGAATAAAAAGTTCAAAAGATAAGAGGTGTATCGTATGTTGTTGCGCAAAATGATGTCAAGACTCGGAGTCGGATCGGCGTATGTCGATTTGATTTTAAATAAAACCGCATTTCAACCGGGGGAATATATCGAAGGGATGCTTCATATTTGCGGTGGCACAGTGGAACAAAAAATTGAAAAACTGGATGTCGAATTTGTCCAAAAAACGTTGCGTGACCGGAAAGAAGTCGATACGGTCATTGCGACGATTCCGATTGCGGGAACATTTTCAATCGAGGCGGGGCAAAAAAAGGAAATACCGTTTACGTACCGGGTACCAGATTCCCTTCCGCCTTCGCAGCCCGGCGTTTCGTACCGGTTTATAACCCGTTTGGATATTGAAGATGCGGTTGATACGCTAGACTTTGACTATATTCAAATTTTGCCGAAACAAAAATAAGGGAAAATCTTATTGACAACGCTTACATTTTTGTTTATCCTATAATCAAGTTAATAATGGTGGCGGAGATGCTGGAGACCCACACATGATTCCCTTTAGTGCTAAGGGAAGATTGTGTGGGTTTTTGTCTTTTCCGGCACGAAACAAAGGATGCCGTTTTTCTCCGGAGGGGCAAAACCACGCAGTAACAAAAGCGAATGACAAGGAGGAGAAAGAGGATGACGTCGTTTGCGGCTGAAGTTGTCGGCACCGCATTGCTGATTATTTTTGGCGGCGGAGTTTGCGCGGGTGTCAACTTAAAAAAATCGTTTGCGCAACACTCGGGATGGATCGTGATTACCATGGGATGGGGGCTGGCCGTAGCGGTAGCGGCATACGCGGTTGGTTCCTTTAGCGGAGCTCACTTGAACCCAGCGTTGACGCTTGCTTTAGCGTTTAACGGTGATTTTCCATGGGCCGATGTGCCAAAATACATTGTTGCGCAAATGCTTGGCGCGATGATCGGCGCAGTCGTTGTGTATATCCATTATTTGCCGCATTGGCAAGAAACAGATGACCCTAGCGCAAAACTTGGCGTGTTTGCGACAAGTCCAGCTGTGCCTAACTATTTTGCGAACTTAATCAGTGAGATGATCGGCACATTTGTATTAGTGCTCGGTGTTTTAGCAATCGGTGCCAATCAATTTGCTGACGGGTTAAATCCGTTCATCGTCGGGTTTCTTATTGTCGCCATTGGTCTTTCCCTCGGCGGAACGACGGGATATGCCATCAACCCTGCGCGCGATTTAGGGCCGCGTATCGTTCATTTTCTGCTCCCGATACCGGGAAAAGGAGCGTCTAATTGGTCTTACGCATGGGTCCCGGTTGTCGGGCCGATGCTTGGCGGTTCGTTTGGCGGTTTATTTTATAAAGCTGTTTTTCTCGGAAAAATGACATCTGCTTTTTGGTATGTGCTTATTGCCATTGTGGCGGTGCTTACGCTTGCGTTTATTTGGCAAGGGAAAACATCGAATTATCATAAACCGAAAAATGCTTTAATGTAATTAGGGGGAGGAATTGTGATGGAACAATACATTTTATCACTTGACCAAGGAACAACAAGTTCGCGCGCGATTTTGTTTAATCAAAAAGGAGAGATCGTTCATATTGCGCAGCGAGAATTCAAGCAATATTTTCCAAAACCGGGATGGGTCGAGCATAATGCGAATGAAATTTGGGGATCGGTTTTAGCGGTCATTGCCACTGTCTTGTCAGAGACATCGATCAAGCCGGAACAAGTAGCGGCGATCGGCATAACCAACCAGCGGGAAACGACGGTCGTATGGGACAAACATACGGGGCTTCCGGTTTATAACGCAATCGTTTGGCAATCGCGGCAAACGGCCGATATTTGTGGATGGCTGAAGCAACAAGGATATGATGACTTGTTCCGCCAGAAAACCGGTTTATTAATTGACCCTTATTTTTCCGGGACAAAAGTAAAATGGATTTTGGACAACGTGGACGGGGCGCGCGAGAAAGCGGAAAAAGGAGATTTATTGTTCGGCACGATCGACACATGGCTGATTTGGAAGCTTTCAGGAGGGCGCGCGCATGTGACGGATTATTCAAACGCTTCACGGACGCTTATGTTTAACATTCATACATTGCAGTGGGATGAGGAAATTTTAACGATTTTAGGCATTCCTAAATCGATGCTTCCAGAAGTGCGCCCGTCTTCGGAAGTGTATGCCAAAACGATACCACATCACTTTTTTGGCGTCGAAGTGCCAATTGCCGGAGCAGCAGGCGACCAGCAAGCAGCGCTGTTTGGGCAAGCATGCTTTGAGGAAGGAATGGCGAAAAACACATACGGCACCGGCTGCTTTATGCTGATGAACACAGGTGAAAAAGCGGTGCAGTCAAAGCACGGGCTGTTGACGACGATCGCGTGGGGGATCGACGGGAAAGTCGAATATGCGTTAGAAGGAAGCATTTTTGTCGCTGGCTCGGCGATTCAATGGCTTCGCGACGGGCTGCGCATGATTAAGCAGGCGGCAGATAGCGAAACGTATGCAGAAAAAGTCGATTCTACCGATGGCGTTTATGTCGTGCCGGCGTTTGTCGGCCTCGGAACCCCGTATTGGGACAGCGATGTGCGCGGCGCCGTATTTGGCCTGACACGCGGAACAACAAAAGAACATTTCATTCGCGCAACATTGGAATCGCTTGCTTACCAAACGAAAGATGTATTAACCGCGATGGAAGCCGATGCTGGCATCGCGCTAAAAACGTTGCGCGTCGACGGCGGTGCGGTGAAAAACAATTTTTTAATGCAATTCCAAAGCGATATGCTCGGTGTTCCGGTAGAACGCCCGGTCATCAACGAAACGACGGCGCTTGGCGCGGCATATTTAGCTGGCCTTGCTGTCGGCTATTGGAAAGACCGGAAAGAAATCGCTTCGCAATGGCAATTGGAACGTCAATTTGAACCGAAAATGGAAAAAGAAAAACAGGAAAAGCTATATGACGGGTGGAAAAAAGCCGTAAAAGCCGCAATGGCGTTTAAGTAAAACGCGAAAAAGAGGCTCTTCTTGCAAAAGCGAGCCTCTTTTTTATTGGATGCTTTTTCTGTTTAAAATTATGTGAAAAGAAAGCGGTGAAAGTGTATGCAAAAGTTTACTGGTTACCTCAAATGGGGCTGCCGGCTTATCTCCATTGCCGCTTTTATAAAATGTCGAATCATGCTATTTTTATCGAAAAAAAATAGAATAATGGCACATATTCTTTAGCGCCATGCCGCATTTTTGAAATGATTCAACACTGAAAATTCGGTTAATATAAAATAAAACTATGTGCTAAATAATCAATAAAACATTGAAATCTAAAAATGGATAAAATAGAAATCACAAGTAAAGGAGGGAATTGGCCGGCAAACTCATTTTAGAAATAGATCATAGCAAAAAGGGAAATGGAGATTGCCGATTCCAGTCAGATCACATATGCCAGCTTGAAAGAGACGAAAATTTTTCAATTTGTTGGCTTATATAGCAACATAGGCTTTAAACTCGGCGATTGGGACGCAGAAAAGCAAGAAAACGTGATGGAGGATAATCGGAAATTCCAAAACAAAAAGCTGTGCCAGGCGATGGCAAAAGGCAATTAATAATCAGGAAGCGGCAGACAAACCAATAACCGCGTGAAAAACTATTCGGCTGATATCGACCCATTCATTTGGAAATGGAAAGACGTCGGTGTCACTTCGGAAAAGCCGGAAGTGGCGCAATAACAAATAAAGAAGGGGAGGGCGCTTTGATATGATCCCCTTATAGTAGACAGAAAAAAGAAAGCCAATTAATCTGTCTACT
>ERZ1673817.14-NODE-14-length-84633-cov-24.530717_pt1 | contig 84633 bp, 85 predicted proteins | sample MGYA00580146_ERZ1673817 | MGnify/ENA primary metagenome ERZ1673817 (study PRJEB41219, sample SAMN04549607) | soil metagenome | isolation source: soil | place: USA: New Mexico, Bitter Lake NWR | collected 2008-11-15 ...
TGTTGCATCCTTATGCATAACTTCGAGTTTTTACTCTAGTTTTGCAACACCATCTAATTTAAAGCTATTTCTACTATTTCCTCTGGTGATAATTCTTCATCATTCCAAAAAATTAGGTCACTTGGAGCTGGATGAGGAACATTTTTTTCTAAAATATCAATATATTCACTTACCTCTTCATCAGATAATTTAGGATCGCATATTTTTTTTACAAGTTCAATCAATTCCTCTTTAGATAGTTTATTTTCCATAATATTCACCCTTTCTTAGGATATCAACCTTTTTTACCAAAGTGGTATGCAGGGTCTAAAATTATTTGGTGCATTCTAGGTGATGTAATAATCATATTGTCAAGATTATAAACTTCTCCACCTCTCTCAATAGGCTGTTTATGGTGAAGTATATATGATTTAAGCTTGCCGTAATGTTCAGCCTTTGGAGCAATAGGTGCGTTTCCTTCTAACATTCGTGCGATATTTCTACTCCTAAATTCTTTTGCATAACTCGAATTTGCAACGCATTTCCAAAACTCTTTTCTAAAGTCATCAAAAGAATTAAATTTTTTTCCAACAAGTTTATCTCGAATCTCTTTTGGAATAATTCCAATGGCACCTTTATTGTACATTAGTTTTGTTTGCTTTGAAGACTTCTATCGAATTTAAAACTTTCACTCACTACTCCAGGCTTATTCCTAGGACTTTCATTTTTTCCTTTACCTATCCCTTTACCAACCACCTCATCCCCGGCTTGACTCATCGAAATGCGCACCGAGCTGGCGGATTCTTCAGCGATTCCTATCATCCGCCCACTTGGCACCACTCCAACTCCATCGGCGGCTAGCTGCGATCCCATCAGGACAGAGCCAACATTTTCGAGAAAGTTCTCCCATTGCTTCTTGAACGAACGGATTGTTTCGGTGATTGGCCCTTTGATGACTTGGTGATAGATCGTTTGTAAAGCCCCTTTGATTTTATTAACATTCAGGACGTTTCTCGTTTTCGAGATCCATTTCGAAACCTCCGCTGCTGTTTCCGCCGCTTTCGCTCCTTTGATCACGGCGTTACCGGCGACACCCGCTCCTTTGGCTGGAGGAATGACCGACAACGATAACATTCCTCCCGCAACTAGGCGGTCCCATCCGGAATCCGTTCTCCAGTAATCGGGTCGTATTCCCCAAACACCCGCTGCAAGTCATACCAGCCAAGAAGCTCCAGACCAAATTCTTTCATGTTATCGGCGAGCGTTTGATCTGCCTGTCTGATGGCCGCAGCTGTTCGATACAGTAATTCCTCCGCTTCATTCAGCTTTTCTTCATATCGGTCGAGCCAATGAATCAGCTCATCCTTGAGACTATCGATCGCAGCAGTGCTAATGCCGGGAATCTTCATCACCAACGATGGAAATTCCCACCAAAGCGTGGTCCGCGCACGGGAGCAACCGTCTTCCGCATCGGGGACATGCTCGGCTACGGCTTCCAGCTCTTCCGGATTGATTCGTATCGTCGTCATTGCAACTCCTCTATCTTTCGCTAAGTTCAGGTGATTTCCCTTCTCATTTCACAAAAAGGAGAGCCAAGATTGATGCGCAGTTTCAGAAAATGGGCAGAAATAATTCGAAAAAGAAGCCCCGGAAATAATATGCTAATAATTTACACCTCTCATAAAAACGCTTTATTTTACACAGCGATTAGTTTTAAAATAAAAAAACCTTGAAAGGACTATAGCCTATCAAGGTATAAGGTTTATAACTCTCGTATTATTTTTAAAGATTTAAATGTTGAAGGTGAATTTGCTTTTGATGCATATATCTGTGGACTTTCTAAATTAGACATTTGAAATATTTGTCCAGAATTAAAATTTATATATTTCTTTAATTCTTTTATTACATCTTCTACATTTATTTCATCAAAAATATCATTTCGGAAAGTCATAATGATATACGGATCACCTAGTTGTTTTGTTCGACACATATAAATATCATAATCAAAGGCTGCAATACTATAATCTTCTGGTAATGAATAAACGGCGAGCGAAACAAGCTCTTCCCCTTTTTCCAGTGATTTAAATAATTTCTTTTCACTTGAATCTAAGTTCATGATTTTTCCTGATTTAAAAGACTGACCCGTAATTCCAAGATGTGTCGGTTTAAAATTTATGCTCTGAATTAAATCTTTACAATAAAAATAGTAATCTAACCACATCTTTGAATCTCTTGTATCAAACTCCCCATATAAGGTTATAGATGTTGTTAACCTTTCAGTCACTCTATTCCCTCCATTCCTGTATCCATTTCTTTCTTGCCCTCGCGTGGAAATTCTGATACATCCAATCACCTTCATGATACCTTCCCCCTCCGTTACGCAAATGGAGATTAACGTAACGCTTAGCCGCTATGTTAAGTCTATTGTATGCGTCTTAACCGATATAACCGACCAACCCCTTTACCGATACAAATTTTTTATGTATCGTATAAGTAATACAGACAGAGGAAGGGATGTAGTATGCCAATTAAAATCAAACTGAAAGAAATCCTCAAAGAACGTGGCATTTCTCAGCGTGAATTAGCTCGACTTACAGGCTGCGCCCGAACACCATCAGCCACCTTTGTTCAGACAACGTGGACAGAGTTTATCTCTCAACATTAGAAAAAGTGTGCAAAGTGCTAGACATCGACATCCAGGAGTTAATCGAGGTGGAGTAGCCTCTCGCTATAGTAATCGGAATAAGGGGCGAAAAAGTTGCGAAAAAAAATTTCAAAAGGCAAGGAGAAAGCGAAGGTAAGCTTTTGGGAGAAAAAAACGGTAGTAACTGATGATTTTTCAGCTGTTTATTGTTGATGAAAATTATAAAATTGGACATCTTTTTCAAACTCATCCTGTGCGTACAAGGCAATTCTAAAAATTATCATGCAGGAGTTTCAAGGGTTATTTGTATATGTTGTACTACAAAGGGAGTTATTCGGCACTACACACCCTATAAAAAAGACCTTGAAAGAGTCATAATACTCTTTCAAGGTCTTTAAATTTATGCATTGTGTAACACATTTTTTGCAGCTTCGCTATTTGGCATTATCTTTAATATTTCTTGAGCAATTGCTTTAGCTTCTTCTTTACTAATTAACTTTTCTGGAATGTCATGGAATAACAACAAATGTTCTTTCAAGCTAACATCTTCAGGGCTTAATTCAACTGCTCTTTTAGCATGGTATAATGCACTTGCGTAAGCGTCTGGTAAATGGCACAATGCAGTACTTAATAACTCTGAAGCTAAGTAATGATAATATGCAGTCTCATTATTATTTATCAAATAACAGACAAATGAATAAGCACTTATACTCTCTTCATCAAATCCTAATTCAAGAACAACTTGCTCTAAAGTATTTCTATCTTCATTCTCAATATATTCTTTTGCTTTTTGAAAATCACCCGATGTTATTAATTGCTTTATCTTTTCCTTCATAGTTATTTCACCCACACATCAGATATTCTTATTGTTCCATCAGGTAGTTTTTTGTATGTCACCTGTACCAATTGTCCATTAACCATTTTAACTCTAGAAGAAACAGATTTATAAGGTATATCTGCACCATTATGCATTACATCGATGATAATTTCTTTTATTTTCCCCCAATTCTTATCCGGCACAAGTTTTTCCCATTGATGATTAGATTTTTTACTTCCATTTATAATATGCTTTATCTGATTACTGTTAAGTTTCCCTATTGCATCATGTACTTTAGAAGAAGGCAATAGCTTAACTTTACCCGTACCCTTAGCAACACCACCCGTTCCTTTTCCAACTGCTCTATTTCCAGTATTGCCGACGATATTCATCATCGTTCCTTTGGCTTCCCTCTCAACCCCGCTCACCCACATGCGGGATGTCGAGCCGCCGACCCCTACTACGGCCGGCTGTGGTCCCATCAGGACAGAGCCAACATTTTCGAGAAAGTTCTCCCATTGCTTCTTGAACGAACGGATTGTTTCAGTGATTGGCCCTTTGATGACTTGGTGATAGATCGTTTGGAAAGCCCCTTTGATTTTATCAACATTCAGGACGTTTTTCGTTTTCGAAATCCATTTCGAAACATCCGCTGCTATCCCGGCCGCTTTCGCTCCTTTGATCGCGGCTTTACCGGCAACCCCCGCTCCTTTGGCTGGAGGAATGATGGACAACAATAACATTCCTCCCGCAAACAGGCGATCTCCAAATGAAAGACGTTCCCCTGTCACCGGGTCGTATTCCCCAAACACCCGCTGCAAGTCATACCAGCCAAGAAGCTCCAGACCGAATTCTTTCATGTTGTCGGCAAGCGTTTGGTCTGCCTGTCTGATTGCTGCTGCCGTCCGATACAGCAGTTCCTCCGCTTCATTCAGCTTTTCTTCATAGCGCCGGAGCCAATGAAGCAGTTCGTCTGTAAGCTCCTGAATAGCGGCAGAGCCGATGCCCGGAATCTCCATCACTAAAGAGGGCAGTTCCCAGGAAAGTGAGGTTCGCGCACGCCGGCAGGCGTCTTCGGCATCGGGGACATGCTTCGCTACGGTTTCCAGCTCTTCCGGCTTGACTCGAATCGTCGGTATTATAGCTCCACTATCTTTCGCTAAATTTAGGTAATTTCCTTTCTCATTTCATAAAAAAGAGTACCTGCACAGGGTAAATATGAAGATTGGCTCAGTTTCAGAAAACGGACCCAAAATAATTTGAAAAAAAATATCCGAAATTAATATGCTAATTTACAATTAGGGTAATATTTTGTTAGTAACGAAGAAAGTGGCTTATTCGGCACTGGGTATCCCCCGCCAAAAAAGAAACCTTGAAAGGCATAAAACCCATCAAGGCTGAAAATAGAAGTAATCTAATAACTAATGATAATGTTTTGCTGAATATTGATTGACCAAGTTAAGAGATTCTAATACTTATTCTAAGGGTCCCATAAATTGGGTGATTAAATAAATATGCTCAATCAGTTTAACCTTTTTCAAGTTCTCTACTTTTTCTGGCCCACCTAATCCAAGAAGAGGTACATAGCCAAAACATTCATCAAACTCTGGTTCCCCATATCTCTTAACCGCCTCTGGATAAGGAAACCAATTTAATTCCTCATCTAAAAAGGCCTCATCGTTTAAATCCTCAAAGAAAAAATCAAATCCAGCTGAAATAACATGTACCTCATTTTTTCTAAAGTTCAACAGGTTTAAATATCTCCCCTTTTCCCAAACGATTATATCTCCCATTGATGTAGCGAACAACGGAATGGCTTCTTGATATCGTATATATACGTCTTCTAAAAGATCTTGAAATTTATCAGGATTAACTATTTTTAGATAACCTTGTAAAATACTACCAAAACCGTATTGTTTCCAAATGTCAACAACTTCTGAAGGAATTCTTTCTTTATACTTTTCAACTGTTGATATGGGGACTTTCTCTTCTAATTTAAAACGATTAAATACATTTTGTGCATCTCCCATTAATAAGCCACCTCAATATTTTAGTTTAATATTAAAAAGGTCGACTCTCTTTCTTCTTGAGTCATTGTTTTCGCAATATCTCTAATTTGTTTATCTAAATCTTTCATCCTAGATTTCCATTGAGAACCAATTGAGGAGTTTATTTTCTTATTTCCCATTTCACCAATATGGCGGAGGACCACTTTACAAAACAAACTTTTTCATGCGGGGAACGATTACGGTGAAGAGGATGATCAGAAAGACCAAAATGAAAAAGCGGAACAGCCATGGCAAAAACGATGATAATATTCGTTCCGTCTCATCCTATTGTTGACGAGACGGAACCGATTGTGTTTACTGCATATTACGCTTACGAGAGAAAAATAGCTGCATAAACAAGAGCCTTTCTCTCTGTTTAACGTATCCGTTTCCGTGACATAACACCAATTTAAAAAGTTGAGTTCTTAAATTTATGGCACTCTATCACAATAAAACGTACCTTACTCTCTAAAATTCGTTACAACACTTTAACTTTGATTTAAGTTATGCAAAATAGTACGTATGAACCAAGTAAGTCTATCACTGTTCATTTTCCTCATAGCATGTTTTCTAACAAACTCTTGAATATCATCCCAATGATCAAGTTGAAGAATTTGTTCTAACTCTTGCTGAAGTTTTTGTCGATATTTACTCTCTTCAGTTAAACGAAATTCTTTGACTAGTGTTTCTAATTCTTCATAGTTAGCACTGGGGTTAAAATAACATTCAAGAAAATATTTAAAAGTATCGTACTTCAGGTCCTCGTTCAATGATATCACCCTTTATTTTTATTTAACAATAGGAAATGCAGTTAATATTCTGAATCCTAGCTCCTGTGTTGAATCCCTAATCAATACTACTCTAGAATTGGTTAGGTTATAAACGACATGTTTTTTATCTCTAAGAACCCCTTTTCCTATTGGATGATTGTGTGATACATCGAATATTTTTCTTCCCGTATCAGATTCATTTAGCCATTTAGCAATATCATCGGCATTCTTGCGCAAGTTTTCCTGAATAGCTTTAATGGCTATCTGCTTATTGGTAAACGTAGTAGCTGCTTCTACATCTTCTTGAATGGCTCTTTTAATGAGTTCTTCATTTGTTTTTGACACATGTCTATCTAAAGTATGTCCGCCAGCAGCTTCCATCCTATCAAGAAAATCAACATCGATCTTCCGTATTAAATCTGGATCTGCTTTGCCTATACCCTTACTAGCTCCCGTTCTGCCGACGATATTCATCGTCGTTTCTTTTGTTCCCCTCTCGGCCCCGCTCATCCACATGCGGGATGTCGGGCCTCCGACTCCTACCAAGGCCGGCTGTGGTCCCATCAGGACAGAGCCAACATTTTCGAGAAGTTGTTCCCATTGCTGTTTGAACGAGCGGATCGTTGCGGTGATAGGCCCTTTGATGACCTGGTAATAGATCGTTTGGAAAGCCCCTTTGATTTTATTAACATTCAGGACGTTTTTCGTTTTCGAAATCCATTTCGAAACCTCCGCTGCTATCCCGGCCGCTTTCGCTCCTTTGATCGCGGCTTTACCGGCGACGCCTGCTCCTTTGGCTAGAGGGATGATGGTCAATAATAACATTCCCCCCGCAAACAGACGGTCTCCTACTGAAATCCGTTCTCCAGTCACTGGGTCGTATTCTCCAAACACCCGCTGCAAGTCATACCAGCCACTAAGTTCCATACCGAATTCTTTCATGTTATCGGCAAGCGTTTGGTCTGCCTGTCTGATTGCCGCTGCCGTCCGATACAGCAGTTCCTCCGCTTCATTCAGCTTTTCTTCATAGCGCCGGAGCCAATGAAGCAGTTCGTCTGTAAGCTCCTGAATAGCGGCAGAGCCGATGCCCGGAATCTCCATCACTAAAGAGGGCAGTTCCCAGGAAAGTGAGGTTCGCGCACGCCGGCAGGCGTCTTCTGCATCGGGGACATGCTTCGCTACCGTTTCCAATTCTTCCGGCTTGACTCGAATCGTCGTCATTTTATAACTCCTCTATCTTTCGACGGATTCGCGCGATTTCCCTGCTTATTTCATGAAGAAGATCGTCTGCAGTCGCATAAATACGTGTCTCGATTTGCCGCAAGTCCCCGTATACCCATTCATACGCTTCCCTAGACTTCCCCTGCCAATGCGGAACATACTCGTCATTTGCGCGATAAAATGCACGAGTGCCATGTTGAAATTCCTCGATCGCTTCTTCGACCTGCCCTTGATAGGACTGCAGGCAATGAATCATCGCCTCGTAGCCCCTGCGTTTCCATTCTTTTTCGATCGATTCCAATAAAGACGCCACTTTGATTCCTCCCCCCATTTACACGCCATCTAAATGGTAACATAAGTAAAACAAGGATAAATCATGATATGTTCCCGTTTTTCCAAATGACAAACAGGACTTTTTCCTTATCGGTGATTCTGCTATTGTGAAACATGTTAAAGTTCCTTCAAACAGCCTGTTTACGGAACAAACTTTTTCATGCGCGGAACGATGACGGTGAAGATGACAATAAGAAAGCCGAAAATGAAAAAGCCGAACAGCCATGGCAGAAATGATGATGATGTTCGTTCCGTCTCATCCAATGGCTGGCGAGACGGAACCGATTGTGTTGAAGTGTTAGCAAACAATCGCAGCTTTTCCGCTTTGACGGCAATCGTATTCGTTTCTTTTTCTCCCGATAAAAACAACTGCGCTTTTGTTCGCTCAAAGAAAGAAGAGGCCGGTCTTTGAAATGTCAGCGATGTTTGCACCTCTGGCAAATCTCTCTTTTCGTCAAGCAGCGACTCTTCATGAAGATAATCGGTGCGCAATTCGATGTCCTGCCGCTGATATTGATTTGGTTCAATTTCCGGCCACTCATCCGATTCCGCGTAAACCGTCATTCCCATCGCAGCCAATACAGAGCAGAGAAAGGGAAAACAGAACATCATAAGACGTCTTCTACCCTTCATATGTTTCCGCCTCCTTCTGCAGAGCGTCCAGGCGCTGCTTCAAAAACGGAACAGCGGACATAAGCACGGTAACAACTCCTAACGTAATGACAGCTGGATAAAATGCTTGCTGGTCTCCATATTGAATCGACATATATGTTTCTGATATCGGATGATCAAAGCTAAAGTTAGGCAATACTAAGTCGAGTAATGGAGTAATGAAAAACAGGATTAAGCCGACTCCGAGCACCCAGCCGGTAAACGGTCCGATGAAAAAGGCCAAGCGAACAATGGCGGAACAGAAAAATAATAAGATAATGGTAAAAATGCTCCATTTAAGCGCCTGCACCTCTTGCATCGGATAAATTCGCAATCCATATGTGCTGATGATGAAACCAACAAGCAAGTTCATTATGATCAGCAATGCCAGCTGCAGCATAAGCGGCACGGAAGAATAATAATGCAGGAAAAACCCGATGAGCATGCCGCAGAGCAAAACAATGACAAGCATCACGACAGGCGGCGTGTACGTTGCTTTCTCTTTCGGAATATCTCCGCTTACTTGTACCGGATTGGTTAAATAATCATACACATATCCGTTGGTTTGTTTGTCAACCATCGTATTGTCTAACAGACGATAAACATCGTTTTTAATTTGTTTGGTTGTATTGACATTAGTTGCCCATTTGTTGTTTAACTCATCCGCCCGTCCTTGGACCGATGCCACTTTTTCATGCATCTCATTGGTGTAATCGATAATCCGGTCTTGCCCTTCGGCAATGGAAGTGACTAAATCAGAAATTTGTGTGATATCTTGCAGCGTATTTTGCTGGATGGCAATAACAAATTCACCATTGTCGGCTCCCACCGTTGATTGTATGGTTCCTTCTTCATCCATGGTTTGCTGGAGCTGTGCCGTTACTTCATTCGCGGCATCGTTTAGTAATTGCAATTGTCCCATCAGCTCTGCTTGCATTTTTTCCACATTTTTATCATACTCGAATGTTACTTCCACAAAAGAATGGACGTTGTTTTCGACCGCTTCTGCGCCGTGCAAAGAAGTGGCCGAGCCATCCTGCAGCTGATAAATTCCGCTATGAATATTCAATAAAGTTTGGAAAATATCTGCTTTTTCCTTCCAATTTAAAATCAGCTGATCCACAAGTGCTTCATCAAAATTCTCCATTCGCTTTAACGTATCTTCAAAAACCGATAACCAATAGAAATATGCGAGGAGATCATTCATGTTTCTGCTTTGAATAGCCGGCTGAAATTGTGCTGATAATTGTTGTTTTCGCTCTTCGGATAACGACGGAGACTGAAGAATCGCTTGTTCTTTTTCGACAATTTGTTGCACCACTGTTTCTTCCGATTGTCCGCTGTCATTATTCGCTAGCGCGGCCAACTGTTTTGCCAATTGCGCGTATTTTTCTTGCCATTGCTGCTCGAAGGCTAACTGCTTTTGCCATGCTTCTTTTGCTTTTTGCATTTCCACTTCCAGCTGATTTATGGCATTGTCAATATCCCCCCAGCTTCCCGATGCATCTTGCCCTTCCTTCGTCTCTTGCGGGAGTTGCGGTTTCGCCGTTCGCAACTCGGTCTTTAAAGATGCCAGCTGCTGCTCGAGCCTATCCAGCCACTGCCCGTTCCCTGATGGCTGTGGCAGCTCTCCCGGCCCCGGCTGTTCATTCGGTGCTGACGGAGCGGTGGCAGATTGCAGCCGCTGACGGAGCGGAATAAGTTTTTGCTGCACTTCGTCCAATATCTTTGCATCTGTTTGTTGCTGATATTGACGGATGAGGTCTTTTTGCGACTCCAAGAGCCGTTCATAAACATTTGAATTTTCCAGCTGGTTATAGAGACTTGTCAGCGCCGTATGGCTGTCCGTAACCATATTGCGCAATTTAGACACAGATTGCAGCAAGGTTTGGCTGCTTAATTCCAACTCTGGTCTGACATTCCATGGCCGTTCTACGACGGAACGCAATCCCCCGCTTATCATCGTTTCATACTGCCGAATTCCTTGTTGAATGATGTCATGCTGCCGTTGCTGATACTCTTTATACATCTGAATATCTTCGATAAACGAAGCAATTTCTGCTTCCGCCTGCTCCAAACCTTTCAACGTGTCATTGGAGGAGCTTTCGGCATTTTTCGAAGATGAAAGCAGTTGTTCAAGCATCTTCTTTTGGCTCTCGATCTCTTTTGTTAATTTGGCAGAGCTGGGAGTGTAAAAATCGTACATCGTCTTTTGAAAAGCGATTTCTTTTTCCAAAATAGCGCTAAATTTTTTGCGAATATCTTCTACCGCTTGGCCGACATAACTCCAATACAGCGTAGACATTTTTTGGTTGATCGTATTTTTCGCCGCTTCTAGTTCTCTCTGTACCTGCTCCCGATTTTTCGCCTCAAGATTTGGCTGGATTTTATATTGGATGGTTGCCTTAAGCGGCTTTTTCTCATTAAAGGTCAAAATGTTTCTCGAAAAATCGGATGGCAAATACACAACAGCGTCATATTGGCCGTCCGCCAGCCCTTTTTCCGCTTGGCTGCGATTGACGACAGACCACTGATACTCAGAATCGTCATCAAGAGCTGGTACAATTTCTTTGCCGAATTCGTATGTTTTTTTATTATAATCAGCTCCTACATCTTCATTAACTACCGCGATTCGGTTCGTCGTCCGTTCTGTTACCTTCATCGGGTTATGGCCAATGAACGTAAAGAACAGTACAGGAAGAGCAACAATAAACACAATTTTCGCAATCAACTTGACGATTTTCCATTTTTCCGTCATATGATCCACCTTATTTCCTTTATTCTGCTTTTGGGATTTGTATTTTCTGTTCTTTGCCATTGGCGACAAAATAGCCGAACCCTGGGTCCACTTCCGGTTCATGTCGCGTAAATGGCAATGCAAACAAACTTTGTTCCGATTTTTTCATGACGAGGATCACTTGCCGAACTTGTTTCAGTTCAGTTGTCAGCGCATCAAAGCCTTTCGTAAATTCATTTGCGTTTCCTGCAACAATGACACTAAATCCAAGATGGCTGTACCGCTTCATCATCATCGCGATTCGCTCGTGAATTTTACTATCGGCTGACTGCTGAAGCCGAGAAAGGCTATCCGCGACGAAAACAACAGGTGAAAAAGCTTGGGCATGAACATCCGCTTTCCCAATTGCCGCTAAGTACTCTTTCTCCCTCTTCTGCAGTATTCCGCTCGCTTCATCCAGCCAATGGTGCATTTGCTCTTTTGTTTCTATATAGGTAACGTTTTCTTTATTAGCGTATAAAGCAAGGCCGCGGTCCACTCCATCAAACAGCCCGATGCCTGCCGTCGGCTGGGCGAGCAATGATTCCAATATCACTTTGATCGCATTCGTCTTCCCTTTGCGCGGCTGCCCTACTACAAGGCAATGCGGATTGGTTTGTATATGAAGGGAAACCGGGCGGACCGTCTCTTCATCAAGCCCGATTGGAATCAAACCAGGCTGTTGCTGAGCGATATACGTTTTCGCAAAGAGCGCAAACGGCAATTGCGCTGGAAGCATTGGAATCGGCTGCGGCTTGCGCATGCTTTTATATTTTTCTGTCAGCCTTGCGATCTCTTCTTTCACATTTTCAAGCACCGCGATGTCATCTTCCCCATCAGCCGGAAGATAAATTTGCGTTAAAACCGCTTGCTCTTTTTTTATGAGCGCCCGCCCTGGAACCGGCTCGACCTCGTACGGAGTTCGTCCAATGATGGAAAACCGTTCCGAACTGTCAAGGAAATAATGAACGATTTTTGTTTTTAAATTGTTCATGAGCGGCGGGCGAACTCCGCTAACCCTTGTTGCCGTTATCATCAAAAATATTCCAAGCGATTGCCCGTCTCTAACATATTGAATGAGCTGTGTTTCCAGCTCCGGCATTTCTTCTTTGACAAGATCAAAGTTGTCAATCGCGATAAAGATAATCGGGAGCTTTTCTTCAGAAAGCGTGTTATACCATTTAATCGTGCTTACTTCTTTTTCCATGAAACGCTGTTTTCGCTGTTCGATCTCTTCTTTCATTAACTTCATAAATTTCTCAATCTTCTTTTCATCATCGAGCCGAAAATAATCAGCTGTATGCGGCAATTGCCGCAGCGGCAGCAACGCGTTGTTTCCGAAATCGAAAATGTAATAATGAAGCTGTTCTGGACTATAGACGGACGCAAAGCTCATTAACAATGTCATCGCCGTTGTCGATTTCCCATATCCCGCAGAACCAAAAATGCCGATATTTCCATCTTCCATCCATTGATATAAGTAGTCTGATTGCCGCTGCAGTTCCGGTTCATCTTTTAGACCAATTGGAAAATAAATGGTGTCTCGTTCTTGCAAAGCAGGGCGATGCAGGCGCGAAGATAACGGCGGCAGCCATGGGCTCGGCAGCTTTTCGATCCCGAGTTGCTGCTGCGTTTTGATAATTTCTTGAACAACCATTTCGATTTCTGTTTTTTGTTTTTTCTTGTTTTTCTTCATTTCCGCGTCAATATTCGAAACCGGAACAAGCCCTAAATCTGTGACAATATAAATCTCATCTTCTGATTCAACGCCTTCTTCCATATACGGCGCACCGCTCCATGCCGATTGAAATAACTCATATACCTCATTATTTCCAACTTGAAGATACGCACGTCCTGTTACCGTAATTGTAGCCGCATCGCCGTTTTTCAATATTTCCTTACTGTCGCTAGCATCTTGCACTTTTAAACTGATGCGAAAGCGGGCATTGCTCCAAATTTGCTCGTCAATGACTCCTTTCGGCTTTTGTGTCGCTAAAATAAGATGGACTCCCAGGCTGCGGCCAATCCGCGCCGCACTCACCAATTCGCGAATAAAATCCGGTTCTTCGCTTTTTAATTCAGCGAATTCATCAGCGATTAAGAATAGATGGGGAAGAGGCTGTTTCGCTTTTCCTTGTTTATATAACTCCATATAATCATTGATATGATTGACTTCATATCTATCAAACAAGCGCTGCCGCTTTTTCAGCTCACTGTTAATGGAAGCCAGCGCGCGGGCGCTGAAGTTTTTGCTGCCATGAATATTAGTAATCGTCCCTAATAAATGCGGAATGTTTTTAAACGGCTGCGCCATTCCGCCTCCCTTATAGTCAATGAGCAAAAACGCGACTTCATGAGGGTGAAAATGCACCGCCAATGACAAAATGTACGTTTGCAGCAGCTCACTTTTCCCCGATCCTGTCGTCCCCGCGACAAGCCCGTGCGGACCGTGCGCTTTTTCATGCAAGTTCAGCTCCACAACGTCTTTTTTGCCTTTTAATCCAATTGGCACGGCCAACGAGCGCGAAGGCTGATGAATCATCCAATTTTCCTTTATATTTATCTCTTCCGCTTTCTTCACTTGAAGCAATTCGAGAAACGTGACTTTTTCCGGAATAGAATTATGCATCCCTCTTTGATGATCTAAAGAGCGCAATAACCGTGCGAACCGCTCGTTTCCTTCCCGTGTATGTTCATCGAGGGTAAACGGAATATGCGCCGCTTTCCGGTGCTGGATTAAAATTTCTCCATCCCGCTCGTTAATATATTGCACGAGCGTATGAATGTTTTCTGTTAAACTTTCCTTTGTATCGGAAGCAAAAATCACGGAAATACCGACTTCTTCGTTTTTTTCCTCCAAATATTCCAAAATGACATGCTCCGCAATTAAAGAGCGGTTGGCGACGATAAACACAAAATGCGGGGAAAACCGTTTTTTCTCTTTTTCTTCGTCCAAGTCGCGCTCCCTCAACATTTCGTAAATGGACGATAACAATTGGTCACGCGTCTGTTCGTTATAAATAAATCCTTTCGCGAAAGAATTGGGCAGTTGGAAATGCGGAAGCCATTTCATCCATTCCCAATCCTTATAATCCTTTTCAGAAAAGATGGCCACAAACCGTACATCATGGTAACTGTGGAAAAAGGCGATTTGCCCAACAAGCTGCTGAATCTCATGATTAACAATCGCAGCTTTCCCGATCATTCCCATCGCCCCGCTGGACAAATCAATCGTAAGCGGCACATTTTTAACGGTTTGATAAGTTCGCGCCATCTGTTGGGCCTGCTCTAATAAATCGTCGATTTCCCGGTTGGCCAAATCCCCCATACTTACCGACACCTCATAGGTAGATGGGACATCCGCTTTTCCGATGCGAAGATGAAGGAAATCGTCGCTTTCCATCGTTCGTTCCCAAATGCGGTCGCTAATCTGTAAGGCAAGCGATTTCATCTTTTCAAAGGACGGAAAGTGATAATATAGCACGTTTCTTTGTTTCTCGGACAGCGCATGAAGCTCTTCCCGCTTTTGTGTCAAATAATTTGTATAAATGCGTCGGCGCTTCTCTTTCCGTGTTTTGCGATTTTTTCTTTCCCGAAAATATTGCACCGTCGATGTCACCAGCGTTGTCGCAAACATCACGATCGAAATGAGAATAAAGATGCCCCGCGGTTGAATGAAAGCAATAATTCCCATCACAAGCAGCATCAGCAACGGCGGTAAAATCATAAGCCATAAGCCGCGCTGATCCCCGTCTCCTTCTTGGCTTGGAAAGGAAATCGCAACCTTTTCGCTCGGCAGTTCATAAATCATACGCGGTGTCCGGTGATAAACAGGATACTTTTTTTTCATTTCCGAAACCGGCGGCACTGTTTCCGTCAGCGAAGATGCTATCTCTTGTCCGCTCATGACCGATAATAAATCACCCTCTAAAAACACAAATTGTACATACGGACAAAGGATCACATCCCCGTTTTGCAAAGAAACCGCATCGGATATTTTCACGCCATTAAGAAACAGAGGCGATGATCGGTTTGGGATAACGAACCATTCTCCCTTCTGTTTGACAAACGATACCCTCGCCGTTTTTGTTTGAATATCTGCCTGTGGATCAGGAGCCGCCATTAATTCGGTTTTATTGCCAACGTAATAAATGTGTTGTTTTATTTCCTCGTCCAGCCACACGACCGTGATTGTTTGTCCATCCTCATCGACCGTAACGGGAACACACGGCTTCAGCTCTCCAATTCGTTTATCTCCCTGTAGTACCACCATGACAGAAGCATCAGTTTGTTTTCTTATTTCCATATATCCGTTACGAAACAAAAAAGATGGGATGGTGACATCGTGCTCCAGTTTATTTCCAATAAAAACGCAATCTTCTTGTCCTGTCAGCGGGAATAGCTGGCAAATATCTTCATAAAAAATCCATAATTGACTCATCTCATTCCTCTCCTATGATGCTTGTTTATCCATTTTATTCCATTTATTGTTTTGTTTCCACATTGTTTGGCGGCACGCTATTCGATGCAGGCGGCGTATGATTAGGTGCCGGTGTGGTGGACTGCTGCCGGTTTGGCGCCGTCGAAGCCGGAGGAGTGGCTGCCGGTTGCTGCGCTGGGGGGTGCTGCTGGTTTGGCTCTTCTTGCTTTTCTTCTTCTTCCGATTGCTGTTCCTGTTCCTCGCGTTCTCTCTTATATTCTTCTATCTCTCTATCAATTTCTTCTAACTTTTGCTTCTTCTCCTCCCCGGACAACTTTTCATCCGCCTTAATCTCTTCGCGATGTTTTAACAAGCCATACACAATCAGTTCCCGATCTTCCATCGCTCTCGCCAATTCGATCGCCTCTTCGCTTCTCCCCCGGCCGATATAAATCCAATAAAGCAAATACTGCGGGTCTGTTTTCAACGTAATATTATTTAATACTACTTTCCGTTGTTCTTCAGTAAGCGACTCCGTCATGACATAGGAAGAAGCCAGTTCATATTGCACGACATACGGCATCTTTTCTGGAGGGTAATTTTCCAGCACAGTAATCACGTCGCTATATTTATTCTGTAAAAACAGCTCTGCACTTTGGACATATGCTTTTTGTTTTGGCTGTAAAAAAAAGACCGAATAAAACATATAAATGATAGCAGGAATCAACAAAGCTACTATCGAAAAGAAAATATATCGTTGTACGTTCCATTTTCGTTTTGGAATATGCACAGACGACTGTTCTTTCGCTTCTTCCTCATCCATCCATCGTTCTAAAATGGACAAAAGCGTTTCTAAGTTTTCTGCTTGCAACATTTCCTTGGCAATAGCGGAATATTTTAATGTTTCGTGAAATTTCAAGTATTCTTCGAATTGGTATTGCCCGTCTGTCAATGCCAGCACCGTCGCTTTAACTTCTTGAAGGAGGCGCGCTTCATCCGGCTCATACGGCGGCAGGCTCTCCTTTATTCCAACATGAAGGAAAAAAGGCTCCAACCCGTGATCAAACACGAGATTCTCCGGACAAACAATAAGGATAAACCGGCGACGCGAGTGATTTTTCACTTTTGTGACGAGTTGATATGCCGCTCTTAGCCGGGAAAGCAGCGACTTTTTCCGCACAACTGGAAACGGAAAACACGACGCGGGCGGAGTGATGGTGATTTTTACTTCATCCTCGGATATGTCAATATCCCGCAATAAATAAGAATCGATTTCCTTTACGATCTGCAACTCTAGCGGATGCTGCATTCTTAATTTCGCGCGCTGGAAGATAATCGTATAATGTTTATCCTTTGTCATTACGGCATCGATTTGCGTTTCCAAATAAGTCTTTTTCTCTTCCATAATAAATAGTGCTCCTTTTCTCTTTCTCAATGGCTACAATATCACAATGCGGTCTCCATCGGTAATTCCGCTGTCCTTTAATGTAAAATAGCCCGGGCAGACCATTTGTTTATTGTCCACCCGCACCCAGTAGCCTTCTCTTGGCGGTGCCGATATGCTTTTTAACTGCCAAACGATATCAATGAGCTTTTTGATCGAATAAAAATTGGACAGGCGAAGGTCAAATATATCCTCTGTATAATGCCGAAGATCGATGGTCACTTGAATATACATAACAATAATCCTCCCAATATAGAAAAAAGCGCCATAATCTTCTTAAGATTTGTAGCGCTTTTTTCCGAACATATCGCTCTTTATCCACGGATTTGGCTGGCGATTTGCTGATCTGTTTCTTCCAGAATCGTAGCGGAATTGTGCAATTGTTGCGCGATTTCATTCAATAGTACAGCCATTTTTTCAAATGATGGGCGCAACTCGTGATACTGCTGGATAAATGCTTCGCTGGAAGCACCTTCCCAAATTCCTTGCAGCACATTGCTCATTTGATCCAGTCTTGAAATCAATTCCGTGACATTAGAGCTTTCCGTATTATATTGTCTTGCGACTCCGCGCAACTCTTCCGGTGTTAGGCGAATCACTCCCGACATTTTCTCTCCCCCTGTATCCATATTTTCCCTTATATTTTAACGAAAAAAAGAATATTCAGTCAACAATATATAGGTAATTATATAAAAATAAGGATATAATACCAATTTTTAAATAAAATACACTTATCCATATAAGCCTTTTTTCTTAATGGGATCATAAAAAAAATAAAAAAACAGGAAAAATGAACCGTGATTATCTACTTATCTTCAGCAAGATCATCACATCGTAGGACAAGGCAATTCGCTGCCGATTCATATCAGCTAGCAAATCGTTGTTATATCGCGCGGCTTTGTGCATTTCGTCCTAGAAATCCATATTTTTTACTAAATTTCTGCCTATGTGCTTAGCTATCTCATCCTTAATAGAGTTTGTCATGTTTCTTTTTTTCTTCGGATCCCCGTGCCTGCAGCTTGTGGAAAAGGACAAAATTCATAAAAAAGCATGGTGAAAAACATGCATTCCCTGTTTCACCATACTTGCGCTGTTGTGATTATTTTTGCGCTTTAAACTGTTTCAAGCGCTGGATCCACTCGTCTCTTGTTTTATCTGGCATCGCCTCTCCTAATTTTGTATATCGTACAAGATATAAATCATCTCCTTGAGCAAACAAACGAGCCACTTCATGTTGATCATCTTGCACTTTCGCATCTTTAACAATGAATTCATATATTTCTTCCTGGCCTGTTGACTCAAATGTATGGAAGGTGAAGTGTCCGTTTGTCGCTTCGGCCAGCGCTTGTTTATACGCCTCTAGCCAGGATTTCAGTCCAACTGTTGAATTCATTTTTTCAAAGCGATGTATCGTATATAACTCCGTCCAGTTTTCAACACTTTCGCCCTCCAACACAAACTCCCAAATGGATTCCCCGTTAGCTGAGTCAAAGTGGTCAAGCACCCATTTTCGCTCATCAAACTTTAAATCCATTTGTTCGATTTGGTTCTTTCCATCTTGCCTATTTGTCTCCAGCGGATTGCCATTCTCATCTAAAAAAACGCTCTTTGTCATTACCGTGTTGTATATTTTCCATGTCCCTTTTTCAGGACGCAACACATGATAGCCAGTTATCTCGTTATCTCGAAACGCAGGTCCTTCGATTTTTACTGTCTTTTGTGTAAACTTCACTTTTGCTTCTTTCTCCGATTTTTCCATCACTTCAACATTGGATATCTCCGTTTTCAATTTATACGCTTTGCTGATTTCCTCTACCAATTTTCTGCTTTGTTCATAAAGAGGAGACTGCGTATGGATTGTTTCCATATATTTATCCACATTTCCCTCATCAAACGCTTTCAAATTATCATCAATAATAGCAATTAATTCTTTGTTGGACGGGATTTTTACCCGTGTTTCGCTTTCTTCCCCCGGTTTTTTGCTTCTTGTTTCCTCAGTTTCCTCATGAGTGCATCCGAATAACACCAGGCTTACAAGCATCGTGATGGCCGCTAAAACGGCTCGGTATGTTTTCATAATCATTCTCCCTTCTGTTCTTGAAAGCACCATCTTATGGACACCTTTTTTCTTTTTCCATTCGAAACTGCATCATCATTTTCCCATGTATATGCATATTACCTTTTCTTTTCCCGAATGATGACATCATAATACAAAGTGATATGTTGTCCCCTCATATCATTAATCATGTTTGTATATCGCTGAGCGGCAGTATTCATTGAGTTTTTATACAGATCATTGGATAATAGATTCCTTTTTTGATACTGCTCAACCGCTTCATTGGTTTTGTCGATGATTTGCCCCCTTCCACATTTCATTTCCTGATGAATCAAATGAACCAATTCCGCATCCAATTCACTCATTCTATTTAATTGTTGAATAAACGTGTTCGCTTTATACATGAAATCCTGTTCTACATCAAAATGATAGAACATATTCAATTGTCCCATACAGAATATCCCTCTTTATCCATATCGCAAATCAAATATCTTGGACACATTTTGGTCCTGCTCAAAAAACTCTTCAAACGATTTTTTGATCGTTGCAATAAGTTCTTTTCCTTTAGAAATTTCCTGTTCATAATATGAAAACATCGTTTCAAAGATATGCGGGATCATCGGATCCAACGGCGGAATAGACTCATGGACATCAATGCGGCGTAACACATGCACTTGTTCAGCATCGTAGGTGAAATGCCCTAATAAATGCTGATAGGCCCACGGATTTTGTTCCATGTCATTGATTTTGTTCAGCAGTTTTCGTTTTTGCATTTCAAAATCTTCTACATATTCATCGAAATATCGCTGCTTCATCTCATGTAATACCGTTTCTTTTTCTTCCAAGATTTGCAGTCCTTTTTGATAAATTCTTACGGCGGAGGAAAGATTCATCCGGATTTCGTGGTCTCCCACTTTCTTGATTAAGATTAAATTTCCATACTTATCATACGTTCTGCCTTTGGAACGGGCGAGGGCCATGATGACATCGTTCAAGGAATGGGCATTCACGCTTATAGTGATGGCATTTTGAAGATTCTTCGTATTTTCTTGGATGATTTGAAGGCGTTTTAAGATGTCCAATACCTTATCCCGAATCTGGAATAACACCTCAATACTAGCTTTCCATTGAAGAATGTCATCAGTTACCAATGGGGTAAGGAATGGAATGGCCATTCTCCAATTCCATGTTTTGCGAAGCAGTTGTTGAATCGATGCGACATCCTTTTCAATTCCCTTGACTTCGCTCAAAACCGTTTTCTTTTCTTCTGGAGTAACATAGCCCAACTCCACAAAAACACTGAATATCGGATCCAAATTTTTATACAAAATCGCCACGTTCTTCATAAGTTCCGGAATTTTCACTTTCATATCGTCGAGCATATGATTCGCTTTCGAGACAATGTCTCCTGCATGCCACACGTAGTCCATGCTATCATAGCCCTGAAGCGACTCAATAAAAGCGATATCGCCCCCCGTCATCGCCTGAACGACCCCATCAAACCCTTTTTCGTTGTAAACATCGGAATATTGCGATAAATACAATTGAATGGCCCTAACATCTTTATCCGATATTTTTGCAATCAAATCTTTGATACTAGTAAAACCCTTGTTCGTATCAATGAACTGGCGGCTTCCGATATCGATGAACCCCCGCACCCCGCTCACCGCATACAATAGATCCTCTTCGGCGGTCAGATGATAAATCGAACGCTCGTCGATTTGCTTTTTGTAGTATTCTTCCGCAAAGGATTTAAGCTTGGAAGGGGGGATGGAGTAAATCTCTTCATAATGATCAAAATTTAAATTGAATTTTTTTACTAATTGGCCCCAGAAGTATTCATCAATAGTTGCTAGTTGATAAAAACTGGGCGGTGCATCGTTAATAACATATACTTTTTCATATCTCTTTTCAGTGAGTTGTATTGTCTCGTTTAAGTTCCCGCCCAATGAATGTCCCAGTCCGATTTTCTTTAGTTTGATTTTGTTATCACTACATCCAATTTTTTCATTAATTTTCTGTGTCACAATCTGGTCAAATCGCAATGCAGCATCGTATTGACTCCTATTTTGTCCAACGAAAATCCCGAAAACATTGTAAGTCCAATCAAGGGGCTTCCAAGTATCTTTTTCCGGCGCTTCGCTTCCCCTTGTAATGGTATATGATTGATTGATTCCCTTTTCCTCGTCATAAAAATGAATCACTGTGCCATCAAAACCTGAATCGATATCATTTAAATTCTTAAAATCATCAGAACGGTAAATGGTGATATTTGCAGGTGGCTCTTTTCCCGTCTCTTCGATATAAATTCTTCTGATTTCTCTTTTGATTTCACTAATGGTAAGATTTTGATATTCTACATTCATAATCCGCGCACGCAATATATCCGTATTTAGCACTTCTTCATTTGACACAAACTCTTCCGCCCCCTCCATCAATACTGAAATTTAATCGATTTCATAAACATTTTTGCTCGTTCTTCTTCTTTTTTTACATCTATGCTACACTTCTGTTTTGCGTCCTTACAAGTGACTGCATATATAAATCGAACTGCTTGATGGCTGTGTTTCGACTTTACATAACTGAAAAAATAATAAATAATATCATTATTGGAAATATGTTGTTCATTCTTACCAAAATAAATCATGTTGTTATTAGATTCAAATTTTGTATATTTGCCATTATAGTGGACATAGGTAGATAATAAATCAAGGTTTACATCAATGTTTTCCGTTATTTTTGCATTTTCATATGTCATTCTGATATAGTTAGATATATTTTCTCTTTCTCTCCCCCCACCCAAATGTATAGATTCATAATATTTTTTATGCTTTTCATAAAACATGCGATCTATCTTTGCATTTTTCGGATACAACATCGTAAATCCACCGGTTTTCGACTTGAATAAGTAATACCCCTCCTTCACTTCTTTTGGCGAGACCATAAATTCCCGGGTAAACTCGTCTTGAAATGCCACCGTATCCGGCAACTTCTCTGGTTGAGCTTTCGAATCCATCTCACACCCCCCGATCAATATTAACGCCAATAGCAACAAGTTCCTCCATCTCTTAAGCAAACGATGTTCTCCTTTCCCAATTATCTCCATTCTCTCTATACGTATCATATGTCAGCAGAATGTTCAACAAAAAATGTTATTATATCCATATTTAAGCAAAAAGAACTAGAAATCCGTGTGATTTTAGGTGGGAATGCAGATATTTTATGACTTAAGGCCTTGTTGCTGAATTGGAAAAATAATGTGGAGACTGGCTCTATATGTTTATTGAAGGGCGGTACACGCGGAATCTAGGAGGAAAAGGCTCGCTGTCTGTCTCTTTGCTTTCCTCTGCGGCGAAGATAAAAGCACAAAATTTACTTTATTTTATATATCCAAGCGAATTCATGAAATTAAGTAAGTTATAAATGTTTTTTGTTGGAAGGTAAGGTGCTATATTTATGAAAAAAGCCGGCATCTGCCGGCTCCTTGATTATTTATATACTTTAACTTTTACTGTTCTCACACCCCATTGGATAGCTTTTGCTTTTGTTGGCATGAATACGTCAATTTTGTTGCCTCTGATTCCGCTTCCTTTATCAGCTGCAACCGCATAGCCGTAACCTTCCACATAAACCTTTGAGCCTAACGGAATTACCTTTGGATCAACGGCAATAACTTTCAGCGAAGGATTTTTCTTTAAATTTAAGCCTGTAGCCGTTATCCCGCTGCACCCTTTGCAGTTTACTGTATAAGCATATGCTTTAACGGTGATTGTTTTGTACGCTGCTGTTTTGGCTGCCGCCTTTTTTACTGTTGTTTTAGCAGCCGCTTTGGTTGTCGTTCCTAAAATCTTTAAAACCTGTTTTGGTTTGATCAAATCGCTTTTAAGGTTATTCCAGCTCTTAAGCTGGCTGACAGTCACTTTATGCTTTTTAGCTATATCCCAAAGAGTGTCACCGCTTTTTACCTGATATGTACCGGCTGCCGATGCAGCTCCTGAAAATCCAAATGCTAGAAAGAATGAGGAAGTAATAGATAATAGTAATTTTTTCAAGATACTGCCCCCCTTACTTAAATTTCTTCCCCTTGCTTAAATTCGCAACAATAGAATATCAATAAAATGTAACAATTATGTTTCATAGAGTTAGTAATTATATTACAAAATGAAAACATAATTGTTTCTTGGCTTTTAGTTCCGCAAGCATCCGATAGACCGTATTAAAATTGCTGAAAATTTCTTAATATGAATAGCCCACAAAACTTATTTCAGAATAACAACCAAGCACACTTTTAAACTATCCAGCCCAATCATCTAAGAAAATACTCTCTCTAGAGAGCAACAAAAAAGACAGATCTATAATTGATCTGCCTCAGCTTGTCAGCTTTGTCTACAAACTGAAAACATGGGGCAAAACCCATGTTTTCAAACTGTTGAAGAATATCTTTGAATCCATTTCAGCACCGCATCCGGAACCGGCTGTAGCTGCGGACATGGTCTGCCTAACAAATATCCTTGGCCGAAATGAACGCCAAGCCGTCTTACTATTTCCAACTCCTCGAAAGTCTCGATTCCTTCTGCAATAATTTGGCAATTGATTTTCTGCGCAAATCCTGCCAGCGTCTCCAACAAAATTTCTTTAATCTTATCGCAGCCGATATGATGAATAATCGAACGGTCAATTTTAATGTAATCAGGGCGCAATTCAGCAATTGCTTGCAAAGAAGAATAGCCCGCTCCGGCATCGTCAATTGCAATTTGGTATCCCTGGTTCCGATAATGATCTAACGCTTTCGTGAAAGACGCGTAATCATCGATGGACTGGCGCTCTGTAATTTCAAACACAACGTTTTGTGGTGTCAAATTCATCTTTTCGAGGAAGGCCAATGTCTGTCCAGGGGTAAACTGTGGATCGTGAATCACATTGGCATTAAGATTGATGAATAATTTCCAGTTCGAATCGTGTGACAAAAATCCTTCAATTGCCCGCTGACGGGCGGCTGTTTCCAATGCATACAGCTGATTTTCTTTTTCCGCAAATTCCCACAGGCGATTCGGCGTCGCAAAATAACTCGCCTGCGGACCGCGCGCTAGCGCTTCATATCCATAGATGCTCCCAGTTGAAAGAGAGATAATCGGTTGATAATGAGCCACTATCTTACGCCTTGCAAGTATATCACGAAATTCCATCTGCAAGCGTCTGAATTCCGCGTCCGTTTTGCTTCTCGCTTCGTGAATTGCTTCTTTGATCGCATCATACAGCAAGCTTTCGGCTGTTCTTCCTGTGCTAGGATCCAACACCGCCGTCCCAGCATAAAGTTCAATCGAATCGCCAGACAATGCGATTGATTCATTTAATTTCTTTCCAAACATGGTGCTAATCTCATGTGCCAAGCGAAGCAAACCCATTTTCGCCCAATTTGCATCTCCCTGCTCCGCACGGACAAACAACAAAACATCATCGCCAAACATTCGGTGGGTCAACAAACCGAATGAGTCGGACATTTCCGCTTCGAAAATCAATTGTTTCCATACTTCAAGCAGCTTTTGGCACGCTATTGGCCCATGTCTTTTTTCTATTTCCCTAAAACGTTTTATATCTAAATAAATAAGCCCTACAGGATGTTTGTTTAAATATTTATCTATTTTCGCCGTAAGATTTTCGCTATTCAGGCTGTCGGCGAGCAACATAATGGAAGCGATCTGATCCGCCATCCTTAAGGCCCCTTTCGAACCAAAACAGCACATTGCTGATGTGTTTAACATTATCATAACATAACCGGTATTGCAGAATCTTAAAGGTTTTGTAAATGTTTGTTAAGTTTGTGTGCATCTATTAGACCAATCCCTAAATGCAACTCCTCAGTCCAACGGACTTATACTTTTCATCACATCTTTTGCTAACAACATCCTCTAACTGAATCGCTACGTATCCCCTTTTTTACAGAGATAGACAGGCTGGCTTCGTACGCTTTTTTAAAAAAATTACCCCGTTCCATAAACCATAAAAAAACGGACTCGCCCATCCGGCAAGTCCGTCGGTTGATATTAAATATGCCAAGACACATGATTGCACAGAAATACGGAAGGTGCAGATAAACCGATCTCACTGTGAAAAAACTCTTCAATGCATCATCAAAGCTGTGCAAAATTTTCCCAAAAACTTGGGATTCTTTCGGATTCCAAAAAATAAAAAAGACCGCAAACGCAGTCATGCCGAGGGTTTCGTGATTTTCAACCTGAAACGATCGGATATCAGAATGGAGACGGTGGGAGTCGAACCCACGTCCAGAGATATCGCCACTTAAGCATCTACGAGCGTAGTCGGTATATTTGCGTTTCGCTGCATCTTCCGCCTACCGACAGGCCTCCGAGCAGCTAGCCTGATTGTTCTCTTCCCTTGTCCTCAGGCGGCGGACTCGGGCGTAGCCCACTCGCTATGAGCCCCTGAACCGCCACGTGGGCGATGGCGGAAGGAGCTAGCTGCGTTTATTAGGCAGCTAAAGCGTAGTTTTCTTTGCCAGTTATTTTTAGGTGACGTTTTTTACGAGGACGTCCCCTCGGCTCGCAGCTTAAGCTCGATCTATCCCTGTCGAATCCGTATCGTCCCCGCGGTCGAGAAACGATGACGAGCAATGAAGCTTTGGATAACTGGCCTTTGCATTATTCATTATAACATAATGCGCGTCATTTTCAATTGTGAAGTTTTGGAATCATATTTTTTGCCGCTCGCGGAAAGCACGTTCAATTTCCCGTTGTGCTTCTTTTCGTTTCATATCTTCGCGCTTATCATATTTTTTCTTCCCTTTGCCGACTCCCAGCAACACTTTGGCAAAACCGTTTTTAATATACAGCTTTATCGGCACGAGCGTATAACCTTGTTCCTTTGTGTAGCCAATCAGCTTATTAATTTCCCGGCGATGAAGAAGGAGCTTTCTTGTCCGCAATGGGTCATGGTTGTAGCGGTTCCCTTGTTCATACGGGCTGATATGCATATTATGAAGAAATACTTCTCCTTTTTCAACTTTCGCAAACGAATCCTTTAAATTTACTTTTCCGGCACGAATCGATTTAATTTCCGTTCCTTTTAAGACTATCCCTGCTTCATACGTTTCTTCGATAAAATAATCGTGATGCGCTTTTTTGTTTTGAGCTATCAGTTTCCCTTCACCTTTCGGCATACCGCGCTCTTCCTCCTCTTATAGCGACAACTATAATTTTAGCAAAAAATTAAGGAAAGGAAAAGTCTCTGCCTATCGAGACTTTCCCATGTCATTTTTTCTTTTTCTTCTTCTTTTTCGCCTTTAGCTTTGGAATATCTTCATAAAATTTTTTTGCTTTTTTCGTTTTTTCGTCTTTATGGCGCTTTTTTCGTTTTTTCCCCTCGATCACAACAGGGGCATGTTTTGGCTCTTTACGGCGGCGGTCTTTCATCCCGACGATCTCAAAGTCAACGATCCGCTCGTCTTTGTTCACATTGATGACGCGAACCGTAATTTGGTCGCCGATGCGGTATACCTTTCCGGTCCGTTCGCCAATCATGGCATAACTCCGTTCATCGTAATGGTAATAGTCATCCGTTAAGTAGCTGACATGAACAAGCCCCTCAATCGTATTCGGCAATTCCACAAAGAGGCCAAAGTTCGTAACGGAGCTGATAATTCCATCAAACTCCATGCCAATTTTATCTTCCATAAACTCTGTTTTCTTCAAATCATCTGTTTCCCGCTCTGCTTCCACAGCGCGGCGCTCCATATTCGATGCGTGTTCCGCGATATCCGGGAGCTTTTCCGCCCATTTTTGCTGTGTCTGTTCATCCATTTGCCCGTTAATCAAATACGTGCGAATCAGGCGATGCACAATTAAATCCGGATAACGGCGGATCGGGGAGGTAAAATGCGTGTAAAAATCGGTCGATAACCCGTAATGCCCGAGGCTTTCAGCATCATAACGAGCCTGCTTCATCGAACGAAGCATCACCGTCGATATAAGCATTTCCTCCGGCTCGCCGCGCACTGCTTCTAAAATCTCTTGAAGCGCGCGCGGATGAATTTGGTTTCCCGTTCCTTTAACAACATAGCCAAAGTTGGTGATAAACTCCAGAAAACGCTGCAATTTTTCCGGTTTCGGATCTTCGTGCACACGATAAATAAACGGGACGTTCAACCAGTGGAAATGTTCGGCGACCGTCTCATTCGCGGCAAGCATAAATTCCTCAATCAGCCGTTCCGCCACCGAACGCTCGCGCAGCACGACATCGTACGGCTTTCCGTTTTCATCGACAAGCACTTTCGCTTCTTTAAAATCGAAATCAATCGCGCCGCGCTTCATCCGTTTATTGCGCAAAATTTCCGCAAGTTCAGCCATCAATTCAAACATCGGCACAAGCGGAGCGTATTTTTTTCTCAGCTCTTCATCTTTGTCAACGAGAATTTTGTTCACATCCGAATACGTCATCCGCTCCGTCGTGCGAATAACGCTTTGGAAAATTTCGTGGCTGACGACTTCGCCGCGCTCATTGATTTCCATTTCGCATGAAATCGTCAAGCGGTCGACTTTCGGATTTAACGAACAAATGCCGTTAGACAAACGATGCGGAATCATCGGAATGACGCGGTCGACCAAATAAACGCTTGTCCCGCGTTCGTATGCTTCCCGGTCAATCGGCGAGCCTTCTTCGACATAATAGCTGACATCGGCAATGTGGACGCCAAGTTTATAATGCCCGTTTGCCAATTTCGTGACAGTGACGGCGTCATCTAAGTCTTTGGCGTCTTCGCCATCAATCGTGACAATCATTTGGTCGCGCAAATCGCGGCGCCCTTGCAAGTCTTTTTCCGAAATCGTGTCGGAAATGCGGTTGGCATGTTCGAGCACTTCATCTGGAAATTGCAACGGAAGGCCGTGCTTATGAATAATGGATAAAATATCGACGCCCGGATCGTTTTTATGGCCGAGGATTTTCACAACTTCCCCTTCGGCGCTCATTCGCCCTTGCGGGTATGAGGTGAGCCGCACGACGACTTTATGCCCTTCCACGGCCCCATTTGCCGCATGTTTCGGGATAAAAATATCGTTGACAATCTTTTTATCATCAGGGATGACAAATCCGAAATATTTGCTTTCCGTATAAGTGCCGACCACTTCGGTGACGCCGCGTTCTAAAATGCGCACAATCGTCCCCTCTCGGCGCGCACCTGAAGAGTCGGCATGCACGCGCACTAATACAGTATCGCCATGCATCGCGTTTTTCATCTCAGAAGGCGGAATAAAAATGTCATCGAGCTCCGGATCATCCGGCACGACGAAAGCGAATCCTTTCGCATGCCCGGACACTTTTCCGCGCACTAAGTTCATTTTTTCCGGCACACCGTAACGGTTGCTTCTCGTCCGTACAACAAGCCCTTGTTCCTCCATCGCAACAAGCGCTTTAACAAACTCCTTAAACGCTGCCGCGTCCGTGATACCGAACGCTTCTTCCAGCTCCTGAACGGTAAGAGGCTTGTACGCCTCATCCCGCATAAACGTTAAAATTCGCTCGACTAATGACTGATCCATCCTTTTCTCCCACCTTTCAACGGTTGGTTACCAATCCAGCGATTCTAAAAACTCGTAAATATCCTCATGCAGCTGTTCTTTTTCTTTATCCAGCGTAATGACGTGTCCTGACTCTTCATACCACTTGATTTTTTTCACAGGCGATTCAATACCGTTATAAATAATATTGGCGCTATCAGGGTTAATCATTTCATCGTGGCGCGCTTGCACGACAAATGTCGGCGCATAAATCAAATCGATACGCTCACGCACATCCGCAATAAGCTGCTGCAATGCTTTTAACGTTTTCATCGGCGTCTTTTGAAATGCTTCCATTTCTTTTTCAATTTGTTCCGGCGTTTTTCCTTCCCGTTTTTTATATTCGCGCGCATACTTTAGCACACCTTCATACATCGTTTCTTCGCTTTTTATATACATCGGCGCGCACATTGGAATAATTCCCACTACAGGTACAGTGTAACCTAATTTCAGAGAAAATACGCCTCCAAGCGACAGTCCGGCAACCGCGATTTTTTCGTATCCTTTATTTTTTAAAAATTCATAGGCGTTGATCACATCTTGCCACCAATCGTCCGGTCCAGTGTGCACAAGCTCTTCTGGCGGCACCCCGTGCCCTTTATAAATTGGCGCATGGCATGTGTATCCTTTTGCTTCAAGAAAGCGCCCCAACATTCTGACATCTGACGAGTTTCCGGTAAAACCGTGCAGCAACAAAACTGCACGTTCTCCTGCTTCAAACGTAAATGGTTTTGGTGGAACGACCTTCATCTGCAATAACCCCTTTCTCTTTCCAAACAGAAAAGGCAGCCCGAATAAATGGTTGGACCGCCCCATTGTTTCAACATTAAAGTTGCATATACGTCACCGCTATTGATAATACAAAAAACAATACCGCCAGCACAACTGTTATGCGCTGCAACACCGCATCCAATCCGCGCGCTTTCTGTTTTCCAAACAGCTGCTCCGCACCGCCGGTAATGGCGCCAGAAAGGCCAGCGCTTCGTCCCGATTGCAACAAAACGACTACAATAAGCGCAATCGAAACAATAACTAACAATGTGACAAGCAACGTATGCATTGCCTAATCCTCCTTTAAAAACACGCACTACAATATTTTCAGTTTAACATAAACGCGGAGCTTGCACAATAGAGATGAGGAGCATGCATTATTCATTATAACAAGTTTTCTCTCAAAACAAAAAATATAGCCATCCTTTATTTCGCATGCAGGACGGTTCTTTGGCTCATGAAAACGCGTGTTGCTTTTTCTTTCTTCCAAACTTCTCTTTTTTGCTGAACGGATCGGCTTCCATGCGGCTTGACGCACCAAAATCATGGCTGCTCTCTTGCCGAAACCATAAATCGCCCATTTTTCCGGCAACTGACCACAGTTAGGATTTCCATTTTGCGCAAACGCAATCCATGGCATAATGCATTTGTTTGGAAATTTGCTGCAAATTCCGACTGCCGGTCAATTCGCACCTCCCGGCTGATGAAGATTTGCAAAAATATAAAAGGTGTCTCCAGTACATGGCACGCCTTTAATTTGCCGCCAAGAACTGATGTCTCATAGTCCCGAGCTTTGCCCCTTTGTCCCTCCTGATAATCAGCAGTGCGCGACATGCCATCGGTAAATAGGCGGTAAGTCATGATGCAAGCGATTTTTGCCAAGCATCAAGAGAACTCTATATACATCCTGTTTTTGTATTTCTTTGACCACTACATATCCTTCAAATTGAGCTAAATCTTTATGATCAGTGCTTGTACCCGCACTAAAATAAAATATAGCAAAAAGGATCAAAATTAATAAAACTAACAGTATAGGTATTAATAAAATTTTTTTCATTATTTCCCCCTGATTACCTTATTAATTTGCAACTAAAACATTGGTAGAACTATAATAGAGCGTAAACGGATTATCTGGTGAACTATACGGATTTATAACATCATTCATTCTTGTCATAAACCCATAATCACCATCTGACGTTCCACCAGAGTGAATTCCCCATACTTTGTTATACAAAAAACATATTCACACTACCTCCTTCGACATTGTTACACTATAAAATATTTCTTTTTAAGGGATTAATTTCCCTATATAAAAATGGTCAATATTGTCGGATAAAAAATAAATAGTAAATTTCTGACACTATTCAAGGTTATTTTTTTATTATGTGATAAAGCCATTAATTAAAGTGACTAGTTACATCTTTTATCTCAACACTGTCAAAATCATAAGAGCTACCTCTGCATCATAATCCTCTAGCCTTTTGCTTATTATCCTTTATTTTTCTCCAAATAATAAAAAGAACCCAACCGAATGATTCGGCCAGGTTCCTTGCTTAAATTCCGTCATTATTTTTTCAAGTTGTAGAATGATTTAATGCCGTTGTAAATCGCTGTGTCGCCAAGCTGGTCTTCGATGCGGAGCAATTGATTGTATTTCGCAACGCGGTCCGTGCGGGAAGGAGCCCCTGTTTTGATTTGGCCAGCGTTTGTCGCCACTGCGATGTCAGCGATCGTGCTGTCTTCCGTTTCACCGGAACGGTGGGAAACAACCGCCGTATATCCAGCGCGTTTCGCCATTTCAATTGCATCGAACGTTTCCGTTAATGTACCGATTTGGTTAACTTTAATTAAAATCGAGTTGCCGACGCCTTTTTCAATTCCTTCCGCCAGTTTTTTCGTGTTCGTTACAAACAAGTCGTCACCGACAAGCTGTACTTTTTTGCCGAGGCGCTCCGTTAGTAGTTTATGGCCTTCCCAGTCGTTTTCATCTAAACCGTCTTCGATGGAAATGATAGGGTATTTTGAAACAAGTTCTTCATACCATGCAACCATTTCTTCAGACGTTCTGACAACGCCTTCGCCTTCTAAATGATATTTGCCGTCTTCTTTGTTGTAAAGCTCGGAAGAAGCAACGTCCATTGCCAGCATCACTTCTTCGCCTGGTTTGTAGCCGGCTTTTTCAATCGCTTCAATGATCGTTTGCAGTGCTTCTTCGTTTGATTTTAAGTTTGGCGCGAAACCACCTTCGTCACCAACCGCTGTATTGTAGCCTTTTGCTTTTAATACGGCTTTTAAGCTATGGAAAATTTCTGCGCCCATGCGAAGCGCTTCGCGGAAGCTTTTCGCGCCGACAGGCATAATCATAAATTCTTGAATATCGACGTTGTTATCCGCATGCGCGCCGCCGTTTAAAATGTTCATCATTGGCACAGGCAGTGTTTTTGCGTTAAATCCGCCAAGGTATTGGTATAATGGCATGCCTAATTCATCTGCTGCCGCGCGCGCAACTGCCAAAGACACACCTAAAATCGCGTTTGCCCCTAATTTGCTTTTGTTTTCCGTGCCGTCCAATTCAATTAACGTCTTGTCAATGCCAACTTGGTCTGTCACTTCCAAGCCGATGATCGCTGGCGCAATGACTTCATTAACGTTTTCCACCGCTTTTAATACGCCTTTGCCAAGATAACGGCTTTTATCGCCATCGCGCAATTCAACCGCTTCGTATTCTCCTGTTGATGCACCGCTTGGTACTAATGCACGGCCAAAACCGCCGTCTTCCGTATATACTTCGACTTCTACCGTCGGATTGCCGCGAGAGTCTAATACTTCACGTGCGTATACATCTAAAATTGCAGACATGTTCACACACTCCTTTGATTATTTTTTTATTATTAATGTTTTTCCTGTCATTTCTTTTGGCTGTGGCAAGCCAAGCAAGTCAAGCATGGTTGGCGCTAAATCGCCTAAAATTCCGCCTTTGCGGAGTTCGATGCCTTTTTTCGTTACGATCACCGGAACCGGATTTGTCGTATGCGCCGTTTGCGGTTTGCCATCCGGCGTCAATACTTCATCCGCATTTCCATGGTCCGCGGTAATAATGGCGATGCCGCCTTTTGCAAGAATCGCATCCACGACTTTGCCAAGGCACTCATCCACCGCTTCGATCGCTTTAATCGTCGGTTCTAATTTTCCTGAGTGGCCGACCATGTCCGGGTTCGCATAGTTTAAAATGATCGCGTCATATTTATCTGCTTCGATTTCTTTAAGAAGCGCATCGGTTACTTCGTAAGCGCTCATTTCTGGTTTTAAGTCGTATGTGGCGACTTTTGGCGAATTGATTAAAATGCGGTCTTCGCCAGGAAACTTCTCTTCCCGCCCGCCGTTCATAAAGTACGTCACATGCGGGTATTTTTCCGTTTCCGCGATGCGAAGTTGTCGCAATCCATGTTGCGATAGGACTTCCCCGATCGTATTATCCAGATTTGTCGGTTTGAACGCAACATATCCTTTAACCGTTTCACTAAAGTGTGTCAGGCAGACAAAGAACAAGTTTTTCGGATGTTTCGGACCACGATCGAACTCGCGGAAGTCTTCGTTCGTAAACGTGTTCGAAATTTGAATCGCCCGGTCTGGACGGAAGTTGTAGAAAATGATCGCATCTTCGTCTTTAATCGTCGCCACCGGCGATCCGTCTTCACGCACGATGACCGATGGAAGCACGAATTCATCATAAATGCCATGTTGATAAGAATCTTCAATGCACTCAAGCGGATCGCGGTAGGTTGGGCCTTCCCCATACACCATCGCGCGGTACGCTTTTTCAACGCGCTCCCACCGTTTGTCGCGGTCCATCGAGTAATAACGGCCGGATAATGTCGCGATTTCCCCGACGCCATACTCTTTTATTTTTTCTTGTAATTCTTTAATATATTTCGGCGCCGTTTGCGGACCGACGTCACGGCCATCTAAAAAGCCGTGGATATAGACGTTTTTTACGCCTTCTTTTGCGGCCAATTTTAACAGTGCATACAGATGGTTAATGTGGCTGTGCACGCCGCCATCGGAGAGCAGGCCGAAAATGTGCAAATTCGTTCCTTTTTCTTTGACATGATTCATCGCCGCTAAAAACGTTTCGTTGCGGTCAAACTCTCCCTCGCGAATCGCAATGTTAACGCGCGTTAAGCTTTGGTATACAATGCGGCCGGCACCGATATTTAAGTGGCCGACTTCCGAGTTGCCCATTTGTCCTTCTGGAAGCCCGACCGCTTCACCGCATGCAGTTAATGTTGAGTGCGGATATTCATTCCAATAACGGTCAAAGTTCGGCTTTTTTGCTTGCGCGATCGCATTGCCGTACGTTTCTTCGCGCAGCGCAAATCCGTCTAAAATAATCAACGCTACTGGTTTTTTACTCATGCTGTCCAGCCTCCACTAATTGTAAAAATGATTTCGGATCGAGGCTTGCGCCGCCGACAAGGGCGCCATCAATATGTTCTTGCGCTAAAAATTCGCGGATGTTTTCCGGTTTGACGCTGCCGCCATACTGAATGCGCACTGCTTCAGCCACTTCCGGAGAAAAGATTTTGGCGATGACCGAACGAATATGGCCGCACACTTCGTTGGCATCTTCTGCCGTCGATGATTTGCCAGTGCCAATCGCCCAAATCGGCTCATAGGCGATCACTACTTGTTTCGCTTGCTCCGCAGTTAAACCGGCAAGCGCTTTTTCAACTTGCGCGCCGACGATGTCATTCGTTTTGCCGCTTTCCCGCTGTTCCAGCGTTTCGCCGCAGCAGACGATCGGAATCAGCCCATGCTTAAAGGCAGCATGCACTTTTTTATTGACGGTTTCATCCGTCTCCGCAAACATTTCGCGGCGCTCGGAGTGGCCGATAATGACATACGCCACGCCGATATCTTTCAGCGCAACCGGGCTGATTTCGCCAGTAAACGCCCCTTTGTCTTCAAAATGCATGTTTTGCGCACCGATTTTTAAATCAGAGCCTTGTACATTTTGGACAAGACGGTCTAAAAACAAGAAAGGGGCGCAAATGACAGAGTCAACTTGTTCTGCCGGCGGCACAAGCCGTTTAACTTCTTCCACGAAGCTTACTGCCTCCGGCAATGTTTTATGCATTTTCCAGTTTCCTGCGATAATTCGTTTTCTCATTACTGATCCCTTCCTTTCCCAGAAAGGAGTTAGCGCGTTATTTATCGTTTAACGCCACCACTCCAGGAAGTTGTTTTCCTTCCATAAATTCCAGCGATGCACCGCCCCCGGTAGAGATGTGATCCATTTTGTCTGCTAAGCCGAATTTCTCTACCGCCGCCGCGGAATCTCCGCCGCCAATGACCGAATATGTATCGGCAGCATCCGCTAACGCTTGGGCAACCGCTTTTGTTCCTCCGGCAAAAGCATCCATTTCAAAAACGCCCATTGGGCCGTTCCAAACCACAAGCTTCGATTTCATAATCACATCACGGTAAAGTTCGCACGTTTTCGGGCCGATATCGAGCGCTTCCCAATCACTTGGAATCGCATCAATCGCAACGACTTTCGTATTAGCATCGTTCGCAAACCGATCTGCCACAACGGCATCAACCGGCATATAGAAGTTGACTCCTTTTTCTTTTGCTTTTTCCATAAACGATTTCGCTAGTTCAATTTTATCTTCTTCAAGCAGCGATTTGCCGACTTCATGGCCGAGCGCCTTCACAAACGTATACGCAAGACCGCCGCCAATAATCAAATTATCTACTTTGTTAAGCAAATTTTCAATGACGCCAATTTTATCTTTCACTTTCGCGCCGCCAATGATCGCCGTAAATGGACGTTCTGGATTGGACAACGCTTTTCCTAACACTTCAATTTCTTTTTCCATTAAAAATCCGGCAACCGCTGGCAAATAATGTGCGATCCCTTCTGTTGAAGCATGAGCGCGGTGAGCAGCGCCAAATGCGTCGTTCACATAAATATCCGCTAATTCAGCAAATGCTTTCGCCAACTCTGGATCATTTTTCTCTTCCCCAGGATAAAAGCGGACGTTTTCGAGAAGCAATACATCGCCTTCCTTCATGCCGGCGATTGCTGTTTTTACTGTCTCTCCATATGCTTCGTCTGTTTTCACTACCTGTTTGCCGAGCAGCTCGCTTAACCGTTCAGCCACTGTATTTAGGCGCAATTCTTCGACGACTTTTCCTTTTGGACGGCCGAGATGGCTCGCCAAAATCACTTTTGCCCCTTGCTCGATTAAATAACGAATCGTCGGAAGTGCCGCGCGGATACGCGTGTCGTCCGTAATCGCGCCGTTTTCCATCGGCACGTTAAAGTCGACGCGGCAAAATACCCGTTTTCCTTTCACATCCACGTCTTGAATCGTTTTTTTATTCATGGCGCTATGCCCCCTTTTTGATTGTGTGATTTTTGACAAACGAAGAGGAGTGGGGATCACTCCCCGCTCCCCCTCCCCATTTTCTTATTATAGACTTGATGAAGCGATAAACACAATCACATCAATTATAAGCCTTTGGATGCGATATATTCTGCAAGATCAACAACGCGGTGAGAATAGCCTGTTTCGTTATCGTACCAAGATACTACTTTCACCATTGTTCCTTCAATAACCATTGTCGAAAGCGCATCGATTGTCGAAGATACAGTAGAGCCGTTATAGTCACGCGATACAAGCGGCTCTTCGCTGTAAGCTAAAATGCCTTTTAATTCTCCTTCTGCCGCTTCTTTCAATGCTGCGTTGACTTCTTCAACCGTTACTTCTTTTTCCAGTTCTGCAACAAGGTCGACAACAGACACGTTTGGCGTTGGTACGCGCATTGCCATGCCGTTAAGTTTGCCTTTTAATTCAGGCAACACAAGCGCAACTGCTTTTGCCGCACCTGTTGTCGTTGGAATGATGGATTCTGCAGCAGCACGTGCGCGGCGCAAATCTTTATGAGGCAAGTCCAAAATTTGTTGGTCGTTCGTATACGAGTGAACTGTCGTCATCATGCCGCGGACGATGCCAAATTTTTCATGAAGCACTTTCGCAAATGGCGCCAAGCAGTTCGTTGTGCAAGAAGCGTTGGAAATAATGTGATGGTTTGCTGGATCGTATTTATCTTGGTTGACACCCATAACGATCGTAATATCTTCATTTTTCGCCGGTGCAGAAATGATGACTTTTTTCGCGCCAGCTTCCAAATGTTTTGCCGCGTCTTCGCGTTTTGTGAAACGGCCTGTCGATTCAACGACAATATCGACGCCTAATTCGTTCCATGCTAATTGAGCTGGGTCGCGCTCTGCTTTCACCACGATTTCTTTTCCGTTAACAACGATATTGTTGCCATTCACGGACACTTCTGCATCTAATTTGCCGTGAACAGAATCATATTTCAAAAGATGCGCCAATGTGTTGGCGTCCGTTAAGTCGTTAACCGCCACTACTTCAATGTTTGGGTTTTTTAATGCTGCGCGAAAAACGTTGCGCCCTATACGGCCAAAACCGTTAATACCAATTTTTACAGCCATCAATAGCTCCTCCTTTAAAATAGTTGTATTTATATTAAGGGATGTTACTCCCCTAGTAACGCTTTTGCTGCACCTTCGTCAGTAATGAGAATCGAATGATGCGCCCGTTTCATATACGCCTGAATGGCTTTGGCTTTGGAAGATCCGCCAGCCACTGCGATGACATGTTCGACGCGCGGAAGGTCTTCCAGCTGGATGCCGACCGTTTTCACTTTATGGACTACTTCCCCTTTTTCATTAAAGTAATAGCCAAACGCTTCAGCAACCGCATGGCGCGCCTGAATTTTCGCCATATCTTCATTTGGGGTTTTTCGGCGTTCTGCCATTGTAATAGCATCCCCGATTCCATGCACGACCATACGGCATGATTTAATCAGTTCCAGCACTTCTTTCACGGTCGGTTCTTCGATTAAAGACTCATACGCTTCGCGGCTTAAATGGTCGGGAACATGAAGCAGCCGGTAATTTCCTGACGATTTTTCCGCCATCTTTGCGCAAATAGTATTGGCTTGGTTTTCCACATTCTCCCCTAAGCCGCCTCGTGCGGGAACAAATAAAAGATCGTTCAGCTTCGCATCCGGCGTCATCATCTCGGCCACCGCAGCCATTGTGGTGCCTCCGGTCACTGCCACGATGTCGCCGTTTGCCAGCCGTTCTTTCATGCACGTTACACAAGCTTTCCCCATTTCTTTTTTTACCCAAGGAGAAAGGTCGCTATCCCCGGCGACAACAATTATTTCTTCCACATGAAGTTTTCGCTTTAATTTTGTTTCTAAATCTTTTAAACCCAACACTTCCCGCATGACATCTTCAAGCGTATGCAGCAATCCCTTTCCTTCCTGCGTCAAACTCATGCCAGCGGAGCTGATGGTCAGCAAGTTTTGCTCTTTTAAAAACTGCACTTCGGAACGAAGCACGCGCTCACTTATTCCTAAACTGTTTGACAACACTCTGCGCCCGACTGGCTGCATGAGAGAAATGTAACGCAAAATGCGGTAGCGCTTTTGCATAATTTCAAGAAGGTCGGGCAATAATTTTTTTTGCGCCTCAATTAATGATTGCATTGATTCCCTTCTCCTTGTGAAAATACATGGACACAAAATGTCCCGGTGTGACTTATTATGTCCCGATTGTGTAAAAAAATTTCCCTCCTGCCTGCGCAACTTTATTGTAACAGGAGGATTGACAATGTTCAACTGTTTCGCGCCTCAAGCAAACGCTTTCTTATGACATCTTTTTGAATTATGCCGAAACCGACTTCTTCGCCGTCGATTTCAACGACTGGAATCATTAATTGATATTTCTCCAGCAACGCATCATCTTGATAAATATCAATTTCCTTAATTTGAAAAGCGAATTCCTTTTGCAGTTCTTGCAACACTTGTTTTGCTTTATCACATAACGGACAGTTTGTCTTCGAATATAAGCGGATAATCACTTGCTGTCACTTCCCTACATACTGTTTTCGTTTTGCCGATGACGGAATATGCAGTTGCTCGCGATATTTTGCAACCGTTCTGCGTGAGACGGCTACACCGTACCGCTCATGCAGCAAGTCGGCGATCTTTTGGTCGGAAAGCGGCCGCTGCTTATTTTCCTGTTCAATTAATTGCTTAATAAACATTTTCACTTTTACCGAAGAAGCGGCATCGTCGTCCGCATAAACGGATGAAACAGCGTTGGAAAAAAAGCGGCGAAGTTCCACGGTGCCAAACGGTGTTTGCACGTATTTGTTTTTCACGGCACGGCTGACAGTAGATTCGTGAATGCCGAGCTCTTCCGCTACTTCCCGCATCGTAAGGGGCTTTAAAGCGGCAAACCCCGCTTCCAAACATTGTTTCTGTTTATCAACAATGACATGCATAATGTTGAGCAACGTTTGTTTACGCTGTTCCAAGCTTTTCGTTAACCATAAAAATTGCCGGTATTTATCTTTGATAAACGATTGCACTTGCCCATCACGATAGCCGGAAATTTTTTGTTCATATGCCCGATTCCAGGCAAGCTCCGGATGCACATCATCATTGCAAAAGATGCGCCAATCCCCTTCATCGCTCCGTTCAATAATAAGATCAGGAACGATGAAATGGGGCATCTCTTTTGTATAATGGATGCCGGGGCGCGGCTCAAGCGTGCGGATTAAATCCCATACGCGCTGCAATGAAGCAATGTCTATGTCAAGCTGCTTCGCTAATGTTTTCCAAGCTTTTTCGACAAATAGCGAAAAATGATGCTGTACGATTTGTTCCGCCAGCTCATCGCGATGTGGCAAACGCTTTAGCTGCAAATATAAACATTCTTGCAAACTGCGGGCGCCAACGCCAGCCGGCTCTAACGACTGGATGATCTGCAGCGCTTTTTCCGCTTCCTGTTTGGAAATAGCAAGCCGTGCCGCGATCTCTTCGATCTCTACCCGCAAATATCCATCTTCATCAAGGGAAGCGATCATATAACGTACGACACGTTCTTCGCGTTCTGAAAGTGACAGGGCTGGAAGCTGTGCGATTAAATGCAATGAAAGCGTTTCTGAATGAGTGCTTATATTTTCGATCCACCGCTGCTTTTCCTTATCCGACGAGTCGCGGTAGCTGCGCTTCAGCCGGTAATCGCGAATTTCCAGAAACGGGTTATCCAACGACTGTTCATATAAAAACGACTGCAGCTCCACAGCGGAATATTGCAATAATTCGATTGCTTGCGTCAGTTCCTTTGTCAGTGATAACTTCAGCCGCTGTTCTTGCCATAATTCAGCCCTCATCGTCAAGCCCCCCTTTCTTTTATTGTACAATACTGCCACCCCGCCGGTATATAAAAAATATAAAACAGGATGGCGGGGATGAGACACCGTCATCCCGGGAATGCGCTTTCGCCAAGTACAGCGCAGCCAACAAGGAAGCAGAACGTTTAGTTATCATTATGCAATTACGCAAAAAACCTGCCGCGTTCTGCAGCAGGTTTTCGCTTTATCCGCCCTGAAATGGAACAAAAAGCCAATTAAGCCGTGCAAAATTTTTTCAAATCCCAGTGGATTCTTTAAGATTCCCAAAAAATGAAAAACGGCTGCAAACGCAGCCGCATCAAGGAGTTCGGACATTTTAACCCGAACCAGCCGGATAATTGAAACGCCCTCGGCAGGATTCGAACCCACGCTAAGAGAACCGGAATCTCTCGTGCTATCCACTACACTACGAGGGCACTTTGTTCAGTTGCATATTCAATTATAGTGAAAACAGCTTTACTTTGCAAGAGGAAATTTACGTTTAAAAAATGGAAAAGAGGTTATGATGAAAAAAGGGATGTCTTATGCCGGCAGCGAATAATGAATAATAATGAAGAGCAAAATCAGGTATTTTTTGTTTGACCTTCATTGACCATTTAGGTATGATAGAGATACATACGATTTTAAGCGATTGATAAAGGAGGAAGCCTCATGAATTTAATCCCTACAGTTATTGAGCAAACAAGCCGCGGGGAACGTGCGTATGACATTTATTCTCGTTTATTGAAAGACCGCATTATCATTCTTGGCAGTCCTATTGACGATCAAGTGGCAAACTCGATCGTTTCTCAATTGCTATTTTTAGCGGCAGAAGATCCGGAGAAAGACATTTCGCTTTATATTAACAGCCCAGGCGGATCGATTACTGCCGGCTTGGCGATTTATGACACGATGCAATTTATTAAGCCGGACGTTTCGACGATCTGCATCGGCATGGCCGCTTCGATGGGGGCATTTTTGCTTGCTGCCGGGGCAAAAGGAAAACGGTTTGCCTTGCCAAACAGCGAAATTATGATCCACCAACCGCTTGGCGGCGCGCAAGGCCAGGCGACAGAAATTGAAATTGCCGCAAAACGAATCCTTTTCTTGCGCGATAAGTTAAACCGCATTCTTTCGGAAAATACCGGCCAGCCAATCGACGTGATTGAACGCGATACAGACCGCGATAACTTCATGACAGCGCAAAAAGCGCAAGAATATGGAATTATCGACCGCGTGTTAACGCGCGTTGATGAAAAATAAAACGGGTAAAATGATAGGCTGCTTCGAATTGCGCAGAAGCAGCCTATTTGTTTATTTTTCATTTTCCACATAATTTGCTAATTTTTCAATCGCTTCGTTTTCATCCGGGCCATCAGCGATCAATGTAATGACGGAACCGGTGCTGATTGCGAGGCTCATAAGCCCCATAATGCTTTTTGCATTCACTCTTTTCCCGTCTTTTTCCAAGTAGATGTCGGAAGAAAAGCGGTTCGCCTCCTGCACAAACAACGCCGCCGGGCGCGCTTGCAATCCTGTTTTCAACCGCACTTCTACTTGTTTCTCAACCATGCTCCATCTCCCCTTTTTTATAATGATTTATGAAAATCAACAGGCTTGCCAGCCCGCAACCGTTCCGCAATTTCATCAATTTTCCGCAGACGGTGGTTGATTCCTGATTTGCTTATCTTCCCGCCGGATACTAATTCCCCTAATTCTTTTAACGTTACATCCTGATACATCATCCGCAATTCCGCAATTTCCCGCAATTTATCAGGAAGGGAGCTCAATCCGATCGTTTCGTCAATATAGCGAATATTTTCCACTTGGCGAAGCGCAGCACCAATCGTTTTATTTAAGTTCGCTGTTTCGCAATTGACAAGGCGGTTCACCGAATTTCTCATATCGCGCACAATGCGGATATCTTCAAAGCGCAATAACGCTTGATGGGCGCCAATAATGTTTAAAAACTCGGAAATTTTTTCCGCCTCTTTTAAATACGTAATAAACCCTTTTTTTCGTTCCAGCGTTTTAGCATTAAGAAAAAAATGGCTGTTCATTAATTCACATAATGAGTCGTTATGTTCTTCATAAAGAGAAAAAATTTCTAAATGGTAGGATGACGTTTCCGGATTGTTTACCGATCCTCCGGCGAGAAACGCGCCGCGCAAATAAGAACGCTTACAGCACTTTTTTTTCACTAATTCTGGCGAAATGACCCGAATCAGCGAAAAATCCTCCTCCAATATTTTTAAATCCTTTAACAATTCGTGAGCGCCGTCGACGATTCGCACAATGTACACATTGTTTTTTTTCAGGCGCATTTTTTTTCGAACTAACAGTTCGACCGTAACTTCGTACCCTTTCTTTAAAAGAGTGTAAATTCTCCGCGCGATGGCAGCGTTTTCCGTTTGCACATCGACAATAATTTTCCGGTTGGAAAAAGATAATAAACCATTCATGCGGAGAAGCGCGGACAATTCCGCTTTTAAGCAACAAGGTTTCACTTCTAAATTCGTTAATTCCTTTTTCGTTTCTGACGCAAATGACATTGGTTAGTCACCTCCGTAGTTCATTCATGCCATTGAGAAGAAGGAGGTGCTGTAATAAGCGAAATGAGCAGCGACGCTACTTTTTTCGTGTCATGGCGGATGACGCGGTCTTCATAGCTGACGATATTATCGCGAATCACTTCAATTCCCAGCTCTGCGAGCCGGTCGCCATCATCCTTCACCGGTTCGGCCAACTCTTCTGCATAACGCCGTTGGATCTCTTCCGGAATATGTCCGTTATTGACAACAACGACATCAAGAAATAAGCATCCCATATGGTCATGAAGCGCTTTGACATGATCGCTTACCGTATAGTGCAGCGTCTCGCCCGCTTGGGTCATCACGTTGCATATATACACTTTTTTCGCCTTCGCCCGGCAAACCTCTTGGCCGATTTTCGGCACAAGCAAATTTGGCAAAATGCTCGTATATAAACTTCCCGGGCCGATGACGATCAAATCCGCAGAGCGAATCGCGTCAATCGTTTCCGGAAGCGGCTCCACGTTTTCTGGCGTCAAAAATACTTTTTTAATTCTTTTTCCAGAATAAGGGATTTTGGACTCCCCGGAAACAATAGCACCGTCTTCCATCTCGGCATGAAGAACGACGCTTTTGTTTGCCGCCGGCAACACTTGTCCGTGTACCTTTAATACTTTGCTCATCTCGCGGATCGCTTTCACGAAATCGCCGGTAATTGACGTCAACGCCGCCAAAATTAAATTCCCTAACGAATGTCCTGACAAGCCGTTGCCGTTTTGAAACCGGTGCTGAAACAACTCGATTACAAGCGGTTCGACATCTGACAGCGCCGCCAATACGTTGCGCACATCTCCTGGCGGCGGAATTTGCAATTCATCGCGTAATCTTCCTGAGCTGCCGCCATCATCAGCAACAGTGACAATAGCCGTAATATCAACGGCATACTGCTTCAAGCCGCGCAACAAGACAGGGAGCCCTGTCCCGCCGCCGATGATGACAATCTTTGGTTGACTTTTCGCATTCATTTATGCTTTTCCTTTCTCCTCTCCATGTCACGGTGGGACACATGAGTTTTATAATCGTTGGCAAAATGGCGGGCGATATATTCGGCAATCGCCACCGACCGGTGCTGCCCTCCCGTGCAGCCAATGGCAATCACAAGCTGGCTTTTTCCTTCCCGCTTATAATGCGGGAGCATAAATGTCAATAAATCGATCAGTTTTTCGAGAAATTTTTGCGTTTCCCCCCACTTCAGCACATAGGATGAAACTTCCTCATCCAAACCTGTTTTCGGGCGCATATGGTCAATATAGTGAGGGTTTGGCAAAAAGCGAACATCAAATACTAAGTCGGCGTCAATCGGAACGCCGTATTTAAAGCCAAACGACATGACGTTGACCGTAAACGTTTGCTGCGCATGGGAAGAAAACTGCTGCAAAATTTTTTCCCGCAGCTCGCGTGGTTTTAAATCCGACGTATCGTAAATAATTTGCGCCCTTCCTTTTAATTCTTCGAGCAATTTGCGTTCCAAACGAATTCCCTCAAGCGGCAATCCGTTTGGCGCGAGCGGGTGCGTGCGTCTCGTTTCTTTATACCGCGCTACCAGCGTCGAATCTTCGGCGTCCAAAAATAAAATTTGCGGCGTTACCCATGATTGCTCCGCCAAGTCGTCCAGTGCGGTAAACAAGCTGTCGAAAAAGTCGCGGCTTCGCAAATCCATTACTAACGCCACTTTATTTATTTTATTCCCCGATTCTTTCATCAGCTCCAAAAATTTTGGAAGCAGCGTCGGCGGCAAATTATCGACACAAAAAAAGCCCAAGTCTTCAAAGCTCTGAATCGCGACCGTTTTCCCGGCGCCAGACATCCCCGTGATAATCACCACTTGAATATTATTGGCCGAACCTTCGCTCATTTCTCGCCCTCCTCACCATCAACTGGGATCTAACCGGTAAGAAAGCAGATCGAAATCTTCTGTATATATAAACGTTCCGTACATAACGCCTGATCCTTTAAGGGCATAATCTAAAATATGGTAATCACCAGGCGCCATTGGAAGCTGGTGAATCGTTTCCAACGGATGCCATTCCAATTTTCCTTCTTCACAGTACGGAACATTTTCGCCAGCAAATTGATCGGCAAAAAAGGTAAACATCATCCATTCCGAAACCGTTTGCTCTTGATTTTTGACAACAATGGTAAAAACTCCTTTAAGCTTTGGGTTTTTTAAATAAATTCCCGTCTCTTCACGATATTCGCGAATGCATGCTTCGCGGACGGATTCCCCTTGTTCCATCTTTCCTCCCGGGGCAACCCACCAGCCCCGCTTCGGCTTTTGCAACAATAACACTTTTCCATCTTTTACTAAAACGCAATTTGTCACGCGCTGCAACACGCTCACCTCAACATAACTCCATCGAAAATAGTTAGACTTCTATTTATTTTATTATACTATTTCTTACAATTGACTACAACGAAGAAGCACGGTGCGCGGTGCCCGCGCTTGCCCGCCGCATAAAAAAAGAAGCACGGGAAAGGGTACCCGTGCTGAACAAAAAGATCTATATAAAAGGGGGTCAATTACTTATTTTTAGCATACAAAAAAAATATTTCACACGTGTTACAGCTCGGTTAAACATCGATTACGATTTCATTACTTTATGTTTAATTTTTCCTTCAACTCTTCCACGTAGTGCTGCGCGCTTTGCGCCGCAATGCTTCCGTCTCCTGTCGCCGTCACGATTTGCCGCAACGATTTTTCGCGGACGTCTCCTGCCGCGAAAATGCCTGGCACTTTTGTTTCCATGCGCTCATTTGTCACGATATATCCGTTTTCATTGGTGATGCCAAGATTCACAAACGGCTTTGAAAGCGGAAGCATGCCGATATAGATGAACACGCCGTCGCATGGGAATTCGCGTTCTTCACCCGTTTGCGTATGAACGAGCGTCACGCTGTTCACTTTTCCATCTTTTCCATTAATTTGTTTTACGGTATGGTTCCAAATAAAATCAATTTTTTCATTGGCAAACGCGCGATCTTGCAAAATTTTTTGCGCGCGCAATTGGTCACGGCGGTGAACGATCGTTACTTTATTGGCAAAGCGGGTTAAATAGACTCCTTCTTCAACTGCAGAGTCGCCGCCGCCAACAACGACAAGATCTTTTCCTTTAAAGAACGCACCATCGCAAACAGCGCAATACGAAACACCGCGGCCGCCATATTCAGCTTCACCAGGCACGCCGAGCTTTTTATACTCCGCCCCAGTCGCAATGATGACGGCGCGCCCTTTATATTGCTTATCGCCGACGACAACCGTTTTATACGCTTCGCCGTCAATAATCTCTTTGACTTCACCGTATGCGTATTCTGCGCCAAATTTTTTCGCATGTTCAAACATTTTCGTCGCTAATTCCGGTCCTAAAATTTGCTCATATCCCGGATAGTTTTCCACTTCCTCTGTATTTACCATTTGCCCGCCTGGCACACCCCGCTCAATCATCAATGTCGATAAATTCGCGCGAGATGTATAGACAGCGGCAGTCATTCCTGCTGGCCCGGCTCCTGCAATAATGACGTCGTAGATTTTTTCCTCTGACACGTCGTCCCACTCCTTCACTGATTAATCCTTTCACCATTATCGTATAGAAGTTGTGAATGAGCGTCTATTAATTTGCTCATGATAATAGTTCTTTCACTTTCTTCACATATTTTTTCACCGTTGATAATGAAACGTGATATTTATCGGCAATCCATTTTTGCGTCACATGCTGCCCTTGCCGCTGCCGCCATACATACTCCAGCGCCGCCGACCAGGCAGAATGGTTAGAAAACCGCTCTTTTGCCGATGCGTTCACGACGACGGAAAACCACGCAATGTACATGGTTTCATCTGCCCGCTCATTTTTCTCCGACAGCTTATTAATAATGATATGGCTATCGACAACATACGGAGGAGACATTTCTGCCTCATGAAACAAAAAATAATCCGCAAATTGGCTAAGGAGCGGATGATCGGCCAAATAGCGGCGAATCGCAACGGAAACGGCAGGATCATTTTTGTACGGCGATTCACTAAGCAAATAAAGCCCGTATAGCATTTCGGCGATATTCATTCGGTCAAACCAGCGAATAATTTTTTGAAGTTCTGGGTCAACAGATGGGACGGAGAACGCCCACGGCTCTTCTCCGCGTTTGTTAGGATTTGCTTCTATTACCTTCTCCCAAACATTTTTCGCTAATTCTTCGCGGCCGGTGTAATAGGCCGCATATGCAAGCCAATAATAAAAGGCATCATCTCCGTCATAGCGGATTTTATATAAATGATACAGCCATTTGAAAGCGAGGTCGAAACGGCCGACAAGCGCAAATGTCGCACCGAGCTTATAACGATGCTCGATAAAAAACGGATGCACACATGCCAATTGGTCAGAAAGGCGGTTTACTTGCCGTTCGTCGCGCAAATAATAATAAAAGACGAGACGGTTGCAAAGCGCGTGCAAATTGCCTGGATTTCGCTCCAGCACTTGCTCGATAATTTCTTGCGCCTTTTGCACGTTTCCGTTATAAAAGTAGGCAAGCGCCAAATTGTTGTACGCTGACCAAAATTCAGGATATCTGTCAATAATCATTTCCAGCAGGCGAATCGCTTCCGGAAACTTTTCTTTTTCTAATAAAAGCCGCGCCCGCTCCTGCTGCGTAATTAAATCGTCTTGTTCATCGCCGTTTTCATCTTCTTGATCAATTTTCAGCAATTCCATTAAGTCCTCTGTATCCGCGGCAAAATGGCCGTCTGGATCACGTGCCAGATACGTTTCCGCATACTTCATTGCTTCGTGGAACAATCCGAGATGGGCAAAGTTATTCGCCAAAAAATAAAAACATTCGTCCATCGTTTCATCTAACTCGTGGATGATCTTGAACAGCCATTGGTTCGAGGCATGATATTCTCCAAGCTCGGCAAGCACGGAGGCAAGCTGCAATGCAAACGAAGCGTTATTTCCGTCATATTGAACCGCCCGTTCCAAATATTTTTTCGCTTTATACAAATCGCGTTGTTGATACGCTTGCATTCCCTTTTTGAAATAGTATTCACCGTTTTGAATAAATGGAATAATTTTTGTTCCTCGCTGTTTCGGCTTCAGTTGTTTTCCCATCGAATCCTCCATCTATGTTGAATTTACCGAAAAAAGTATACCATATTCTTTGCAAAAACAACCATAAAAATAAAAGCTGGCTCAAGGAAAAGCCAGCTCGGCGCCATTGTTTATTGTTTGGCGTTATGCCGCTCTGCCAATACTTCCAACACCGCATCAAGCGGAAGTTTTTGTTCTCTCAGCAGCACAAGCAAATGATACAATAAATCGGCAACTTCCCATTTCAATTCGTCATGGTTGCGGTTTTTCGCGGCAATAATGACCTCAGCTGCTTCCTCGCCAACCTTTTTTAAAATTTTATCGACGCCTTTTTCGAATAAATACGTCGTATACGCCCCTTCAGGCCGTTCGGCATCCCGCTTCGCGATAATTTCTTCCAACGTGTTGATAATCGCAAAACGGTTTGGCGAAGTTTCGCATTTTTCTCCGTTCATGCGGTTGAAAAAACATGAATAGCTTCCCGTATGGCAGGCTGGCCCAGCCGGCTCGACAAGCACAAGAAGGGAGTCGCTGTCACAATCATAGCGCATGTCAACAATGCGCTGTATATTGCCGGAAGTGGCCCCTTTATGCCAAAGCTCCTTGCGCGAGCGGCTATAAAACCATGTTTCGCCTGTTTCCAACGATTTTTTTAGCGATTCTTCGTTCATATAGGCAAGCATTAATACTTCTTTGCTTTGTGCATCTTGGACAATCGCCGGAACGAGCCCTTTTTCGTCAAAGCGGATGTTTGCGAGGTTCATCGAACATTTACCCCTCTTTCTTTTAAGTACGCTTTTACTTCTTTTATCGACGTTTCTTTATAGTGGAAAATCGATGCCGCCAGTGCTGCGTCCGCTTTTCCTTCCACGAACGCTTCAAGAAAATGTTCGGCGCTGCCAGCCCCACCGGAAGCGATGACCGGAACGGAAACCGCTTCGCTTACCGCTCTCGTCAGCGCAATATCAAAGCCGTTTTTTTCGCCGTCACAATCCATGCTTGTCAGTAAAATTTCGCCTGCGCCGCGGCGGACCGCTTCTTTTGCCCATTCGACGGCTTCCAAATCCGTCGCGTTTCGCCCGCCGTGCGTATACACGCGCCACGAGCCGATCGTCTCGTCATACTTTGCATCAATCGCAACAACGATGCATTGCGCCCCGAAAAAATCCGCTCCTTCCGTAATCAGCTGCGGATTGCGGACAGCGGCCGTATTGAGCGATACTTTATCGGCGCCGGCACGCAAAATCGTCTTTATATCGTCAAGTGAATGAATCCCGCCGCCGACCGTAAACGGGATCGCCAATTGGGCAGCAACTTTCTCGACGACTTCCACCATCGTCTTCCGCCCTTCGTGTGACGCGGAAATATCTAAAAAAACAAGCTCATCTGCCCCTTGCTTGTCGTAAAACTTCGCCAGTTCAACCGGATCGCCGGCATCGCGAAGCTGGACGAACTGCACCCCCTTCACGACGCGCCCGTCTTTCACGTCCAAACAAGGAATAATGCGCTTTGTAATCATTCCCCTTGCACCACCTTCAGCGCTTCCGCCACCGTAAATTGCTTCGTGTAGAGCGCTTTGCCGACGATCGCGCCGGCGACGCCGTCACCGACGTGGTTTTGCAGCGATACTAAATCTGCAAGCGAGCGGACGCCGCCGGAAGCGATCACATCCTTTCCGGTTGCGCGCGCCATTTCGACAGCCGCCTGAATATTTGGCCCAGACAGCATTCCGTCTGTCGCGATATCCGTGAAGATGAATGTTTGTGCTCCAGCTTCTGCCAGCTCTTTTCCAAGGTCTGTCGCTTTGACATTCGATGTGTGAAGCCACCCTTCCGTCGCAACAAACCCGTCTTTCGCATCAATGCCGATCGCAATGCGCTCGCCATATTTTTTCAGCACTTCCTTGACAAACGAAGGCCGAGCGATGGCAGCGCTGCCTAAAATGACGCGGGCCACGCCGTTTTCCAAATAATAGACAATATCATCTTCCGTGCGAATGCCGCCGCCGATTTGCACTTTCACCGGCAGCTGTTTCGCCGCTTCGACGACGAAGCGGTCGTTGACGCGTTTTCCTTCTTTCGCGCCGTCTAAGTCCACCATATGAATCCATTCCGCCCCTTGTTCGGCGAACAAGGCGGCCATTTCGACCGGCGAATCGCCATATACCGTTTCTTTAGTATAGTCGCCTTGCAAAAGGCGGACACATTTGCCGCCGCGTATATCAATCGCTGGATAAATCGTAAACGCCGCCATCACACCCTCCCCTTTCCTTCGACGATCACTGCGTAGTTTTGCAAAATGTTCATGCCGACCTCGCCGCTTTTTTCCGGATGAAACTGTGTGCCATACACGTTCCCTTTCCCGACGACAGCCGGCACCTCGACATCGTAAAAGCTGCTGGCAAGCACCACACTGTCATCGTCCGTCACCACATAGTACGAATGGACGAAATAAACATGGCCCTCTTCCACGTTTTGCAGCAGCGGGGATGGATGACGAAAAACGAGGCGGTTCCATCCCATATGCGGCACTTTATACCGCTCGCCGCCCGCCGTCACGCCGGGAATGCGGACAACGCGACCGCTTAACAGCCCTAATCCTTCTGTCAGCCCGTTTTCCTCGCTTTCCTCAAATAACAGCTGCATGCCAAGGCAAATGCCAAACAGTGGCGTGCCTTCATTGACCGCTTCGCGAATAAACTTGTCAAGCTTTGTTTCCCGCAAAATATGCATCGCGTCTTTAAATGAACCGACACCCGGCAAAATAAGCCCTTTCGTTTGCTTCAGCACATTTGGCTGGTCGGAAACGACATACTCGTAACGAAGCCGTTCTAACGCTTTGCTGACGCTGTATAAATTCCCCATTCCATAGTCAATAATGCCAATCATCGTCACAACATCCCTTTCGTTGATGGAACACCTTTGACGCGCGGATCGATCATCGTCGCTTCATCAAGCGCGCGCCCTAATGCTTTAAACACCGCTTCGATCATATGATGCGTGTTGCGCCCATAATGGACGATGACATGCAGATTCATGCGCGCTTCCAGCGCCAATTTCCACAAAAACTCATGGACTAATTCGACATCAAATGTCCCGACTTTTTCGCTTGGAAACTCGCCGCGAAACTCAAAATGCGGGCGGTTGCTTAAATCGACGACAACTTGGGCGAGCGCTTCATCCATCGGCACAAACGCGTTGCCATAACGTCTGATTCCTTTTTTATCGCCGAGCGCCTCCCGCAGCGCCTGCCCGAGACAAATGCCGATATCTTCGGTCGTATGGTGGTCATCCACCTCCGTATCGCCTTTGGCAGTCACCGTTAAATTAAAGTGGCCGTGCTTCGTAAACAAATCGAGCATATGGGTTAAAAACGGCACGCCGGTATGAAGCTCCGCTTTTCCTTCCCCGTCGATGGCAAATGCCAGCTGAATATCGGTCTCATTTGTCTTTCGCGAAATCGAAGCATATCTTTCCATGAAAACGTCCCCCTTATTTTTTGAAACGTTCTTCAACGGCGCGCGCATGTGCCTCAAGCCCTTCAAGTCTTGCGAATGCCGCGATTTTTCCGGCGTTTCGTTGCAGCGCCGGTTCACTGTAAAAAATGATGCTCGATTTTTTCACAAACTCATCCACGCTTAATCCGCTCGAAAACCGGGCCGTGCCGTTCGTCGGCAGCACGTGGTTCGGGCCGGCGAAATAATCGCCGACAGGCTCAGAGCTGAAGCGCCCTAAAAAAATCGCTCCCGCGTGGCGGATTTGGCCAAGAAGCTGCATCGGTTCGGCTGTCATCACTTCCAAATGCTCTGGCGCCAGTTCATTGACAACTTCCACCGCTTCCGCAAGCGTTTCTGTAACATAAATCGCTCCGTAATTTTCGAGCGCCGAAACGGCAATCGCTTTGCGCGGCAGCGTTTCAAGCTGTTTTTCGACCTCGCTTGCGACCGCGAGCGCCAATTTCATCGACGGCGTGACGAGAATCGCCGAAGCACGCTCATCATGTTCGGCTTGTGACAACAAGTCAGCGGCGATTTCGTTCACATTTGCCGTTTCATCGGCTAGCACGACGATTTCGCTTGGCCCGGCAATCATGTCAATCGCCACTTGTCCAAACACTTCCCGTTTGGCAAGCGCCACATAGATGTTGCCTGGTCCGAAAATTTTATCGACCGGGCGAATCGTTTCCGTTCCATATGCGAGCGCGGCAATCGCCTGCGCGCCGCCGACTTTATAGATTTCTTTCACGCCCAATTCACTGGCCGCGACTAATACGCCGGCCGGGAGCGTCCCGTTTTTATTTGGCGGAGATGTGATCACGATCCGTTTCACTCCCGCCACTTGAGCAGGAATGACATTCATAAGCACCGATGACGGGTATGCCGCCGTCCCTCCTGGAACGTACAGCCCAACCGCATCGAGCGGCGTTATTTTTTGCCCGAGCATCGTGCCGTCTTCTTTTGCAATGATCCATGACTCCCTCTTTTGCCGCTCGTGATAATCGCGAATGTTTTCCGCCGCTTCGCGAATGATGCGAAGCGCTTCCTCGCTTACGTTTTGATACGCCGCTTCGATTTCTTCATTTGTCACGCGCAGCGAATCGAGCCGCACGCCATCGAATTTTTCCGTATAGCTTTTCAAGGCTTCATCGCCGCGGGCGCGCACAGTGGCAATAATCTCCAACACCGCACGCCGCTGTTCTTCCGTCCCTGACTCAATCGTGCGGCGCAATGATACACGGCTTTTCACTCGTTCAATTTTCACTGTTTCCCTCTCCTTCATTGCGGAATGACTTCGGACAAACGGCAGACCAACACGTCCACTTCTTCGTCTTTGATTCGGTAACTGACCGGATTAACGATTAATCTTGATGTGACGTCAGCAATTTTCTCCAGCTCCACAAGCCCGTTTTCTTTCAGCGTCCGCCCTGTCGAGACGATATCGACAATGCGGTCGGCAAGCCCGATAAGCGGAGCGAGCTCGATGGAACCGTTCAGCCGAATAATTTCAACTTGCTCCCCTTGTTCGCGGAAATAGCTCGAAGCGATGTTCGGGTATTTTGTCGCCACGCGCGGCGCAATTTGCGGCATGCGCCCGTTTGGCAAGCCCGCCACCGCTAAATGGCACTTACTAATCTTTAAATCTAACAGCTCATATACGTCACGTTCTTCTTCCATCATCACGTCTTTGCCGGCGATGCCCAAATCGGCCACCCCATGTTCGACATATGTGACGACATCCATCGGCTTGGCGAGAATAAAGCGCATATTTTCTTCAGGCACTTCCATCATCAGCTTTCTTGATTCAGCGAATTCCGCCGGGAGCGTATATCCCGCTTTTTGCAGCAATTCAAGCGCTTCGGCAAAAATCCGCCCTTTCGGCATCGCAATCGTCAGCACCGCTCACTCCTCCTTTCCTCCGCTGCCGAGCAAATAGGTAATCGGCTGGTATTTTTTGCTGTATGCGTCAATATCGCGGATGCCTAAAATATGCTGGAGCACGACGCGCTTCCCTTCCCGCCGCTTCGTTCTCGCAAGCTCCAACGCTTCGGCGAACCGCTCCTGGCTAAACACGATGCACTCAATCGCAGCTTCCGCCTCTGATTCCCCGAGCGCTTCGATAAGCCGGTCAACGCGAACGCCAAACCCGGTTGCCGGGGCTTTCCGTGAAAATTTCTCCAGCAGCTCGTCATAGCGGCCGCCATTTCCGATCGGGAAGCCGACATGTTCGGCATATACTTCGAATAAAATGCCCGTATAATAACTCATATGGCTAACGAGCGACATATCAATTTTCACTGCGCCGTCCACACCGTACAGTTGAAGCGCACTGGCAAGTTCGCAAAGCTCGTCGACCGCACGCTTTCCTTCCTCGCTATGGACAAGCTCTCTGGCATTTTCCATCGTCTTGTCGTTGCCGCGCAAATGCAATAATTGAAGCAAGCGTTTTTGATCAATAGAAGAAAGAGGAAGAGACTTCACATGTTCCCGATAGCCAACGTAATTTTTTTCGTATAAAAAACGGCGCAATACACTGGCACGTTCTTCATTTCCTAAAATTTCTAAAAACAGGGCATTGACATAGCCGATATGGCCGATCGCCACCGTGAAATTCCGCAGCCCGGTTTGCTTAAGCGCTGCGATCATGACACTAATGACTTCTGCATCGGCTGCAACCGTGCCGTCCCCGATGCATTCGACACCGATCTGTTCAAATTCCGCCGGACGCCCGCCTTCGCGCTGCTGGGCGCGGAACACATTCGCGTTATACGCAAGGCGGAGCGGATTGCCGTCTTGATAAAGGCGGGAAGCGGCCAGCCTTGCAATCGGGGCGGTCATATCGGGACGAAGAACGAGAGTATGCCCTTGCTGGTCGAGCAGCTTAAACAGCTGATGGTCGTCAATCGCCGAGGCGGCGCCGACCGTCTCGTAATATTCCAATGTCGGCGTTTCAATCAATTCATACCCCCATGTTTCGATTTCACGGACCATCGCCTGGCGAACACGTTTTTTGATTTCATATAAAAACGGCAAAGTATCGCGCATGCCGAGAGGTTTTTCAAACATAAACAACTTTTTCGTCATGTTCCACACGTCCTTTATAACAATGCTTTAGTTTGCTAATATGGTAGAGAAGTGAAGTTATTAGTAGTTTACTCCTCATAATCTCATACGTCAACTATAAAATGCATTTCAGGTAAAAGTGACGTACAAATAAGGATAAATCCGGCGAAAAGAATTTCGAAAACAGCAAAACGAGCAGGATGACACATCACCCTGCTCGTTCATACTTTCCTCTTCATCAAACACCCAACTCCTGTATTAAACGCTGAAATGTATAAAACGCCGGTTTCGGAGTATAATCATCTCGCATAATACCAAATTGATGGAACAGATCATGAACAGAACTGTCCGCATCACGCAAACCAAAAAGTTCATAATGCGTGATGTTCAGTTCTTGACGTAACACGCATAAACGGTTCGGATGACCGCTTCCAGCACTTTAGCCTGATGTTCATACGATCTGTCTTCGCCGGTAAAAGGATGTTTCCCGGTAGGCCAACCGTTCTCAGTAATCCGTATAGGAACAGATTCAGGTATATGGGCAGTCTTCAAATTTTTTCGCGAAAGCGGCGCAGCACGTGCTCCACAGAAGCCGGTTTTCAGGTCAATCGATGCTTCAAATACATCCGCATAGAAATTATATCCGACATAATCCAATGACTCGACAAAAGTTCGTCGGCCCAGCTGAAAAATGCTTTCCCAAAATTCAGGAACAACCGGGCCAAAATGATCCAGAACCGCGGCGCATCCGATCTTCACCTGCACGTTAGCCGCTTCCGCCGCCTCTTTTGCTGCAATAATTCCCTGCACCAAAGCGTTTTGGACGTTCGGTTTGGAGCCTTCCGTAAAACGTCAAGTTCGCTTCGCCCGTAATTTGCAAGGAATCGAGAGCAAAGCTTATATTGTCGGATGATGGCACGCATCAGCTCGAGCCATCCATCCACCTCCATCCCTGAGTCTTGAAAGCCTAGTGCCATATCCCACTTTACTCCCATATTTACATAATGCTCCACGTAAGGTGAGGATGATTTGATGGACTTGGACTATGCAATCACCAAAATGATCCGAATCATGGGCAAACTGGAGTAAGTTTGACATCCAAGCAGCGTGTATACCTGAAACAGTGGAAGCTAAAACATCCAATCTATCTGGAACTTAATGAACAAAAAGTTAGTCAACAATCTACCAACCAAATGCACTGCCAAACTCGTTGGCTAAAGAGAAAAACAGTCTCCCACCTCTACATAAATGCAGGTGGGAGACTCAATGCCCTTTTCTCCGTTCCATCTCTTCTTTCGTGTAAATAATGCGCATCGGGTTGCCGGCGACAAACGCTCCCGCCGGAACATCTTTATGAACGACCGTGCCGGCGGCAACAACGGCGCGGTCGCCAATGACGACGCCGGGAAGCACGGTCGAATTGGCGCCGATCATCACTTCGTCGCCGATAACGACATCACCGAGACGGTATTCATCAATTAAATATTCATGCGCCAAAATCGTCGTATTGTAGCCAATCACACAATTGCGGCCGATTTGGATCTTCTCCGGAAACATAATATCCGGCATGACCATAAAAGCAAGCGCCGTTTTTTCCCCAATTTTCATGCGCAAAAACGTGCGGTACAGCCAGTTTTTCACCGCTAAAAATGGCGTATAGCGGCCGATTTGAATGACGATCACGTTTTTGAGCACTTTCCAAAACGACACGGTTTGATAAATTTGCCATAACGAATTGGCACCGGATACCGGATATTTCGTCGTCCGTCTCACGCATTTTCCACTCCTACAATCGCCAATAGATCGCTCATTTTTTCCAGCATAAAATCCGGCTTATATTGCTGCAAGTACTCTCGGCCTTTAATCGCCCATGCCACCCCAGCCGTTTTCGTGCCGGCGTTTTTTCCCGCCAAAATATCGTGATAATTGTCGCCAACCATTAACGCTTCATCCGGTGTTGATTGCAGCAAATCCAGCGCTTTATAAATCGGCTCCGGATCCGGCTTTGCATGCTGGACGTCATCAAGCCCGATGACGCAGTCAAAAAACGGTTCTAGTCTCGTTTTCTTTAATCCCATCACTGCCGTTTGATGAATTTTTGTCGTCACAACGCCAAGGCGGACCCCATTTTTATGGAGCGTTTCAATCGTTTCATACACTGTATCAAATTCGCGGATGAGCGCGTCGTGCTGCGCATGATTGAAAGCGCGATATGTATCAATCATTTCTTGCGCGCGCGACGGATCTAACGCGTTGAACGTTTCACTAAGCGGGGGGCCAATAAACGGCAAGATGTCCTCGCGCGTATATTTTCCCGGATAATATTTTTCCAGCGTATGCAAAAACGATTGAATAATTAATTCATTTGTATCGATTAACGTTCCATCAAGGTCAAATAATACGGTACGAATCTTCATAATGTCGCTTCCTTCCTTTTTGCTTCCTTTCCGCCGTTCCAAATAAAGCTGATAAGCATCGTTAATAACATGGCGGTCGCCAAACGGATGACAAGCAGCGGCCACACAGGAATGCCAAGCGGCACAAACACAAGCGTGTCTTCGATAACCGCGTGGCAAGATACGAGAAAAATAAACGCCAGCGTCAAATCACGCTTCGATACCCCGTCTTCTTTGACCGCCTGAATCATCACGCCTGCACCGTATGCCAGACCAAACACGAGCCCAGCCGCCAATGTCAATGAAGTGTTTTCTTTCATGCCGAGCATTTTTGTCAACGGCGCCATCCAGCGTGAAAAAACATGAATCCATTCTAACTCTTTCAATATTTGAATTCCAATCATCAGCGGAATCACGATCGCCGCCAGCTGCACGATCCCAAGGCACGCTTTTTTCACCCCGGCAAGCAAAATAGCCCCCCAGCCCGCCAGCTGCTCTGGAGAGTTGGAAACAAAGCCATATTGCGCCGCCTCACTTCCTCCTTGCCAAAGATGATGAATCAATAGCGCAGCAATGATTGCCAGACTGAGGCGGACGGCGACCATTAACGCAATGCTCATTCCCGTTCTTGAGGCAACAGTCGACTCGATAAGCAAATTGTGGGAAAACGAAAGCATGACAGCTAAAATCAGCACTTCTTTTACCGTTAAATCCAACGTTAAAATCGCGCCAATTGCCGCATACAAGTTTAATAAGTTGCCGAGCACAAGCGGAATTGCCGCGTCTCCTGGAAGTCCGATCCACTTCATTAACGGTGCGACAAGCTGAATGATCCATTGCAATACAGGAGTATGTTGCAAAACGGATACAATGAGCGTGATAGGAAAAATCACTTTTCCAAGCGTCCATGTTGTTTGCAATCCAACGGCAAACCCCCGCCGTAATATTCCAACCATATTCTCCTCTCCCCTTTTCTAATCGCTATACCGCTCTTTTGCCAACCCTTTCTTTCTTCGATATACCCATAAACATACCGAAAGTATAATAAGCATAACGGAAACAACTTGCGCCATGCGAAGATGACTTGTCAACATCAAACTATCGGTGCGCATCCCTTCAATGTAAAACCGCCCGGCCGAATACCAAATTAAATAGCTGAGAAACAATTCGCCGCGCCGCAGATTGACGCGCCGCAGCCACAACAGCAGCAAAAAACCGGCAACATTCCAAAGCGACTCGTATAAAAACGTCGGGTGGTAATATTGGCCGTTAATATACATTTGATTAATGATAAAATCCGGCAAATGCAAACTTTCCAAAAATTCCCTCGTTGCCGGCCCGCCGTGCGCTTCCTGATTCATAAAATTGCCCCAGCGCCCGATCGCCTGCCCTAAAATAATGCTTGGCGCCGCAATGTCCGCGAGCTTCCAGAATGAAAGCCCCTTCGCTTTCGCAAAGACGATTCCTGTCGCGACCGCGCCGAGCAATCCGCCGTGAATCGCGAGACCGCCTTCCCAAATTTTCGGGATTTCCGATAGATGTTTCGAATAATAACTCCATTCAAAAATCACATAATAGGCGCGCGCGCATAAAATGGCGACTGGCACCGCAAACATAACAAGGTCAACAAACGTTTCTTTGGGGAGTCCGCGCCGCTCCCCCTCCCTCGTCGCCAGCCACAGCCCGATCAACACACCCGCTCCGATAATGACGCCATACCAATAAATCGTGATCGGACCGAGATGCAAAAAAACACGGTCAAGCGGTTGAATCGTCGCATCCATTGCTTTCTTCTCCTCCTAACTGTTATTCGTAATCATGCTCCCCATCTTCAATCGCATCGGTCAGGCGCGCGGAAAACTCCTCCGCCGCGTTAACCCCCATTCGCTTCAAGCGGAAATTCATCGCGGCCACTTCGACAATCACCGCCAGATTTCGCCCCGGCCGCACCGGTATCGTTAATTTCGGCAATTCTGTATCAAGAATTTTAACTTTTTCTTCTTCCAATCCGAGGCGATCGTATTGTTTATTCGGATCCCAAAGTTCCAAATCGATCACTAATGAAATGCGCTTATGCGTCCGCACCGCTCCAGCGCCAAACAATGTCATCATATTAATAATGCCTAACCCGCGGATTTCCAGTAAATGCTCAATCAACTCTGGCGCACTGCCAACGAGCATCCCTTCATCTTCTTGGCGAATTTCAACACAGTCATCTGCGACGAGCCGGTGACCGCGTTTGACTAATTCAAGCGCTGTTTCGCTTTTGCCAACTCCGCTCTTGCCAGTGATTAATACTCCGACGCCGTAGACATCGACCAGCACACCGTGAACCGCTGTTGTCGGCGCCAATTTACTTTCCAAATAGTTTGTCAAGCGGCTTGAAAGGCGTGTCGTTTTCATCGTTGAGCGCATCACCGGCACCGATTGTCGCTCGGAAGCTTCGATCAATTCCGGCGGAACTTCCAGCCCGCGCGATACGATAATCCCTGGAGTAATATCGGTACAAAGCCGCTCCATTCTGATTTTTTTCTCTTCCGGGCTCAATGTTTCATAAAACGAAAGCTCCGTTCTGCCTAACAGCTGAATCCGCTCGGCCGGATAATACGCGAAATAGCCCGCCATTTCAATGCCAGGGCGGGATAAGTCGCTCGTTGTTATCGGTCGGTAAATTCCTTCCGCACCGCTCACCAATTCCAGCTGGAACTTTTCGATAATATCTTTTGTGCGCACTTTCGGCATGTTGGATTTCTCTCCTTTCTTGTCTTTTTCCATTTTAGCATTTTTCTTTCTCGCATTGAAAGGGAAACATCCATCCAAATAAAAAGGAGGCGGATGCCTCTGTTCCGCCTCCAACGTTTATTTTTGCAGCAATGGCTCAATGATCGCTTTTTGCACGAGCAAATGGAAAAAGGAAAGAACAATTGAAGCGAGGAGCGCCGTGCCGAATCCGTCAATTTCAAAGGCGTTGCCCATTAACACCGCCGTCATCAGCAAAGTAATCGCGTTAATGACGAACAAAAATAATCCGAGCGTCAAAATCGTCACAGGCAATGTCAGTAAAATTAAAACAGGGCGCACGACAATGTTTAAAATGGATAAAATCATGCTCGCAATAAAAGCGGCGCCGATGCCGCTAAATTGAATGGAATCAAAATACCCGTCAATCGCCATCAATAAAACCGTGTTCACAAATACGCCAATCAACCAATTAATCATTTCCTATCACCGTCTTTTTTCATGATGATCTTCCATTTGCTTATGCCCCTTCTTCCATCATCTGCAGAGAAACGGAGCCCGCTTTCGAATCCGCGTATACATGAAACGGCGGTTTAGAAGGGTTTTCACATGCAAAACGGAGTAATTTTTGCGCAGTTTCTTGCTTTTCCTCCACAGGCGACACGTTCGCGTGCTGGCAGATCAAGCCGCCGAGGTTCGTTCTGATTTCTCCTTCCAAACATATATTGCGGGGAAGCCGCAATGCAATATTTCCTGTGACGGTTTTTCCGGTAATGACCCCATCTTCTCTTTCCGTTGCATACGCAATCCCGCCGCTAAACGTCCGCAGCCGCACGTAACGGTAATTTCCCTCCAGTTTGATTTCCCCATGGATCGTCTCCGCTTCCACTTCCTCTACTGCGCCGCGCTCAAGGATGATCGACCCATTTGCCGTTTCCAATTCCGCTTCTTCCGCGAAAAGATGTTGAAGCGTGATCGAGCCGTTCACGTTTTTCACATGCAGCTTGTTTGCGTGCAGGCGCTCCATCTCGATATCCCCGTTAAACAAGCGGAAATGTGCATCTTGATAGTGTGCTTGCGGGACATAAATCGTCGCATTTGTTTTTATAAACGGTTTCGTGACAGAAAAGCGGAAGCGCCCGTTTTGCACGAAAAACGACGTCTCTTCTATAAAGGACCGCCGCGCCGCGTCCGGTGATTCAAAACGGTAAACTTTCGCTTCACATTCGACGCGAACGTCCGCTTGTTCCCATGGTACTACTTTAATATTCCCGTTCGCAATATGCACATCGATTTCTTGCAAAGCAACATCGTTTTGTTGAAAAACATGTCTCACTTCCACTGAATTGGCAAATGGAAAATCAAATTCTTTCACTTTTTTAACGGTTGCATCAAAAAAATCAACCAATTTCTCTTTCAGCGAATCCATTTTTATGGAATGCTGTTTTCCATTCGCATGCGACCCGGACACATGATGCCAATCAAGCAAGCCGGTGGCGCTTTTTTGTTCATCTAACTTTTCCAGCAGCGTTAGCGCCTCTTCTACTGTTAGTTTCCCGTCCTGCACCATTTTTAATATGCGTTTTTTCTCTTCCATAGGTGCTTCCCTCCCATTTATGTTATTTTAATACCCGAATTCCTTGCACAATATTCCAAACTACAATGACCAAGTTAACGATTCCCGCGATGGCAAAACCGACCCATACAAACCCGCCTCCAACTAAAAAAGAAATATCGCTGTATTGATGCATAGCCCCCATCGTAACGCCAAGAATAATAAAAATTGCGATCGTGGCAGCCGGAATGCAATGGGACAGAAACGCTTTTTTCGCATGTTTTTTCACTTCTTGATCATCGGCAACAAAATAAACGATCACCGGAAAAATAAATCCGGCAAAAAGAACGCTGAAATAACATAATGACGCGAGCACTTTGTTGGAATTCACGAAAAATTCCTCCTTTTGTTTTTATATACGCCCGTCATCAAGAAAAGTTTCATCAAGATACGAGCAGAGAAAAAACGGCAAAGGCTTATGCCCTTGCCGTTTCATACAATGCCCGCATCCGTTCGCGGTCGCGCTCCAAAATCGGTTTTAAATAACGGCCAGTATACGAATGTTTTGCTTCAGCCACTTCTTCCGGCGTTCCCGTCGCCACGATTTGCCCGCCTTGTTCGCCGCCTTCCGGGCCAAGATCGATAATGTAGTCCGCCGTTTTTATGACATCGAGATTGTGCTCAATTACGAGAACGGTATCCCCGTTATCGACTAGGCGCTGCAGCACTTTCAATAAGCGGGCAATGTCGTCGACGTGAAGCCCGGTCGTCGGCTCGTCTAAAATATAGAGCGTCCGGCCTGTCGAACGGCGGTGCAATTCGGCAGCCAATTTGACGCGCTGCGCTTCTCCGCCCGACAACGTCGTTGCCGGCTGCCCAAGCTTCATATACCCTAAACCGACATCATACAGCGTCTGTAATTTCCGCTTAATTTTCGGGATATTCCCGAAAAACTCAAGCGCATCTTCCACTGTCATCTCAAGCACTTCCGCAATATTTTTTCCTTTGTATGTCACTTCCAGCGTTTCGCGGTTATACCGTTTGCCATGGCATACTTCACACGGAACGTACACATCCGGCAAAAAGTGCATTTCGATTTTAATAATGCCGTCGCCGTGGCACGCTTCGCATCGCCCGCCTTTGACGTTAAAGCTGAAGCGGCCTTTTTTATACCCGCGCACTTTCGCTTCATTCGTCGCCGCAAACACTTCGCGAATATCGTCAAACACGCCCGTATATGTCGCCGGGTTGGAGCGGGGCGTGCGGCCGATCGGCGATTGGTCAATGTCAATGACTTTGTCTAAATGTTCAAGCCCTTTGATCGTTTTATGCTCTCCTGGTTTCGCCTTCGCGCGCTGCAGTTTTTGCGCAAGCGCCTTATACAAAATTTCATTGACGAGCGTGCTTTTTCCGGAACCGGATACGCCGGTGACCGCGACAAACGTGCCGAGCGGGATTTTCACCGACACGTTCTTCAAGTTATTTTCTTTCGCGCCGACAACCTCAATCCATCGTCCATCCGGTTTGCGGCGCTCGCTCGGAATAGGGATGAATTTTTTCCCCGATAAATATTGCCCGGTGAGCGAGTCCGGGTTGTTCATCACTTCTTGCGGCGTTCCGGCCGCAACGACGCGGCCGCCATGAATGCCCGCACCCGGCCCAATATCAATTAAATAATCAGCGGCAAGCATCGTATCTTCGTCATGCTCAACGACAATAAGCGTGTTGCCGATGTCGCGCATGCTTTTCAGCGTCGCAATCAAACGGTCATTATCGCGCTGATGTAGCCCAATCGACGGCTCGTCCAAAACGTAAAGCACCCCGGTTAAGCGCGAGCCGATTTGCGTCGCCAGACGAATGCGCTGCGCTTCTCCGCCAGAAAGCGTTCCGGCGGAGCGGTTGAGTGTTAAATAATCGAGGCCGACGTTCTTTAAAAAGCCGAGGCGCTCGCGGATTTCGCGCAAAATGAGATGGGCGATTTTTTGTTCTTTTTCGCTCAACTGCAAGTTTTCGAAAAAGGCAAGCGCCTCCGTAACGGAGAGGGCCGTCACTTCGCCGATATGTTTGCCGCCGACGAGAACGGCGAGGCTCTCTTTTTTCAAGCGGTTTCCTTTGCACGTCGGACATGGCTGCTGCGCCATATATTTTTCCATTTGTTCGCGGACATAATCAGAACTTGTTTCCCGATAGCGGCGCTCCACGTTCGGAATAACCCCTTCAAAAACGATATATTGCTCGCGAATTTGCCCGAAGTCGCTCTGGTAGCGGAAGTAAATTTTCTCGCCGCCGCTGCCGTATAAAATTTTATCGAGCTGCTCTTTCGGCAAATCTTTTACCGGCACGTCCATGTCAATGCCGTAATGGTTGCACACCGCTTCTAACAGCTGCGGATAATATTGCGAGCTTTGCGGCTCCCACGGAGCGATGGCGTGCTCGCGCAATGACAGCTCATTGTTCGGAATGACTAAATCGGGATCGACTTCAAGCGTCGCCCCAAGGCCGTCGCAATCCGGGCAGGCGCCGTACGGGCTGTTAAACGAAAACAGGCGCGGCTCAAGCTCGCCAATCGAAAAGCCGCAATACGGGCACGCATGTTTTTCGCTAAACAGCAGCTCTTCCTGGCCAATGACATCAATCAGCACTTTTCCGTCCGCAAGCTTCAAAGCCGTCTCTAATGAATCTGCCAAACGTGTAGCAATCCCGTCTTTAATAATAATCCGGTCGACGACGACCTCAATCGAATGTTTTTTATTTTTCTCAAGCTCAATCGTTTCTGTAAGCTCCCGCATTTCCCCGTCGACGCGCACGCGCACATACCCTTGCTTGCGAATATCCTCCAGCGTTTTCGCATGCGTCCCTTTCCGCCCGGAGACGATAGGAGCGAGAATTTGCATTTTCGTCCGTTCTGGATAGGAAAGAAGCCGGTCGACCATCTGCTCGATCGTCTGCGATGTAATTTCGATGCCATGCTCCGGACAAACCGGACGGCCGATGCGGGCAAACAAAAGCCGCAAATAATCATAAATTTCCGTGACCGTTCCGACAGTCGAACGCGGATTGCGGCTTGTCGTTTTCTGGTCGATCGAAATCGCCGGCGACAGCCCTTCAATCGCATCGACATCCGGCTTATCCATTTGCCCTAAAAACTGGCGGGCGTATGCCGAAAGTGATTCGACATAGCGCCGCTGTCCTTCCGCATAAATCGTATCAAACGCAAGCGACGATTTCCCCGAACCGGAAAGCCCCGTTAAAACAACGAGCTTGTCACGGGGAATTTCGACGTCGATATTTTTTAAATTATGGGCTCTCGCACCTTTGACGATGATTTTATCCGTTGCCATACAATCATCCTTCCGCTTTTAACTCGAAAATAATATCGCGCAATTGGGCTGCCCGCTCGAAATCGAGCGCCTTTGCCGCCTCTTTCATTTCTTTTTCCAAATCGGCAATCAGCTGTTCCCGTTCTTTCTTTGTCATCTTGCTGTAAGACGGTTTTGCGTCGTATGTTTCTTTTTCTTCCGCCGCATATGTCGCGCGGATGACATCGCGGATTTCTTTTTTCACCGTCTGCGGCACAATGCCGTGCTCACGGTTATATGCCTCTTGAATCGCACGGCGCCGTTTTGTTTCATTAATCGCAATTTCCATCGATTTCGTAATCGTATCGGCATACATAATGACATGGCCATTCGCGTTTCTTGCCGCGCGGCCGATCGTTTGGATCAATGAGCGTTCCGAGCGCAAAAAGCCTTCTTTATCTGCGTCCAAAATGGCAACAAGCGAGACTTCCGGAATATCCAGACCTTCCCGCAACAAGTTGATTCCGACGAGCACATCGTATTTGCCAAGCCGCAAATCACGAATGATTTCAATGCGCTCAAGTGTTTTAATTTCCGAATGCAAATACGCGACCTTAATGCCGACTTCTTTCAAATAATCCGTTAAATCTTCCGCCATTTTTTTCGTCAGCGTCGTCACGAGCGTCCGCTCATTCCGCTTCACGCGCTCCTGAATCTCCCCGATTAAATCATCGATTTGCCCTTCAATCGGCCGGACATCAATCGTCGGATCCAACAGCCCTGTCGGACGAATAATTTGCTCGACGACTTCCGGGCTATGTTCGAGCTCATACGGGCCAGGAGTGGCGGAGACATAAATAATTTGGTTGATTTTTTGCTCAAATTCCTCAAACGTTAAAGGGCGGTTATCAAGCGCAGACGGCAAGCGGAAGCCGTGGTCGACAAGCACTTGTTTTCTCGCCCGGTCTCCGTTGTACATGCCGCGAAGCTGCGGCAAGGTCACATGTGATTCATCCACGATAATTAAAAAATCGTCAGGAAAATAATCGAGCAGCGTATATGGCGTCGATCCTGGCGGGCGCAGCGCCAAATGGCGCGAATAGTTTTCAATTCCCGAGCAAAAGCCCATTTCCCTCATCATCTCCAAATCGTAGCGCGTCCGCTGCTCGAGCCGCTGCGCTTCCAGCAGTTTCCCTTGTTCCCGCAATTCGCGCAGCCGCTCTTCAAGTTCTTTTTCAATATTTTCGATCGCTAAACGCATTTTTTCTTCCCGCGTTACGAAGTGGGAAGCCGGAAAAATCGCAACATGCTCGCGCTCCCCGATAATTTCTCCCGTCAGCGCGTCGACTTCGCGAATGCGGTCAATTTCATCGCCAAAAAATTCAACGCGAATACAATGCTCGTCCCGAGAAGCAGGAAAAATCTCCACGACATCCCCGCGTACCCGGAACGTTCCGCGTTGAAAGTCAATGTCGTTCCGTTCATATTGGATATCGACAAGACGGCGCAGCAAAGCGTTGCGCTCGATTTCCATGCCGACGCGCAGCGACACGACAAGCTCGCGGTATTCTTCCGGCGATCCTAACCCGTAAATGCATGATACGCTGGCGACAATAATGACATCGCGCCGCTCAAACAGCGCCGATGTCGCCGAGTGCCGCAGCTTGTCAATTTCATCGTTAATCTTCGCGTCTTTTTCAATATACGTATCCGTCTGCGGCACATACGCCTCTGGCTGGTAATAATCGTAGTAGCTGACAAAGTATTCAACGGCATTGTTCGGAAAAAACTCTTTTAACTCGCTGTACAATTGCCCTGCCAACGTTTTATTGTGGGCAATCACAAGCGTCGGTTTATTTACCTCTTTTATGACGTTCGAAATCGTAAACGTCTTTCCTGTTCCCGTTGCCCCTAACAATGTTTGGTGCTTCACTCCTTTGCGAATGCCTTCGACCAGTTTGGCAATCGCTTGTGGCTGATCTCCTTGCGGCTGATATGCTGATACTAACTCAAAACGGTCTCCCACCGATTCGACCTCCTGTTTCGTTTCCTCATATTTCTCATTGTAGCACATTGGCAAAAAAGATGCATAAAAAAGCGAACTTATATTCGTTCCAAAATAGAAAACGTCTTCCAATGAAAAAACGAACGGCATTTTTGCCGTTCGCCGCGATCAAACACGCTTATTTTTTTAACTGTTTTACCATTTTCCGCGCATACAAAAACCCAACCGTCGTGGATACGATATCTGCCAAAATTTCATGCAGATCGTCCGTGTATCCTTTAAAATAAGATGCGACAAGCAACGCAACTGTCAATAATGTTCCGATATAATGATTGTACGTGACGCGGGTAAATAACAGCACAAGCAAACATGGCACAATTAATGCAATCAAAAACCACATATGAAATCCCCTTAATTAGACGGCTTCTAACGCCCATTTTTTCCGTTCTTTGACAAACAACAGCCCAAGCTCATGATGTTCGTCCTCATATAACGCCCCTTGGACGAAACGGATTTCTTCGTTTTCATCCATTACTTCTAATTTACAAAATGCCCGGTTTCGTTGCAACGCTTCATAAAATTCCGCTTCCGTTTTTACCGGCATCCCGTTCACTTTCATGATCACTTCGCCAATTTGCAGTTCCATTTTTTCCGCCTTCGAGTGCGGAAGAATGCCTAAAATGACAAGCCCATGTTCCCGCTTTGCAAAATGCGGAGGTTTCAAACGGTCTTGCCGATGCAGATAAAAAGCAAGCCATTCCCTTCCAGCCAGCGCAAGCGCCGCCGCCACGATGGAAAGCGGCGCATACCAATACCCGCCAACGGCAAACAGGCTCACCCCCCATGCCAGCAGCAGCACTTTCTGGCCGGCAAAACGAATGGAAGCTTTCGGAAGTGTCCCTTGGACACGCTGGGAAAAGCCGATTAAAAACGGCACAAGCATCAATGAATAAGAACCCCCATCATAAGGAAACAACGGCCACCATGAAAACGGGGGCGGAAGTTCCCCGGACACCGGCAGCAACACAGGAATGAGCCAAAGCCGCTGTGACCAGTGCTCCCCGACGACCAAGCCGCGCTTGCTTTTCGCCAGCTGCGGAGACGTTTCGATGGCGCCGTTGCGTAAAATCAGCCACGCTTCAACAAAAAGCAATAAAGCAAGCAACATGGCGATCGCCGCCATATTCGCCTCGGCAAGATCAGGAAAAAAGCGTTTCATAGCTGGAAAGACCTCTTTATTGCTTGCCAAAAAACTAATGATCAACAGCGCCGTTCCCACCGTATACGCCGGAGAAAGCAGCCGCATTTGCAACGTCAATCCAAACGCGACCGTCACAAGGGCAATGAGCGAAACGGCATCGCGCGGCAACGCGATGCCGGCAGCGACCGCCGCCAACGATAAAATCACCCCAGCGGCGAGGCCGCTCCGCCAAAAAAATTTGCTTTCCTGAAACGGACTGTACACGCGAATATGAAAATGCTTTCTTTCCCGCTTTACACGCCGCCATCCAGCGGCAAGCGCCAGCACTATCCCAAAGTAAAACAACGGCTGCGCAAATAGCCGCAAAACGCCTTTGAGCGCCTCCAACACCCATATGGACATACCGCCACCACCTCATATATCGCGACCTTTTATCTCTTATTCTACCAAATCGCTGTCATAAATCCTATGATCGCACGCAATATTTTTTCCGCATCTTTTGCCGCTTGATGCCGAATCGTTCCGCACCACCACTTTCTTTGCCGAATCCGCACTAGTTTTGTCAAGCAGAAAGGAATTCCGGGCGCTGTGGAAAATGATATAAAACAAGATGAAATAAGGAGGAATCATATAAATGGAATTAAAAACGAGCATTGTCGCAAAGCGCCTTGGGGTATCGCCGAAAACGATTCAGCGCTGGGTCAAAAAATATCATATTCCGTGCCAGAAAAACGAAGCGGGCCACTACGTATTCGACGCCGAAACAATCTCTTTGCTGGAACAAATAAAATTTGAACACGGAACGGCATTGGAACAGCGCGATAGCCAAGAACCGCCAAACAAAACCTCTGCTGAAGCGCTATTCACCGTTTATAATCAGTTCGCCTCCCGCCTCCAGCACATCGAACACCAGCTCGATCAAAAAGCAGACGATGTCGTTTCCGTTCAGCTTCTCCAGCATCGCCAAGAAATCGAAGAATTAGCCTCCCATCTCCATAAACTCGAACAGCGCATTGCCAAATTGGAAGAAAACGCGCATAAAGAACAAGCGAACGCAGCGGAAAAAACGAAGAAAAAAGCAAAACGCCGCGGTCTCGGACACTTTATGAGTCTGTTTACGTAATTACTGCCATCAAAAAACTCCTTTCTCTTTTGCGAGAAAAGGAGTTTTTTACTGGCAAAACTCCTTTACATTTTCTTCACTGATTTTTTATTATTTTTTAATGATCGTTATTTATAATGAACGGTGCTTTCTGAAGCTTCATCAAAAAGGAGCGGAACAATAATGGGAATGAAGCGAAACGAACGAACAGCGATCGGCATCGCTTTGCTTCTTTTAGCTGTTTACCTTTCTCCGCTTTATATACTTGGGGAAGATGCGCACATCCGGGTACATGACAACATGGACTCCAACATTGCTTGGTATAAAGTGCTGGCACGAAGCGGCGAGTTGTTCGGCCCGCTCAACGCCACGATTCCGCAAGTGATTAACGGGCTGCCGCGCAACGCGTTTGGCACCGAATTCAGCGGCATCGTTTGGCTCCATGCGCTGTTCCCTTCGATGGTCGCATATGCGCTCAGCCAGACGATCACCCGTGTTTTTGCGTTTATCGGCATGTATGCCTTGCTAAAAAGGCACTTCCTTCCAGATGAAGAGTCTTATCTCATCCGCGTCGGCGCGTCACTGGCATTTGCACTCACTCCGTTTTGGCCGTCGGGAATGTTGAGCACACTCGGCATGCCGCTGGCGCTATGGGCGTTTTTAACGATCCGGAAAGGCGAAGCGACATGGAAAGAATGGCTTGTTCTTGTGCTGCTGCCGTTTTACGCTAGCTTCGTGCTCGGATTTTTCTTCTTTCTTGCCGCAATGGCGCTGCTATGGCTGCGTGACATCATCGTCCAAAAGCGGTGGAACTGGCCGTTTTTTGGCGCGATTGCGTTGATGACAGTCATTTTTTTCGCCATTGAATATCGTCTCGTTTATTCTCTCGTATTTGGCGAAGAACCGACAAGCCGCAACGAATTTCTTTCTTCGCGGCTCCGTTTTCTTCATTGCGTGCGGCTTACGTTCAAAAACTACTTGTTTGGTCATACGCATGTGATGACCGTGCATACGTTTGTCATTCTTCCTGTTTTATGGATCGCATTCTTTTTCGCTTGGGCGAAGCGGAGCGAAACGCTTGAAAAACGGTTTATTTTCCTGTTTGTGCTGAACTTTGTCTTGTCGACATGGTACGCGTTTTGGTTTTACAAAGGATGGCAGCCGTTAAAAGAACGCATTTCTTTGTTAAATACGTTTAATTTTGCCCGCTTTCACTTTTTGCGGCCAATGGTCATCTATTTAGATTTTGCGTTGGCGCTGCAAATTCTCTGGAAACAGGGAATCCGGTGGCGGCGTGTCGTTCCTGCCGCTTTGGCGCTCCAGCTGTTGATTCTTGGCGGCTTTAACGAAGAAATCCGCTACCGCCTCATCGGCACGCCTTCGTTTAAAGAATTTTACGCGGAACATTTGTTTAACGAAATCAAACAATATATCGGCAAACCACAAAGTTCCTACCGCGTCGCCAGCGTCGGGCTTCATCCGGCGATCGCGCAATATAACGGGTTTTACACGCTCGATACGTATAACAATTTTTATCCGTTGTCTTACAAGCATCAATTTCGCAAAATTATCGCCAAAGAGCTCGATAAAAGCCCTGTCCTGAAAGATTACTTTGATCATTGGGGCAACCGCGTCTATCTGTTCTCCGCCGAGCTTGGCAAGCATTACATGTTCCGCAAAACATCGCATAAAAAAATTCATCATTTCGATATCAATACGAAGGTGTTTAAGCAGATGGGAGGACGCTATATTTTCTCTTCCGTCCCAATCATGAACGCGAAAGAAATTCACCTCCGATTGTTAAGAACGTTCGAAGATTCGCAATCCGTTTGGAAAATTTATGTATATGAAGTGGAATAAGAAAGGAGGAGGCAACAATGCAAAAACCGGTTTTGACGATCGTCGTTCCTTGTTATAACGAAGAGGACGTTTTGCCGGAAACGATCAAACAGTTAACGAACGTCTTGGAACATCTTATGGAGGAACATTTAATCGCGGGCGGAAGCAAAGTATTGTTTGTCGATGACGGCAGCCGCGACCGCACATGGGAGCTTATTGAACAAGAGAGCGAACAGAACCCGCTTGTCACCGGCATTAAGCTGTCCCGCAACTTTGGCCACCAAAAAGCGCTGCTCGCCGGATTGGAAACGGCGAAAAACGATTCCGACTGCGTCATTTCCATCGACGCAGATTTGCAAGACGATGTTTCCGCCATCCGTGAGTTTGTCATGAAATATTGGGAAGGCTATGATATTGTTTATGGAGTGCGGCGCAGCCGCGATGCTGATACATGGTTTAAAAGAGCGACCGCGCAATGGTTTTACCGGTTCATGCAAAAATTAGGAGTTCATGTAGTGTACAATCACGCCGATTTTCGGTTAATGAGCAAGCGCGCTTTGGAGGAATTGAGCCGCTATACAGAGGTGAACATCTTCTTGCGCGGAATCGTGCCGCTGCTTGGCTTTCGGACAACGAAAGTGTTTTATGACCGCAAAGAGCGGTTTGCGGGGCAATCGAAATATCCGCTTAAAAAAATGCTGTCATTTGCGTTTGACGGGATAACTTCTTTTAGCATCGCGCCGATCCGCTTCATTACATTCATTGGATTTCTCGCTTTTTTCCTTAGCAGCATCGCCGGCATATACGCGCTGGCCGTCAAACTGCTCGGCCATGCCGAATCGGGATGGACATCCATTATTATTTCGATCTGGTTCATCGGCGGCTTGTTGCTAATGGGAATCGGCCTTATAGGAGAATACATCGGGAAAATTTATCAAGAAGTAAAAAGACGGCCGCGGTTTACGATTGAAAAAACGTTGCGTTCCCCAGCGCTTCCGCCACTTTCCAAAAAAGAAAAGGTGCAATTATGAATCAGCTGTTTCTGCGCTTTTTACTTGTCAGCATCATCCACACTGCGGCCGGATTATCGATCATGCATCTTCTTTATCGTCTCCCCCATGTTCCGTATTGGCAGGCAACATTGGCCGGCATTGCGGCCAGTGCGGTCATCAGCTACATACTGAACCGAACGTTTACGTTTCAAAGCAATGTCTCCATTATCAAAAGCACGTTCCGCTTTATCGCGGTCATGATCGTATGCTATTATTGTTCGTACCGCCTGAGCACACAGCTCACTGATTGGGCGGCGCTGACAGCCGGCATCATTTCCCCCCGTCTGGCGAACAATGCCGCGATTTTGCTTGGCGCGGGATTTTATACGATTTTGAATTATATCGGGCAAAAACAGTTTGTATTTTTTCGTTAAAAAAACGGGCAACGCTCAAGGCGCTGCCCGTTTCGCTTTTATTGAAACAACACTTTCATCGCCGTTTTTAGCTGAACATCATTGTCTTCATTGCGAATCGCATCCATCACTTTTGCCTGCAATACGTCGGCGGTGTCTTTATCGATTTTTCCAGTTGGCGGAAGTTTGTTCGCTTTTTGGAACGCTTTAACCGCCGCCTCGGTTTCTTTGCTGAAGTAGCCATCGGTGCGGCCCGGGTCAAAGCCAATCCCTTTCAACATTTGTTGGGCATTTTTCACTTGTTCGTTGTTCATATCAAAGGAAAGTGCTTTTTCGATATGAAGCGGACTGGCGTGGAAGTAATCCGGCTGTTTGACTTCAACGTCCGGCTTAACTCCTTTCTTATGAATCCAATGGCCGTCCGGCGTCAGCCATTTATAAAGCGTTAATTTTATGTTGCTGCCGTCCCCCATTGGAATCGCTTGTTGCACCGTCCCTTTTCCGAACGATGTTTCGCCGACAAGCTTGTATCCCCCCGCTTCTTTCATCGCGCCAGCCAAAATTTCCGAGGCAGACGCGCTGCCTTTGTCAATTAACACGACGATCGGATACGGCTTTTTCGCGGTCAAATCGGAATAAAAGCGCTGCTTATCGCCACTGCGCTCTTCAATTTGCACGTACGGTTTGTCTTTCGGGATGAATTGTTTTAAAATTTCTTCCACGCTTTGCAAATAGCCGCCCGGATTGCCGCGGACATCAATAATTAAACCATCGATATGGTCTTCTTCCAGTTTCGCCAGTTTCTTTTTAAAATCTCGTGCGGTATTTTCGGAAAACGACGTCACTTCCAAATAGCCGACTTTTTTCCCGTTATACGTTTTTACGGAATCATACACCGTTACAATCGGAATTTCGTCGCGGACGACTTTCACTTTAATGACGTCTTTCACGCCGGGGCGAAGAACATCCAATTGCACTGTCGTCCCTTTTTTTCCGCGAATTTTCAACACAGCTTCATATAAATCAAGCCCCTCGAGGCTTTCGCCATTCACCCGCAAAATTTGATCATTCGGCTTTAATCCTGCTTTTTCCGCCGGTGAGTTTTTTATCGGTGCGACAATCGTCACTTTTCCGTCAATCATGCTGACTTCGGCGCCGATTCCTTCAAACGAAGAATCGAGCGACTCGTTAAATTGTTCGGTTGTTTTTTCGTCCATATAAACAGAATACGGATCGTTCAGCGTGCTGATCATTCCTTGGATCGCGCCTTGAATTAATTTGTCGTCGTCGACTTTTTCCACATAGCGGCTTTTTATCAATTCATAAGCCTGCTCAACTTTTTTCAGTTCTTTCTCCTCATTGTCCGTCAATGTTTTATCTGACGCAACCAACGATACATCATGATCGCCATCAGGCGCCGCCAGTTGCATGCCCGCATACGTGCCGCCGGCGCCGATTAACATCGATAAAACCATAAGCATTGCTGTTGTTTTTTTATTCACACTTTCTCCTCCTCACCCTATGCCATACAGGAAAGGCACCACACAACATGTCGTGCGATGCCTTCTATTTTCATCATATGATCAGCTTGTACACCGTATGATCGCATTCTGTCTCTCTGCATTACTAGTTTACACATTTCCCATTGTTTTCTCAACCCAATAGGTTTTGAAAAAAAAATCAGGGTATTCCAAAAATGAACACCCTGCTGTGCTGTTGGACATACATTTTGTTTGTCATCTAACACCCTTTTGCGCCCATTTCCCCATTCGTTACGGCAAATCAATCAGCATAAAACGCGCGCCGTTTCCGGATGCAATATGCAGCGCCGGCGTTTCCGTAATCCGCGCCGAATCGCGCTTGTGCAACACCGCCTCCCCGTTTAACGCCACATCGCCTTCAATCACAAAGAAAAAGATTCGGCGTCCTTCTTGCTGCGCAAATGTAAGCTCACGTCCCGCTTCTAAATCGGAAAGATAAATCGTCAAGTCTTGATGAATATGAGCAATTTCCGGAGAAGAAGGGTTTTTCGCCACAACCGGAAGCAGCGCATTTTTCATTTTCTCGACATTGAACGTCGTCCGCTCATACGACGGGGTTAACCCGCGGACTTCAGGCAAAAACCATAGCTGTAAAAAATTCACTTCTTCCGTTGGCGACGGGTTTGTTTCTGAATGAATGATCCCCGTCCCCGCCGACATCCGCTGCACGCCGCCAAACGTTGTCGTCGCGGTATGCCCTGCGCTGTCTTCATGTTTTAAATATCCTTTCAGCACAATCGAAACAATTTCCATTTCTTGATGAGGATGGGCGCCAAATCCCCGAAGCGGAGCGACAAAATCGTCGTTTAATACGCGCAACGGGCCAAACTGAAGATTATTAGGATCATAATAGTCGCCAAAAGAAAAACTATGGTATGTCTTTAACCATCCATAATCCGCATGATAGCGGGATTGCGCGGGATATATTTGCATCATGTGCACACACTCTCCTTATTGGATTTATCCAAAAATAATCGCATCGAGCGAATACTGCCCCGGACCGGTGAGCGCCACCCCTATGGCAACCGCAATAATTGCCAGATTATACTCATAGCCGTTTTGCGTCACCCAATATCCGTTTGACCCATGCACTTTTGCGATTGCCACAATCATCGGCACAACCATTAATAAAGCAGCAAGCGGAGTCCATAAACCAATGGCGAATAAAATGCCGCCGGCCAGTTCGCTTGCCCCTGCCGCAAGCGCCATCGCCTTTCCTGGTTTTAATCCGATCGACTCTATCCAGCCGGCCGTTCCCTTCAGCCCGTGCCCGCCAAACCAGCCGAACAACTTTTGGGCGCCATGCCCCGCGAATGTTAGTCCAAAAACGAAACGGATTAATAACAATCCGATGCTTGCCATCACCAACACACTCCTTTTGCCATTATTTTTATTTCATAAATCTCGAATTCAAGATAAAAGTATAAAACTGTCATCCGGATCTGTCAACCAAAAATGATTGCCTCCGATTAAAAATAGATTTCATTCACCGGACTGCAAACGGAATTTTATGCACGGCTTTGCGCCCATCCGACATACAGGCAAAAAACCGAGCAGTGAAGCACTGCTCGGTTTCATATTTAAAAATTAATATAATCCAGCGGATTTACCGCATTGGATTTTGCCGGATTCCATTGGCCGCGATGCAGCTCAAAGTGAAGGTGAGGGCCTGTGGAACGGCCTGTATTGCCCATATAACCGATGACTTGCCCTTTGCGGACGGCTTGTCCCTCGCCGGCAAGGCGTGCTTCAAGATGCGCGTATACAGTCGTGTATACTTGCCCGTTAATCACATGAGTAATGAAAATGACGTTGCCATAGCTGCTTGAAAAATATGAGCGGAACACGTATCCGTCAGCTGCCGCAACAACAGGAACAACCGCACCGCGCTTACCGATATCGATTCCCGCATGGAATTCGCCGCCGCCAAAGCTGCGATAGCCGAATCCGGACGTAACCGGACCGTTCGCCGGTCTCATAAACGCACCGCTTGTAACAGGCGGAACGTTCGATTCGCTTCGTGAACTTGATGAACCGCCGCTGTAAATGCTTCCGCTTCCGGATGAAGATGTATGGCTGGCAGCCGCTCTACGTTTTGCTGCTTCTTCTGCCCGTTTTTTCTCCATCAGTTGTTGAAGCTGGTATTTGACAGCTGCTTCCTGCTTTTTCAACAATTCTTGTTCTTCCGCGAGCTCCATTTTCAGTTCATAATGTTCTTGTTCTTTTTGTTTTAAATTTGCCATTAACTGATTCTTTTGGTTGATTTGCTCATTTAATGTCTGCTTAAGCTGCTCCAGCTCTTTCAAATCCGCTTGAAGTCGGCTTAGTTTATCGGTAAGTTCTTTTTCTTTTTTCTCTTTTAGCGCTTTATCGGCCTGTTGTTCACGAATAATTTGTTTGTCCGCTTCAAAAATAGTTGTCACTGCGCTGATGCGGTCAATGAAGTCGCTGAAGCTTTGCGACCCAAGCAATACTTCGAGATAGCTGATCACTCCGCCACTTTCTTGCAGCGAGCGCACGCGCTCTTTTAAAATCTCATTCCGCTTTTCGATACGCGCTTGCACTTCAGCGATTTCGCGCTTCAATGTTTCCACAGCTTGTTCTGTTTGTTGAATGTCCGCCGACAGGCTGCGGATTTTCCCACTTGTTTCTTCCACTGCTAAATCGAGCTTTTTAATCTCCGCAGAGAGCGATTTTTGTTGTGTCTGCAATTGTTGGATTTGTTGATCCGCGTTGTTGATTTTATCTTGCACCGCAGACTGTTTGGAGCGAATATCATTAATTGCATCCCGTTTTTCTTGAATTTCCCGGTCGCTTACCGCGTCCGCAAAATGCGGAAAAACGCCGATGCTCAACACTGTCGCCGCCGCAAGCGCCATTACTTTCCTTCTTTTCATCAATCTATTCCCCTCTCCCTTTTATTTCTTTCAAACTTTCAAAAATCTGCGGACAGACATCATGCTTCCCCAAACGCCGATGCACGCTCCAAAAATCAGCAAAATCAAGCTGATTTGCCACATAAACGGATTTAGCGGCAGAAGCTCGATAAACGGCACGGTAATTTTCGGTTCTAAAAATTTATAAATGTTATAATAAACGACCAAGATCGACACAATTGGAAAAATCGCGCCAATAACGCCGAGCCACAATCCTTCCAAAAAGAACGGCCAACGAATAAATCCGTTCGTCGCTCCTACTAATCTCATAATCTCGATTTCGCGCCGACGCGCAAAAATCGTAATTTTAATCGTATTCGAGATTAAAAACATCGCGGTGAACAACAGGCCGATAATCAGCACAATCCCGACGTTCCGCGCCACTTTCAACGTGCTGAACAATTTTTCTACTTGACCTTGGCCGTAGTTCACTTTGTGCACAAATTGGAGCTTTTCAATTTGTTTAGCCACTTTGATCGTGTCTGTCGGTTTTTCTGTCTTGACAACATAAACGTCGCTTAACGGATTATCTTGCTCAAACAAGCGGAACGAAGAACCTTCTTCTCCGAAACTTTTAATTAAATTTTTCAATTCTTGTTCTTTCGAAGAATAGCGTATTTCCTTCACTTTAGGAATTGCTTCAATTTGCGTGCGAAGCGCTTGTTTATCTTGCTCATTCGCCGCCACATCAATATGGACGCGAATTTCGACATCGTTTTCGATTTTTTCCGCGAAATGGTTCATATTAAACATGACAACTAAAAACACGCCAACTAACAGCAACGTAACGGTCACCGCACTGATGGAAGCGAACGTCATCCATCCGTTTCTGCCAAGACTTTTCATGCTTTCCCGCATGTGGCGCTTCAGGGTGTTAAGCCTCATAGCCATATTCTCCCTTCGCCTCATCACGGACGATTTTCCCGTTTTCCATTGCGATGACGCGCCGTCTAATCGTATTGACAATTTCGCGATTATGTGTCGCCATCACAATTGTTGTGCCGCGATTGTTGATTTTTTCAAACAGATCCATAATTCCCCATGATGTTTCCGGGTCTAAATTTCCCGTCGGTTCATCAGCGATGACAATTTTCGGAGAATTGACGATCGAGCGGGCGATCGAAACGCGCTGCTGCTCCCCGCCGGAAAGCTCATCCGGATATGAGCGCACTTTATGCTTAAGACCAACTAATTCGAGCACTTCCATCACTTTGCTGCGAATCAGTTTCGGAGACTCTTCAATTACTTCCAAAGCAAACGCTACATTTTCATATACCGTTAGCTTAGGAAGCAATTTGAAGTCTTGAAAGACGACCCCGATATGCCGGCGCAATAACGGAACTTTGCTGTCCCTTAATTTTGCAAGATTCACGCCGTTGACCATAATGGTGCCGCTTGTCGGTTTTTCTTCACGGTATATCATTTTCACAAGCGTCGATTTCCCCGCGCCGCTTGGTCCAACGACATACACGAATTCCCCTTGCTTGATGCGGACGTTTACCCCGTTCAGCGCCACTACGCCGTTCGGATACGTCTTGTATACATCTTGCATTTCAATCATGCTTTATCACCTAATCTCGTTTTCTTTGATGTTCTCACTCGAGCCGTTTCGCCTTATTTCGAACCGATCATACAAAATTCCGCAAAGTTTATTATAACATTATCTCGTAAATTTTAATTTTACATTTATATTTCAAAAACATTACACCAGAAAAAATCCGGCCCTTGTTAAGGTGCCGGATCGGCAATCACTATTATTTTTTGGACGCAAGCCACTCCGCCACTTTGTCAGCGTCTTCTCCTTTGATAATGCCAGCCGGCATGCTGCCGCGTCCGTTTTCAATAATTTTTTTAATGTCATCTTTGGAATATTTGCTGCCAACTTTTTGCAAGTTTGGACCAGCTCCGCCCGACAAATCTTGCCCATGACAGGAAGCACAGTTTTGTTGGAAAATGTCTTCTGCCGCTGATGCTGTCGAGCCGCCGCTGTCGTTGTTGTTATTGGACGCGTCATTTCCGCCGCCACAGGCAGCGAGCAACAGCGAAGCGCCAATAAACAGACTGGCAAGTTTCCATTTCATAAAACAAACTCCCCCTAGTCCTATTAATTGCATACATTGTTATTATAACCGATTTCACAAAAATTACGTGCGCTTAAATCCTTCCCCGAGCACTTCGGCGGCGTTCATCACAATGACAAACGCTGATGGATCAATGGTTTTCACCAATTGTTTCAATTTTGTGAACTCCGCTTGCTGCACCACACACATCAACACCGGGCGTTCATGGTCGGTATAGCCGCCATACCCCGACAGCCTTGTGACGCCGCGGTCAATTTCATGCAAAATCGCGCGGCGCACTTTTTCTTCCTCATTGGTAATAATCATCGCCATTTTTGAGCTGCCGAGCCCGACTTGCACTAAATCGATCGTTTTGCTTGTCACATAAAGGCCGATGAGCGCATACAGCGCTTGTTCAATATCAAAGACAAACGCTGCGGTTGATACGATAAGCCCGTCGATCAATACCACGCACATGCCGAGGGACAATCCGGTGTATTTATGAATGATTTGCGCCGCCAAATCGGTCCCTCCTGTTGACGCTTTGCCGCGAAACACAATGCCAAGGCCAAGCCCGACGCCAATGCCGCCAAACAGCGAACCAAGCAGCGGGTCACGGGTGGCTGGTTCAACATCTTTCGTCAAATAGACAACAAGCGGCAAAAACAATGTGCCGACAAGCGTCTTCACCCCAAATTGCCTGCCAAGCAAAACAACTCCGGCAATGAACAAAGGAATATTGAGCGCCCATTGCACATAGGCAGGCTGCCAGCCGAACACCGCATGGGCGATCGTGCTGATTCCACTGACACCGCCGGAGGCGACGCGGTTTGGCAATAAAAAAAGATTAAACGCCACGGCAACTATCGCCGAACCAATCAATATGCACAAATATTCTATGACAAGCTCCGTTTTCGGATGCAATAGCCGATTTTTTCTTCTCATTCGTCCGACCTCCCATGAGAGTATAGCACGCCCATTTTCGTAAGTAAATGGCATCTGATTAAAGCAGCAGCGCAGTAAAGCCAGCTTGTGAAAAAAAGCGAACACCAGCCTTCACCGGCAAAGCATTCACGCAAAAAAGGACGAAATCCGGGATTGCGCACAAGCGAAAACGCCGCAAAGCGATTTTATCCAGTGCACTGGGTGGGATAAAAGTGTTTATAACCAAAAAGAAGGTGCCCCAAAAGCGATGGGACACCCTCTGTGCTGCTTGTATATATGAATCGAACAATGTAAGAAAACCATACTGTTTGTGGCCAAATAGCCTTTATTTTAGTTTGGAACGCAAGTACGCGTCGATAAATATGTCGATTTCGCCGTCCATTACGGCTTGCACGTTCCCCACCTCGACGTTCGTGCGGTGGTCTTTGACGAGCGAATAAGGATGGAACACGTACGAACGGATTTGGTTCCCCCAGCCGATTTCTTTTTGCTCGCCGCGAATTTCCGCAAGCTCGGCTTGCTGTTCTTCCAATTTCTTTTGGTAAAGCTTTGCTTTAAGCATATTCAGCGCTTTTTCGCGGTTTTTAATTTGCGAACGCTCCGATTGGCACGTCACCACAATGCCAGTCGGGATATGGGTGATGCGCACGGCGGAGTCCGTCGTGTTGACGTGCTGCCCTCCGGCGCCGCTGGAACGGTACGTATCAATTCTGATCTCTTCCGGGCGGATTTCAATTTCAATGTCATCGTCCATCTCTGGAATCACTTCACAAGAGACGAATGATGTATGACGGCGTCCGGACGCATCGAACGGAGAAATCCGGACAAGGCGGTGCACGCCTTTTTCTGCTTTCAAATAGCCGTAGGCGTTATGCCCTTTAATAAGAAGCGTGACGCTTTTAATTCCCGCTTCTTCGCCAGGCAGATAGTCCAGTGTCTCCACTTTAAACCCTTTTTTCTCCGCCCAGCGCGTATACATCCGCAAAAGCATTGAAGCCCAGTCTTGCGATTCCGTGCCGCCCGCGCCAGGATGAAGCTCTAAAATCGCGTTGTTTTTATCATATGGCTCGTTTAAGAGAAGCTGGAGCTCAAATTCGCTAAAATCTTTCGTCAATCTTTTCGCTTCTGTAACCAGCTCCTGCTGCAAATCTTCATCCGGCTCTTCTTTGATCAACTCATACGTCACTTCTAAGTTTTCAAAGCGTTCCTCAAGCGATTGAAACTCGCCCACTAAATCTTTCAGCGCATTTGCTTCATTAATCACCGTTTGCGCCGCTTTTTGGTCATCCCAAAAGTCCGGCGCCGCCATTTGCTCTTCTAGCTCGCGAATGCGCGCTTGCTTTGCTTCGAGGTCAAAGAGACCCCCTTATTTCCGCTAATCGCTTAGCCATTTTTTCAAGTTCCTGCTTTATTTCGATCAAGTCGATCATGATGCTTCACCTCGTAACTCATTGTACTGGATTTTCCAAGGGAGAATCAATGGGTGCGGCGGCCTTTTCGCGCAAACAAAGCGAGGGGGAAATCCCGCGCCCCGCCGCAGCCGTTAGGCATTCTTGCCGCAGCAATGTTTATACTTCTTGCCGCTTCCACAAATGCAAGGATCATTGCGGCCGATGCGCACCGCTTTCCGGTACGGTTTCCGCTTCGTTTCCCCTTCTCCTTCTTTCGGATGAACCGCTTCGCCTTTCGCCACTTCCTGGCGCTCAAGATTGCTGTGAATTTCCGCTTTCATAATATATTTCGCCACTTCTTCTTCAATGGAAGCGATCATGTTTTCAAACATCGCGTATCCTTCCATTTGGTATTCGCGAAGCGGATCGATTTGTCCGTACGCCCGCAAATGAATGCCTTGGCGCAGCTGTTCCATCGCGTCAATATGGTCCATCCATTTCATATCGACGGCGCGCAAAACGATGACACGTTCAAATTCGCGCATTTGTTCCGGCGGAATTTGCTGTTCTTTTTCATCATAGCGCGCTTTCACTTTTTCCCAAATCAGCTCAATCATTTCTTCCGGCTCTTTGCCGCGCAAATCGTTAACGGTCACATCGCCTTCCGGCAGCAAATTCGCGTTCAAGTAATCGACAATTCCTTTTAAATTCCAGTCTTCCGGAAGTTCTTCTTTCGGCGTATAAGTGTTGACGACGCGCTCAATGACGGATTGGATCATTTTTTCAATAATATCACGCAGGTTCTCGGCATCGAGCACTTCATAACGCTGGCGGTAAATGATTTCGCGCTGCTCGCGCAACACGTCATCGTATTGAAGCAGCTGCTTGCGGGCATCGAAGTTGTTGCCTTCAACCCGTTTTTGCGCCGACTCGACCGCTTTCGTGACCATTTTGCTTTGGATCGGCTGCGAGTCATCCATGCCCAGCCGGTCCATCATCGACATTAAGCTTTCTGAGCCGAAACGGCGCATCAGTTCATCTTCGAGCGACAAGTAAAATTGCGAGACGCCCGGGTCGCCCTGGCGCCCTGAACGGCCGCGCAGCTGGTTATCAATGCGGCGGCTTTCATGGCGCTCCGTGCCGATCACCGCCAAGCCGCCAAGCTCTTTCACGCCTTCACCGAGCTTAATGTCCGTGCCGCGCCCAGCCATGTTTGTCGCGATCGTCACGGCGCCTTTTTGGCCGGCTTGGGCAATGATTTCCGCCTCTTTCGCATGGTTTTTCGCATTTAATACATTATGCGGAATGCCGCGTTTTTTCAACATGTTCGAAAGCAGTTCCGACGTTTCAATCGACACCGTCCCGACGAGCACTGGCTGCCCTTTCGCATGGCGCTGTGCGATATCTTCCACGACAGCGCGGAATTTTCCTTCCATCGTCCGGAAAATCAAATCCGGGCGGTCTTCGCGGATGACCGGTTTGTTGGTCGGAATGACGACAACTTGCATGTTATAAATGTTGCGGAACTCTTCTTCTTCCGTTTTCGCCGTTCCCGTCATCCCCGCTAATTTTTCATACATGCGGAAGTAGTTTTGGAACGTAATCGTCGCAAGCGTCATCGACTCGTTTTGGATTTCCAGCCCTTCTTTCGCCTCGATCGCTTGATGCAGCCCGTCGCTGTAGCGGCGCCCTCTCATCAAGCGGCCGGTAAACGGGTCGACGATGACGACTTTTCCGTCTTCCACGACGTAATCCACATCACGGTGCATCGCCACATGCGCTTTAAGCGCCAGATTAATATGATGGTTCAGCGTTACATGCTTTAAGTCAAACAGGTTGTCGATGCCAAACGCCTTTTCCGCTTTCGTAATCCCTTCTTCGGTCAGCTGTACGCTTTTCGTTTTCTCATCGTACGTATAATCGACATCCTTTTTCAGCGTGCGCACAAACGCGTTCGCCTGGATATACAGCTTCGTCGATTTTTGCGCAGTTCCCGAAATAATCAGCGGCGTCCGCGCTTCGTCAATCAAAATCGAGTCCACTTCGTCAATGATCGCATAATGGAGCGGGCGCTGCACGATATGCTCCTTATAAAGCACCATGTTATCGCGCAAATAGTCAAAACCGAACTCGTTATTCGTTCCGTACGTAATATCGGCATTATACGCCGCCTGCTTTTCTTCGCGCGACATCCCGCTTAAATTCAAGCCGACGCTAAGTCCAAGAAACTCGTACAACTTGCCCATTTCCGTTGCGTCGCGGGTCGCCAAATATTCGTTGACCGTCACGACGTGCACGCCTCTTCCGGTTAAGGCGTTTAAATAAACAGGCATCGTCGCCGTCAGCGTTTTTCCTTCCCCTGTTTTCATTTCGGCGATATTTCCTTCATGAAGGACGACGCCGCCCATAATTTGCACTTTATACGGATATAATCCAAGGACACGCTTTGCCCCTTCGCGCACGACGGCAAACGCTTCAACCAACAAATCATCAAGCGATTCCCCTTGTTGGTAGCGCGCCTTAAATTCCTCCGTCTTTTGGCGCAACTCGGCATCAGAAAGCTTTGCCATCTCCGGGCCAAGCGCATCGACTTGGTCAGCGATCTTTTCTAAACGGCTAAGCTGGCGTTTGTTCGGATCAAACACTTTTTTCAATACTCCAAGCATAGAAAACGCTCCTTATTCATATAGAATCACTAATTTACATAATATCACGTACACAGATGGGTGACAACTAAGACGCGGAGAGGCACAAAGGGGAAACAATGGAAAGAAAGGCCTTTATAGCTGGAGCAGCTTTATTCTTGGGATTGAATTTGAATTTGTTCAATAGCCCCTTTTACATGTAAAAGACGCTTGTTGAGCGCATATATTTCAAATCCTTTTTCTTCTACTTTCTTACCTATATTTTTCAACAGGGCATGTACATCGTCAGCGGCTTGTTTTTCCAGACGCAGTAAAGCTTCTTTCACCTCGCATAATCCCCGTTCTACCTGCTCAAGCCGCCCTTTCACATTCACCATATCATTTTCAAGACGATCAAGACGGCCATTTGCCTCTTTCCATTCCTTGCTCAAGACGTTCTAACCGCGCTTCCATTGTTGCGAAACGTCTTTCCATTTGAGCGAAGCGCTCATCAACCTGAGCAAAGCGTTTATTCATTTCAGCAAAACGTTCATCAACTTGAGCGAAACGTTGGTCATCTGCTCAAAGCGTTTGTCAATTTCCTCAAAACGTTTATCAATTTGTTCAAAACGCTGGTCAATCTGCTTAAAACGTTTGTCAACTTGTGCGAAACATTGGTCAATCTGTTCAAACCGTTTATCCATTTGCTCAAAACGGCCGCGAACTTCTGATTGAAATTGTCCAACATTCGTTTCGACCTTGTCCAGCTTTACTAAAATTTGCCGCAAAAGTTCCTCCATCACTTTTCTGCTCCTTTAACATTATAACATCCCCTGCCGGCACTGGCAGGGGATGAATGTCAGTTTGCTTCAATTAAACCGTATTTTCCGTCTTTGCGGCGATACACGATGTTCGTGCGGTTTGTTTCCGCGTTCGTAAAGATGAAGAAATTATGGCCAAGCAAGTTCATTTGCAAAATCGCTTCTTCGCTGTCCATCGGTTTTAAGCTGAAATGTTTCGTGCGGACAATTTCAAATTCTTCTTCCTCATTATCTTCCGCCGGAGCGTTTGTTTGCACGGTAGCCACTTGTTTGACTTCTTTATCACGATCGCGCAATTTGCGGTTGACTTTCGTTTTATGTTTGCGGATTTGTCGTTCCAATTTATCCGCTACTAAATCAATGGCCGCGTACATATCATCATGGCGTTCCTCCGCGCGCAGCAGCAACTGCGGCATCGGGATCGTCACTTCAATTTTCCCTTGTTTATCGTTATATACTTTTAAATTGACGTGAACATGGACATCTTCCGTGTTTTCAAAATATCTTTCCAATTTTCCGATTTTTTTCTCGACATACTCACGCAATGCCGGAGTCACTTCAATGTTTTCCCCGCGAATGTTATAGATCATCGCTGACCACTCCTTTATCAAGGGTATGTATATTATATTCAACAATATCAAACAAAATCCTCCTTCAATCGGGAAAGGGTTTTTGAAAATTTTGTGATAAAAGCAAAGAGGGTGTTTGCTGATATGATCCCCTTATAGTAGACAGAAAAAAGAAAGCCAATTAATCTGTCTACT
>ERZ1673817.15-NODE-15-length-82391-cov-21.871939_pt1 | contig 82391 bp, 78 predicted proteins | sample MGYA00580146_ERZ1673817 | MGnify/ENA primary metagenome ERZ1673817 (study PRJEB41219, sample SAMN04549607) | soil metagenome | isolation source: soil | place: USA: New Mexico, Bitter Lake NWR | collected 2008-11-15 ...
AATCAAATTAATATGATGCATAATGTAAAACTTAATGAGATTTATGGACAATATGATACATGGTATTATATTGAAATTGGGGATAATAATTCTAATACAATAGATGAGGCATTTAATAAAGCCTTGCCAAGATTGAACGAAATATTGTTAAACACAGATCTAGCCTTACATGGAATAGATAAATTTGTTAAGGCATTAGACTTTTGGAATAATAACAAAAATAATAATCAAGAAGATGAATGGCATAATTTTTTTATTGATTTTAACTGGATTCTTTCACAGTGCTTTTCCTTACCATTTATTTTATTTAAAGAGAAAGCATATGTTGGCGGTAAGGATATAAGTAATAGAAATGGAAGTTTATTGGATTTTATTTATAAGAATAACTTATTTGACAATATTGCACTACTAGAAATAAAAACTCCCCAAACTCCTATAATTGGTAAAGAATATAGAAATAATGTTTTTTCAATCTCCGCTGAATTAACTGGTTCAATTAATCAACTCTTGAATTATAAAGATAAGATACAGAAAGAGTATTATACAAGTAGATTTAATTCTAAAACAAGTTATCAATCACTTAATCCTAAATGTATTTTATTAGTAGGTACTTTAAGTAATTTAATTGATTCAGAAAGAACATCATTTGAATTATTTAGATCAGAACTAAAATCAGTAGAAATAATTACATATGATGAACTGTTTGAGAAAGTAAAACTCATAAAAGATCTCTTACTATATAACACCGTTATTAAAGAAAATTAATACATGGTATTCTGTATTCTGGTGTTATATCAAGAAAACGGACACGTTAAACAGAGAAAAGCTCTGCTTAGGCAGCTTAGGCAGCTACTTTTCTCTGGTTAGCGTAATATGCAGCTTCAAATTCACATGGCGATACATAGCCAAGGGCGGAATGACTTCTTTTACGGTTGTAGAAGCATTCGATGTACTCAAAAATGGCTTGTTTCGCTTCTTTTCGCGTACGGAATCGATTTGGATAGATGTATTCTTTCTTGATTAAGCTATGAAACGATTCGATACAAGCGTTGTCGTAACAGTTTCCACGTCTCGACATGCTCACTTGAAAATGATGTTCCTGTAAAAGTTGCTAATAGTCATTTGAAGCATATTGGCTCCCACGATCCGAATGATGAATCACTCGTTCCGTTGGTTTTTCGCTGTTTAGAGCCCGTTGTAACGCTTTAATGACTAACTCTTTCGTCATTCTTGTATCGATATACCAACCTACGATCTTTCGTGTATATAAATCCATGATGCTCGCTAAATATAACCATCCTTCATCAGTAGGAATGTACGTGATATCGGCCATCCATCCTTCATTCGGAGTCGTTGCTTGAAAGTTTTGTTGTCATATACGTTGTAAGGATGGTTACTGTTCGTAGTGGCTTTGAATTGACGGACGGTAATGGATCTCAAGCCTTCTCCGCTCATGATACGAGCGACGGTCTTTTGAGACACACGAATTCCTTGTTTGCGTAGTTCTTGCGTAATTTTCGGACTTCCGTAAATCTTACGGGACTTTAGATACTCATTTCGAATCTGTTGAGTGAGTTGTTCTTTTCGTTCTTTCTGTTTACTTTTCGCGCGCTTGAGCCAGTCGTAATACCCACTTCTTGAAACACCGAGCACTTGACACATCTTCACAACAAGAAATTCGTTTCGGTGTTGAAAAATAAATGCGTAAATTACTTCTGGTGAAGATGCCTAACGCCTTTTTTAAGATCGCTAATTCCTCTTCCAGCTCTTGGTTGCGACGGCGTAGCTCGATGATTTCTTGATTTTGTGGCTTGATGTTTCCGGAACCTACAAAGCTTGTGCCATTGCTTTCTTTGTATTCTTTGACCCAACGGTGAAGAGTGTTGTATGCCAAACCTAACGCTTTTGCCACTTGGGCGATGGACTTGTCCCCCTCCAAGCATAACTCAACGGCTTGAATCTTGTATTCTTGATCAAATGTTCTCTTTTTCATGATTGGACACCTCGAACTTATTGTAATTAAGTTTATTATAATCTCTCTGTTCTCTGTGTCCACTTTTTAGACTAACATCACTGTGCATTACATTGGTCCGTTTCCATACAGAGAAATTCACCCGTTTCGATATTCACACCACCTAATAAGCTAACCGTCGCGTGGTGTCCATATGTAGGGATTTGTTTTTGACGCCCTTTGACACTCCATGTGGTACGAAGAGCTTGGTAGTCGCGAATATGACTTTCATCTTCATAGATTATGACTGTGTTGTCGGACAAGTTTTTTTATGAGTTCTATTTCCTGTTGAAACTCTTTTTGTTTTGAGGATTCGCCCGTTTGAGGGTATACGTAGGGCGTGTATAGCGAAATCCCCATCGATGGAGCATATCACAAATCCCGCCACGGGACATGGTGACAGAAAATTTCTCTTCTAACACATGTTGAATAATCCGGGTATTCCAGCCCGTTTCAATGCCGTATCCTTCATCGGCAGGAGTGCTTTCTTCCAGCATTTTTTTTTAATTCCCGTTCTTCTTCTGGAGATAGATACGGCTTTCTGCCCGGGGCGTATCGACGTTCTAATAACGCATCCATCCCACCTTGATTAAACTTTTGCACGTAAATCGAAACGGTCTCACGGTGGAGATTCAAGAGCTTAGCGACTTGGATCCCCAAATAGCCTTGCATAATCAGACGAATGACTGCAATTCGTTTTGCCATGTTCGCCTTTTTCATTTTGCGTTCCTGTTCTTGAAGACGTTCGATCGTCCAACCATGATCGTTTGTAATTTGTAATCCTTTTTTCCTCATTCTTCTTCCGCTCCTTTGATTTACTCATTTAGGAGCAGTATAGACAAGGATGCAGGTTGATTAAACATGTCGGAATTTCAAACTGGATTTATATAAATTCAGTGTGTAATTTGTGAATAAAGTTTTCTTTTCCGACTAACTAAACAGATTACGAAGAAAAAGGGGGGAAACATATGCCACAAGAAAAGTATTGTTTAGGATGTGAATTAGCAAACAAAAAACTACCAGTTTATGTTGTGTACGAAGATGAGTATGTGACTTGTATCTTAGATCACGCTCCCTTTAATGATGGACATACTTTGATACTACCAAAGAAACATTTTAAAGAAGTGGAAGAACTCAATGTGGATACAGCAAATGCAATTATGAAGGCATCTATACTTGTTTCAAAGGCTATTAAGTTATTGTATAAACCTGATGGTATTACAATTTGTCAAAATGGTGGTATTTTTAATGAATTAACCCATTATCATATGCATATTGTACCAAGATACGAAAATCAGTCTTTTGCAGATTTTTACTTAGAAGATGAGACAGAAAATGATAATAAAGTAAAAAATCTTAGGAACGTAATGTTAAAATTACAAGAGGCAATATACGCTGTTAAATAATAATCTGTATCAGCTAACGATGGCGTTATTTCAAGAAAAGAAGAACTTCCTTAACTCCGAAGTTCCTAAATTTTTGTGCTATATCAACATTAACCTTTAACACAGCCTTAGAATAAAAAACCTTGAAAGGCTTACTGCCAATCAAGGTTATTAAAAATCATAGTTTAAACTTTCTTAAATACTTTCTATTTCAATGTCTGACTTTACTTTTAAAGCCTTATTTAAGGCTTTTTTTAAAATAGTTATTAAATCTTCTCCATCACTTGTAACAAAATAGTTAGATAAGTCTGTAATTTCATCACTTATATTATCTCCCCATGGTGGTGTTTTTGAAAGGTCTTCAATATCCCAAATGACTTGTGATGGACTGTAATTTTTCAAACTTTCTTGAATTTCATCTATTTCTTTAATAGCATCTTTAATATATTTATACTCAAGTTTGCCATTATATAGTTTGTTTAATAAAAGAGGATACTTTGTTCCCCAACCATTTGGCTCTAAATGATAGCTTACTGTTGAAAAAAACGAATGTAAAAAGTCGCCATGACCAATTGGATACCAATAATATTTTACTTTAAAACCTACAGCCATTCTGTCACCTCACTCATCAGTTTTAAATCTAATATTTACTTTACCATTTGTTTTTTTCATTATTTTATCATACAAATCATCTAGTATTTCTTCCGATACATTTTGTCCCCGTATATCGATAATAACAGTTTGTTTAGTGCCTCTTGGCAAATCACTTAATCGCTTTTCAAATTGAGTAGAAATATTGTTTACTAATCTGCTTCTACCTTCTGGGGTAGTAATTTTATAATTTTTTACTTCTATACTAAATCCTTTTTTATAATAATCTGGTCTTGAGCTTCCTTTGGTCCCATAAGGTACTTCTTTTCCGTTTTTAAAAGATTTTTGAGTACTATATTCTGGATATTCTTTTCCTATATCAATTTCTGATTGTCTCCAAGACGGTCTAGCATTACCCGTCCCCTTACCAACCACCTCATCCCCATTCTTGCCAACGATGTTCATCATCGTTCCTTTGGCTTCTCTCTCGGCCTCGCTTATCCCCATGCGGGGTGCCGGACCGCCAACTCCTGCTAAGGCTGGCTGCGGTCCCTGTAGGACAGAGCCAACATTTTCGAGAAGATTCTCCCATTGCTTTTTGAACGAGCGGATCGTTTGGGTAATCGGCGCTTTTACGACTTGGTGATATACTGTTTGAAGGGCAGGCATAACTTTATCATAGCGGAGAACATACTTCGTTTGCGAGATCAATTTAGAAACATCCGCTGCGGTTTCAGCCGCTTTCGCTCCTTTGCTCCCCGCTTTGCCGGTGATTGCTGCTCCTTTGGCTGGAGGAATGACAGACAACAATAGCATTCCTCCTGCAAACAGGCGCTCCCATCCTGATATCCGTTTTCCAGTGATCGGGTCATATTCTCCAAACAATCGTTGCAAATCATGCCAGCCAAGAAGCTCCAGACCAAATTCTTTCATGTTGTCAGCAAGTGTTTGGTCTGCCTGTCTTATTGCCGCGGCTGTCCGATACAGCAGTTCCTCCGCTTCATTCAGCTTTTCTTCATAGCGGCGGAGCCAATAAAGCAGTTCGTCTGTAAGCTCATGGATGGCGGCAGAACTGATTCCCGGAATCTCCATCACTAAAGAAGGAAGTTCCCAAGAAAGTGAGATTCGCGCGCGACAGCAGGCGTCCTCTGCATCGGGGATATGTTTCGCTACCGTTTCCAATTCTTCTGGTTTGACTCGAATCGTCGTCATTATAGCTCCTCTATCTTTCGTCAAATTTGGGCAATTCCCTGCTTATTTCATGAAGAAGATCGTCTGCAGTCCCATAAATTACGTATCTCGATTTGCTGCAAGTCCCTATCCATTCATATGCTTCCCTCGACTCTCCCTGCCAATGCGGAACATACTCGTCATTTGCGCGATAAAAGGAATGCGAGCCACGATGAAAGTCGTCCACTGTTTCCTCTACTTGCCCTTGATAGGATGAAAGGCAACGGATCATAGTCGCATAAACACGGCGCTTTGCTTCTTTTTCAATAGATTCCAATAAGGATGGCACCTTCATTTCCTCCCTCATCGTACATTACTTAAATGGTAACATAAGTAAATGAGGATAAATCATGATATATTCCTATTTTCCAAATGACAACCAGGATTTTTTCCTTATTCATCCATTCTTCCGTGCTAGGCATATAGAATGTTTCTTTTGGAAGATAATAGTTTTAGCGAACAAACTTTTTCAGCGTGGAATGAACAATGTGCTGTCACCTGTCGAATAACGAGATTGTTTCTGATGTATATAAGTTATCATTTATGCATATTCATTCCATGCTGAAGACACGCTTGCCGATTACGATTCATTATGCCGATTTAAGCTCTACTTTCCATAACCGCGGGCTGATTCACCCGCGTTCGCAGCATGAACGGGCATTGCCGTTTGTGTGATGTGATATGAAAGGGCTGCTTGCCCGTCACTCTCTAAGGATTGCTGGGATTTGTAGAAGCAGAGAGTCATTGTTTGGCTCTCTGTTTTTGTTTTATCTCATGCAGGAATTTCGCACATATGTTGTCGAAACAACGCATGTGAATTTTCACATGTGAGGTGAATGTATGGCTGTTGACCACGACCGTTTGTTTAAAGAGCTCATCACGACGTTTTTTGAAGAGTTTATTCTTCTCTTTTTCCCCGAACGGTTGAATTGAAGCACCACGGTGCCTCAAGATCAAGGACGTTATGATTTTTTGGCACAAGTGGAAAAGTTAGAACGAATTACGATGGGGAGAAGGAATATCTGCGGAATCGTTGTGCTGCTAACGAATGACCATTTGCATTGGACCGAGCCGATGCAATCGAATACAGTGGACTGTGAGTTTCGCATTCATGAAAACCGGATCGTCACCGGGGAGTTAAAATGGCAGGAACATGCATCGACAGGGACGAAGGAAAAGCGTGATGTGCCAATCTTTATTAAAGGGAGATATCAATTGAAATGGCATCATTATTCTACCGTCAACCGGGACGGACACGGCGAGTTCCGATACATATATAATCGAGAGAAATAGTTTTGCTGTTTATTGTCACTTGTTGAAGAAAGCTGTGTCAGGAACAAAAATGCCCCGGGCAAAACTTGATTCACCAGATGTGTCTGCAGTGATGAGAAGGCTATTCAAATGTAGAGAGTATGGTTGGAATAAGAAATAAATTTAAAACACTAATCGCATTTTATGGGCGGATTTATAGTCAACCGGTTGGTGATCAAGGAGTTTAAAGAAGCAGAAACGGAATCAACGGAAAAGGATGGATAACCGTGAAATTGGATCCAAATAAACATCTTCATTTAGGATATTATGAGAACAATGTTGATCTCGAAGCAGTCGCATATAAAAATTCAGGATGAGAATAAGTGGGTGGTTTTTTAGATAATGAACAAGATACTACATTAGTTCAAAAAATATTAAATCAGTATGATTACCATGAAAAATATGGTTATAAGCTTTTTACGGTTGATGCAGATGATTTATCTTATGAAGCTGGAAGCAAGTGGTTGGAAGAATGGTTAAAAACCAATAACATCATCTGTTTGTTTTTTATTTCATTATCGTTTGTCGATCTTTTTATGCCATAATATGTATGATCACACATGTTTGGACTAATGGTAAAATCACAAACGAACGCCCCCATTGTTCAGCGATGGGGGCAAGTTCATCGTGGAGAAAGCGCAGAAAGAAGTTGTGTTACTGCTGGAGAGGTTATTGTTGCTGGGAGAGCTTGCGGATTTTTCGCTCGTGTTGGGCAATTTTGGCTGAGTGGAAATCGACGGTTTCTTGTGTTTCGATAAGTTCAATGCGTAAATTGTCGATTTTTGTTTCTAATCGGTTAAACCGTTCGTTCATTTCATTTTCTAGCCGATCGATGCTGCCTTCCAGCCGGTCGTCCATCTCTTGTATCCGCTTGTCCATTTCCGCAACCTTTCTTTTAAATTCATCATTCATTGCTTCGACTTTTTTGTCTAATGTTTCCATTTTTTTGTCTAATGCTTCGACTTTTTTCTCCAATACTTCGACTCTTTTGTCCAATGCTCCGACTTTTTTGTCCAATGCTTCCACTCTTTTATCCAATGTTTCGACTCTTTTGTCCAATGCTTCCACTTTTTTGTCTATTGTATCGATTTTTCCGTCTAATGCAGCGATTTGTGAGCGAAAGTCAGATGCGTAAAGATCAAGCGCCTTTAAGATTTCTTTTAATACCGTTTCTTGTTCCATCTCTTTCACCTCCTCATAAAGAGTATAACCCGATCATATAGACAAGAAAAGACAAACGGTGAGAAAAAGATGCAGGACGGCAACCTAATGCCCCTGTTTTCCCCTGCAACCAGACAGCAAAAATGAGCTATGATGTTCTTGAAAGCCTGCTGGAAAGGAATTTTTATCCATTAGACACATCTTCATGATGATAATATGATTGTTGTTCAATAATGGAGTGTATTTCCCGATGGAAAAATGCGAAAAACATATGATGCAATTCATATGCATATTGCAAGAGGTATGGCTACAAAACAGTGGCGAAAGAGTTAGGGGCGAGGTGATATGAGCAGGAAGGAGTGTTAAGTCTGGAGGAAAAAGAAGACTGAGAAAGATCCGAAAACGAAGATGAAGCGCCTGAAGGAGGAGGTAGAGATGCTGAAAAGCTTTTAATAAAGATGAATGGGGGAATGGAAGAAAAAAGTTCGAGGTCACTCAAGACATGGCCGAGTGTTACGGTTGCTACGGCGAAGAGGTGAAGGTGCCATATGCCAATATTAACTGCCAACATTTCCAAAATAAATGAAACAACCTAAATCCTGTGAGTAAAGGATTCAGGCTGCTTCATCCTATATCATCATCGGTCTCCACATGATGGCGCACAAGCCTATTTTCAAAAGCGGATGCTTGACGAGCGATGCAATTAATCTTTAATAAGCGGGGATGTTTGTTGGCCATAGTTAATTTCAACGCGCTTTTTCGCAAATGAGAAGTAAGAGACAATCACGATGGCGGTAATTAAAAGTGTCAGCAGCAATGGTGAAACCATCGACTTGATAAACAGCATAGAGGTTAGTATAACTAATAAAATCAAGATCGTGAAATAAGCCAAGTACGGGAATAGCCACATTTTAATCTTTAATGCTTCAGGGGTGTGGCGTTCCAGTTTTTTGCGCATACGCAATTGTGAAACAGCGATGGCCAAATAGACAAGAAGCGCTATGGCGCCGGAGGAATTCACAAGAAATAAAAACACTTTGTCCGGCGAAACATACCGCTATATATGCAAAGAATGTGCTGGCCATAACCGCCTGTGCTGGCACGGCTTGGTTATTTGCCGGTTCGTTAAAATTTATGCATGTTCCCAAATAAATACCCCAGACTTAGCACCGCAACCAATTAAAATTGTGCGTTTAAATGCGCAACAGGGCGGACTATAAGTGCGTTTCTAAACTTTTTACATGATGAGGAGGAGTTTCTATAATGGTAATTTGTTCGTATTCTCCTGCTTTTAAAACACTTTTGTCCTTTCTCATTAAATAGGTGTAGACACCAATGCTAATAAACAATCCGAAAGTCCAAGCATTATCCCAGAGAAAACGAAGAGACGGAATGAGTAAGCCAAGTATAGGGACGGCGACCCCGATTATAAGTGCATAAATTCCGTTTTTATTAAAACCGTTCACATAACTGTAACGGCCATTAGGTTCATATAACTCTTTAAGATCCAATTGTTTCCGGCGGACAAGCCAGTAGTCTGCAATTGCAATACCGTCAATCGGACCAAGTAAAGCCGCGTATGTTCCGAGCCAGCCAAATATATAGTTGCCAAAATTAGACATTATATACCATGGTTGTAATAAAATAGCGAATAATCCAGTAATAATAGCGCCAATTCCAAACGTAATTCGTTTTGGATACAAATTCTCAATGGCGCGGGCCGGCGCTACCACATTGGCACCGACGTTAATGGTTAAGGAAGAAATAACAATGACAATAGTTCCTAAAAGAATCACAAATGTCGGGAATTTGGCAAGGAGCTGCACAGGATCCCAAATCGCTTGTCCAAAAATCACTACAGTCGCTGATGTAACGGCTATTCCTATGAAAGAGAAAACAGTCATGGTTATCGGAAGAGATAAGCTTTGAGCGACGATTTGCGATTTTTGGCTTTGTGCGTAGCGGCAAAAATCAGGAATATTCAAGGCGAGTGTCGCCCAAAAACCGATTACTCCCGTTAAAGATGGAAAAAATACTTTTAAAAACTCGCCAGTCGTCTTGAATTGAGAAGGCGTTTCGAAAATCGGACCCCAGCCTCCGGCGTGAGTGAGTGCCCAGATAAGGAGAATGACTGAAGAGATGCCTACTATAGGTGCAGCTATGGAACTTAGTTTTTTTATGGCTTCAGGGCCTTTATAAGCAATTCCTATATTCAATGCCCAAAATAAAACAAATACGATAGCTGTATGCCCAGGCAAATTTGTCCAAGAAGGAAAAGAGGCTACCAACAATGTATCAATTGCCCCCGCGCCAATCCATGTATTAATCCCGAACCATCCAGCAGCCACAATCGCGCGGGCTAATGTTGGAATGTGCGCTCCTTTGTCGCCAAACCAAAGCCGCGCAAAAACAGGATAAGGAATTCCGAATTTTGTTCCAGCATGTGAATTTAATAAAATCGGGATCAAAACAATAACATTGCCGAGAAAAATGGTTCCTACCGCTTGCCACCAGTTCATTCCTAAAGCAATCATGCCACTAGCCATCGTGTAGGAAGGGATGCATAAACACATGCCAATCCATAAAGTCGCAAAGTTGATTCCCTTCCATGAATGCTCTTTCAGTGTCGTTGGCCGCAAATCATCATTCCACAGCGTGCTTTCGCTCACTATTTTCGTTGCTTCGTCTGTCAAAATGACAATACCGTTTTGTTCCATCTGCGTTTTCATTGAGATCCTCCCCTGTCACTTGAATAATGTCATAGTGGTAACAAATTTACGAATATTTTAACTATTAAAAACAATCTTTTCATTATACGCATTGTTAAATAAGTAGGGAGTTGTGTTTTTCATTATGTAAAGTATGTAAATATCATTAACATTGCTATGTTCATAAGGCGATTAATATATGTGTCCAAAAGACAATCGTTTAATCCGAAACATTCCCATTTGCATACTAAATCACATAAGAGCTTCAAATTTACATAATGAAAAACAAATCTTTCCTATTATTTAACATAGTGTATAATGAAAAGCTTTTTTGAAATAAGTAGAATATTCTTAAAGTTCAGACCTATCAATAGGTTTTTATGAAGGATAAGGGAGGTGTTACCTTTTACATCATTGACAAGCCTTTAAGTAAATGAACGAAAAATATAGAAAAGCGGGGGACAAAGAGATGGCTGATCAAGTAATTATCGGCCTTATTCAAGCGTCGCATGATGTTCACGGGGATGAGCCGGTGGAAGTCCATAAAGAAAAAGCGATGGAAAAACATATAAAACTGGTGCAGGAGGCAAAAGACCGGGGAGCGCAAATCATCTGTCTGCAAGAAATTTTTTATGGTCCTTACTTTTGCGCGGAGCAAAATACAAAATGGTATGATGCGGCGGAAGAAATTCCGGACGGGCCAACGACGAAACGGTTTCAAGAACTGGCGAAGCAATTAGGTGTTGTCATTGTTCTGCCGATTTATGAAAGAGAGGGGATTGCTACTTATTATAATACAGCCGCTGTCATTGACGCAGACGGCACATACTTAGGAAAATACCGAAAACAGCATATCCCGCATGTTGGCGTAGGCAGCGAAGGGTATGGGTTTTGGGAAAAATTTTATTTCAAACCAGGGAATTTAGGATACTCAGTATTTGATACCGCATTTGCTAAAATAGGCGTCTACATTTGTTATGACCGCCACTTCCCAGAAGGGGCAAGAATTTTAGGATTAAAGGGGGCGGAAATTGTGTTTAACCCATCGGCGACGGTAGCCGGTCTTTCCGAATACTTATGGAGGCTGGAACAACCAGCCCATGCCGTGGCAAACGGATATTATGTCGCTGCCATCAACCGGGTCGGATATGAAGCGCCATGGAACATGGGAGAATTTTATGGGCAGTCTTATTTAGTGGATCCAAGAGGCAACTTTGTTGCGACGGGAAGCCGTGACAAAGATGAGGTCGTCATCGGTGTGATGGACAAAAAGTTGATTCGCGAAGTCCGCGATACTTGGCAGTTTTATCGAGACCGACGCCCGGAAACTTACAATGAAATGACCGCGTTGCTGCCGTAAAACTGAAAAGGGATTAGAGTTTTGCTCTATTCCCTTTTTTCAAAGAGAAAGAAGGAGGGTGTTTGCGATGACTCAATTACTCTCAGATTTAGCGAAGAATTTCCAGGAAGTAGATCCGGGTTTAACCGACCGAGAAGCGATAGAAGAAGCGAACCGATGTTTATATTGTTATGATGCTCCCTGTATTAAAGCCTGTCCTACAGGAATTGATATTCCAGCTTTTATCAAAAAAATTGCGTCCGGGAATTTAAAAGGATCAGCCAAAACCATTATGTCGTCCAATCCTGTCGGCGCTAGCTGTGCAAGGGTATGCCCGACAGAGGAATTATGTGAAGGTGCTTGTGTTCTGAACCATTCCACAAAATCGATCATGATTGGAAAACTGCAGCGGTATGCGACAGACTGGGCGATTCGGAATAAAGAAGTATTGTTTCAAGCTGGACAGAAAAACGGAAAAACAGTGGCGGTTGTCGGCGGTGGCCCTGCCGGATTATCTGCCGCTAGAGAATTGGCGCGAATGGGATATACAATCACCATTTTTGAAGCGGAAAAAGAAGCAGGGGGACTTAATACGTATGGCATCGTTTCCTTCCGTCTTCCACAAAAAATATCGTTTTGGGAAGTGAATCAAGTTAAAAGTTTAGGAGTGCAAATTCGCACCAATACGCGGGTTGGCAAAGACATTTCCGCCAAAGAGCTTTTAGATCATTACGACGCCGTCGTGTTAGCTGCCGGCATGGGAAGAGTTCCGCGGCTAGGCATTGAAGGAGAGGACTTAGACGGAGTGTACGATGCCATTGAATTTATAAAAGAAACGAAAACAAAGCCATTGACTGGCAAGCTCGTCGGGAAAAGAGTGGTTGTCATTGGTGCCGGAAACACTGCGATTGACGGCGCAACTTGTTCGGTGCGTTTAGGAGCGGAAAATGTTAAGATTTTATATCGCCGTACAAAGGAGGAAATGACAGCGTACGATTTTGAATACGAGTTTGCCAAGCAAGATGGCGTCGAGTTTCGCTGGCTAACGGCACCGAAGCGGATTATTGGTGATGAAAACGGAAAAGTGACCCATATCGAATGCATCCGCATGAAGTTAGGAGAACCAGATGCAGACGGCCGCCGTCGTCCTGTTCCGATTGCAGGATCCGAATTTACGATGCGGGTTGACGTGGTGATAAAAGCAATCGGCCAGACGCGTCACCTTGATCTCATTCAGGAATTTGGATTAGAGCATGATGATGGTGTCGTGAAAGTGAATCCGGAAAATTATCAAACATCCAATCCAAAAGTGTTTGCCTGTGGTGATGTCATTTTTGCGAAAGGACAAGGCGAAGCGATGGTGGTCACCGCTGCGCAGCAAGGAAAAGAAGCAGCATATGCGGTGCATCAGCATTTCACAAAAGCAGTGAGTGAAACGGCTTGATCTCGTCATTTTTTACAGAGGAGGGCAAGAAAATGGCAGATTTAAGTATTAATTTGGCGGGGATAAAGTCTCCTAATCCATTTTGGCTCGCTTCTGCGCCTCCAACCAACTCTGGTTACCAAGTGCAGCGGGCGTTTGAGGCCGGTTGGGGCGGAGCGGTTTGGAAAACGCTTGGTGAACCGATTTTAAACGTATCATCCCGGTTTGCGGCTGTGAGCTTTAATGGACAACGTGTGATGGGCTTTAACAATATCGAGCTGATTACGGACCGTCCTCTTGAAGTGAATTTGAAAGAAATCTATGAAACGAAAAAGCGCTTTCCGGACCGGGCTGTCGTGGCATCCCTTATGGTCGAGCCAAAAAGGGAAAAATGGCATGAAATTGTGAAAAGAGTGGAAGATGTGGGCGTTGACGGGCTTGAGCTGAATTTTGGCTGCCCGCACGGGATGGCGGAACGGGGAATGGGGTCCGCTTCTGGGCAAGTGCCTGAACTTGTGGAAAAGCAAACATATTGGGTGAAAGAGGTGGCGCGGACGCCTGTCATCGTTAAGCTGACCCCAAATATTACAGATATCACGGCGACAGCTGAAGCTGCTGTTCAGGGCGGTGCTGATGCCATCAGCATGATCAACACCATCAATAGCTTAATGGGGGTTGACTTGGATACGTGGAATACGATTCCGCATGTTGCGGGAAAAGGAGCACATGGAGGCTATTGCGGTCCGGCGGTGAAGCCAATCGCTTTGAACATGGTTGCCGAATGCGCCCGCCATCCGCGGATTCATGTGCCGATTTCCGGCATCGGCGGCATATCCAGCTGGAAGGACGCAGTGGAATTTATGCTTATGGGGGCAACCGGAGTGCAAGTATGTACGGCTGTCATGCATCATGGGTTCCGGATTATTGAAGATATGATTGAAGGACTGAACCATTACTTGGATGAAAAAGGAATTGCTTCGGTTATGGATATTGTTGGGAAGTCAGTTCATAAATATTCCAATTGGGGGGACCTCGACCTTCATTATAAAGTGGTTGCCCGCATTAACAAAGATGTTTGCATTAATTGCAATAAATGTTATATCTCCTGTGAAGATGCTTCTCATCAATGCATTGATCGTTTAACGGATGAAAATGGAAAAGAGTATTTAAAAGTGCGCGAAGAAGATTGCGTAGGGTGCAATTTATGTTCGATCGTCTGTCCGGTGGATGGTGCGATTGACATGGTCGAAATGCCAAGCGAACATCTGCCGATGACATGGAATGAACGCCAAGCGGCCATTAGCGGGCTGAGCAGCTGTAGCGTTGATGTGAAATAAAACGAAATTTCCAGCGGAGGAGGATGTTGAAATGACAAAAATAATAAAAAATGGAACGATTGTTACCGCAACCGATACGTATGAAGCGGACTTGCTCATTAAAGACGGAAAAATTGCCATGATAGGCCAACATTTAGAAGAAAAAGGCGCTGAAGTGATTGATGCCAAAGGCTGTTACGTATTTCCAGGCGGTATTGATCCGCACACGCATTTAGATATGCCGTTTGGCGGCACGGTGACAAAGGATGATTTCGAATCTGGAACGATTGCGGCGGCATTTGGCGGAACAACGACCATCATCGACTTTTGTTTAACGAATAAAGGGGAGCCATTAAAAAAAGCGATTGAAACTTGGCACAACAAAGCGAAGGGAAAAGCGGTTATTGATTATGGCTTCCATTTAATGATTAGCGAAATTACGGATGACGTATTAGAAGAGCTGCCAAAAGTCATTGCCGAAGAAGGGATAACATCCTTTAAAGTGTTTATGGCGTATAAAAACGTATTTCAGGCAGATGATGGAACGTTATACCGCACGCTAGTGGCTGCCAAAGAACTTGGCGCGCTTGTCATGGTTCATGCGGAAAATGGGGATGTGATTGATTACTTAACGAAAAAAGCGCTTGCGGAAGGGAATACGGAGCCGATTTACCATGCTTTAACGCGGCCTCCAGAAGTAGAAGGAGAAGCGACCGGGCGCGCCTGTCAATTGACAGAGCTTGCCGGTTCACAACTTTACGTTGTTCACGTGACATGTGCGCAAGCGGTGGAAAAAATTGCACAAGCGCGCAATAAAGGGTTGGATGTGTGGGGAGAAACGTGTCCGCAATATCTTGTTCTCGACCAATCGTATTTAGAAAAGCCTGATTTTGAAGGCGCGAAATATGTTTGGTCCCCTCCGCTTCGTGAAAAATGGCATCAAGAAGTATTGTGGAATGCGCTGAAAAACGGCCAGCTGCAAACGCTTGGATCGGACCAATGTTCATTTGACTTTAAAGGCCAAAAAGAACTTGGCAGAGGAGATTTTACTAAAATTCCAAACGGCGGGCCGATGATCGAGGATCGGGTCAGCATTCTTTTCAGTGAAGGGGTTAAAAAAGGAAGAATCACGTTAAATCAATTTGTCGATATTATGTCGACAAGAATTGCCAAATTGTTCGGGTTATTCCCGAAAAAAGGAACGATCGCGGTAGGTTCAGACGCAGACTTAGTCATTTTTGACCCGGATATCGAACGGGTGATTTCGGCGGAAACACACCATATGGCCGTCGACTATAATGCATTTGAAGGAATGAAAGTAACGGGTGAACCGGTATCGGTTCTGTGCAGAGGCGAATTTGTTGTCCGTGATAAACAATTTGTCGGAAAACCAGGGTACGGCCAATATTTAAAACGGGCAAAATACGGAACCTCGAAGATTTCCAAGCAGAACGAGAAATTAACCATTTAAAAGAATAACAACCTACTCTTGCCCCTTAAAATGCCAATAAAATGCAACACTTAGCTTTATTCCCGTTCTAAGCGATAGCAGATCTTTCAAAATCGCTATCGCTAAGAATCATTTAAAATGCGGGCGGGGGAATCTGCGGGAAGAGATTATCAAAACGATTGTCCAGCCATGGAAAATATAAACAAGCTGTCATTCAGCTTCGGATGATAAGAATTTTTAGATAGGGCGAATTGGAACGGCTATTGTTACAGCAAAGTGTGGAACCGTGCATATTCAAACAATAAATAAAAAGGAGGGGATAAGATGTCTTATCAAGAGTTTTTGGCAGAGAAAGAGAAAATTGACTACTTGATTCAACAAGGATACTTTATCAAAAATGTCCGAGAAAATTTAAGCGGGGCTTTTGTCGAATTCGAATTAAAACGATCAGACTCTTCGGGGAAAAAGGGCAGTACACAAGTATTGCATATTCAAAATGCGGATGCCCGTAAGTATTTTTCATCTCTATTAATCCGGCAAATGAAGCAAGTTCTGTAGTTTTCCTGATAAATAAAAGCAATTTCCCCATTCGCATCAATTTCTTGAAAGCGGAGAAAGAAATTGCTGAAAATTTTACCTAAGCGCCGAAAAGACCTTCACCTTGGAGCGAGGCACAGGTGATGGGGATGTGTCGGCGTTTTTTTACACTTTTGGCCCACTCTTGCTTAGACATTGTCTATAGAGGGAGAGTCTCTATAACGAGCAAGTGCTTGTCGGTAAAAAACACGGGGGCCGACCCGCTTCTTACGATTTTAGTATCAGTTTGGGGCTAGGTTTAAAAAAATACGTAAGGTATTCTTACATGTTTTATTACATATTTTTTGTTTTCAAGTATAATCATATCTAAAAGAGGGGAATGGGTATAAATACAGATCATGCTTTTTCACCAACAGTAGCGCTGTCAAACAAAAAAATGTTGGCGGTGATGCTGTGCTTCACGTTTTCAACTAGGTATGATGGCATTCTGAAGTACGTTTAACCGCTTTTAAAGAAAAACTTCATGATTTAAACGGGCATAATAAAATATTATAATTAAAGAAATAAGTAATTTAACAATGGATATTATGTTGCATAAAGGGGGGGAAAGAAAAGTGTATGAAGACTTCCAAATTAACGGTTTCCGATGTTTTAAAAAGGAAACATTTTGAACATATTCACATTGCAGCTGGACATCAGGGGTTAAATCGCACGGTAAAATGGGTACACGTCGTGGAAGTGGCCAAAATCAGTAATCTATTGAAAGGAAAAGAACTGATTTTATCCACTGGGGTAGGATGGAAAGAAAATAAATCGTTGTTTATGTCTTTTGTGCAGCAACTTATTGAATGCGACGCATCTGGACTATGCATTGAAATAGGCACGTATGCTTCTTCCATTCCGCAAGAGGTGATTGACCTAGCGGACGAATGCCAATTTCCTATCATTCTCTTTCTCAAAGAAGTCCCATTCGTCGAAATCACTCAAGATATCCACGCTTATTTAATTAATCAGCATTATCAAATCATCTCCAATCTTGAGTCCTATTCACAAGAATTAAACAAGAAATTGTTGTCGATTGGTCATTATGATGAGATTTTAAAATTTCTCCACCATTATTTGGGCCATCAAGTCATTTTTAAGATAAATGGAAAAGAAGTGGAGTTGGTACCGAAATACGTAAAACGCTCTGATGAAGAACAGCAATCGTTTGATTCTGCACTTTATCCACAGCAAAAGATAGCCTCTCAATCCATTCGAATCCTCGGCAATGAATACGCGGAACTATCCATTGTTTCCATCGATAAAGAAATTAATGAGTTTGATCTTCTTATTTTGGATCGGACGGCTACTGCTCTTGCTCAGCATTTGTTGCGGGATTTATACGTAGAAGAAAAAAAGCGGGCGCAAGAACATGAATGGTTAAAGAGCTGGTTAGAAGGAGAGCATACGAGTGAAGCTATTTTTGACTATTTAGCCGATCATGAAACAGAATTAAGATTTAAAGGCGGATTTGTAAGCATTTTCAGATTCAAATCATCGAAACAATACTTGAACTTAGACATTACTTATTTCAAATTATTGTGCCGGACGATTTTTGAACAACAAGGATTCTCCACATTTCCTGTCGATTTCCGTAATAGCGTTATATTTATTATGGTTAATAAGCGGGATTTAAAGACATGGAAATATCGTATGAAAATGGGGATTAAGTATTTGCTGAAATCGGATTTTGTTAATAAAAAAAGAGTGCCGAAATTCCTTATAGGGGTCGGAAAATTTGTCGAAAACCTCTCCCATATGGACAAAAGTTATCGCACTGCTTTGGAAACGATTAAGATTCAAAACCAGCTGGGAGAAAAGGCAAACAGCTACTTTTATGAGGATTTACATATATATCGGATTATTTCGCTTATTCATAAATGTAGCGATTTGCATGAGGTGGTTATGGAATATTTAGAACCTGTCATTCAGTATGATAAAAAATATAATGGAAAGCTGATGGAAACATTAAAAGTGTATTTGGAATGCAACGGTTCGAAAAAAGAAACGGCCAGAAAGTTATTTGTTGTTAGACAAACGCTTTATCATCGTATCCAAAAATTAGAAAAGTTGTTGGGGGATGATTTTATGCATCCGGAAAAGCGGCTGGCGATTGAATTTATGATCAAAGCATACGAATATTTCATGCCGAACAACGAAACTCAATATGTGCAGAATGATCAGTAAAACAAAAGCAGCATGTAGAGAGTTTGAAAAAACTGTCACTTCAACCTCAGAAAGAGGTTTGTGACTTTCGCCAAGATGATGGCATGTGGAGTGCAGAAAAAAGGTATAGAATACGGGATGTGAGAATGGTATGGGATTATGATTTGCAATGAAATGTTAAGGATCTAAAAAATCTGTTCACCAAGATACAAAAGTATAGCGAAATTAGCTTTTCTACAATGCTGAACTTGATATGTAGTTCAAAAAACAGTTTTATTCTCATATGAGTATGCCGTTATCATCGAGGGAGTATGTCTTCAACGCCATGGGTGGCGGGAATTTTTTGATTGCGCTGCTTATTGGATTGTCCTAGGGAAACATGCTTTAATCATAAAGGTAACACATGGTGAAATTTAAAAGCAGAAGACTATTACTTGGAATCAGCGCGTCCCTTCATATGCGCCTGGGGCTCGATCTTGCATGAAAGGGCGCTGAATAACGTGTAGTAAAAAAGAGGGTGTCCCAAAAGTGATCGTTTTTGGGACACCGATTGGTTAAGATTCCTTTTGTTTCTAAAAAGCCGCATTCTGTTATACCATTTTCACAGTTAATTACGATACTTTATAATTAGTGAAATTGTTCGTTACTGGGTGGTGTTTTGATTAAGTGAATAATATTTTTCAACGAAAAAATTCCTCGAGCATTTTCACAGCCTTGTTCATCTCCTCAAGCATAGGATTCATATAATCACTATGCGCTTCTAAATCCACAACGAATTTTAAACATGTCTTTTGCAAGATTTTCTGGACTATTGTTTTCAATAATGTTATTTGCTTCTTGATAACGTGAAATAATCATTTCTAGCATAGGCGTAGGTTGAGTTTTATAGAATTGATGGTACTCTAATTTTAATCCAAACAGAGTCTTCTGTCCTTTTTATACAATTAGGGTTTTATTCTAGTAAATGTACTCATTGAGAGTTTATTGTATCGTGTGATAAGTGATTAAATATTTGTTTCCTTAAAATATTCATCAATAACGCTTTGATCACTACATCCCACAATTAACTCACTGCTATCTGGTGTCAAAAAAATCCCTAGTGTTTGAACCATCATTTCTTTATTAGCCGGCTCTATATGGTAATGTTTTCCTTTCCTATATTATGAGCCAACCTTATCAATTCAGTTCCTAGGCCTAAAAGAGCATTTTTACTTAAAAATAAATATACTTTTGATGATTTTGTTATGTCATTTCCTTTGCTATCAAAAACTTGCAATACGCCTACATAGCTAAACTAGTTTAATTTCTTATATAGTTCATAAAAATCTAATAGCAATTCACCTAGCTTACTGTTGTAATCCCATGAGTCAACAATTATACGTGGATACGACGGCGTATAATTATTTGGACAAAGGATAGTACTCATTTTTTTACTTCATCTAGTATTTTTCTCAATTGTGTAATATTTCCATCCTTTCCTTTACCTTTATTATGAGCAGTTATTTCTTTTATGACCTCGATTTTAATTTTTTCTGCCATCTCTAAAAATTCTATGGTTTTGTCAGATCGTCCAGGTTGGTTATATACCATTGCTTTGCCCCTCCAATATATCTATCTCCCATTTGCAACTGTGATGCAGCATTACCTTTTATAATTATAGAACCAGGCTTAACTTTCCCATTGCTGTATCTTTGTCATTTGGTTCCACTCAGGAGGTAATGCTAAATTATTGCGATTTATCTGTTCTGTAAAAGTTTCAAATAAATATCTTCCTTTAGCATAAGCATTTATATCATCATAAAACCTTAATCCATAGGTATTTTCGTCTGCCACTTCGACACTTATTGTTCGAACATCAAATGATTCTAACACTTGCTTTCTATATTACGCGGCACTCCTTGAGATTTAAGATATTCAGAAGCTTGTTTTACGCCAGCATATGGATCATGAATATTCTTCTGGTTTGACTCGGATCGTCGTCATTGCAGTTCCTCTATCTTTCGCTGAATTGGGGCAATTTCCCTGCTTATTTCATGAAGAAGATCATCTGCGGTCGCATAAATTTGTGCTTCGATTTGCCGCAAGTCCCAGTATACTAGTTCATACGCTCCCCTCGACTCTTCCTGCCAATGTGGAGCATACTCGTCATTTGCTCGGTAAAAGGAATGCGAGCCATGAGGAAATTCGTCCAATGCTTCCTCTACTTGCCCCTGATAGGATGGAAGGCAGCGGATCATGGCTGCATAAGACCGGCGCTTTGCTTCTTTTTCAATAGATTCCAATAAGGATGACACCTTCATTCCCTCCCCCATTTGTACACTATTTAAATGGTAACATAAGTAAAATAAGGATAAATCATGATATATTCCTATTTTCCAAATGACAACCAGGACTTTTTCCTTATTCATCCAGCTTCCATACTAAGCATATAGAATTTTTGGAAGATAATGTTTTCAGATAGTAGACTTTTCTAGTATGGAACGATTGCTGTGAAGATGGCGATAAGAAAGCCGAGTTCCGTGCCTTTCGGGATTTTAATGACTTCTTTAATGTTATTCTTCCATTTTGGCAGAAGAGCAGAATCAATTTTGCATTTTAATTCTGTTGGCGGCCAAGACAGTAGTGGCAAATCCCTTATTTTCCCTTGCTTTTCCACTAGAGGTGCGGTAGACCATTATTTCTTCATTATGGCAATGGCCATTTTTAAATGTTTCCTTTAGCCAAGCCGGCAGTTCCATTTGCTTCTCGATAGTCACTTTATATTTATTGCTGTAGCATATTTGGGATCAATCGTATTTTGAGTCAGCTTTTTTAATGTGAATTGGTTAGTCAGTTCATTTATGAATATTTTGCGATTTAGTCTGTGATGGATGCGTGTTTTACCATTTCGTATTTTACAAGTGAACCCGCTACAAAAGTAGAGAAGTTTTAAACATCGTTTGGAAAAGGTGTCCTGGTCATATTGTGGAATGAACATATGTATAATTTTTACGTTTTGTCTAATGAAGGATATTGGAAATTAAGAGATAATTTTGGTAACGCCAAATAATTTTGAATAATCTTATAGAAAAAGGAGGTTTTCGCGGTGACAGTGATAAAAAATGAAACAACTATTTTGAAAAACTTCATTAATGGACAATGGGTAGAATCAAGCGGGACGGAGACGCTGGAAGTGCCAAATCCGGCGACAGGGGAAATATTGGCGCGGGTTCCGATTTCGACAAAGGAAGATGTTGACAGGGCTGTCCAAGCGGCCAAAAAGGCATTTGAAACATGGAAAAACACACCGGTTCCTAAGCGGGCGCGGATTATGTTTGCCTTTCACCATTTATTGAACGAGCATCATGAAGAATTGGCAACGCTTGTCGTTCAAGAGAACGGGAAAGCATATAAAGAAGCGTACGGCGAAATTCAAAGGGGAATTGAGTGCGTCGAATTTGCCGCAGGCGCTCCAACATTAATGATGGGGGAGTCGCTATCGGGAATTGCGGAAGGTATTGATTCGGAAATGTTCCGTTATCCTTTAGGGGTGGTCGCCGGAATTACGCCGTTTAATTTTCCGATGATGGTGCCTCTCTGGATGTTTCCGCTGGCAATTGCTTGCGGGAATACGTTCGTGTTAAAGCCATCTGAACGAACGCCGATTTTAGCCAATAAACTAGCTGAGTTGTTTACAAAGGCCGGGGCGCCAGAAGGAGTACTCAATATCGTTCATGGGGCGCATGATGTCGTTAATGCCCTCATCGATCACGAGGATATTCAAGCCATTTCGTTTGTTGGTTCTCAGCCTGTCGCCAAATATGTATATGAGCGTGCAGCGGCACGAGGCAAACGGGTACAGGCGCTTTCCGGAGCAAAAAACCATCATATCGTTATGCCTGATGCGGATATCGAGACAGCGGTGCAACATGTGATAAGTTCCGCTTTTGGCAGTGCGGGCCAGCGTTGTATGGCTTGCAGCGCGGTGGTTGTGGTCGGCGACAATGAACAGTTTGTTAAACGGTTAAAGCAAAAGGCAGACGAACTTGTTATCGGAAATGGCATGGATCCAGAAGTGCTTTTAACTCCGGTGATCCGTCAGTCCCATCGCGAAAAAGTATTAGGCTACATTCAAAAAGGGATTGAAGAAGGGGCGACACTCATTCGCGACGGGCGCAAAGAAATGGATGAAATGCCAGAAGGCAACTTCCTTGGTCCGACGATTTTTGATTACGTCACACCAGATATGACGATTGCCAAAGAAGAAATCTTTGCGCCTGTTCTTAGCTTGCTGCGTGCCAACGATTTAGACGAAGCGCTTGAATATATTCGCAAATCTCGATATGGAAACGGTGCGACCATTTATACGAAAGACGCGAAAGCGGTCCGGAAATTCCGTGAAGAAGCGGATGCGGGAATGTTAGGAATCAATGTCGGCGTGCCGGCAACGATGGCGTTCTTCCCATTCTCCGGCTGGAAGGATTCGTTTTATGGCGACCTCCATGTTAACGGAAAAGATGGAGTGAATTTCTATACACGCAAAAAAATGATTACTTCTCGCTTCGATTTTTAATACGTTCCGGGATAGGCTGCCCAAACATCCCTCTGCTTTAAAGCGAAAATCAGGTGGGGGCACTTTACAATAGAAAGAAGGGGAAGAGAAATGGTTCAAACCTATCAAAACCAGCAATGGCTTGCAAAAGATCGTCAATATATATGGCATTCGATGAAACCGTATAATCCTGATGCAACACTGGTGGTGACAGAAGCGAAAGGATGCTGGGTTACCGACCATACAGGAAAAAAATATTTAGATGCGATGGCGGGGTTATGGTGCGTTAACGTAGGATATGGACGTGAGGAATTAGCGGAAGCAGCTTACGAACAGCTGAAAAAACTTGCCTACTTTCCGCTTACGCAAAGTCATGTACCGGCCATTCAGCTTGGGGAGAAATTAAATGAGCTGCTGGGGGACGAATATGTCATTTTCTTTTCCAACAGCGGTTCCGAAGCTAATGAAACTGCGTTTAAAATCGCAAGGCAATATCATCAGCAAAAAGGGGAACATAACCGATATAAGATTATTTCCCGGTATCGGGCGTACCATGGAAATTCGCTGGGAGCCCTTGCCGCAACGGGACAGGCGCAACGAAAATATAAATATGAGCCGCTTGCCCCTGGGTTTATTCATGTGCCGCCTCCTGACAGCTACCGTGACAATGAGCAAGCGAAAAATCCGCGGGATTTGCGAGCAGTCAAAGCAATGGACGAAGTGATGACATGGGAGTTGAGCGAAACGATTGCGGCGGTCATCATGGAGCCGATTATCACTGGCGGGGGAGTGCTGATGCCGCCGGAAGGATATATGAAAGCGGTAAAAGAAGTGTGCGAAAAACACGGCGCCTTGTTGATTGTCGATGAAGTGATTTGCGGGTTTGGGCGGACAGGCAAACCGTTTGGATTCATGAACTATGGGGTAAAGCCGGATATTATTACGATGGCAAAAGGAATTACAAGCGCTTACTTGCCATTATCAGCAACTGCTGTTAGAAAAGAGATTTATGAGGCGTTTAAAGGAACAGAAGAATATGACTATTTCCGTCATGTCAACACATTTGGCGGCAATCCTGCAGCATGCGCTTTAGCATTGAAAAATATTGAAATTATGGAAAGGGAAAATTTATTTGAACGTTCGAAGGAAGCAGGCGAACGGCTGTTAAATGAATTAAAAAATAAACTGCAAGACCACCCTTACGTTGGCGATGTGCGCGGAAAAGGGCTGTTGATAGGAATTGAACTAGTAGCTGACAAAAACACAAAAACGCCTCTGGATGTTTCGCTTGTGAATAAAGTGATTGGCATTTGCAAAGAAAACAGCCTGATTATTGGCAAAAACGGCACAACCGTTGCTGGATACAACAATGTGCTCACATTATCCCCGCCGCTGAATATTGAGGACAATGATCTCTCCTTCTTAATAAAGACGTTAACAGATGCATTATGGAAAATTAAATAAATAATAGATGGTGCTCGCAATGACTTTAATGAATTTGCGGGCACTATTTTATTTGTTATCTAAAAAACAGAAATAGATGGTTTCTTATGTTTCACTAAGTTCAATGCGTAAACTGTCGGTTTTGTTTCTCGGCGGTTGAATCGTTCGTTGATCGATTTTGGTTTCCAGCCGGCCGCCTATCTTTTGCATCCGCTCGTCCATTTCCGCAAACTTTCTTTTTTCATCATCCATCGCTTCGGCTTTTTTGGCCATTGTTTCGATTTTTTCGTCTGATGCAGCGGTTGGCGAACGAAAAATCAGACACATGACTCAAGATGTCTTTTAGCACCGTTTGTTGTGCCGCCTCATCGGTAAAAACTGACTTTGATTATTGGGAGTTTTAATAGAAACTATTTCCATAAAAAGTTTCTTTAATGGGGATGATATGGAATTAAAGATGAAAGGGATTCGTGGGAAAACCATTTCTGCACGGCCAAAAAAACAGAGGTGTGCAGCGCCATTTTACTTTCATGAACTAAAGTGCAATGTTAATATATCAAAGGTTTGGACGTTTGACGTTTTCATTCAAACCGTCAAGTTAACATAACAACAATTTATTTTTCGAGTGGGTCGCAGGGGTGTGCAAAAACGGTCCTTGCCGCCAAGAGAATCAATGATAAAATGACCTCGTTAAAAGGATTGAAACAGCCATTCTAAAGTATCCCGAATTTGCACCGTATATTCTTTTTTTAAGATGACCTCGTTAAGAGAAAGGAAACTTGCTTGTTAGAATATTATGGAATAAACGATAGCGGAGATGGAAACTTTATCCCTGTTGGGAGTGGAAAACGGAATTGATGAAGCTGCGCTCTTGCTCTGTTTTAGACGTGTGCAAGGGGATATCCAAAAAGAGAGTTGCTGTATGGTTGAATATGGCATGGCTCTCTTTTTTCTTTTTGCGGCTTTTGCGGCGGATATGGCTGGAGTATGCCCCGGGGCGATGCGACCGGATTGGTTGTTATCGGTGTGGTGAATCTTTGATATGCTTTCGGACAATCGTTGCAATGGGAAAATAATATGCGTTTGCACGAAAAAAAACGGCGGACAGTATGCGCACTGTTCACCGTGTTTGGGGAGAGAAACACAAATGAAGGGGTTTGATTGGCCAATAACGACATATCCCGCTAAAATGAATCGTTATTGAAAAAGGTCTTCATGCTTCGTTTTCAGTGTTTGCTGCAGTTCGGAAAGGGAAGGGAATTTCGATTGGAATGTATATGTGTCTAAACAAATAAGCGAATAGTCGTTGCCTGGGTCAAAAACAACGGTGATGATGTCTTCCGTTCCGCAGTCGATTTGTTGAAACGAATCGACGTCCTGCGGCTGAACATCCAGCTTGTTGTATTTTTCCCGAATCACATAGTATCCTTCTTTCAGTTGCCCGGCAAACAAGGTTTCTGTGCCAATTAATTCATGCACAATCATTGTACGGCGTCCTCCCAATTATATGTGAAATATTTCTCAACTCCACTATACTACAAAACTGCGGCAATCATAATCAGTTTTGGGCAATGTTCAAAAAGTTGTCACGTTTGAGGCGTTTTTTAGGAGCAATATAGAAAAAATGAGGCCAGCTCTCTTTTTGGAAGAGAGCTGGCGCTGTTTTATAGCGTAAATAATGATCTCATGGATTGTATTTGTGAGAAGAGCATTGCTTCCCGCTGATATCAGTCTGCATACATCTATTTTGCAACATTGTTCATTCCAAAACATCGCGATATTGATCGCGCACTAACGTTGTTAGGCCAATCTCGTCCAAATAATGGACAGGACATAAAAACGTGACGGTGACGACTCCCGGATGTCTGCCGATTTCAATCGCGCCGGTGATCGTTGCGCGGTTCATCACCTCAGGGACGGAAATGCCCAATACTTTCGCCGCTCTTTGCAATCCGTTTTCCGTCGCTTCGTTTAAGTTTGCGCCTGTTCCGATAAAGGAAATTGGCAGGGATTCTTCCAATTTTTTTACGCCCCATGTTTGCGCAAGATCAAGCGCAATTTCTTTCTCTTTTTTCGTTATTGGTTTTGCTAAATATGGAAGATCTTCTGCGACAGGAAGAAGGATCGGACCATCGATCGTTAAGCCTTTGATCACCTTTACTTGAAGCGTTACAATGCCGGCAACATCGGTTGTATGTCCCGCGATTTCTCCGTCTCCTTGCATGGCGTGCATATCACCAAGATAAACGCCGCCGCCACGCACTTTCACAGGACAGATCAAAACGGCGCCTTCCCGCACACGATTAATATCCATATGTCCGTCTGTACGGTCTTCAAGCTGCTCTTTGGTGATTCCGTATTCATGCGGGGCGTCGATCAGAAACTGCCCGAAGTCGCCCGCATTGTGCGAGTCTGGAAACGGACGTGCCGGCGTCGTGCCAAGTTGTCCAAGGAATGGGCGAAGTCTGGCGACGGTTCCGACTAAGTCGTGGGGTGCAAAAGTGACGATCGGGTTTTGCACCGAGTTGTCAGGGGTCGCCATGTAATAGCGCCCTTGTTGGGCAATGTGTTCTGCCGCTTCTTTATGTAGCGTAATGCCGACTTGTTTGTTGGAGTCAAACGCCATCGTATAGCCGTTCGTAAACACAAATGGAGTGACGTCCGCTCCGCAATTGGCGCAACGAATTGCTTCTTGGCCTATTCCTTCTATTTTTGTCTCTGGATACATTGTTCCGCACTCAGGACATTTCACGGCGACAAACGGGTCTCCGACAAATCTTCCTTCTATTGGCTTGTCGTTCCCGGAAGATGTAGCGATGGAAGTGACGCGAATCGATTTAATTTTAATCGCGATCGCATCCCCTACTTCGGCGCCTTCCACGAAAACAGGCTTCGTGACTTCATGGCCGCCGCGAATGCAAGGAGTGATCATCGGCCCCCAGCATCCAGGAGTCGTATTGGCAACAATATACCCGCCATCTTGCACAGGTCCGAGCATTTCCCCGTTAGGATCTAAAATTCCGTTGGTGAACTCATTGACAAATATAGTTTGTTTCGCTTCCATGACTATCCCTTCCTTTTAGGTTAAATATCGTTCTATGCAAATTATAGGAGGTTACAGTAAGCAATTTCAAATAAATAGATCAATAACTATATGAAATTTCTTAATAGTTCGGTCAATTGGATATGGTATAAAACATAATATTATGAATATTATTAATTTTGTTAAAGGTATAAAAATCGGCATCGAACCATACTTCTTTGACAATGTAGATGTAGAAGTGGAACAAGCGGTGAAGAATGCCATTTCATCGTTGGAACGTGAAGGCGCTGTCGTCGAAACGGTACGAATTCCAACATTGCCATATGCACAATACGCGGAAATGATAACGATTATCTCGGAAGCTAGCGCTATTCATCATCAAAATTTAGTAGAAAGAGAAGAGGATTTTGGTGATGATGTCCGTTTTCTATTGAAGCTTGGAGAAATACCATCCGCTGTGGACTACTTACAAGCGTAGCAAATTCGTTTACAGTTGGATTGTGAATTGATGGAGATATTTAAGTAGATGTCATCATTACTCCAACGCTTCCGTTTCTGCCTCCGAAAATCGGGCAAGATATGGTATACAATTAAATGGAAAAGAAGTGAGTTTTCTTGATCATATTATCCGTTTTACCGGACCGTTCAACTTGACGGGTTTGACGGCAGTAACGGTGCCGTGCGGTTTTGCGAAAGAGATCCCGGTAGGCATGCAAATAGTCGGACCGGCTTTCGGGGAAGGGAAAATATTAAACGTTGCTGATGTATTTGAGAAATCTTACCCAGAGTTGAAACAAAAACCGGTTGTCCTTGGAAGATGAATCTTTGCGCAACTAAAGTCGGTAAGTTCGTGTGTGTAAAGAAGAGTTTTTTTCTGCTTTACCATGGACAGTAAACAAACGGCCTTCCTTTTCCAACAGGAGAGGGAAGGTTGTTCATGTATGGACGGATGCGTAAAGCAGGGGATTATTTTATCGGATATATTAGCAAAATGAAGTATAGCTAGACTGCATGTTTGTGTTTTCCTCCTGCGCACGTCACGTTCATCGAAAAAACGAATAGGCGCACAGCTGCTGCTTGCGAAACGGCGAGGTTATGGTATATTTGTCCAGATGTAAACGGTTGAGATCGAAACGGCCGAGACAGAAAAATTTTTTGACCGGCATGAATAATTTTGTTATCGTTAAAGTCAAGAACATGAAAAATTTTGAGGGGGATGTCTTGTGAGCGAGTTCAAAGCGTTAGTAGTGAATAAAACGGACACCGATTTTACCGTCAATGTTCAAGCTGTTTCCATGGACGACCTTCCAGAAGGGGAAGTCCTGATCAAAGTCCAATATTCCAGCGTCAATTATAAAGACGGATTGGCGTGCATTCCTGATGGCAAAATTGTGAAAACGTATCCATTTATCCCGGGGATTGATTTAGCTGGCAGTGTGGTTTCTTCAAGCGATCCGCGTTTTAAAGAAGGAGACGAAGTCGTTGCGACCGGCTATGAAATCGGGGTGACGCATTACGGAGGGTTCAGTGAATATGCCCGTATTCCCGGAGATTGGCTCGTCCCGCTTCCAAAAGGATTGACATTAAAAGAAGCGATGGCGCTAGGAACCGCAGGGTTTACGGCAGCGTTGTCGATTCACCGTTTAGAGGAAAACGGCCTGTCACCAGACAAAGGAAAGGTGCTTGTCACCGGGGCAACCGGCGGCGTCGGGAGTTTGGCGGTTTCGATGCTGGCAAAACGGGGTTATGAAGTGGTCGCGAGCACAGGCAAAGAAACAGAGCATGAATATTTGCGCGGGCTCGGCGCAAAAGAAATTCTTTCCCGGGAAGACGTATGTGCCGAGAAAATCCGCCCGTTAGATAAACAGCATTGGGCGGCGGCCGTTGATCCTGTCGGCGGCAGAACATTGGCGACGGTGCTAAGCCATATCCGGTATGGCGGCGCTGTAGCGGTCAGTGGGCTGACAGGCGGCACAGACGTTCCAACCACCGTTTTCCCGTTTATTCTTCGCGGTGTCAGCTTGTTAGGCATTGATTCCGTTTATTGTCCGATGGAATTACGGAAACAAATTTGGGAACGAATGGCCAGTGACTTAAAACCTGACAAACTATTACAATCGATAGCGCAGGAAATAACTCTTGAACAGCTTCCTGAGGCGCTAGCGAATATTTTAAAAGGGAAAGTGCGCGGAAGAACAGTCGTAAAACTGCCATAGTGGTAACTATGCCCCTGTTCCGAAGATTCGGACAGGGGTTTTTATTTGGCTTGAATGCGCCGGGGATCTGAACTGCAAGATCATTGGAAACGGTTGCTTTGTAGCGCGCCAGTTTTTAAGGCAATGAAAACGGAACTAATCTTGCACCGTCATAAAGTTATCCGTCCGTCCTCAGGAATAGCGATTAAACCGCTCCAAGGGATGGATTTTTTGCGTTTTTATGGCGCCGGTGTTTGGGCGGAGCGTTCTACAAACAAATATAAAACGTTATTTCCGTTTTTGCCGTTTCTCCGATTTCATTTCATTTTTCATTTTTTTTTCAGAATCACTGCTTACAATAAGCTTAAGAAAAAAACAGAAAGGAGCGGTCCGCTATGAGGAAAATAGCTTTCGGTCTATGTGTATGTTTCCTGATTCTCACCGCGTATAGCAGCCAAATTTTTCCTGTTTACGCTGACGATCATGAAAAATATAAGCACAAGCTGGAAGAAGACGCTGGAGACTGGGATGAAGATGACTACGATCATGAAGATGAGGAGGAGCACAAAGACAGATACCACAGTGAAGAATACGATTGGAAAAATGTAATGCAAGAAGAACGTACGAGTGTCAAACGGGAATATTGGTACAAATGGTCGCGCTCAGCTGACTTGCCTGATGAATATGTGGCGACTCCTATTTCTTCCAGACAAACGGTACCGATCTATCTGGAATCCAAAGCCCCCCTTTACACAACGGCCATTCCGATGCAAGGGCAAATATTTGTCCCTCTGGAGGACACGGCAGAATATTTAGGTGCTTCTGTTATTATTTATCCTAACTCGCAAATAGGGGAAATTCAGTTGGGTGATCGCCATTTGATTGTCAAAAACGGCACAAGGGTTGTCTATGAAAATATGAGAAAAACACCGATGCCGCTTCCTGTTTTTTCAGAAAAAGAAAAGCTTTATATTCCTATTAGCGTTTTAGCCAATGGCTTAGGTTTTCAAGTAACATGGACAGAACAGCAGCAAATCCGGATTTATTAAAAAGGAGGAATATTAATGAAAACGAACAAATGGGTTAAGTGGGTCGTCGGCTTAGGCGGCGTTACCGTATTCACCACATTTCTTCAGTTAGTCAATGACACAGAAACGGCTCATCAGCAAAATGATAGCTATCGTTCCACCGCAGCAAACAAAACAGCGGAGTTTGAAAATAGTACAAACGATGAAACAATGCGGCAACGCGAACAAGAATTAATGTCTTTAGACTGGACCGAAGGGAATTGGGACGTTGAATACTCGGATGAAGTTATTATAGCAACGCCGAAAGAGAGAAACTATCCATTGCCGCCATCAGAAAACCGGACAAGGAGATCATAAGCCATGAATGAGAAGCAATCGCTTATATTCAATGGCATGGGAACAACGATAAAAGCGGAAGTGATGGCATGCAAGCCATCGCTTGACTGGAAAGAACTTATCCAAACTTGGTTTGCAACTTTCGAATCGATTTGCTCCCGTTTCCGCCGTGATAGCGAATTAACCAAATTGAATCAATCGCCGGTGGCGAAGCTCATTCCGATTCATCCTGTGCTGTATGACGTATTACAATTAGCATTTCAGTATGCGATGAAAACCGAATTTTATTTCAATCCGTTTGTCGGAACCATCTTAAAAAATATGGGATATGAACAACCTTTTCAAAAACGGCGGGCTTTTCATGAATATAAAGAAAATGAAAACGGATACCGCGTACCGTCGAATAAAAGTTTATCGTTTTTTCCTGATCAGAAAGCGGTCATGAAGCATATCAATGAAGAAATTGACCTTGGAGGAATTGGAAAAGGATGGAGTGTCGATAAAGCTTACCGGTTGCTAAGGGACCAAGGTGTCCATCAAGGGGTGATTGATGCCGGCGGTGATATGGTTATTTGGGGCGATTCATCCCGAAAAATCGGAGTAGCGAATCCTTTTGCAGAAAATGAAGATATTGCACAATTTGTTATTAGCGCAGGCGCGGTTGCAACTTCCAACATTCTTTATCGGAGCTGGAACATAAAAGGGAGAACATTTCATCATATCATTAACGGCCAAACAGGAAAAAATCCGGAAAGCGATGTCGTCCAAGCGACTGTATTGGCCAGCCATGTCTCAGAGGCAGAGGTGATTGCCAAAATACTGTGCATGTTGCCTGCGCAAGAGGGAATTCAATGGCTGAAAAAACATTTTCCGAAAGCAGCTTGCATCATCGTCAACAAGAACGGACAATTGTTGATAACCCCTTCTATTTCGCGGTATGTCGAAAGGCTGGTGATTTAAAAATGATAACGTTTTCCACTTGGGAATGGATCCGGGCGTCCGGATTAAGCGCTTATTTTCTTCTTTTTCTCTCTGTTTGTTTCGGGCTGATTCAAAATATGAATATAATTAATAGAAATATCCGCAATGTGCTTTTTCTGATGCACCAAACTGCCGGGTGGTTCGCGTTTTTGTTTGCATTCTTTCATGGTCTTTTGCTTTATTTTGATGACTATCAGCCATTTTCCATACGGGAAATTTTTATTCCGTTTCTCGCCAACTATCAACCGTTTTTTACCGGGTTAGGGATCATCGCCTTTTATTCCATGTTTCTTATATTTGTGACAACCGATTTAATGAAAAAAGTCGGACGAAACATATGGAAAACGGTCCATCTCCTCATTTTGCCGAGCTTTATCCTCGTTAGCATACACGGGCTTTTTATCGGAACGGATACGGAGGAAACATGGGGGAAAAACATTTATGCTAGCGCCATATTTTGTTTCTCCATCCTTACTGTGTTTCGCTTTTTAAGCAAAATCACGGTGAAAAACAATCGCAATCGAGGGTGAAGGAAAATGTACATTCTATTGGCGGAAGATGACACGCGGCTTGGAAAATTAATTGTTTATATGTTAAAAAAAGAGAAGCACACCGTAGATTGGGTGCAAGATGGGGACGATGCCTATTATTTCGCCAAACATACGCATTATGATTTATTGATTCTTGATTGGATGATGCCGAGTAAAGAAGGGACGGAAGTATGCAAAGCGCTGCGCAAAGACGGATTTAACGGCGCGATTCTCATGTTAACGGCAAAGGACGCTGTCGAAGACCGGGTAGCCGGGCTGGACTGCGGAGCGGATGACTATGTAGTTAAACCGTTTGAGTTTTCCGAACTTTTTGCCCGGCTCCGCGCCCTATCCAGAAGAATCGCACAGCCGTTTCAGGCAGAAGAACTTTCTTTTGGGAACTTGTCTCTTAATTTAAATGAATATTCGATAAAAAAAGGAAACAAAAAAATTCAATTGACAAACCGCGAATTCCAATTAATGGAGCTTTTTATGCGCCATCCCAATCAAATATTGCCGCGCGAGTTAATTATTGAACGAATTTGGGGGCTTGACGCCGATATTTCCAGCAACAATATCGATTCATTTATTCGGCTTTTGCGAAAAAAATTAGGAGACGACGGCACTCTTATTCAAAATATCCGAGGGGTAGGTTATAAACTTAGCGATGAATGACAAAATGTTTAAACAAACGCGATTTCGGCTCACCCTTCTTTTTACGAGTTTAATTGTCGTTTTTTTGATTTCATTTACCGCGGTAAGTTATATCGTGGTGTCATCGCTGATTACCAGCAAGCAAAAGCAGCAAGTTGCCGCTTTGGCGGAAGAGGAATACATGGAGCATAAATCCGATCTTTTGAACTGGCATAATCATCATCAAAATCATTTGGATAAGGGCGCAAATGGACAACATTATCTTCTCGATTATCACCCGGAGAGGCAGCTATTTTATTATGTCATTTCGCGTAATGGTGAAATCATAAAAGGTGATGAATCTTTTCCGGAAATTCGCGAGAATATTTTGCAGCTGATTAACGGATGGAATCCGAAAAATAAAGAAATTCGCCGCGAAACGATCAAATTGGGCAATGGAGAATCGATATCGCTTTTACTTTCAGGAAAACCGGTATTTCAAAACAATACGCGTATCGGGACGATTTATACCGGAATCAATATAACGACGCAGATTTATATTGTTAAAGTATTAATCAGCGTGTTGTGTGTTATTTCCATTATATTTATTGGATTATCTGTCTTGCTCGGATATTATATGTCCGGCAAAGCCATGGTCCCGATTGCAAATGCTTTCCAACGGCAAAAAGAATTTGTCGCCAACGCTTCTCATGAATTAAGAACACCTTTGAGCATTTTCCAATCATCACTTGAGGTGATAGAAGCTGATGAACGCGACAAGCTGGGAGAGTTCTCCTTGCAAGTATTCGATGATATGAAAGACGAATTAAGAAGAATGACAAAGCTCATTAATGATTTGTTGTGGCTTGCTCGCTCCGACGCAAACGCAATTGAGCTGACAAAAGAATGGTTTTTGCTGCCTCCTGTTATCGATGAGATGATAAGGAAATGCCGCTCTTTGGCAGAGCAAAGACATATTAAATTTGTTACAAATATCCAGAAAGACATGGCGATATACGGGGATAAAGAGAGAATCATACAATTAATATTTATCCTGTTGGATAATGCTGTTAAATACAACACCGAAAATGGACAGATAAAAATTGCGGTTGAACGTGATCGGAAAAATGTGAACATAGAAATAAGCGATACAGGAATTGGCATCCCAGTTGAACAGCAAGCACTTATATTTGAAAGATTTTACCGCGCCGATCCGTCACGCTCACGAAAACAGCAAGGAAATGGAATTGGGCTTTCGATCGCCAAATGGATTGTTGACGCTCATGGCGGAACGATTCGTGTGCAAAGCGAAGAAGGAAAAGGAAGCCGATTTATTGTTACGCTTCCGCAACCAGCAAATTGAAAAGGGGGAGAGCAATGAAAAAATGGATTTTGGCAATGCTGAGCGTATCGGTATTATGTCTTCTAGTTTATTTTGCGATTGGACAAGCGGAGAATGTTTTTGCCGATGATGATAAAGCGAATTTTTATGAGCATGATGAAAAATACGAGAAACATAGAGAAAGAGAGGAGGGAGTGGCAGAAGACGGTGGAAAGTTGTTAGGGTGGGGAGCGGTTTCCGCCGCTTTACCGGCAGGTGTGCTTTTGCCGTTGCGCCGTAAAGCGAAATGGATAACGAAAACATTTCCGGACGCAAAACGGTTTTTCGTTTCATTATTAAAATTATTAACCAAATGGCATATGTTCATCGGCGCGGCTGCTTTTGCGCTTGTCATAGCGCACGGGATCCTCATGTATTTTTCCGAAGGCGAGCTGGAAATAAGGGAGTATCTCGGTATTATCGCAGCAGCGTTCATGGGGATAGCGGCGGTTTTCGGAGCGATTCTTGCGAAAAATAAAGCGAACTCTTCCGTCCGTTCTGCGCATGTCGGGTTATTATTCACTGCCGGAATATTCATCATCTTTCACATGTTATAAGTGAGCATATATGCTTGCAGCATCCGGGCGCAACACTGCCCGCTCATTTCCCGTAAGGAGGCGGGGAAAGGTTCACGGCCGCTCGTTCTTTGCTTCGTTCAGCAATTCAATCTCGTTGATTTTCCAGAAAAATAAAAAGTTTAGCTGGGCAACAACATTCTTTCTTGCATATTGGATTTAAATAAATATTGATAAAAAAGCAGGGCCTCCGTCTTGGCATTGTCATCCATGTTAAACGCAAATCAAAAAAGGAGGCCTTTGTACGATTTCTTCTTTTATGTTTTGCTGAAGTTTTCCAACGTGAATTATGCATTTCTTCTTTCCACCAAATTAATGCCAAGCCCCATCAATACGACTCCCATAAAAAATAAAACGCTGATAGGATATAATAAATCGCTGATGGAGTTCCCATAAACCGCTGATCCTTTTAAGAGTTCCATGCCGTAAGTAACAGGGACGAATTTAGAGAGAGTCAATAAAATTTTCGAAGAGACGATTTCCAAAGGCCAGTATGCCCCGCCGATCATCGCCATGCTAACCGATACAATCGAAATAATCGCTCTAAACTGTTGCTCGCTTTTCACAAGTCCTGTTATAAAAATAGATAACGCAACAAGCGTGAAAACATAAGGAACTAACAATAAGAGTATTTCGGCGAATTTCCCGTGAAAATCGACGCCGACTCCGAAATGAAAGATAGAGAAGATAAGCGCCACTTGAATATAGCCTACGGCAAAACTATATAATAAATTACTTGCATATATTTCCCATTTTTTTAACGGCGAAAGAATCATGCGGTCCCATATTCGTTCCCGTTTTTCGACAAGGATTTGGAGAACGTTAAAAGAAACCGTATAAATGACAAAAAACAGAGAAAATCCAAATATTGGCTGTAATTGGCTATCCATCATAATTGGTTGTTCCCCGTGAAAACTTTTCTTTTCAAAAGTAAAAAGGGGATGTGTTTTTGCTTCATTTAATATCTTTTTGACCTCTTCCGCGCGCATATGCGACTGCGCAGGGACATGTTCGATGATGGCTTTCGCTTGCATATGATCAACATATACTTTTTGAACATATTGACGAATCAAGTTAACATTTGCCGTCTCGGATGAAACGATTAAGCGGAAAGCATTTTTTTCCAACTCTACTCCCGCTTCGACTTTTCCTTCGCTCACAAGCTTGCGAATTTCGCTTGGCTTTGTCGGTTGAAAGTCGAACAAATCAGAATGCCGGAGAGAACGGAAAAGTTCGTTCGTTTCCTTTTGAGGAAGATGGCTATAGACAGGAACGTTTATTTTGCTTTGATTAGCGGTGCCTATGAGAAAAGCCATTAAAATGCAAATAGTAGTCATAATAACAAAGAGCCATGGCTTTCGAAGAAAAAGGCGAAATTTCGCTATTAAAATGCTGCTCATGATAATTCCCCCTTTTTTGGGAAGATGAAAACGGCTGCTATTGCCATCGCCGTGCCAAATAAGCATAAATACAAAATGGAACCGGCGACATCTGGCAAATCATATCCTTGTAGTATTTTTAAATATGCCGTCATGCCTGAACCGTTAGGGGTAAGGTTTCCAAGTGTATGAATCCAGCCGGACAGTTGGTTAGAAGGGAAAAAACTTCCTCCGAGAAGTGAAAAAAGAGTAACAACGATAGTTGCGAAAAAGTTTGACATATGCTCTGAATTCAAGCGGTAATTTAATGATGTCAATAAAACGGACAGCCCCCCGACGGCGAAACAAAGGGCAAGAGTGACGGCAAAAAAAGCAGTAACATGAGGCCATCTAATGTGATAAATGAGCGAAGTAATCCCATACAAAAAAACGAGCTGGAAAAACGCCAGAAGCACGGATGAGATAAAAATTCCGATCATGTAAGACCATTTCGATACATTAGCGAGCAATATTCGGTTAAAAACATGAAGTTGCTTTTCGCAAAACGCATAAGAACCGATATTTGATGCAATATATAAGACAAACATGACGCTCATTCCCACCATATAATAAGTAATCGCATTAATGGGTTCTCTCTTTGTGACCGTTTCGACTTTGCTTTCGACATGGACGGCAGGCATGCGAAATGAACCGTTTAGCAATCCTGATTTTCCAAGAGCAGAAAAAGTGGAGTAGTGCTCTTGGAACAATGTGACGATCTCTTCGACGATTTTCGATGAGATCTCCTTTTTTTCGTTCGTATAGAAGAAAAGCGCTGGTTGTTGCGTTTGTCCAAAAAAGGCGTTTTGCAGAACCGAATACGTAAATTGCCGGGGAATTTCGATAATCGCTGTGTAACTTGTATCTTTCCGGATTTTTTCAAGCTCGGATGGCTTTGCCGTCACTAGCGTGATATATGGTTTTAATTCTTTAGAACCTGAGATGCTGTTCTTTAATGCGGTAACGGGAAGCATTTGTTTTGCCGCGTCCACCATCATTTGCTTCTGTTCAGGCGGTATGTCTTGATTTTCTAAACCATGAACAAATTTTTGCAAATCCGCTTGCTCGTTTCCTCTCTCCACGAGGGCGATTTTTGCATGAATGCTAGGAGCGTCACTCTTCATAATGTTTCCGAGCGCCAACCCTAGTATCGTAATTAAAAGTAACGGCATTCCAAGAAGAACAAGCAATTCATGGCGGTTTCGCATAAACAACAAGAACTGCTTCTTTATTAGTTGCCCAATCATCGCGACTTTCCCTCCTTTAATCCCGCAATGCCCGTCCGGTCAGATGCAAAAACACATCTTCCAATGTCGGGGTTTGGATTTCCACCGAAGTTAAAACGGTGTTCGTCTTTTCTGCCAACTTAAAATAACATATTGAAGACATTTACTTCTTTAGGAGTTAAAATGGTAATCAATCGGTCTTGGACGGTTACGCGGTTAATGATTGGCTCTGCGTGCAATGCGTCAATAAATGGCTCGTGAACTCTTTCTACTTTTATTTGCACGGTGTTTTCCGATGATAAAATATTTTTGATTTCTTCTTTCGTTCCCGATGCGATAATGCTGCCTTTATCCATAATGTAAATACGGTCACATAAAAATTCGACTTCTTCCATGTAATGGCTCGTATATAAAACGGTCATTTGTTTCTCTTGATTTAATCGTTTGACCGTTTCCAAAATATAATTTCTTGACTGAGGGTCAATGCCGACGGTCGGTTCGTCCATAATAATAAATTCCGGTTCATGCAACAGCGCGACTCCTATATTCAATCTTCTTTTCATTCCGCCAGAAAAATGTTTCACTAAATCGTTTTGCCGTTCAGTTAAACCGATTAGTTCCAATATTTCATCGACTTTCTTTCGTAAGCCCGATCCGGATAAGCGATACATTCTTCCAAAAAAATATAAATTTTCTTTTGCGGACAAATCGGTGTATAAAGCGATTTCCTGCGGGACCACTCCCAATACCTTTCTTAATTTCGTTGGGTTTTTAAGGACGCTCTCGTTGTTAAAGCGGACATCTCCGCTTGTTGGCGGAATTAAAGTGGAAATCATGGAAATCGTTGTGGATTTACCAGCTCCGTTTGGACCTAATAATCCTACAATTTCTCCTTTTTCTAAAAATAAATTAACGCCGTTCACCGCTTTCATTTGTTTAAACTGTTTCGTTAATTCGACTGCTTCTAATATCATTACTTTCTCCTGGTTACTAAAATTTATAAAAATCGACTCATCGCGATGGAACCAGCCAAACTGCTTGCCGCCTAGGAAACACCTGAGTTCCATCAGGAAGGGAATCCTAATGTCTCACCTACTGTGAAAGACACCCCGCGGCTCGCTGTTAGCGATGGCATCTGTCGTGCACCATTCCTTCCATCGGTCAGTACACGACAACGATTTTAGCAACCAGGTCTACACCTCCTTCAGTTGAATTTGGTACTGGTTCAGCCAACAACATTTGTGCAATATGTTCCATAATGACCATTCATGCTCTTATTTGAAATTCTCGATTTTGCGTAACATTATCGCGATATATTGGCGTTGTTTCTTGCCGCTTTTCGATTGCTTGTAGGATTCTTCCATCGACCCTAACACGGCAATCAAATGGCGTTTCACTTTCGTTTTGATGGCATCCATGAGTTCTTTTGGCAATCGTTCCTGATACCCTAATCCCCGTCTGCCAATCACCAACGCGGCACTTTCATGGACGGATAAACCGTATGTTTTCATGTATTTGAAACGTCCGATGACGCTGGTATACGCCGGATTCACTTTTTTGATGCGAAACCCAAGCCGCATCCCCCGACGAATGATGGTGTCAGTCAGTTTTTTCTTTTTGAAATTGTGGGTGAAACGATTGAATCGTTTGTCCGTATCGTGCCGCTGTCTTAGTTGAATGTTTTCGATGACCACTGCGCCCACATTTTCTTGAAGCAGCCAGTCATACACATCTCGTACGGTTTCTCCAACAATGTTGTTTCGTTTATTCGCTCTTACGTATTCCAGTTCATGACAATAAAACACTTTCGATTTAATGAAGTTTCCTTGTTTCGAAACGACGCTTACAGCGATGCGGTCAATGTTGATGTCAATCCCAGCGATTCGTTCCGCTTGAATCGGTTCGTCATAGGCAAGTTCTCTGCCATATACTTCTTCCTCATAAATGAGATGGACATAATATTCCCCGTTTTTGCGTTTGATTTCGACGGTATATGGTTGATATTCGATGATCGGCTTGCCTTTTGCATTCACTCCGACTGGGTCTCCCGTGACGAGATCGATGATTTCCTCTTCATATTTTTCAGGAACAGACACAGGGAATCGCAAGCGGGGAGCGTGTTTTCCTTCTTGTTGTCCAAGTGGATTGGCGATTTCTACATAACATTGGTACGTCTTGTCGTCATAGGTGAGGTGAATATTCAAATTCCCTTTTTTGCTTTTAACTGATTCGAGCGTAATTCTTTCCATTCTTCGTTCGTGATGTTTCCTTTCAAGCGCTTATAAAAGTTTTGTTTTCCACCAAAAATCACACGTGGAATTGTCCCTTGGTCGAGATGGTGCTTTAGCTCATTTTCTTTGGATTTCAGTTTTTCTAATTGTCGCTGTAATCCGGCTAAACATGTTGGAAGATCGACTTTTTTCGGTGTTTTTCGTCCATGTTGATACTCATCGATTTTCTTTTCGGTTTTTTCGATTTTCGCTTGCACACCTTCAGCCTTATTGGAAGCAGCTCACGTTGGGAAGAAATCAGCGATTGAGCAAGCAAGACCGCATCTTTGGCAAACCGTTTGTTAAGCCGAAATGGGCGCGGAAGGTGCTGGATGATGTCTTTTGCGTTCCTTTCCTCCAGCAAACGGTTGAACGCGTATCGCTTCGCGGAACCAAAGACGCGCATCAACTCATCTAATGAACAAAGTTGTGATGCATCATGAGAACCGATTTTCATCCCCTTGTCTTCCCCCTATGTTTGAATCCTTAAGAACATATATTCGCTATATCTTCTTCCTTTCCTTTTAACATGAGGAAGGGGGAGAGGATTTTTTATCATCAGACAGGAGACGATGGAAAAGATGGAGAACAACCACCTCTCCACGTCCAATAACAAGAGATATTTACATGATTTCATTGCTTAACAAAATGCTTATACCTCCTTCTTTTTTGATTTTCATGTTATGCTATTACTTGGGAAAATCGTACTATCGCAAGTCATGACTTCCAATAAAAAACATGACTTTAGTCATTTTTTATTCGGCTCTTGGGTTCATGAACTAATAAAAAAATGACCGTATGTTTCGGTCGATATTTACGGGGTTATATCATGTTTAATGGCATAAATAGCAAGCTGGGTGCGATCGCGCAGCTGAAGTTTTTGGAGGATTTGCGTTATATGGTTTTTTACCGTTCCGATGGATAAATGAAGCTCTGCCGCAATTTCTTTGTTCGTTTTTCCTTCTCCTACTAATTTTGCAATCATGAGTTCTCGGGGGGATAAAGGGATGTCAACGCGGACTTGTTTCGATTTTTGCAATAGTTTTGGCACCATTTTTGCCGCGACGTCTTCATGGATGGTCATTCCACCTTTCATACAGCTATATATCGCTTGAATCAGTTTTTGTTGTTCAGCCGTTTTCAATAAAAAGCCATTGGCCCCATCTTTCAATGCCTGCACAGCATATTCATCATCATTGAACGTCGTTAAAATTAAAATTTTGACATCCGGCCACCGCTCTTTTATTTTTCTTGTTGCTTCCAAGCCGTTCATCACAGGCATGCGGATGTCCATAATAACGAGATCGATAATATGTTGTTCCATTTCGTGCAATGCTTCTAATCCGTTCTCTGCTTCTGCGACGACTTTTAGTTGCGGATCTTGTTCAATCATCATTTTTAACCCTTGTCTGACAAGCGCCTGATCTTCAACAAGCAAAATGTTAAACACGATGATCCCCCTTTACTGGAATCGTTCCTTGAACAATAAATTCATCATTCGTTTGGAAAACGCGCAAAGTTCCTCCGGCTTCCTCCACGCGTTCTTTCATGCTCGTTAAACCAAATCCCATTTGAAAAGGTTTCGGTTCAAAAATGCGGTTTTGGATAGAAAAATAAATATCGCCCACAGCTGATTTTCCTAATACGACAAAAACTTCTCTTGAATGGGCGTGCCTCATTGCATTTGTCAATGCTTCTTGAATGACGCGGTATAACACAACATTAAGCTGATTGGAAATCTTGGTAGACAGCACCCCTTGTTTCGTCGTAAAGTGAACCATAATATGGCTTTCCGATTCTAATTTTCGAATCAATTGAAGCACAGAGGCGATCCCTTCATTTTCTTCTGTTTTTAACGCTTTTACGGCTTGCCTCGTTTCCTCTAAACTGTCGCGCACTAAACGTTTTAATTGTTCGTATTCTTGTTTCGATTCTTTGATGGACAATATTTCAAGTTGCATAAGAAGGGCTGTTAATTTATGTCCAACGGAATCGTGGATTTCACGGGCAATTCTTGTCCTCTCTTCCAGTCTTGCAGACCGTTCTGCCTCATAATGTAAACGTTTTAAACGTCGGTATTCCCCTAATAGCTGTTCATAAATGTCCCGCTGTTCTTTTCTTTCCAGCACGTATTCGTTTAACAAAACAGAGATGGCCGAAAAAAGAAGGAAAGCGATGAGCCATTCCATTTTCTCGCTTTTTAAGCCAATAACGATCACTGCTGAACATAGAAACGTCATAATGGTTAATAGGCGGAATTTTTTGCTTGGCAGTTGAAAAATTGCCTCTAAATAAATATAAAAAAATAACAAAAGGCTATACATATTTTCGGGAAGCGGGTACCGGAATTCAGCTGCCATAATAAAAAAATAGATGATGATATATAAAACAAACGGCTCTTTCACAATAGAAAGTAAAAAATAACTTAAAATGGCAAGGGAGCTAATAAGCCATAGAAGAGCAGGCTGATTTGCATGTTGGATATGTTCATATAAGTACCCTGTCCATAAAACGGAAAACATAAGCGAGCGAATGATAAATAATTTCACAACATCCCCATCCTACATATATTTAATCTGTCATTTTTTAACTTAATGGAGCAAAACAGGAACGTCAATAGCTTTTTATATAAATTTATAAGTGTTGACCATCATATGCTTAGCAGGCAACTAGAAAGCGTTTGTTGGCGCCATGTTTATCAAGCACTTACGCATTCAGAAAAAGGAGCTGTCATTTTCTTTGCGCTTGTGGAAGCGCTTAGCTGAATGCGGAATTGGTGTTTGAGATGTTGGAAAAAAACAGATCATATCGCCATCGCCGGCGCTCCATTGGCAGAAAGAGCGGATACCGCCGCCGTGGAAGCTGGATTGGGCAAATCGCTTGATGAAGCCGTCCGCGCTTGTGAACAGGTGCAGCAGATGGCGAAGGTGGTGCGTTCAGAGAGGGAATAAGTGAACTATGGTAGTAATGGGAAGCGAAAACGTGATGGAAACATTGATAGAAAATTCCCGGAATCGCAATTGAACTGATCCACCTAAAAAACCGATATACTGCCTGTTTCCTGAATTAAACAGGAGATAGGTCGTTTCATTTTGTCTGAATTCGAATTTAGTAATCAATGGATGTAAGTAATTCTGAGCAATTTGTTTTACAACAATAAATTTAATAAGATTTTGTTTTTCTTAGGAATCAATGTCAGTCTTTAACAAAGAATGGAACAATTCTATCACGGCATTTCCCTTTGCGGGGCATGCTCGTGTTAATACCTTTTTCTTTGGCTAAATGCTGGAAAGCATAAGACGTATACACCGCCCCTTGATCGCTATAGAGTAGCGCTTGTTTCGGTTGTCGCTCTTTTACGTCCATTTCTAGTGTCTTTAACAATAGTTGAACATCTTGTCGGTCACTGATTTGGTTATCGAATTGCGATATTGGACGACGTGTTTCTTCTTTTTAGTTAGAAGGAATTATGGTATAGCCGCAGGATTTAGCGATATTTATTTTTTAAAGCAAATCACAATTTTGTATTACAAAAATTCAAAAAAAGGAATGAAAGCGCATCCATGAATTTGTTTACTAGCGCTACAATAAGCGTAGAGAAAGGAGGATATAATGATACTGGATGGAAGAAGCATCCATCTATTGAGAGAGGTGATTAAGAATCCGAATATTAACAGCAAAGAATTGGAAAAGAAATACCAGTTAAGCCGCAGGCAGATTGGGTATAGTTTTGAGAAAATAAATATATGGCTAAGAAGCAAAAATATGAATGAAATTGAAAGGACGAACAGCGGCTATTTTCTGGTCGATAAAACCTTAAAGTCGAAACTTCATCTAGAACTTAATCTGGATGAAGAGTTTGGTTATGAGAATTTGAACGAATTATCCAAAATGCAACGAGTAAATATAATTTTGCTTATGTTATTAAGCAAAACGGAAGAACTTTCATTAGTTCATTTTACTGGTGAATTAAAAGTAAGCAAAAATACGGTGATCGATGACTTAAAACAAGCAAAGAAGCTTGCTGACGGCTTTAATCTTGAGCTTCGTTACTCGCGAAAATACGGCTATCTAATAGAAGGGAAAGAGTTCAACATTCGAAAATTATTGATATCCACAATATACAAGATTTCAAAAATGGATCGTGGCATCGAAAGAGTAAGACAAATTGCCCAGTTATCTGATGAAGAAATAGCAGAATTTAGAAATAGAATTGAAAAGGTGGAAAAATCGTTAAACTTAAAATTTACGGATGAGAAAATCGAGGTAATGCCTTATATTTTACTCCTTATCTTAAGAAGAATTAGTCAAGGAATGAAAATGGATTCGCCTTGTATAAATTATGAAGGAATTTCAGACACCAAAGAATACTTGGCAACAGAAGAAATTCTCCGTAATTTCAAAGATGTTCCAGAAGAGGAACGTCTCTTTATCACACTTCATTTACTCACAACCAATGTGCATTGGTCAGAAGGATTAACAGAGGAGACCATTCCTGATTTAATACAAGCATTGGATGAGATGCTGATACTATTTGAAAAAAATACATGCATTTTTTTGAAAGATAGGGATCAGTTGCTTCAAAAGTTACTTCTTCATATGAAGCCAGCATATTACCGAATAAAGTATAACTTAACAGAAGTGAATGAGATGTACGAAATTGTTAAAATTGTTAACCATAATTTTAAAGAGCTTCATCATTTAGTGAAAAAGTCTATTCAACCGTTAGTTGATTTAATTGGATGTGACATTCCAGAAAGTGAAATTGTTTATTTAACGATGTTAATTGGGGGATGGCTTACACGACAAGGAGAAAATATAAGCAAAAGAATGAAAGCAGTTGTCGTCTGCCCTAAAGGTGTCTCCATTTCTCGATTGATGTTCAGCACATTAAGGGAATTGTTTCCGGAATTTATATTTCTAGACTCATTATCAATCAGGGAATTCCAAGAATATCCAATGGACTACGATATTGTATTTGCACCGGTGTTTTTAGAAACACCAAAAAAATTTTTTCTAGTTAACTCCTTTCTCGGATACGAAGAGAAAAAAAGACTACGCAAACAAGTCATGCACGAATTATACGGATATGTGCCAAATGAATTAAATGTAGATGGGATATTGGAAATTATCGAAAAACATTGTGTGATTAAGGATAGAAAAAATTTATCAAAACAGTTACTAGAATATATTAGTCAAGACCGTTCGCCAGAGTTAAATTATGGATTTAGTACGAAAAACCCGGATTTATATGAATTAATAACGCCTTCAACGATTACTTTGCGACATTCTGTTAGTACTTGGGAGGAAGCAATTAAGATTGCCTCACGACCTTTGCTAAAAAGGAACAGTATTACACAGCATTATATAGAAGCTATGATTCAGCGCTGTCATTCTGATCCATATATTGTCATTGGCCCGAAGACAGCTATTCCTCATGCCGCACCAGATGAAGGGGTTAATGAACTTTCTATGAGTTTACTTCGGTTAAGGAAGGGTGTAACGTTTGCAACTGACTATTCCATTCAGCTGGTGATTGTTATCGCAGCATTGGATAAAGACCGCCATCTTCGGGCGCTAATGCAGCTAATGAAACTAGCGAGAAACGATCACGACCGCCAACAAATGATAAATGCAAAATCTGTTTATGAGATACACGAAATCATCAAAAAATATGCAGCCGATCCATAACGTACGTTTAGAAATATTGGGGTGATAAATAAGTGTGTGAAATATATTTTGATGAGTCATTAATTTTGAAAGATGTAAATGTGGATAATCAAGAAGAATTATTAAAGATCATGGCCATAAATCTGTTTGAAAAAGGATTAGTAAAAGAAAGCTTTATTGAAGCTGTGATTGAGAGAGAAAAAAACTCTGCTACTGGTCTTCCTACCAATGGCGTTTCCGTCGCTATTCCTCATACAGATGCAGAACATGTAAATAAAAATGCGATAAGTGTGGCGATATTAAAGGAGCCGGTGAAATTTGGGGTTATGGGAGAAAGAAGTGCAGAAACTCCTGTTCAAATAGTATTTATGCTTGCAATAAATAAGAAAGATTCTCATCTCGTTCTTCTTCAAAAACTAATGGGAATATTTCAAAATGAAGAGGAATTGCAGTTTCTAATGTCAGAAGAAAACAGGACAAATATAAAAAATCGCTTAGTTAATCATTTGCAAATACTATAGAAGGAGAGATCAACATGAAGAAAAAACAAGTATTGGTAGCATGCGGAGCAGGAATTGCAACATCGACAATTGTGAATAGAGCGATAGAAGATCTTTGCACGGAAAACAATATTGAATGTGACATTGTTCAAATTAAGATTACTGAAGTAGGTTCGTATGTCGATACAGCTGATCTGTTAGTTACTACAACTATTGTTCAAAATGAATACCCGTTCCCTGTAATCAATGCGCGAGCGTTTTTAACGGGAATAGGATTAGAAGAAGTAAAAAAAGAAATTTTGGAATATTTGAAAAATTAACTAACAGAAATTTCACATAACAACTTTGGATCCATGATTTCTGCAGGAATGTATTAAAATGGAGGATTAAATGATGAGGGAATTTGTTGATGCGTTGAAGGCGTTTTTAGATTTGGGCGCAACGGTTATCTTGCCAGTTGTTATTTTCCTGCTTGGTTTGCTATTTGGCCAAAAACCTGGAAAAGCTTTTAGAGCGGGTCTAACGATAGGAGTGGCATTTGTTGGGATTTTCTTAGTAGTCGATTTACTCGTGAGCAATTTAGGTCCAGCTGCCCAAGGAATGGTTGAAAGATTTGGAATTAAGTTGAATGTTATCGATGTCGGCTGGCCAGCAGCAGCTTCTATTTCATGGGCTTCTCCAATCGCAGCATTTATTATACCGCTTGGATTGTTAGTAAATGTTTTAATGCTGATCACCAAAACAACGAAAACAATGAACGTGGATATTTGGAACTTTTGGCATTATACGTTTATGGGAGCTATTGTATATGCTTTAACAGACAGCGTAATCCAAGCGCTCATCGCTGCACTTTTATTCCAAATTGTATGTTTAAAAATTGCTGATTGGACAGCACCAATGTTGGAAAATTACTTTGGGTTGCCTGGTATTTCTGTTGCTACTGGGAGTACAGTCTCTTATGCAGTATTGGGAATTCCGATGGTGAAATTAATGCAAAAAATTCCTGGTGTTAAAAAATTGAATGCAGATCCTGAAACAATACAAAGAAAATTCGGAATATTTGGAGAACCGATTTTCATGGGGCTCATTCTTGGTTTAGCTTTAGGTTTACTTGCCGGTTATTCTGTTGGCGATACGATTAAAATTGGCATGTCAATGGCAGCAGTTATGGTTCTTATGCCTAGAATGGTGAAAATCTTAATGGAAGGTCTCATGCCTATTTCAGAATCAGCACGTGAATTACTTCAAAAGAAATTTGGTGCACAAAATATTTACATTGGGCTAGATGCCGCTGTAGCGATTGGTCATCCGGCAGTCATTTCAACCGCGTTAATTCTTGTTCCGATAACAGTGGCATTAGCTGTAATCTTGCCGGGCAATAATGTTCTTCCTTTCGGTGACTTAGCAACGATTCCTTTTATTGTCGCATTTATCGTTGGTGCTTCGCGTGGGAATATTGTTCATTCCGTGATTGTCGGTACTGTTATGATTGCTTTATCACTTTACATGGCGACAGATCTTGCAGCACTTCATACACAAATGGCTATTGATGCTAAATTCCATATGCCTGAAGGTGCAAGCAAAATATCTAGTATCGACCAAGGCGGTAATTTAATTAACTATATAATTTATAAATTCTTCGCCCTAATAAACTAATAATAGATTTTTAGACTCCTCTGTTTCCTTATCATAAAGCATAAGGAGGACAAAAAATGAAAGCGTTGGTCAAAAAAGAATTGGGTTTTGGCAACCTAGAAATTGTAGATGTTGTAGAACCAGAAGTGGGAAAAGATCAGGTCAAAATATTAGTGAAATATAGTGGGATATGTGGTACTGACATTCACACGTACGAAGGTCATTATAAAGTAAAGGCACCTGTTGTTTTGGGACATGAATTTTCAGGGAAAATCGTTGAGGTCGGTGAAAACGTAACAGAATTTAAACCGGGGGACAGAGTAACGTCAGAAACAACTTTCTATATTTGTGGGGAATGCGTTTATTGTCAAACAGGCGATTACAATTTGTGTAGCAGTAGAAAAGGGCTAGGAACGCAGCAAAATGGCAGTTTTGCTAAGTATGTAATTGCTAGAAAAGAAAGTGTTCACAAGCTTCCCGAACAAGTAGATTATGTATCTGCTGCTATGACTGAGCCACTTGCTTGCGCACATCATGCGGTGACTAAAGCAACCATTAGCGAAGGAGATGTTGTTGTCGTTCTAGGACCTGGCCCAATTGGTTTACTTGTTGCTCAAGTAGTAAAAACTTATGGAGCGACTGTTATTGTTGCTGGTTTGTCTACTGATCAACTTCGGCTAGAAAAAGCTAAAGAATTGGGGGTGGATTATGCTGTTAATATTCAAGAAGAAGACATCAACCATATTGTAAAAAGTTTAACAGATGGATATGGTGCTGATGTTGTCTTTGAATGCGCAGGAGCTGTTTCGGCGGTGAACATGGGGCTAGACTTATTGAAAAAGAAAGGGCAGTTGATACAGGTAGGTATTTTTGCAAAACCTGAGATTCCTATTAACGCAGAAAAGATTATTCAAAAAGAAATTAAACTGATTGGATCTAGAAGCCAAAAACCTGCTGATTGGGAGCCGTCATTAGCTTTGATGAGTGAAAAGAAAGTAAATGCCAAAGCGCTTGTTACGCATCAATTTACTATTGATCAATGGGATGAAGCGTACAGGGTCATTAAAAATGGAGAAGCCATCAAAGTATTGTTAACACCTATCGATTGATTAGTTTTATTGAATTCAAATAAAAATAAAAAAGCTGTGTCCTTGTGTAACCATATTTATATAAAATTCAAAGAGCTATGCAAAATTGAGTCAAACGTTTTCTGGCTGCCCAGAAATTCAATTAAAAATAAAAGGCGGTCGGGATTATGATTGAAAAGATTCTTGATTTTGGGCTTGGACCATATGGGAGAATGGTTGGAGATTTTTATGTGGAGCATCAGATGTTAATTAACACCATTGTTGTCGGTGTAGCATTAGCCTCTAAATTTTATTTTAAACAAAGAAAGCCGTCTATCCAACCAAATCTTTCCGTTGAGGCTGCAGAAACTGATGAAAGATGAGCAGAGTAGGAAGGAAGTAAAAATGAATGAGGGCACTAAAGTTATATGGAAAAAGGGATTTACGATACGAGGAAGCGGAAGAACCGTTTATTGAAAAAAATGATGAGGTTATTATAAAAGTAAAAGCGGCAGGCATTTGTGGCTCTGATTTGTCAAGATATGCTAAGCTAGGTCCATATATTGAAGGAATGGTATGGGGACATGAGTTTAGCGGTGAAGTAGCTGCAATCGGCTCTGGCGTTCATCATGTTAAAATCGGGGACCGCGTAGCAGCATGCCCTGCACTTTATTGCGGAAAGTGTGAAAGCTGTAAAAAAGGATTACTGTCACAATGCGAAAAATTAACAGTGATTGGAGCTAGATATCCTGGAGCATTTGCAGAATATGTAAAGCTTCCTAGAGAAAATGTACTTTCTATACCTGAAACAATTGATTTTGATACGGCGACATTTATAGAACCTTCAGCTGTAGTGGCACATGGATTTTACCGAACTAGAACACAGCCCGGTGCAGATGTTGCAGTAGTGGGCTGCGGGAGTATTGGATTATTAGCTGTTCAGTGGGCAAAAATTTTCGGTGCTAGTAAGGTTTATGCCATCGATATTGATAATAAGAAATTAGATATTGCAAAAGAAGTCGGTGCGGATGTTGTTATTCATGCAGTTGAAAAAACAGCTTATGAACAGTTAATGGAATTAACTGATGGAAATGGAGTTGATTTAGTTATTGAATCAGCTGGTTCTCCTATTACATCTGCTCAAGTGTTTGCGTTAGCCAAAAAAGGAGGAGAAGTTTTGTTTTTAGGTATCCCATACTCGGATGTAAACATCGAGCGATTTTATTTTGAAAAAATTGTAAGAAATGAATTAACTGTACTAGGATCTTGGAATGCTATCTCAGCTCCATTCCCTGGAAGAGAGTGGAGCACAACAATCGAATGCATGAGCAAGGGACTAATTAATGTAAGGCCATTAATAACTCACCGTGTTCCTCTTTCACAGGGACCAGAGATTTTTGAAAGAATAACAAATAAAAACGGATTTTTTGGAAAAGTACTGTTCTATCCAGAAATACAATAACGAACAATGAATGAGTCGGTACCCAATATTATAGTTTTGGGTACCGACTTTTTTACCGATACCGCTCCAACTGGGCGAAAAAGTCTTTGACGAATTGATAAAACACTTTAACGGATGGGGCAAGTTCGTGGTGATCGGAGATGATAATGCCGACGTTTCTTTTCACTTGCGGCATTTCGATCGGCACTTTGACGGCAAAGCGCAACACTGTTTCATAAAAGGCGCTTTCCGGAAGCAGCGTGACGCCGATTCCTGCTGAGACAAGCCCTTTGATCGCGTCCAAATCTTCTCCCTCTGACGAGATGACAGGGGAAAATCCGGCTTGGTGGCAGGCATCGAGCACCATTTGATGCAATACGTATCCTTCCGGAAATGTAACGAACGGATCGTTGCGCAACTCATTTAATACTAAACTGCTTCGTTTGGCGAGAGGGTGGCTGCTTGGCAGAAGGGCGGCAAACGATTCAGAAAATAAAATTTCCCCTTTAATCCCTACTTCTCTAGTGGGAACAGGTCCGAGAAACGCCAAATCGATTTCACGTTTTTTCACCGCTTCGATTAAATATTTGTAAGATCCTTGCCGCAAATGGAATGAAACGTTCGGGTGTTTTTCTTTAAAAGCAGAAATGACCATTGGCATCGTATGGCTTGCGAGGCTCGTCGGAAAGCCGATTTTGATCGTTCCTCGTTCCGGGTCTAAATATTCTTCAATTTGCTGTTTAGCATAATCGATGGCTTTTAGCGCGGTTTCCACATGCGGCAAAAAATGGCGGCCAACAGGGGTCAGTTTAACATTTCTCCCTTCCCGTTCAAACAGCTGCACGCCAAGTTCGGCTTCTAAATTAGCAATTTGCCTGCTAATCGCAGATTGTGCGACATGAAGCGCTTCCGCAGCCTCAGAAACGTGCTCCCGTTTGGCGACTTCTAAAAAATATTGAAGTTGTCTTAGCTCCATCTTTTCGCCCTCCCTGCTATTTATCGCAAAATGAGATTAATTTAATCTAAATTATATATTGTTTATATTATTTTTGAAAATTACAATTATATGTACGGAGTTAAATGGAACGGGAGGGAAGCAAAATGAAACATTATGGACTGCCGAAAGCGCAAGGGCTTTACCGTCCTGAATTTGAGCATGACGCGTGCGGCATCGGCTTTTATGCCCATTTAAAAGGAAAGCCGTCCCACGATATTATAAAAAAAGGCCTTCATATGCTCCGCCAGCTTGAACACCGCGGCGGGCAAGGAAGCGACCCGCAAACAGGCGATGGCGCGGGAATTATGGTACAAATCCCGCACGAATATTTTAAAGTGGCGTGCGGAAAATTGAAGCTTCCGCCAAAAGGGCGCTACGGCGTAGGCATGGTGTTTTTGCCGGAAGATGAGGAAAGACGGACGTATTATGAAACAGAGTTTAATAAAATTATTGAAAAAGAGGGGCAGACGCTGTTAGGGTGGCGGACTGTGCCTGTAAATATCGAAAAACTCGGAAAACTCGCAAAGCAAAGCAAACCGTTCATCCGCCAAGTGTTTATCGGAGCGAGCGACGATATTCAAGATGAGCTTGCGTTTGAGCGGAAGCTGTATGTCATTCGCAAGCAGGCGGAAAAACTTGTTCAAAATAATGAATGTTACTTCGCCAGCCTCTCCAGCCGGACGATCGTATATAAAGGATTGCTGACGCCTGAGCAATTGGACGAATTTTACGTCGATTTGCAGGATGAGCGGTTTCAATCAGCGTTTGCTCTCGTGCATTCGCGCTTTAGCACGAACACGTTCCCAAGCTGGGAAAGAGCGCATCCAAACCGTTATTTAATTCATAACGGCGAAATCAACACGCTGAGAGGAAACGTCAACTGGATGATGGCGCGGGAAAAGCAGTTCGCATCCGAATTTTTCGGTGAGGATTTGCGGAAAATTACGCCGATTTTAGATATGAACGGCAGTGACTCATCCATTTTAGATAACGCGTTTGAATTTTTTGTCTTAGCCGGGAAAAAATTGGCGCATGCGGCGATGATGCTCATTCCGGAACCATGGTTCTGGGACAACGAAATGGACGACGACAAAAAAGCGTTTTACGAATACCACAGCTGTTTAATGGAGCCGTGGGACGGCCCGACGGCGATTTCGTTTACGGACGGAAAACAGATTGGCGCGATTTTGGACCGCAACGGGCTGCGGCCGGCCCGCTATTATGTGACGAAAGACGACTATATTATTTTCTCGTCGGAAGTCGGCGTCATTGATGTCGATCCGAACAACGTGCTATATAAGGACCGGTTAAGCCCAGGGAAAATGCTTTTAGTCGACTTAGAACAAGGCCGGATCATTTCCGATGAGGAAATTAAACAAGAAATCGCCAAAGAAAAGCCGTACCGTAAATGGCTGAACGAACAAATGATAACGCTCGACGAGCTCGATATTCCGGAAGATACGGAGCCTGTCGAAAACCTTGTCACATTGCAAAAAGCGTTCGGTTATACGTATGAAGATGTGGAAAAAACGATCGTCGCAATGGTGAAGGAAGGAAAAGACCCGACCGGAGCGATGGGCAATGACGCGCCGCTCGCGGTGTTGTCAGACCGCCCGCAAAGCTTGTTTAACTATTTTAAACAGCTGTTTGCGCAAGTTACCAACCCGCCGATTGACGCGATTCGCGAATATATTGTGACATCGACGATGACGCTTCTCGGCAAAGAAGGAAATATTCTTCATCCGGATGCATCGGCCGCCCGCCGTATTCGCTTAGATACGCCGATTCTTTCCAACGAAGAGCTTGCTGCGTTGAAGGCAAATCCGTATCCTGAGTTTAAATGTGTGACGATTCCGGCATTATTTACTGACGATTTGCAAAAAGCGCTTGACGAAATGTTTGAAAAAGCGGAAAAGGCGATGGAAAACGGCGCGGTGCTTCTTGTGTTGTCTGACCGAGGCGTTGACGAACAGCATGTCGCCATTCCGGAGCTGCTGGCTACAAGCGCGCTTCATCAACATCTTGTTCGAAAAGGAACGCGCACAAATGTAAGCATTATTGTCGAGTGCGGCGAAGCGCGGGAAGTGCATCATTTTGCCGCTTTAATCGGATATGGCGCGGATGCGGTGAATCCGTACTTAGCGCTCGAGACCATTCGCAATGCGACGGAAAGCGGGGTTCTTTCGCTTTCTTATCGCGAAGCGGTGAACAAATATAAAAAGGTCGTTACCGATGGCGTCGTCAAAGTGATGTCGAAAATGGGAATTTCGACGGTGCAAAGCTACCGCGGCGCGCAAATTTTCGAAGCGGTCGGCATCGGCGAAGAAGTGATCGAACAATATTTCACAGGCACGGCATCGCAAATCGGCGGCATCGGCTTGGCTGAAATCGCCAAAGAAGCGAAAATGCGCCATGCAGAAGCATTCCTAACGACATACAAAGACGATACGTTAGACCCTGGCAGCGAGCTGCAATGGCGGTGGAACGGGGAGCATCACGCGTTCAATCCGAAAACGATCCACTTACTTCAATGGGCGTGCCGGAAAAACGATTATCAGCTTTATAAAGAATATTCAAAACTGGCAAATGAAGAACGCATGACGTTTTTGCGAAATTTGTTTGATTTTGATGAAACGAGGGCTCCGATTCCGATTGAGGAAGTCGAGCCGGTTGAATCGATTGTGCGCCGCTTTAAAACAGGAGCGATGTCCTACGGTTCATTGAGCAAAGAAGCGCATGAAGCGTTGGCGATTGCGATGAACCGCATCGGCGGAAAAAGCAACAGCGGCGAGGGTGGAGAAGATCCGAGCCGTTACGTGCCGGATGACAACGGTGATTTGCGCAGAAGCGCGATTAAACAGATCGCTTCTGGCCGTTTTGGCGTTAAAAGCCATTATTTAGTCAACGCCGATGAATTGCAAATCAAAATGGCCCAAGGGGCAAAACCAGGCGAAGGCGGGCAGCTGCCTGCCAATAAAGTCTATCCGTGGATTGGAAAAGTGCGCGGATCTACGCCGGGAGTGGAATTGATTTCCCCTCCTCCGCACCATGATATTTATTCGATTGAAGACTTGGCGCAGCTTATTTACGATTTGAAAAACGCCAATCGGGACGCGCGCATCAGCGTGAAGCTTGTTTCGAAAGCAGGCGTCGGCACGATTGCGGCTGGTGTTGCGAAAGGAAACGCCGATGTCATTGTCATCAGCGGCTATGAAGGTGGAACAGGGGCATCGCCGAAAACGAGCATTAAGCATGCCGGGCTTCCGTGGGAGCTTGGCCTTGCGGAAACGCACCAAACGTTAATGTTAAACGGCTTGCGTGATCGCGTCGTGCTTGAAACAGATGGAAAATTAATGACAGGCCGCGATGTCGTGATGGCCGCGCTGTTTGGCGCTGAAGAATTCGGGTTTGCTACAGCACCGCTTGTCGTTTTAGGCTGTGTGATGATGCGGGCATGCCACCTTGATACATGTCCGGTTGGCGTGGCGACGCAAAACCCGGAACTTCGCAAAAAGTTTATGGGAAAACCGGAGCACGTGATCAACTTCATGTATTTTGTCGCCCAAGAAGTGCGGGAAATTATGGCGCGTCTCGGCTTCCGCACGATAGACGAAATGGTCGGAAGAGTCGATGTCTTAAAAGTGAGCGAGCGCGCGAAAAAACACTGGAAAGCGAAACATTTGGACTTATCGCGTTTGCTTTACCAAGCGGATGGCCCACGGACGTTTGCCCGCCCGCAGCAGCATAAAATCGAACAAACGCTGGATTACAACGAAATTTTGCCAGCGGCAGCGCCTGCGTTAGAGCGGAAAGAGAAAGTCGAGCTTCATCTTCCGATTCGAAATGTCCATCGCGCCGTCGGAACGATTACAGGAAGCGAAATATCGAAACGGTACGGCGAAGAAGGGCTTCCGGAAGATACGATCCGTCTCCATTTCACAGGTTCTGCCGGACAAAGCTTTGCCGCTTTCGTGCCAAAAGGAATGACGATGACGCTTGTCGGCGATGCGAACGATTATATCGGCAAAGGGCTTTCCGGCGGAAAAGTGATCGTCCGTCCGCCAGAAGAAGCGTCGTTCGCTTCTGCGGATAACGTCATTATCGGCAATGTCGCTTTCTATGGAGCGACGGAAGGAGAAGCATATATCCGCGGGCGCGCCGGCGAGCGGTTCTGCGTGCGGAACAGCGGTGTGAATGCGGTGGTTGAAGGCGTCGGCGACCACGGCTGTGAGTATATGACAGGTGGGCGTGTCGTGATTCTCGGTTCCGTCGGGAAAAACTTCGCGGCCGGAATGTCCGGAGGAATCGCTTATGTGCTGGCTGACGATGAAAACAAATGGCAAAGAACGGCGAATAAAGAATTAGTGCTGTTTGAACGCCTCGAAGAGGAAGATGAGATAAACGAAGTGCGGCAAATGATTGAAAGACATTATCAATATACCGGAAGCGGAAAAGCTGCTCATATATTGGCGCACTGGGATGAGTATATCGGGAAATTTGTGAAAGTAATTCCGAGAAACTATAAACTGATGATCGAAACGATCAAATTGATGGAACAATCCGGGCTTTCTCAAGATGAGGCGATGATGGCCGCCTTTGAAGCAGTGGCGAAACGAAAAAAAGCCGCGGTAAACGAATCAATGGTATTACAAGCGGTCGCTAAATAGGCGATCGCTTCCTCGTTCATTTTTTCGCGAAAAGGAGGGTGAGACAATGGGGAAAATCACCGGATTTATGGAATATACGCGCGAAGAAGAAACAAAACGTGACCCGCTTTCTCGCCTGGAGGATTGGAAAGAATATGCGTTTCCGTTTTCGGATGGAGTCCTGGCAAGACAAGGCGCCCGCTGCATGGACTGCGGGACTCCGTTTTGCCATATGGGATTGGAGCTAAACGGTTTAACATCGGGCTGCCCGATTCATAATTTAATTCCGGAATGGAACGATTTAGTCTACCGGGGCCGATGGAAAGAAGCGCTTGAGCGGCTGTTGAAAACGAACAATTTCCCGGAATTTACCGGACGGGTTTGCCCGGCGCCATGCGAAGGCTCCTGTACGGTAGCGATTTCCGACCCGGCTGTCGCCATCAAAGGCATCGAGCGGGCGATTATTGATAAAGGATTTGCCGAAGGCTGGATTCAGCCGCGGATTCCGCAAAAACGAACAGGAAAAAAAGTGGCGGTTGTCGGGTCCGGCCCTGCCGGCCTCGCCTGCGCCGACCAGCTTAACCAAGCGGGCCATTCGGTGACGGTATACGAACGGGCTGACCGCATTGGCGGGTTATTAATGTATGGCATTCCAAATATGAAACTGGAAAAAGAAGTTGTTGAGCGGAGAGTGCGGCTTTTGGAACAAGAGGGGATTACGTTTGTCACCAATACGGAAGTCGGAAAAGACATCACCGCCGAAGAGCTGCGCTCCCAATATGACGCCGTCGTATTATGCATCGGCGCGCAGAAGCACCGTGATCTTGTGATTGAAGGAAGAGAGCTTGAGGGCGTTCATTTTGCGATGGATTATTTAACAGGCGTAACGAAAAGCTTGCTTGACTCGAATTTTGCCGACGGCAACTTTATTGACGCGAAAGACAAACACGTCATTGTGATCGGCGGCGGCGATACAGGAGCGGACTGTGTCGCGACTGCGTTGCGGCAAGGATGCAAAAGCGTCGTGCAGTTCGGCAAACACCCGGCCTTGCCGAAAGAACGGTCGGAAAACAATCCGTGGCCGCAATATCCGCTTGTATTCACGCTTGATTACGCCTATGAAGAAGCGAAGGCGAAATTTGGCGCCGATCCGCGGCAATATTGCATTCAGACGAAAAAAATCGTCGGCGACGAATACGGGCGTGTCAAAGAGCTGCATACGATCCAAATGGAAAAAATCGTCGACGAAAACGGAAAAGCGATATTTAAAGAAATTCCGGGCACGGAACAAGTTTGGCCATGCGATTTAGTCTTTATCGCGATCGGCTTTGAAGGACCGGAACAGCCGATTTTGCAGCAATTCGGCGTTGAAACGGTCAACAACAAAGTCAAAGCGCCGTACGGCAAATATACGACAAACGTCGAAGGAGTATTTGCAGCCGGAGACGCCCGCAGAGGCCAAAGCTTAATCGTCTGGGCGATCCATGAAGGACGGGAAGCGGCAAGAGAAGTCGACCGCTTCTTGATGGGCACGACGAATTTGCCGTAATGACGAATTCCTCTTGAAAACCATTCGTTTTCAAGAGGAATTTTTTATAGAAAAAGCGAATGTTAATATTATCTGAGGCGATTAAGTTGTTGGGGGGGATGGATATATGGATATCGTTGATCCATCTAGGAGAGAAGTTTGGCAGCGCTTTGTGCGTGAAGGCATATTGGACCAGGCAAGAATGAATAAAAGGATCGCGGAATCATGGTATCTCTGCCGCCAGAATAACGTGAACCCGTTTGACGGAAAGGGAAAGATTATTTTAGCGGCTCCATTGCTTGCGGAAAGAAAAAAACGGAATCAGCGATTGCTTCATATTGCCATGCCAATTTTAGAAAAGCTGCAAAAATATTTTCAAGAAACGAAATCTATTCTTCTGCTTATTGATCCAGAAGGTTATGTTTTATATGCAAAAGGAAATCAACAGGCAATGGAAATGGCTGAGGCGATAAAATTTGTCGAAGGAGTAAAATGGACAGAAGACGAAGTCGGCACAAATGCGATTGGCACGTCTTTAAGAATTCGCGAGCCTATTACAATTGCAGGATTAGACCATTATTCCGTTGCCTCCCATCAATGGTGTTGTTCCGCAGCCCCTATTTATGATGAAAAGAGAGAACTTGCCGGAATCATCGACGTTTCATACCCCGTCAATCACTATCCGTTTCATGACCATGTTTTAGCCACTGTTGTTGCTGCAGCATATACCATCGAACAACAGTTCCATATGCAAGCGAAAGAAGATGAATTAGAGCTGCTGAAACATGCTTGTAATATGAAAAATCCCGATTCCCCCGTCGTTATATGCAATAATAAAGGAAATATTGTATGGGTTAGCCGTTGTTTACGCACTTCCTTTTCCAACATGCTTGATCAATCATTGGAAAATGTTTGCGGCGATCATTGGGTGATCAAGTCAAAAACTCCGATTTATTCTTCGGTCCATCATGATATGATTGGTTACCGGGTTATGCTTCAGAAGACAGAAAATCATGATTTCAACTTTATTTCAACGACTTTTCATTTTGCGGGAGTGATAGGCAAAAGTGCTGCATTTGCAAATGTTATAAAGAGTTGTGAAAAAGTAGCAAAAACAGATGCCACTGTTCACATAACCGGAGAAACGGGAACAGGGAAAGAATTAATTGCCCGCGCGATCCATCAAAACAGCAGACGGAAAAACAGGCCGTTTGTGGCGATAAATTGTGGTGCAATACCAAAGGAATTAATTGGCAGTGAATTGTTTGGCTATGAAGAAGGAGCATTTACAGGAGCAAAACGTACAGGACATAAAGGAAAATTTGTCCAGGCAAACGGCGGCACCATTTTTCTCGATGAAATTGGCGAAATTCCTCCGGAAATGCAAATAGCGCTTTTAAGAGTTTTGCAGGAAAGGGAAGTCGTTCCTATCGGCGGAATAAAACCAATTCCTGTTGACATAAGAGTAATCACAGCGACGCACTGCGATTTATATCAATTAGTAAGAGAAGGAAAACTAAGGGAAGATTTATTTTACCGTATTTATGTATATCCGATCAAAGTTCCGGCGTTAAGAGAACGAAAAGAGGATATACCGTTTTTGATCCAGTATTATTGTCAGAAAAACAATTGGCCTGTTTCTTTTTCTAATGAAGTGATCCAACTGTTTATGACGTACCATTGGCCAGGAAATATTCGCGAATTATTTAACGTGTTGGAGCGGATTCGGATTGAATATGGCGATCATATTCCTTCGATTCCAGAGCTTAAATCGATGTTCATTGGATGGGAAAATCAAGGAGAACACAGAAAGTCAGAGCAAAAAACTTTATCCTATCGGGAACAGATTGAAAAAAATCATATGATGGAGATGCTGGAAAAAACAAAAGGGGATATTGCAAGGGCAGCAGCAGAGTTGAATATTCCCCGCAGTACATTTTACCGAAAATTAAAAAAATATCATTTGATATGAGACAAAATGAGAAAGAATGAGAAAAAATGGGATTATTCCGAATTTATTTTATTGAAATCGCTTACAAAAAAAGGGTTTGTAAGCGTTTTTTTGTTGGCATATTATTTGCATAGTTTGAAAGTGAAAAGGTTTCATGATCATTATGAGCAGTTGTAAAGGAGGAAAAGGAAAGCATGACAGTGACAAAACGGGAATCGAAGAGCCTGACGAAAGAAAAAGCAAAATGGATGTATCAGAAAATGCAGGAAATTCGTCAGTTTGAGGACAAAGTTCATGAAATCTTCAGCAGAGGAATTTTGCCTGGATTTGTCCATTTATATGCCGGCGAGGAAGCAGTAGCGGTAGGGGTTTGCGCTCATTTGCATGAAAATGACTATATTACGAGTACGCATCGCGGCCACGGCCACTGTATCGCTAAAGGATGCGACCTGAACGGGATGATGGCAGAGATTTATGGAAAAGCAACAGGATTGTGCAAAGGAAAAGGGGGATCCATGCATATTGCTGATGTGGAAAAGGGAATGCTTGGCGCCAACGGAATAGTCGGCGGCGGCTTTCCTCTTGCTGTTGGGGCTGGTTTGACAGCGAAATTGAAGAAAACGGGTGCTATTGCTGTTTGTTTCTTTGGCGATGGCGCGAATAACCACGGAACATTCCACGAAGGCATTAATCTTGCGGCAATTTGGAAATTGCCAGTCGTTTTTGTCGCGGAAAACAACGGTTATGCTGAAGCAACTCCTTTCGAATATGCATCCAGTTGCAAAAACATTGCCGACCGGGCAGCTGCTTATAATATTCCAGGCGAAATTGTTGACGGAAAAGACGTAATTGCCGTATACGAGGCGGCGGAAAGAGCGATAGCGCGTGCGCGCAACGGCGAAGGACCAACTTTAATCGAATGCAAGACATACCGGAATTATGGGCATTTTGAAGGAGATGCCCAAACGTATAAATCAGCGGAAGAAAAAGAAAAACATTTAAAAGAGTTAGATGCCATTGTAAGATTCCGCAACTATATTCTTTCCAATCAGTTGTTATCAGAACAAGAACTATTGGAAATAGAGCAGAATGTAACGGAAGCGATTGAGAAAGCGGTAGATTTTGCAGAAAAAAGTCCGTTCCCGGCAGAAGAAGATCTTTTAAAAGATGTTTATGTATCTTACTAATTGTCAAAGTTAGGAGGGAATAATCAACTATGACAAGAACCATTTCTTTTTCAGCAGCAATTAATGAAGCGATGAAGCTCGCGATGCGCAAAGATGAAAATGTTATTTTGTTGGGCGAAGATGTAGCTGGCGGTGCAACTGTCGATCATTTGCAAGATGAGGAAGCTTGGGGAGGTGTAATGGGCGTCACCAAAGGCCTCGTCCAAGAATTTGGCAGAGAAAGAGTATTAGATACACCAATTGCGGAAGCTGGATATATTGGGGCAGCGGTTACCGCAGCGGCGACGGGATTAAGGCCGATTGCCGAATTGATGTTTAACGATTTTATCGGCAGCTGTTTAGATGAAGTTATGAACCAAGCAGCTAAACTTCGCTATATGTTTGGCGGAAAAGCGAAAGTGCCTTTAACTATACGGACGATGCATGGTGCCGGATTTCGCGCGGCCGCGCAGCATTCACAAAGCCTATACGCGATTTTCACCCATATACCAGGTTTGAAAGTCGTTGTTCCTTCTACCCCGTCCGATGCAAAAGGGCTGTTACTCACTTCCATTTTTGATGATGATCCGGTCATCTTTTTTGAAGATAAAACACTGTATAACATAAAAGGAGAAGTGGAAGAAGGATTTTATACGATTCCGTTTGGAAAAGCAGATATTAAAAGAGAAGGAAATGATTTGACCATTGTGGCGATCGGAAAACAAGTGCATACGGCTTTGAAAGCAGCGGATATGTTAAAAGCGCGCGGAATTGAAACAGAGGTCATTGATCCAAGAACATTGTCCCCGTTGGATGAAGAAACGATTTTATCTTCTGTAGCGAAGACAGGCCGGTTAATTGTGATTGATGAAGCAAATCCGAGATGCAGTGTAGCGACAGATATTTCTGCGCTTGTCGCAGATAAAGGATTTGATTATTTAGATGCTCCGATTAAGATGATCACTGCTCCGCATTGTCCTGTTCCATTTTCACCAACATTAGAAGATCTTTATTTACCAACTCCAGAAAAAGTGCTTCAGGCAGTAGCTGAAATAATAGGGGATGAGACGATTGTAGCAGTTTAATCCATTCAAGCGTGCTGCTAAAAAGCAATTTTGCCGCGGCTTATTAGCAGCACGCATTCCTTGCATCAATCGAAAAAAGGGAGAGATAGGAAATGGCAGTGGAAATCTTCATGCCAAAGTTAGGAATGAGTATGAAAGAAGGAACGGTAGTAGAGTGGCTCAAGAAAAAAGGAGATAAGGTAAAAAAAGGGGAATCGCTCGTTGTCATAAGCTCCGATAAGATTGAGACAGATATCGAAGCACCGCAAGACGGGGTGTTATTAGAGATCCTTGTCGAGCAAGATGAAACAGCGGAAGTAGGGAAAGTAATTGGCTACATTGGCCAAGAAGGGGAAAAACTAAACATTCAGTCCAATGAAACGCCACAAGAAACAGCAAAACAAGCAATGCAAGAAGTGGCTGCATCCGTTGGAACCATTGAACCAAACATAACGTCAAGGCATATGTTGCGCGTTTCTCCTGCCGCGAGAAAACTAGCCCGCGAGGCTGGGATCGACGTAAGCAATATTAAAGGCACTGGACCAAAAGGGCGAATAACAAGAGCCGATGTGGAAAAGGCCATTCAACAAAAACAAGCATCCTTGCAACCAGTGTGCGAGAAGCAAACGGTCGCGGAAACAAATCAGATAACCAGCTCGGAAACAAACCAGATCACAACGGAACAACAAGGCGTTACAGTAAAACCGATAACCGGCATGCGGAAAGTAATCGCGACAAGAATGTTTGCAAGCCTGCAGCAAACGGCACAGCTAACGATTCATATGAAAGCAGATGTGACAGAGCTGTTTGAATTACAAGGAAAACTAAGGGAAGAACTACAAGACGAACCTGATGTGAAGCTTACGATTACCGATTTTATCGCCCGGGCAACGGTTTTAGCATTAAGCACTCATAAACAAATGAACAGCCTTTATCAAAACGGGCATATCCATACGTATGATTCCGTGCATTTAGGCATTGCTGTCGCGTTGGCGAACGGTCTGGCCGTTCCGGTCATCCCTTATGCCGAGAAACTTTCTTTAAAAGAAATTTCGAAAAAAATAAAGGAATTGAGCGCGCGGGCAAGGGAAGGAAAATTAAGCAGCGAGGAAATGAAAGGCTCCACTTTTACGATAACAAGTCTCGGCGCATATGGTGTGGAATTTTTTACGCCAGTGTTAAATCCGCCGGAGGTAGGAATCCTCGGAGTAGGAACAGCCGCAGATACTCCAGTCTTCATAGGAGATAACATCCAGAAAAGAAAAATTTTGCCGTTAAGTTTGACATTTGATCACCAAGTGATTGACGGCGCTCCGGCCAGCCAATTTCTTACTGCCATTAAAAATTATTTGGAAAAGCCATATAAAATGTTATTGTAATATGCTATTTAATTTGTGGGAGAAGAGACATCGGTTTCTTAATCATAGGAGTTTTGGAATAAGAAAGTAATCCAATTTCGGATTGCTTTCTTTTTTTTTGGTAATATGATGGATAATTTTGTGAATACAACTTCCCAATCGCATATTGTTCACACGGCAACAATTGAAGGGATGAATTTACTTGTTCATGGAGCGAAAAATGTAGTTGAAGAAGAAACTCCAAAGCAAAAGTGTAGATTTGATGTATGAATAAACATTGTATTTCTCTACTTTGCTGCACACTTCTGGAAGGGACGGAATTTCTCATTGATTTTAATTGCTGCATAGTTTGAGATACATAAAATCTGCTTGGTTTTTACCGTGGATGATTATTTAAAATGTTTGAAATCTGGAGCAGTATTTTTAATCCTGTTGTATAAAAAATAGCCAGCTAAAGGACAGCAGGTTAGGAAAAAGGAATCAAAGCAGTGACTTACAGAATCTAATTCGTTCGGAAAAGGAAAAGCGGAAATGTCAATCCGCTATATTTTTAGACAAACAGAGAGGACGTTATTCTAATGAGCATCTGGAGCAGATTGGTACAGCAAAATCGAATCATACAGGAATCTGATTAGCCAGCATTTGTTGTCTCGAATGCCAGCTCTTTTATAAGAAAATTCTAAAGATAAAAAAATTAAAGTAAAAAAATGAAATTTTAAAACAATTAAAAAATATTATTCTCTATCATAATAACCAAGGAGGGTAACAATTGGCTGAAATATTAATTGTGGATGATGACAAATGTGCAAGAAAGGAAATTAGAACATTCATCGAGGAAAGTAAATTTCGCTTTCTGACCATTTACGAAGCAAATACAGCGCAAAGAGGAATGATCCTTCTGAAACAAAATCGCCCGAACGTGTTAATTTTGGATATCACATTACCAGATATGGATGGAATTAAACTTGGAAGATCAGCGTTGCAATTGTATTCGGATTTGCCTGTTATTGTTGTGACACAGTTGAAAATGTTTGAGTTTGTGCACAAAGCCATTAATTCAGGTTTTTCAGCATATTTGTTGAAACCGCTTTCTAAAAACGAATTATATGAAACGCTGGAGCGGATTTTGCCTAAAGGACTTAGCCGAGAAATTAATCAAACTATCAATGGGAAAAGTACATTTTCTTCAGATTTAAAAAATCCGATTGAAAGTGCTATTCAGTTTATTCAGATGAACTACGGATACCCTCTTACGTTAAAAGAGGTGGCGGACCAAGTATATTTAAGCCCATCTTATTTCAGCCGGTTATTTAAAGAAGAAGTCGGTATGACGTTTGTCGAATATTTGACGTTTGTCAGAGTGCAAAAAGCGAAAAGTTTACTTCGATTTTCCAGCCTGCCGATTGAAATCGTCGCACATCATACGGGGTTTTCTAACCCTGGCTACTTTGCGACCACTTTCAAAAAAATGGTGGGAAAAACGCCGAGTGAATACCGGGACCAATTCTATTTTCAAGAAAAGGGGGTAAAGTCGTGATAGCGATAAATAAAGAATTGGAGCGTTGTAAAAAGGAAGGGCTTTCAGGTGTGCTTGGAACGATCATTTCGACAGAAGGTTCTACTTATCAAAAAGCGGGAGCAAAATGTTTTATTTCTGAAGACCGGAAGCTTACCGGGCTTTTAAGTGGCGGATGTGTTGAGTCGGATATTATTGAACACGCCATGAAAGTTCTTGAAACTGGAAAACCGACAGTCATCCATTACGATTTTTACGGAGACGATGACATTGTTTGGGGACTTGGTGTTGGTTGCAACGGAAAAATGAATATTTTTTTACAACCATATCTTCCTGATAAACAACCTGAAAAGGCTGCTGTGATTGATCAGTATTTTTCAGATTCCCTCCAAAAAACGTTGCACACTGTCACTATTGTGAAAGCGAAGGATGAATCGCTGCAAGGGAAAATGTGGATGATTGATGATGCTTTTGACAATAATGACCTGCCTATCTCTGTTTATGAGATTGCCGTTGATTATCTGATGAGAAAAAAGAATTTGAAAAATGAAATGGTGTATTTAGGTGGGGAGCAAGATTTGTATGTGTATTATGAATCAACGAGTCCACCGCCTCATCTTATCGTTTTTGGCGCAGGCTCTGATGCCATTCCGCTTGTGAAAATGGCGAAAAATTTGAATTGGCTAGTTACTGTGCTCGATTATCGCCCATCTCATTGCAATGAACGGAATTTTCCGGAAGCTGATTTCATCCATGTATATTCTGCCGGAAGTGTGCCAAACGTTTCGCTTCATGAAAATTCATATGTTGTTATAATGACACACAACTTTCTGCATGATAGGGAAATTTTAGAATCGATTGTAAATTCCGATGCAGCTTACATCGGACTATTAGGGCCGCGAAAAAGAACAGATAGGTTGATTGCGACAAGCAACACCCTTATAGACAGTAAAAATGTCCGCCGCATCTACAGTCCGATTGGATTGGATATCGGTGCCAAAACACCAGAAGAAATCGCCCTCAGTATTTTGGCTGAAATCATGATGGCATATAGAGGGGGGACTGGGAAAAATCTGTCGCAGCTGTCATCGATGACGCACTCTGTATGAAGGAGGGCCAGTTTTTTAGATGGGAAAGAACATATGGGGAATTATCTTAGCCTCGGGTTGTTCAACACGCATGGGAAGACCTAAGCTGCTGCTGCCGTATAAAGGCAAATCCATTATCCGGCATGTGATTGATGAAAGCATGAAGTCACGTTTAAGCGGTGTGGTGGCCGTAATCAACCCCAAGATTGCCGGGCTGAGAAATGAAGTTTCCAGCTCGGGCGTGAGCAAACTAGTTTTGAATGAACAGGCAGCACAAGGAATGTCCACATCGTTAAAAGCGGGATTGATGAATCTGCCTCCAACAGCTGCTGCTATGGTATTACTCGGTGACCAGCCGCTTGTCACATCCAATGATATCGATGCGGTCATTAGATGTTATGAAGCAAATGAGGGCACTGCCATTGTTCAAGCAAGCTATCAATCGAAAAGAGGGCATCCTGTTCTGTTTGATTGCTCGATGTTTCCGCATCTTTTTCATGTAACAGGGGATGAAGGTGCGAGATCTGTTTTAAAAACGTTTGCAAATCAGATTCGGTTTGCAAGAATTGATAAACCATTTCCTGATGATATCGATACGCCAGAAGACTATGAGCAGCTTCTTCGGAAGGAGGCAAAGTTAAATGAGTAAAGTGATTGGCAAAAGCGTCACACGTGTAGAGGACAAAAGACTGCTGACGGGGCAGGGAAAATATATTGATGATCTCGGAACACCGCCTAATACCGCTCATGTGGCGATTTTAAGAAGTCCTTATCCTCACGCAAAGATCGTCTCTATCGATTATTCTGAAGCATTAAAAATTCCGGGAGTAAAAGGTGTCGTCACAGGTAAAGAGGTTCAGCCATTGGTAAATCCTTTCAGTGTTGGAGTAAGCGCGCCTGTCCAATACTATCCAATTGCGATGGATAAAGTGCGTTATGTCGGCGAGCCGGTAGCGGTTGTAGTGGCAAAAAACCGCTATATTGCGGAAGATGCTCTTGAAAAAATTAAGGTGAAATATGAAACGCTCGAGCCGGTTGTAGACATTGAGCGCGCACTCGAAGAAGGAGCGCCTGTTTTACATGAAAATGTCGGCTCGAACATCGCCAACCACCGGACGTTTCACTACGGGGATGTTGATAAGGCGTTTCAACAAGCGGACAGAATTATAAAGCACCGCTTTCATTTCCCGAAATATTCTGCGACACCAGTCGAAACATACGGAGTTATTGCACAATATGAAGAAAGCACGGATAGCTACACAGTTCATGCGAATTTCCACGGCCCGTTTGTGCTTCATTCGATTATGGCTAGTGCGTTGAAAGTGCCAAGCAACCGGCTGCGGATCATCATTCCGAAAGATATCGGCGGTAGCTATGGAATTAAAGCAGGGATATTCCCTTACATCGTACTTTGCTCTGTGGTCAGTCGTCTCGCAGGATGTCCGGTGAAATGGATAGAAGATCGGCAAGAACATCTGGCAGCAAGTTCAAGTTGTACAGATCGCGTGACATACATTGAAGCGGCAGTGAAAAATGACGGAAAAGTGCTCGGCTTAAAAATGAAAATGATAGACAATGTCGGTGCATACATCCGGGCGCCAGAGCCTGCCTGCCTATATCGGAACCACGCAAACACAACAGGTGCTTATGACATTCCAAACTTAATGATTGATGCTTATGCAGTAATGACGAATAAAGTGCCAACTGGTCTCATCCGGGGATACGGCGGACAGGAAACGTATTTTCCTCTTGAACGGATCATGCACATGATTGCTGATGAATTAGAAATGGATCCGGCTGATGTGATTAGACGGAATTTAATAAAAAAAGAACAGTTCCCTTACAAAACAGCGTCTGGCGGAGTGTATGATAGCGGCGATTATGAAAAAGCGTTCGATTTATTGCTGAAAATTGGGAAATACGAAGAATTTCGCAAAAAACAAGCGGAAGCACGAAAGAAAGGAAAATTGCTTGGCGTTGGATTAGCGGTCATCGTTGAACCATCTGGTTCCAATATGGGGTACATTACGATTGCCTTGACTCCAGAAGAAAGGAAAGCGGGATTGCCAAAATCAGGTTGTACCGAAGCGGCGACGATTTCGATCGATCCGATGGGAAATGTAAATGTCCGCATCAGTACCACTCCTACCGGTCAAGGGCATGAAACTGTCGCAAGCCAGATTGTTTCAGAAATACTTGGCATTCCACATGACAAAATTAACGTTGTTGCTGAACTCGATACAGCTACAAGCGCATGGTCCATCGCATCTGGAAGTTATTCAAGCCGCTTTGCATCACTTGGCTCCAGTGCCGTTTACTACGCGGCGCAAAAAGTAAAGCGCAAGATCATTAAAATTGCAGCACACTTTTTACAGATTGACGAAGATGATTTAACAATGAAAAATGGTCAAATTATTTCAAAAACGGATCCATCTAAATCTATATCCATTAAACGAGTGGCAGGATCAGCACATTGGAATCCGCTTTCTTTGCCGAAAGGAATGGAGCCGGGCATTTATGAAACAGCTTATTACACAGCTCAGGCAGAGCCGCCGGATGATAATGACCTTATTAACTCGTCGATTACGTATGGTTTTGTAGCGGATTTAGTGACGGTGGAAATCGATCCGGAAACAGGCGAAATCCATATTTTGGATTATTACACTGTCCATGATGCTGGTAAATTGTTAAATCCACTTATCGCCAATGGGCAAATTTTAGGAGGTCTTGTGCATGGGCTTGGTGGCGCTATGTATGAAGAACTCGTCTACGATGATAAAGGACAGTTTTTAACTGGCTCATTTATGGATTATTTATGTCCTACAGCAACAGAAATACCAAGAGTGACTATCCAACATATTGAAACACCTTCGCCAATTACACCGCTTGGTGCAAAAGGTCTTGGAGAAGGGAACTCCATGAGTGCGCCTGTTGTCATTGCTAACGCAGTTAACGATGCGTTGAAACCATACGGAGTGACCATTGATTCACTGCCTGTAACGCCTAATAAAATATGGAATCTTATTCATCGTTCCATAAAACAGGAGGAATTAGCATGAACGGAAGCGGAAAAGTAGCATTGAATGCAGGAATCGAAAAAGCGTGGGAGGTGTTGCTTAATCCACAAGCATTAAAAAACTGTATTATGGGGTGTACGAAGCTGGAGACGGTTGGAGAGAACAAATATGAAGCAGTATTGTCTATCGGAATTGCAGCTGTTAAAGGAAAATATGAATCAACCATTGAGATTGCTGATATTCAAAAGCCGAACCATTACAAGCTCATTGTAAAAGGGGAAGGAGGCCCCGGCAGTGTTGAGGCAACTGGGGTGGTGGACCTTATTTCGATTGATGAAAACACAACGGAGTTGCAGTATACGTATGATGCTGAAGTTGGCGGTAAAGTAGCGATGGTCGGCCAAAGAATGTTAAACGGTGTTGCTAAGTTGATCATTCAAGATTTCTTTAAAAAATTTAATAAAGAACTGGCTAAAAGCGAACAATCCGTCTAAGTAGACGGAGACAGAAAGGGGGGAGATTCATGAAACCGGCAAAATTTGACTATTATTGCCCGAAAACCGTAGAGGAAGCACTTTCACTTTTAGAAGAAATAGGATTTGATGGAAAAATAATTGCCGGAGGTCAAAGCCTTGTGCCGATTATGAACATGAGATTGTCCACACCTGAATATTTAATTGATATTAACCAGTTGAAAGATTTGCAATTTATCGAGTTTGACGGCAGCAAAATGAAAATCGGCGCGTTAACGAGACAAACTGAAATTGAAATGTCCGATGCAGTTCGTAAACATCTGGGGCTTCTAAGTGAAGCTGTCCCGTATATCGGCCACGTTCAGACGAGAAATCGCGGAACGTTTGGCGGAAGCATTGTTCATGCTGATCCATCCGCTGAAATTCCTCTGTCATTAATGGCGCTCGGTGGAACACTTCATATCGCTTCTAAAGAGGAAGTGCGGGAAGTAAACGTGGAGGATTTTTTTGTCACTTATTTAACAACCGATATTATGCCGAATGAGTTGCTGGCGGAAATTCATATTCCAGTACCAGAAGGAAGAGTGGGATATTCATTTCATGAAATTTCACGGCGCCATGGTGACTTTGCTCTCGTTGCCGCTGCCTGTCAATTGTCCATTGATAGTCAGGACCGCATTGCCAAAGCCAGATTGGTTTTGGGAGGCGTTGATGCGGTGCCATTATTGATTACAGAGGCAAGCGGGTTGATGGAAGGAGAGTATTTGTCTGCCTCGCTTCTTAATAAAATTGCCGATATTGTTGATGAAGTTGTTAATCCGGAATCAGATTTGCATGCAACCGCCGATTACAGAAGATACCTTGCGAAAAAGTTGGCAGTGCGCACAGTAAAAACAGCTTATGAGCGGGCAAGGGGGGGAACATAATGAGCGTTCATGAAATTGAAGTTACAATAAACGGAAAAAAATATCGAGAACAAGTCGAATCTAGGATGTTGCTCAGCGATTTTTTGCGAGAAACGTGCGGTCTCACCGGCACACATGTAGGCTGTGAGCATGGTGTGTGCGGTGCTTGCACGATCCAATTAAACGGTTCGGCTGTCAGGAGCTGTCTTATCTTTGCAGTACAGGTAGACGGACAGGAAATAACAACGGTAGAAGGGTTGGCAAAAGATGGTGAACTGACGCCGCTGCAAAGAAATTTCATTGAATGTCACGGCCTTCAGTGTGGGTTCTGTACACCGGGTATTCTAATGTCAGCAGCCGACTATCTGCAGAAAAATCCGCATCCAGCCCTTCAGGAAATAAAAGAAATGCTATCTGGGCATTTATGCCGTTGCACGGGCTATGAAGGGATTATAAAGGCGATTCAAAAAACAATTGATGAAAGCAATCACCTTTACGAAGCGGAAAGGAGATGACGAAATGAATCTTGTCACGATGTTCGATTTCGCTGTCGAACGCTTTCCAAACCGGGTCGCTGTTGTAGAAGGCGACAGAAGGTATACGTACAGACAGTTTCATAAGGAAGTGACGAAAGTAGCAGCATCGCTGCAAAGAATTGGCATTAAGCAGCATGACCGCGTGATGATTCTGTTAAAAAACCGCCTCGAAAATATGGTCATTTACTGGGCGCTTCAAAAAATTGGAGCGGTGTACACGCCAATCAATTTCCGTCTGGCTGTGAAAGAAGTCGAGTACTGTGTAAACGATGCAGAAGCGACCGCTGTTGTATATGAAAGTGCCAGCCAAGAATCCGTTTTAAAAGCAAACTTTCAGCAAAAGCCGATCCTGATTGGTGTTGGAGAAGTGGAAGGGGCGGACATTTATTATAATGAGCTTGTCGACAGAAGTCCTGAAAGCTTTGAAAAACCGGTGATCCATGCCGATGATGTAGCTATCATGCTTTATACATCTGGCACAACCGGAAAACCAAAGGGGGTGCCGCGGACCCATAAAAATGAGTACAGTGCAGCGCTTGCCCATATTATTCAAAACCAATATCAAGACGGAGAAAGTACATTGGGCACAATGCCACTCTATCATACGATGGGCATGCGATCCCTTTTATCGATCATGTTTTTAAACGGTAAATACGTTATTTTACCTGATTTTGATGCTAAAGAAGCACTTGAATTATTAGAACGCGAAGAAATCACAGCGCTGTATTTAGTGCCAACATTATATCATGACATTTTAAATCATGAGGAATTTCATAATTATGATTTGTCCAAATTGAAGAAAATCGGCTATGCTGGTGCACCAATGACAACCGCTTTAGCGGAGAAATGCGTGCAAATGTTGAAACCGGAAGTTTTTATTAATCATTATGGGAGTACAGAAATTTACACGTTTACGATCAACCCGAATGTTGCAGAAAAGCCAGGATGTGCAGGAAAACCGGGATTGCATCAAAATATCCGCCTCGTTAAAGCCGACCCTAATGGCCAATCAACACCGGAAGATATAGTTGAAAAAGGGGAAATTGGTGAAGTCATTGTCAATATTGAATCTCCTGAAAGCTTTAAAGGTTATTGGAATCGGCCAGATGCTACTAAAAAAGCGATTAGAGATGGTTGGTATTTTACCGGGGACCTCGGCATGTTGGATGAAGATGGAGATTTATATGTTGTTGGGCGCATAGACGATATGATCATTTCCGGCGGAGAAAATATTCATCCGATTGAAGTGGAAGATGTTTTGTCAAAACATCCGAAAGTACAGGAAGTGGCCGTCATCGGTGAAGAAGATGAGCGCTGGGGGCAAATTGTAGCTGCTTATGTTGTGCCAAAAGATCCATCGCTCACATGCCAGGAACTAGACCATTATTGTAAAAACAATACGACGCTTTCCAACTTTAAACGCCCGAGAAAATATGTATTTATTAAAGAAATACCAAAAAGCCCGGTTGGGAAAATTCTCCGCCGCAATATAAGAAATGGAGAATTTGAACTTTATATAAATGAGAAAGTAGTTTATTAAAAATACTAAATATTAAGAAAGGGGAACCAATGATGGAAGCAGTAAAACAATATGATCACATTCGCGTGGAAAAAAATCGGGAGAAAAAGACAGCTACTATTGTTTTCGATCGTCCAGAAAAAATGAACTATATCAGCATGCTTGCGCGCTCCCAATTTTCCGAAATTTTTGACGAGTTAAATAAAGACGATGATGTTCGCGTCATCATCATTAAAGGAGAAGGGACTCAAGCATTTAGCGCAGGAGGAAATATTCCGGAATTTATGGAAGTGCATCCGGAAGAACTTTCCCATCTTGCTGTAAATGTTGCAGCACCAGAACGCTCTCCAAAGCCGGTGATTGCTCAACTGCAAGGTTATACATTTGGAGTTGGTCTGGAAATTGCGATGGCTTGTGATTTCCGCATTGCTGCTGATGATACACTCTTAGCGCTGCCAGAGATGAACCTTGGTATGATTCCTGGAAGTGGCGGGACACAGAGGGTGGCAAAAATCGCTGGATTAACGCGCGCGAAAGATATGATTATGAGAGCAAGAAGAATACCAGCAGATGAAGCATATCAATGGGGGCTTATCACAAAAGTGGTTCCAAAAACAGAGCTTGAAAATGAAGTCCATGCGCTTGCAGATGAACTGATGAAATTTTCGCCACTTGCGCTAAAAGTATGTAAACAAGTATTGAATGCAGCTTATGAAACACCGCTTAGCGCAGGTCTTGAAATCGAAGGAAAAGCATATGGATTGCTCCGTACAACGGAGGACTTCAGAGAAGGTGTATCGGCATTCGTGGAAAAAAGAAAGCCGAACTTTAAAGGCAAATAAGCCGAAAGCTTCAGGAAGCGGAATCCGCTCCGCTTCCTGAAGTTAAAATTAACTGAAAATTAGGAAAATATACAAGAAAGGCAGGGCAGTATGAGTGCAAATATGGAGACACCCGTTCAGCAAGCTTCTGCATTGGCAGCAGCGATTAGTAGAAAGCAAATGATAATAGCCGTTATGGCGTCCCTGTTGGGATGGTCGTTGGATTTGTATGATCTCTTTATTCTGCTCTATGTTGCGCCTGAGTTAGGAAAGTTGTTTTTCCCGACAGATAAACCGACACTTTCATTGGCCGCTGTGTATGCTTCTTTCGCCGTTACACTGTTTATGCGCCCGATCGGCTCAGCGCTTTTTGGTGCCTATGCTGATCGCAATGGAAGGAAACGGGCAATGGTTGTGGCCGTGTCTGGTGTAGGGATTTCTACCGCACTGTTTGGAGTGTTGCCAACGGTGGCTCAAATCGGTGCCGCTGCAGCGATCATATTCATTATTCTTCGTTTAGTCCAAGGTGTATTTGTCGGAGGAGTCGTTGCCTCCACTCATACGATTGGTACGGAATCCGTTCCGGAGAAATGGCGCGGATTGATGTCCGGCCTTGTCGGCGGGGGCGGTGCTGCTCTTGGTGCATTGCTGGCTTCCATTGTATATTTTGTTTTGTCCAGTGTTTTCTCTGGGCCGGAATTCAGTGAGTGGGGCTGGCGTTTCATGTTCTTTACCGGCATATTGAGCTCTGTTCTCGGACTGTTCGTATTCAAAAAGCTTGAGGAGTCTCCTTTATGGATGCAGCACAAGAAGAAGCAAGAAACGAAACCGGAATATCAGCAGTCTCCGGTGAAAATGGTATTCACTAAATATTTGTCGGTTTTATTAGTTAATTTAATGATAGTGATCGGCGGTGGCTCAGCCTATTACTTAACTTGCGGGTATTTGCCTACCTTTTTAAAAGTAATTAATAATATCCCGCAGACCGTATCCTCTATAATTCTTATGGTAAGCAGTATTTCTGCGATGGTTGCTGCTGTTGTTCTCGGTCATTTGAGCACCATTATTGGCAGAAAGAAAACGTTCATTTTACTAGGCATCGTAAATCTGTTTGCTCTTCCGTACTTGTATACAGAACTGGCAGACGCCCAAGATTTGACAATGATTACACTCTATGCAATGGGGTTGGCGTTTTTAGGGAATGGCTCATATGCTCCTGTGCTGATCTTTTTAAATGAGCGTTTTCCTACATCTATTCGTTCGACAGGTACTGGGCTGTCCTGGAATATGGGGTTTGCCGTAGGTGGGATGATGCCGACTTTCGTAACAATGGCCAGCCGTCAAGCGTCGGATATTCCATCATCTTTGGCGTATTTCTTTATTGCTCTCTTCCTTTTGTATCTGTTGGGGAGCTTCATCATTCCGGAAACAAAAGGAAATTTTAAGTAAACAGCAAATCAATCAATTAACCGATTGCCCTTTCAAATTGCACTATAATGATAACGCTTTCAACAAATTTGCAAACCAAGGTGTTCCAACACTGCGTTTGTCAAGTACTTGCATAAAGGTCGGATTGTTTTGCAATCAATCATTTTTTGTTAAAACACAATTTTGCTTCAGAAAACAAGGCCAATGGTGACTGTAAAGTTTTTCTTTACACTTAACTATGAATTTTTTATAATTTAATTAATTCTGATAAATTTACTTGGTTAAAGGGGGAGAGGACATGGCTCAAGCATCTACATTGTTTAAAGTGTCCGCTAAAGGCAAGTGGGAATCGGGTGTTAAAACTAATATTTCTGTGCGGCATTTTCCAACTTTTTCTACGGATGAACCGGCAGAATTAGGTGGGGCTGATGCAGCGCCAACTCCATTAGAATATGTAGTTGCTGCTCTGAATGGTTGTAATGGAGTGATGATTCCATTAGTTGCGAAAGAATTAGGGTTTACTTTCTCAGGAATTGATTTTGAAGCGACAGGCATTATTGATACCCGGGGACTAATGGGGGAAGAAGGAGTTCGCACACATTTCCAAAAGGTTCGTTTCCAAGTGAATATACAAACTGAAGAAAGTGAAGAGAGAGTTGAGCAGCTGAAAAAGGAAGTTGAGAAAAGATGCCCTGTATTAAATCTTTTGCTTGATGCAGGGATTCAAGTGGATACAAAATGGAGCAAGAAATAAATAAGCATGGCAAAAATAAATGGAGAGTAAGAAAAAGGGATGGGAGATGCCATCCCATTGTTTTTTGTGCGCCCAGCTAGGATTGGTAGTTTGGTGTTAGTGGGGAAATGCAAGGGAGACGATTTAGGGAATCAGCAGCTGTTTTTTCATTGGAAGTTTGCGGCATGGTCAATGTTCTTCATCTATTCAAAAAGTGGGTCATATGGCATAAGTAAAGTTCTGGTAAGACATAACCCAATGTTTTTTCAAGAGATGGCAAAGGAAAACGAGAACACCCGATTGACACGAGACAATGAAAGAAAAGAAAACTGATAGGCTGAAAATTTGCTAACACTTTCGTTTAACGCTGGATTTTGGAGGAAGGATTTTCGTTCTGTAGTTTGCAGATTTTTGTAAAATATTCTAATTTATGAAACTATTGGACTATAAAACGAATCATCAAAAACCAAACTAAAGTATCTATTTGGTGGGACATGTCTGTGGTATAATTTACATAAAATTCAGATTTTTGTTTTTGGATGTTGGTGGAGTTGTACCTGTTTTAGCCATTTCAATTTTTAGGAGGGATTGGTATGGAAAATATGTTTCGTTTGATTCCGTTTACGATTGAAGAAAAGCTTGAGAATGTCAAGGAAATCCCTGAAGGCGTCAATATGGTACAAGCACCTGAGATTTGGAAAGAAGGCATAAAAGGCAAAGACATCGTGATTGCTGTCATTGATACTGGATGCGATAAAGATCATTCTGACTTAAAAGATAGAATTATTGGCGGAAGAAACTTTACCACAGATGACAACGGTGATGCTGATAATTATTCAGATTATAACGGTCACGGCACACATGTGGCTGGAACGATCGCCGCAACAGAAAATGGCCAAGGTGTAGTTGGCGTTGCCCCTGAAGCAAAACTGTTAATTTTAAAAGTGTTGGCAAATGATCCAAACAATCCGGGATCAGCAACTGGCAAATATGAATGGATTGTAAACGCCATTCACTACGCTGTTGATCAAAAAGTAGATATTATCTCCATGTCATTAGGTGGTCCTTCCGATGTGCCGGAATTACATCAAGCAGTCAAAAGAGCTGTTGAAAACAATATTTTAGTTGTGTGTGCAGCAGGAAATGAAGGGGACGGAAACGAAAGAACAGAAGAACTTTCGTATCCGGCAGCCTACAATGAAGTTATTTCCGTCGGGGCCGTCAGCCTTGATGGTCGAATATCTCGATTTACTAATTCAAATAAGGAAATCGATGTTGTTGCACCAGGGGAAAAAATTCTTTCCACCATTCCAGGCGGCAAATTCGCTGTTTTTAGCGGCACATCAATGGCAACTCCTCATGTTTCAGGCGCTTTGGCTTTAATCAAGCAATTATCGGAAAAAGAATTTGGGCGAAAGCTTACCGAACCTGAGCTCTATGCTCAATTAATCAAACGTACAATGCCGCTAGGTTTTCCGAAAACGTTGGAAGGAAACGGACTCGTTTACTTAACAGCACCAGATCTTTTAAGCAGACATTATGAGAAAACGCAAATCTCAAGCATATAAAACAGAATTTGGAGTTTTTGCTTTGCGATATTCACATTAAGATAAAGACTTCTTTCATCTCCCATGGAATCATCATCGGTGGTGCCGCGAAGCGATGCATAGGTGTCTAACAGAGCGGCAGTCTCAATGTTTTAAAAGCGGAATTTCCTGTATGGTAAAGGTGATTAAACCATAAACTATGGAGGAAATTTTGCATGCCTCTTCAGTTTTTCACAAATTACTAGACGTTCTTATCCAAGGAGATTTTCCTCCCGCCTCATTGCCCGATCTATCGATTTGCTTCGGACGTATAACGAAATGTTATCCAAACGATCCCATGGCCTGCCTATGGAGCGGACTTTCCGCAAAACGCCGACGCTGCCCTCGCTTGTTTACGTTTACTGATTTCATCCGCGCTTCCGTCCCATCGCATCGTGACGGAATCTTTCCAACAACGAGCCGTTAAGTTGTGCATCGGTCAAACGATTCAAGGAAGTTGTTCGCTTTTTGCAACTCACTTATCCCACCATGGAACACCCCTTTTTGATAATTGTCGTAAACAAATCCATTTTAATCAATAACATCCAAAATTAAAATATTTTTATAAAACTAAAATTTTATATCAAAAAAATCACTGGAGTTCGATAAAACAAAAAGCAGAAATATGCAGCTGCTTTCCAAGTGTTAACCCAAATCACATGGCGGGAGCGACACAACGTGGGGAAGTGGTGGTGTGCTTATTTTCCGATATAGAAGATACTTGAAAAAAACAAAAATGTCACTCTTGATTTACTGTGTATATCAAATACACGTGAAACTAAGAAATGCTTTATCAGAAGATAAGTTTCCTTCAGTAAAAGGTGAAGCACTCAATATGGTGTAAAAATCCCCTCGTAAAAACAAAAAAATTCTTATTATCTTCTGTTTTTAATTTCTACTAAATATATTGTGTAATAGAATGCAATAGTACGGGAAACTCAAGGGTGGATCGGCATTCTACCCCTACGGAAAGGGGGTGATGCCGATGACGGTATTTGAAGCGTTAATGTTTGCGATAGCATTTACAAGTTTAGTCGTTTCAATACTGTCACATCATCAAAAGAAATAATCCACCCTTGAGTTGACGGTGGTTGGGTGGATTATTTCTCCCTATACTGCCGATCTCCCTTGGCGGGAACCGTCTATTGCGCGACCGAGGGTGTTGCCGCACCTTCGGTCTTATTTTTAGTTATACGGAATTTCTATATGTATTATACATGATTAGCATTAGCGTTGTAAAATGAAGATTGCGTAATTTTCTTCTGATTTATGAATTGTCTCAAAAATGGCAACATGACATTTTAATGATATGCTTATCATTCCTCTTGATGTTTCCATGGATTGATTTTATTGAGAAGTTTGCAATGTAACATAATATTTATTATGTTTAATTCAGAATTAAAATATTATATTTTTATCTCGCTTCGCCATCGCCGAATATTGAAGCACTGCTAGCGGGAGACATACATAAACTCGTTTACATGCAGATTGGTTTGTTTTTCATCAAGAGGACAACAGAAACATGTATAAAACGGGAAAGCTTGTCAAACAATAGTAACGCTCAACCAAGATGGATTATGAGGTGATGGAATGAAAGGATGGTCTAAGTTTTTCATTTGTCTATGTTTGCTATTTGCGTTTCATTTACCTGTTCAGGCGCAGCATGTTGCCATTCCAAAGCAAGTAGTAAATATCAAGCGTGTCGCAAATTTAAAGGATTTAGTAAGCGGCTCAACATTAATTGCTTATGGTTGGTTCGATACTTCTTTTCAGAAACAGCCGTTAAATAAATCGGTACAAGGCGGGCAGCTCGTCAATTTTGTTCAAAACTTTCATGTCGACAAATATGTAAAAGGAACCGGCGGCAAAATCATCACCGTGTTATCAACCGGTATTGAACCCCTTCCTGATCCTTTAAATCCTAACAACAAAGTTTATCCAGGACCGATGGCTGAGGGGCGATATTTTTGTTTCCTAAAACCTGTTCCAGGAACAAAATTGTATACCATTGTCGGGGGATGGCAAGGGGTCTATCCTGTTTATGAAGGAAAAACCATTTCCTTGGAAGAAGAAGGGTTTCCAGAGCTAAATCAATTAACGCTTAGACAATTTGAAGCAAAAATTAAATCCTACTAAATACTGTACACAGAAAAGATAGGCGCAGGCCTATCTTTTCGCAATGGATGGAGCAAACTTACTTTATAATCAAAAAGATGATTGTAAAACCTATTTTCCATATTACAGCATTATGTCTTAAGGATAATATTTTTTCGTTCTTCGCTAATCCCTGTTTTCTCACATCCCGATGAACTACAGCATCTTTTATGTATGCTCTAAAGTGACTGCTCTAGCAATATCGAAAACGAGCCGGTGTTTGGGCAAATCAAGCAAAACCAGCATTTTTTGTTAAGATAGCTCCTAAAAATTACAGTGGAATGGGGGAATTTGTGCTGACCACAATTTGAAAAAATGGGCGTCCACCGTCGACCCAATGAAAAGAAAAAGGAAGAACTACGGAGGTAAGAAGAAACAGATACTTTGGGAAAATAAAAACAAAAGCAGAAGGCTGTCGATAAAGCCGACAAGCTGAAAAGATAATTCTTATTATCTTTTGTTTGCCGTTAAACCATTTTTTTTAATGAACAATGTAATAAAACCAAAACAAACGTTCGTTTCTTATAGAAAAATTTTCTAAAATGTGATATAATAAAAGCGCAATAGCACGGAAAACTCAAGGGTGGTCGGCGTTCTACCCCTATAGAAAGGGGGTGGTGCCGGTGACAGTATTTGAATCATTGATGTTTGCGATAACTTTCGCAAGTCTGATCGTTTCGATACTGTCATATCATCAAAGGAAATAATCCACCCTTGAGTTGATGACGACTGGGTGGATTATTTTCTGCCTACTGTCGATCCCCCTTGAAGGGAACCGGCTATTGCACGACCGAGGGTGTTGCCGCACCTTCGGTCTTATTTATTTTATATGTACTTTCTATATATATTATACATCATCCATATTAGTGTGTGCAAAATGCAAATTAACATAAACTATTATTTTATGCTACTTTTCTAGCAATTATTCATTAAATAAAAATGAATTTTGTGTATAAATACTCTTTTGCCTCTTCCTCGTTCTACCTGCTTGGACTTGCTATATTCGGCCTCATCATTTATATCTCGGATGGCGAACAGTCTGATCCAAAAACTTAACCTTCGTTCCATTTTTCTAATAAATCTTTCATGGAGAAGATGGTACGTTTTTTCTTTTTTGCATTTTGAATGTGGTTATTAACTAAGTCTTGAAAAAAGTTTCGATATACTGATGTTTGCATTTCTCTACAATATCCTTTTCTATAAATGATCGAGAAAAAGCTGTTTTAAAATATTATATTTTCTTTCATCGCATGTAGTTCCAACTACTTCCGTGATAATTACCATACTCATCTGCAAACACATCTAATGAAGGCACAAGGCCAATTAGTAAGATAGATGTTCATTTCTATTTATAAAAACCATCCTAAATTATTCCAATTCTATCATACTTCTAATACAAAACTTTAGCAATAAAAAACAAAACAGCAAAAGAGTTCTGTCAATGCATATTATTGTTCTAGTTCTACAGCTTGGACTCGATAACTTGAATTTTCTCTAATGGCTGATACTTATTCAGGGTGAAGAATCGAAACATCAGGTCACCGTGCTTCCGTTCATGGCGCCAACTATATGAAGCTCCTGATTGAATCCGAAGCACTCACCAAGTACAGCTTGTAAAAGGTATATAACCACGAAAGCCTGAGACTTGAGTCGTCAGGATGAGGTGAAAAACGGTTTTGAATTGAGCGACAGGTTGCTAAACACCAATGAGATTTTTGCCTATGATACTTAACGGAACAAGAAGTGAGCGCCTGCACGCAGGTGTAGAAAAAACTCTCTAGTTGTCGATTTTGGTCGTGTAGAGGATCAAAGTAAACTAAAACAGGCATACCCTAGACGAAGGGGGTGGTGTGGAAGAGATTAGTGTATCTGATCACGACGGCAGAAAAGAAATAAAAGTGTTAGACAGTCAAATCGTACATATCTGTTTTAACCAATGCAGTGATTACATCATCTGCATTTATCACACAAAAAAAATTCCCGCCCAATACATAGCGGGAGGAAAAACGTTGAGAATATGACATTAGGATAGATGAAAAAATTCCTTTATCGTCTCTTCTACTTTTTGAAAATATTCTTGAAAAGACACAGGAACAATAAAGATTTTATTCTTCTCAATCTTTTCATAGTCAATATGCCAAATAAACGATTTGCTTGGAAGGAAAAAAGCCACTTGGTCCAAAACAGATCTATTTTTCACATAATCGGATTCCATAAAAGCGAAATTGTTTAATTCCTGCCCATTGTCAAGAAAGTCCTGTAAAAATAAACGCATCGTGGACGGGACTTTTTCATCTTGTATCGCTTCAAGAAGAACTTCCGGTTGTGATGTATGAAGCTCATCAAACAGCTTACTGTTTATTTCCATAGGCAGGATATCTTCTGGCTTCTTTCTTCTAGTATTTGAAGCAAAAAAGCGACCAAGCAAGTTAAAAAATCCTTTTTGAGAATCATGAAAGGAAAAGGAATGTTCGTTTCCTTTCACATGTTGAACTAACGTTTTGGAATCATGAACACGGTGCAGCAACAATACGTGTCTTTTTTTCATATTCACGCATCGAACTTTTTCTCTGGACTGTACTAACAGATGAATCAAATTTTCTAATCCCGGAACTAATAAAGATTCTCTTGTCACATCTAAATAACCTTTCTGATGCAGCAACTGCTCGACTTCACGGATAAAACGTTGTTCTTCTTCTTCATTTTCTACTAAAGTAGCGTCGTTTAATATTTGGCTGGCTATTTCACTGTATCCGCATAAAGCTAGAGCAGAAACTAGTTCGTTCATCGATAAAGCAATGGTTCCATTTGTACTCATGTGATCGCATTTCCTAATTATTTATTATTTAAAATAGATAAATGATTTTATTAATCATATATCATAAGAACGATAAAAAATTGGGCAAATAGTAAAAGGAAAGCAAAAATTGCAAATAATTTATTAAGCAAAAATGGCATTTTGGATAGAAGTAATTGAATATAATGGTTAAAGCCCATAATAAATAACGTAACATATTTAAAAAAATAATTTGATATACTTTCCTGGTTATTCTCTATGTTCGCGTTAGAATAATAATAAGCAATAACAACACGCTGAATAAATATGGACACAAAAGCACATACCCAGCAAACTGTAAGCCATATTGGAAGATAGATGCTTGGATAAGGTATATCGAAAATAAAGCCTAAAGAAAAAAGGGTTATTACGCAAAAAGCTAAAGCCATTCCTATCCATTCATTTTTTTCTCTTTTTTTGAAGATCGATTGAATGATTCGTTTTATACCGACCGGCTCATAGAAAAAGCAAGCAGGAACAAAAAGCGACATAAACA
>ERZ1673817.16-NODE-16-length-80542-cov-23.603948_pt1 | contig 80542 bp, 72 predicted proteins | sample MGYA00580146_ERZ1673817 | MGnify/ENA primary metagenome ERZ1673817 (study PRJEB41219, sample SAMN04549607) | soil metagenome | isolation source: soil | place: USA: New Mexico, Bitter Lake NWR | collected 2008-11-15 ...
GGGGTTAGTTTATTATCAAAAAAAGCTATAACTTAGGTGAGGCGGTTCATTAAAAATATCTGTTAGTGGATCTAATCGTAGTGTAAAAAAGTATAGCGCATAAATTTGTTAAAGGAAATTGAGTGGATTTAATTTAAAAACTTCTATATAAGGAAAATTTGTTATAAATTTTTTTCTGTAGGGGTAGGTTTATTTGTCCCGTTTTTTATTAGAGTTTTGTGCCCCACCCCCACTCTGCGTTTTTTCGAAACAAACATAATTATGATAGTAGTTATAGATAAGGATCAACTAATACTTTTTTTCTTGATAAATAATATGCTGCATCTTGATACAGAGCATGAGCGATTTTTATAGAGTCTTTTTTACGCCATCTTAGCTCCCAAAAGTTCTTTGAACTACTGTGTTTACAAATAGTTCCTTTTACATTTAATAAGGTAGTACAATATTCGTTTATCCAGTTTAAAAATGTAAATGATGCCGAGTAGATAGCAAATCCGAAATCTGGTGTTAAATTAGCATTTTTTAAATTTCTTTGTTTTATACAACCATCTCCATCAATAACCCCTCTTAGAAAATCTATAAAGTATTTCTCAGGTATATTAAGTTCCCCTAGTGTTAAGCTTTTTTTAGGTGTTAATCCTACTTTAATACAAAATTGATAAAATAATTTAGAGGTGAATCCGTAACTCCACCAGACACATCCTTCCCGTTCGAAACGGGTTGGTTTATATTCTCTTCCAGTTATTTCATCTCGAACAATATTTTTTACGTGGTCAATCATTTCATAATCTTTCGAAGTGATAATAATTCTACTTTTACCAGACTGTAAACATCCATCAGTTGCGATAAGTCCCACAAGCCAACCAATGTTTGAATTCCAATTAATAGTTTGTTTTTCTGGTTTTAATTGTTTTATACCATATTTTTTACAATTAAGGTAAAAAGCTTTACAACTCATAGAACAAAATCGACCACGTCCATTTTTAGTATTAGATGGTATAACAGTAAATTCATTTTTACACCATTCACACTTCTTTTTGATCTGTTTTTTTCGAGATTTTGCTGCACATAATTTTGAGCAAAAGTGCCCTTGTCCATTTTTTACCCTGCTAATCCAAACTTTGAAGGTACTCCCGCATTGCTCACATATCCGTTCTATCTTTGTTGTCTTTTGTTCCCCATAATATTTACCGGCACATTGATAAGAACAAAATTGTCCTTTGCCTTTTTCTAGTTGAAAACGCCAAACTTCATAATTTTTTTTGCAGTATTTGCAAGTCATAGTTACTTTGTTTGGTTTATTGCTTAGGTTATAACATTGCCTAGAACAAAAACGACGTCCGTTTTTTACTCGACTTGGCCAAACTCGGAATTCTTTTTTGCAATATTCACATTTGATGGTATGTGTCAACAATTTTCTCTCCTTTTATAACAAAATAACCGTGTTAAATTATTTGGCCAGAAAATGCAATTTTATACGTATAAGCGTAGATATGTTGCCTGATAAAAAATCTTTACATAACTGCTTTTCAATTTGAGGTATGAAATTTTTTATTTACTTGTAAATAGTGGGAAAATAAACTTAATTTTTTGGGGGTAATATGGAGAAATAAGGTGGAAATTCTTTAAAATCGGTTGTTAATTATTATAGTAGAGAATATACTAGACACTATTATTAGTGAGGTGAAGTATTATAAAGACTATTGAGATGAATTTAAACTGTTAGAAGTTCGAGATTTGTGTTTAAAGATCGATGAAAATGTTAATGTTCAGGAATTAGAGGATCTATTAACCGAGCTTGAAGAAACATATGATGGGGAACCAAATGATTTTGTGTTAGATGATCACAGGGAAGAGTATTATAAGCATAAAGAAGATGAAGCAATTGAATCGCTTTTTAATACCTTATTAGAATAACGAAAAGATAACTGAAATAAAATTAGTCAAAAATAATCACTCTATCAGATTTGGAGTGATTATTTTTGTTTTAGTAAATAGGAATATAGGTCAGCAATTTTCTAAATCACTGTTTATACCTTGCGAGTTGTCTGTTCTTTATATGAATAAGTATAATTATAATGTGATTGTAAGAATATAACAACACTGGGGGTTGTATATAATTACCAAAATTTAAAAGGGAGATGCTTATGGCTAACCTTTCAGAAATTACTGCTGGATCCTTGGTAAGAGGAATAATACCCAACACTGTTGTTACAATAATTGAAGTAAAAAGACATGGAGACTCAATTATAGAAGTCACATATAAAACAGATGATGGCTATTTAGGAAATGAGCTCATATTTCAAGATAGAGCTAAAACACTGGAAGTTATAAGTAAAAAACAAAAATGGAATTTTAATGGAGACGGAAAATTATTCCGATTAGTGTCAGAGGCTTATCGTATACGTTTAGCTCATTTATTTGATCCTTATTTAGCAATACACACTTCTAATGTGGAACCGCTCCCACATCAGATAACCGCTGTTTATGGAGAAATGTTACCACGTCAACCATTGCGATTTTTACTAGCCGATGATCCTGGTGCTGGAAAAACGATAATGACCGGACTTTTTATAAAAGAATTGATGTTAAGAGGGGATTTAAAACGATGTTTAATTGTTTGTCCAGGAAGTCTTGTAGAGCAGTGGGCTGATGAGCTAAAGAGCAAGTTTGATATTGAATTTGGCATACTGACAAATGATTTTTTAAATTCTTGCTTTGGGAAAAACCCATTTGAACAAATGCCATTATGTATAGCACGTTTAGACAAATTATCTAGAGATGAAGAATTGCAAAAATTACTTAAAAATACAGACTGGGATTTAATAGTTTGTGACGAAGCTCATAAGATGTCTGCTAGTTTTTTTGGTGGAGAAATAAAATATACTAAACGCTACCATTTAGGAAGATTGCTTTCAAAAATCACCAGACACTTTCTTCTTTTAACAGCAACACCTCATAATGGTAAAGAAGCAGATTTCCAATTATTTATGGCATTACTTGATAGTGACAGATTCGAGGGAAGATTTCGTGACGGTGTTCATAAGGTTGATATTTCAGACATGATGCGTCGACTTGTTAAGGAAGAATTATTAACATTTGATCAGAAACCTTTATTCCCTGAGCGTGTAGCTCACACAATTAATTATCCGTTATCAGATGAAGAGGCAGTTCTATACAAAAAAGTAACTGATTATGTGCGAGAAGAATTTAATAGGGCAGATGCTCTTACGGATGAAGGACGAAGGGGAACTGTTGGATTTGCGCTTACTATTTTACAGCGTCGATTAGCATCATCTCCAGAAGCAATTTACCAATCATTAAAGCGACGTAGGGAACGTTTAGAAAGACGTCTCGAGGAAGAAAGACTAAATAAGCATGAAAGCGAGATTATACGTAATAAAATTAAAAGTAAGTTTTTAACGGAAGACGAAATAGATGAATTTGATGATTTTCCTTACGAAGAAATTGAACGAATGGAAGAAAGAATTACGGATCAAGCAACAGCAGCTCAAACAGTTACTGAGCTTGAAGCTGAAATACAACGTTTAAAAGAACTAGAGCAGATTGCTTTATTTGTTCGAAATAGTGGCAAAGATAGAAAGTGGGAGGAGCTATCGAAGTTATTGCAAAATACCCCTGAAATGTATGATAAAGAAGGAAATAGACGAAAATTAGTTATTTTTACAGAGCATCGGGATACCTTAAATTATCTTGCTGATAAAATTCGGTCATTGTTAGGAAAAAATGAATCAGTTGTTACCATACATGGGGGAATGACAAGAGAAGAAAGAAAAAAAGCGGAAATAGCTTTTAAACATGATAAAGATGTGACGGTTTTAATTGCTACTGATGCAGCAGGGGAAGGTATTAATCTGCAAAGGGCACATCTAATGGTAAATTATGATCTCCCTTGGAACCCAAACAGGCTAGAACAACGTTTTGGACGCATTCATAGAATTGGACAGAAAGAAGTATGCCATTTATGGAATCTTGTTGCTGGAGAGACGAGAGAGGGCGAGGTATTGCATACATTACTACGGAAGCTTGAAGAAGAAAGTAAAGCTCTACAGGGGCGTGTATTTAATGTCTTAGGCAAGATAAAATTCGATGGTCAACCATTAAGAAACTTACTTGTTGAAGCCATTAGATATGGTGAAAAACCGGAAGTGAAGGAACGTTTAAACAAAGTTATTGAAAATGCTTTAGATCATGAGTATTTAAAGTCATTGATTGAGGAAAAAGCTCTTGCAAAAAATACTATGGACATATCAAAAGTTATTGAAATTAAAGAAGAGATGGAGCGGATGGAGGCACGGAAATTACAGCCACACTTTATATCATCATTTTTTATTGAAGCGTTCAAACATCTAGGGGGATCTATAAGAGAAAGAGAACAGGGAAGATATGAAATTACTCGTGTGCCGGCTAGCATAAGAAATCGAGACAGGGGAATTGGGAGAAGCGAAACAATTCCTCAAAGGTATGAACGCATTTGCTTTGAAAAAAGTTTAATAAATGTTCCTTCAAAGCCCGATGCAGAGTTTATCTGCCCAGGTCATCCTTTACTAGATTCAACAATAGATGTTATTCTTGAAAAATACCGCTATTTATTGAAACAAGGAACAATTCTAATAGATCCTAACGATTATGGTGAACAACCAAGACTACTGTTCTATATCGAACATGCGATCCAAGATGGTTTTCGAATTGATAACGAAGGGAATCGGAGAATAGTATCACAAAGACTTCAGTTTGTTGAAATTGACAAAGATCAAAATGTTGTTTCAGCTGGAGATGCTCCGTACCTAAATTATACATTTTTAGTAGAAGAAGATTATAATTTAATCAAACCATTATTGGCTGAATCATGGTTAAATGGTGATATAGAGAGTATAGCAATTAGCTATGCTATTCAACATCTTGTTCCTCTTCATTATTCAGAAGTAAGAAAACGGAAAGAGGAGCTAGTTAATAAAATAAAAAATGCTGTTATAGACCGACTAACAAAAGAAATTAACTATTGGGACCATAGAGCAGAAGAACTTAAATTGCAAGAGCATGCTGGTAAGCTGAACGCTAAAATCAATTCTGCTAAGGCAAGACAACGTGCTGATGAATTACAAGCTAGATTGGAAAAAAGGTTGAAGCAATTAAATCAAGAGTTAGAACTGTCTCCAAAACCTCCACAAATTATAGGTGGGGCGCTTGTGATACCGATAGGTTTAATTAGCAAACTGAAGGGGATACAACCAGAGCATAGAATAGGTATGTTTTCTCAAAATCGTAAAGAAATTGAAATATTAGCTATGAATGCGGTAATGGAAACAGAAATTAAACTTGGCTATTCACCAAAAGATGTTAGTGATCAAAGAATTGGATATGATATTGAATCGAAAATACCTGGAACAGGAAAACTTAGATTTATTGAGGTGAAAGGGAGGGTTAAAGGTGCTACAACTGTCACAGTAACTAAAAATGAGATTTTAACCGCATTAAACAAGCCAGATGATTTTATTCTTGCTATAGCTTTAATAGATGGGGATGAAATAGAGGTTTATTACGTGAAACACCCATTTAAACGAGAACCAGATTTTTATGCTACTAGTATCAATTATGATTTAAATGAATTAATAAAATATGGTGAGAAGGTTAATTGATTGATATATAGATTAGGAGTGATTATTTTGGAATTCAAAAAGAAATTAATAGAGGTTGCTTTACCGTTAGATGCTATTAATAAGGCTTCATCAAGAGAAAAATCAATAAGACATGGTCACCCTTCTACGATACATTTATGGTGGTCACGTAAACCACTAGCGTCTAGTCGAGCTGTAATATTTGCTTCTTTAGTTGATGATCCATCAAGTCATCCCGATAAATTTCCAACAGAAAAAGAACAGATGGCTGAGAGAGAGAGATTGTTCAATATAATTGACAGACTTATACAATGGGAAAATTCGAATAACATTTCAATTTTAGAAGAAGCTAAAAATGAGATTCAAAAAAGTACAAATGGAAGTTTACCAAGTTTTCTTGATCCCTTTTGTGGTGGAGGATCATTACCTTTAGAAGCACAGAGATTGGGATTAGAATCTTATGGAACTGACTTAAATCCAGTAGCTGTAATGTTAACTAAATCATTAATTGAATTTCCATACAAAGTCAAAAATAGACCTCCAGTAAATCCAAAATCAAGAATACAATTGGATAGTAAAAGTTGGACGAACGCTTCAGGATTAGCTGAAGATATTCGATATTATGGGGAATGGATGAAACAAGAAGCCTATAAAAGAATAGGAAATTTATATCCTGATTTAATGCTTCCTAGTAAATATGGAGGTGGAAAAGCAAAGGTTATTGCGTGGTTATATTGTAGAAGTGTTAAATGTAAGAATCCAGCATGTGGAATAGACATGCCATTAATAAGTAAATTTGATTTATGTGTAAAAAAAGGGAAAGAAATGCATGTTGAACCATTAGTTGAGCCTGATACTAATCGTGTTCGCTTTATTGTGAAAGAAGGACCATCACCTGAAAAAAAGGGAACAGTTAATCGAAGAGGTGCACGTTGCATAAATTGTAATACAGCTGTGTCACTGGACTATATACGTGAAGAAGGTAGAAAGAAAAGAATAGGTATTATTCCGATAGCTATAGTAATTGAGGGTGTGAGAGGAAGAGTTTATATTGACCCGCATCCAAGTCAGTTTCCTGAAATTCAACAGTCTGATTTTTTAGAGGACATTCCTGCTACTCAGATATCAGGTTATTTTAACCCACCAATCTATGGTTTTAATACAATTGGTTCTATGTTTATTCCTCGTCAAAAAATTGCTTTAGAAACATTCGCTGGTTTGGTGCAAGAAGCAAAAATGAAATGCATTGAAGATGGGGCTGACGAAGAATATGCGAAGATTGTCGCTACTTATCTTACTCTAGGTGTTGGTCGGCTAGCTAATCGATTAAGTGCCTTTGCAATTTGGAATACAACAGGTGAAAAAATTGAGCAAACGTTTTCTGAACAAGGTGTTGCTATGGCATGGGATTTTGCGGAAGCGAACCCTTTTGGAAATTCTACAGGTAGTTGGATAAGTACTTTAGAGTGGATTCCTAAATGTTTAGAACAATTACCAGCGAATTTTGGAGCATCATATCAAAGAGATGCTGCTAGTGAGGATGAGCGATTTAACAACGTATTAATTTCTACAGATCCACCTTATTACAATAGCATCACTTACTCTGATTTTGCTGACTTCTTTTATGGGATATTTAGATATTCGTTAAGAAATGATTTTCCAGATATTTTTTCCACTCTAATGACACCAAAAAGTGAAGAAGCTGTGGCAGCATGGCATAGATTTGATGGAGATAGAACTTTAGCTAGTCACCATTTTAAAAATAAGTTACATGACGCTATAAAAGTTCTAGTATCGCAAGCTAATGATGAGTACCCTATTACTTTTTATTATGCATTTAAAGAAAAAGATATAGAAAAAGAGAACGAGGAAATGTTTACTGCATGGGAAAGCATTCTTTCGGTATTAATAGAATGTGGATTAAGAATTGTTCATACTTGGCCATTAAGAACAGAAAGACCTACAGGTAGAAAAGCTAGGAAAAACTCACTTGCTTCATCCATACTTCTCGTTTGTAGAAAGAGAAAGGAAAAAGAGTTGATAACAAGAAGAGAATTTATTAAAGAACTTAAAAGTCAATTGCCAAAGGCTATAGAAAATCTAAAGAAGACAAATATTGCACCGGTAGATCTTGCTCAGGCAGCGATTGGACCTGGTATGGCCATATTTTCAAAATATGAAAAGGTTTTGGAGGCAGATGGAAAATCTATGACAATTAGATCTGCCTTACAGGTTATTAATCAGGAGTTAGATTCTTTTCTTTCCTCCTCAGAAGTCAATATGGATGCCGAAAGTCGTTTTTGTGTTTCATGGTACGAACAATATGGAACAAAGGAAGGAAATTCTGGAGAAGCAGACGTACTAGCTCGAGCAAAAAATACGACAATATCCAAACTTTTGGAAAATAAAGTGTTAATTGCGGAAAAAGGCAAGGTAAGATTATTAAAACATGATGAATATGATGCTAATTGGGATTTAGATAGCGTACGCATTCCGTCTGTATGGTATTGTACTAATATTTTAGTAAGAGCTTTGAAAACAGGCGGAGAAATTGAAGCGGCAAGACAAGCGAGTAAACTACGAAGTGACTTAGCTGAAGCTGTTAAAGGATTAGCATATCGTTTATTTACTACTGCTGATAAGAATGGTTGGACTGATGAAGCAAATGACTATAACAATCTTGTAATTGCTTGGTCAGAAATTCAGAAAAAAATGGTAGAGTTTTTAAACGATTCAAGTGAACAACTAAAGTTGTTTGAGTAGGAGTGAGAGAAATGTTGGATAATTATCAACTTGTAACTAAAGGATTTCAGTTACTGACTGAAATCCTTGCTCCATATGTATGTCAACAACTTCAGGCGGAATATCGTTCGAATTGGTGGTATGAAGGTGTTATACAAAAACTTCATGACGTGCAAAAGCGTGATTTACCTGATGATGGGGATTTTTCAACTTTAGTAGACTCTTTAGATGCTGCAAGATGCCTAATTCTAATGGATATACATTGGGGAAATATATTTAAGAAAAAACTAAGTCGAGATCATCTTAATTGGATTAAAGAGCTGATTGCGACTCGTAATAAATGGGCACATAAAGGACCGGGAGATATATCAGACGAGGATGCGTGGCGAGCACTAGATACTATGGCAAGACTTTTAGAACAAATTGATTCCGAAAATACAGAAGCCATTCGAGAGTTAGCCAGACGGGTTCGTTACGGGACTACAGGTGCTTCTACCTCAGTTTATGAAGAAAAAGGATCAACGCTAAATGTTCTAAGTCAGTCACCAAGAAAAGGGTTATTACCATGGAGGTTTGTAATTGAACCACATCCAGATGTAGCTCAAGGTAGATATACACAAGCTGAGTTTGCCGCTGATTTAGCTCAAGTAGTAAGAGGAACGGCAGAAATAGAATATCAAGACCCTGTTGAATTCTTTGGGCGTACATATATTACAGAAGGTATGCGTAGTTTGTTAGTGCAAGCAATACGGAGAGTTTCGGGAATTGGCGGAGAGCCAGTTGTACAACTAAAAACAGCCTTTGGTGGCGGAAAAACACACACTATGCTAGCTCTCTACCATTTATTACGAAAGAAAAAAGGTAAAGCCGCAGCTTTGGAGAAAATTAAAGAGATTAACTCTATATTACAAGAAGCGGGAGTAGATAAATGCCCAGAGGTCAATGTTGCGGTATTAGTAGGAACAGCATTAAATCCTTCAAAAATTAAACGCCCGCCTAATTTTCCGGGAATTACAATTAGAACTTTATGGGGAGAGATGACCGCTCAATTAGCTGAACAGACAGGAAGACCTGAGTTATATGATATTATTCGAGAAGCAGATAAATTATCTGTTTCGCCTGGTTCGGAAACGCTTACTGAGCTTTTTAATGAATGTGGTCCATGTCTAATTTTAATTGATGAAATCGTTGCCTATGCTCGAAAAATATATGGTGTTTCTGGTTTACCAGCAGGAAGCTTTGAATCTGTTCTTAGCTTTATTCAGGAATTGACTGAAGCGGCTCGTGCAAGTAAAAATTGTCTAGTCATTGCATCTATTCCAGAATCAGATATTGAGATAGGTGGTGAAGCAGGAAAGTTAACGTTAGAGTTTATTGAGCATACGTTTGGTCGAATGGAGGCAATATGGAAACCTGTTAGTGCAGAGGAAGGATTTGAAATAGTTAGAAGACGTTTATTCTTGCCTGTAAAAGATGTTGCTGCACAAGAAGAGGTTTGTCGTGCATTTAGTGAAATGTATAGAGAAGGTGGGCAGGATTATCCTATTGAATGTAAAGAACTTGCCTATTTAGAGAGATTAAGATCCTGTTATCCTATACATCCGGAAGTTTTTGATCGATTATATAATGATTGGGCTACATTAGAGAGATTTCAGAAGACTCGTGGAGTTCTTCGTTTAATGGCGACGGTAATTCACGATTTATGGATTAGACAGGATGCGAGTCTGCTTATTATGCCTGGAAGTATTCCGTTTGATACAGTTAAGGTGAGAGAAGAGGTTACTCGATATTTACCTGATGGGTGGAATACAGTAGTGGAAAATGATGTAGATGGCCCTAGGTCCCTGCCTTACCGTATTGATAATGATAATCCTCGATTTGGACAACTTATGGCTGCAAGAAGAGTAGCAAGAGCAATTTTTCTTGGGAGTGCTCCTTCAGTTAGAGAACAAAGGATTAGAGGGATCGAGGATGTAAGGATACGCCTTGGAGTAGTTCAACCTGGGGAGTCAGTAGCAGTATTTAATGATGCATTAGGTCGTTTAGTAGATAAGTTAGCCCATTTGTATGTAAGCAATCAACGTTATTGGTATGACTTACCGCCTAATCTCCGTAGAACAGTTGAAGATAGAAGCCAGCAAATTACCGATCCTGAAGTTGAATCAGAAATTGAACGTCGTTTAAAATCTATTCGTGAACGAGGTGAATTTGCGGCGGTTCACAATTGTCCAAGCTCATCTTTGGATGTACCAGATGAACAGCAAGTGCGTCTGGTTGTTCTAGGTCCTAAATATACACATAGAACGAATAAAGAAGCTAGCTCAGCAATTGAAATGGCATTGGAAATTTTAATGAATCGAGGAAATAATCCTAGAATATATCGGAATATGTTGGCGTTTGTGGCCCCGGATCGTGAGTTAATAAATACGCTAAAGAGAGAAGTTAGGAAGTTCCTTGCTTGGAAATCAGTAGTTGACGATGCAGAAGGTTTAAACTTAGATGCAAATCAGCAAAGACAAGCTAAAGAGAATCTCAAAAGGAGTGAAGAAACTGTAGAGCTTCGATTGAAAGAAGCGTACTGTTGGCTTTTAGTTCCGATTAGCAGTGATATAGGTGAAATAGAATGGGAAGTATCACAGATTAGTGGTGGAACGGAAAGTCATATAATAAAAGCATCTAAGAGAATGAAATCGTCGGAACAACTTATTACAAAGTGGTCAGCTGCATTGCTTCGAATGGAATTAGATAGATGGTTATGGAAAAACAGTGAATATATTTCTATCAAACAATTATGGGAATATCTAAGTAGCTACACTTATTTATCAAGATTAAAAAACATTGATGTGCTGTTAGAGACAATTAAAGAAGGGCTAAATTTCCAAGAATTTTTTGCATATGCAAGTGCTGTGAGTGATGATAAATATTTAGGTTTAGTTTTCGGAGATTCTAATAAAGTTCATTCTGTAAATCATAATGGCTTTTTAGTTAAACCTGATGTAGCAAAGGAATATATTGAAAAATCAAAGCAAACTCAAACTGTATCAATTTTGAATAATTCAACCAATCAAATAGGTAGGCATTCACATATTATTAAAGAGTTTGAGGATTTTGTAACATCTAATAATAATCCAGGCATTTCAGCTACTTCGATGGAGGAGACAAAACCGAATAATACCCTTCCACGTCGGTTTTATGGAGTCGTAAAATTGGACAGTAATAGAATAGGAAGAGATGCAGGAAGAATTGCAGAAGAGATTGTTCAGCATCTGACAGTATTACAAAATGCAAATGTCGAAGTAACACTTGAAATACAAGCTGAAATCAAGGATGGAGTTCCAGAAGGAACAATTAGAACTATAATTGAAAATTGTAGAGCATTAAAATTTAAGGATTATGGGTTCGAGGAGTCTTAAATCAACAATAAATAAGAGTATCCAATGGTGGCAAAATTCATTGTATTGCCACCAACTTTTTATATTTAAACACTGATACCCCTTTAGATTATAGGATGTATGATGCTAAGGTAATGGGTTTTTGACTTCATTATATGTATTCATTAAGTGTTTTGGTGAACGTGCCGTATTTAGTGTAAAAATATTGGTGTGCTAATTTAACATTATCATCATATGCCTCTTACTGTTAGTTAAAAAACGCTACTTCAATGTACAAATTCCAAAGAAATAACTTCTTCAATACGGTATTACGAAAAAAGTAAAAGCAAACACTATCCACTTCTGAATGAATTGTTTTTACTGTATAGTCAACACATGTGGAGTGTGTCGCGAAATTAACCTTGAAGTTGTAGAAACTAAATAAAAAAACTCCTGACAAAGTCGAAATAAAATTTTGATAAATGGTTGGAAAAAGGCTTGAGGGAAAAGAGAAACCCCATACCCTCCAGCCTTTGTTTTTAACATTTTCCCGAGAAGTCTCCCTTCCTCTAAACGGAGTAAAGGGGGAGATGAATCGGGAAATTTTTGATTCACAAAAACGAACATATGTTTTATAACTAACCCATCCAATGAGGAAGGAAAGAAGGTAGTTTTCACGCTTCATGGCTAAAAAGTGTTCTTCCGGGCATTCAAAGCGGATTTGGAGCGATTGTACGACTGCAATCTGGAGTCCGCCCACATTTGGAATGAATGTCTTCGATTGGCGAAAGGCCATTTTCTCCAATACAGCCGCTCGATCATCTAAATGGAATGAAGGTGCGAGAGGTTCATACGGTTTTACGAAGCCTCAATGAAATAGGCACTTCAATCAGTAACAACTACCTAACAGAGCACATAGCTTGTTGATGAGAGTACTCGAAGTAGTCGGTGGATTTATCTGAATTACAGATATCTTTCTGATTCCTTTCGTTCTACTCTCATCCCTGTCTCTGGTTGAGTCGCCAGAAACCAAAAAATTTATAACAATAAGGATGGTGTAAAATGTATAATTTTCAAAATGAACTTCAAATGTTAGGTTTGGATGATTTCGCGGCGGGTGAGGTGATGGTTTGGGATCCTCAAACCCAGACCTATTTGATTGATGATGCTCGTCAATTCGGTGGACGTTGTGGAGGTTTTGGACGTTGTTTTGGACAATGTTTTGGACGTTGTTTTGGACAATGTTTTGGACAATGTTTTGGACGTTGTTTTGGACAATGTTTTGGACGTTGTTTTGGGCAGTGTTTTGGACAATGTTTTGGACATTGTTTTGGACGTTGTGGTGGAAGTTGATTTATCTGCTTCAATTGCTGCTGGGGGAGTGGTTTTGGAGGAAATATCTAGTTCCCTAGCTCAAAAAGGTGATTACCTAAGAAGAAAGGACTGCCCCTGCATAATTCTCTGCAGGGGTCCCTCTTTAGAAATGAACATAAAGGACAAATAGAAGTACATAAAATGATACTACGCATTTAGGAACAACCACGGAATAAGGAGGAGTAGAATGGCAAAATTGAACGATTCCTCGCGTCTGAAGGTGAAAAGAGACACGTTTTTTCTCCCGGATCCAAACGGTGGTGTGTATTTTAGGAATAACTCCAGCTCATTTCGTATGAAAGGCAATACAATCTATCAGTGGATTGAAAAACTGATGCCCATGTTCAACGGAGAGCACACATTGGGAGAATTGACAGAAGGATTATCGGCCCCATATCGGAACAGGGTATATGAAATTGCAGAAATTCTGTACCGGAACGGCTTTGTTCGGGATGTGAGCCAAGACCGTCCGCATCAATTGGACAGCAAGATTCTCAAAAAGTATGCTTCACAAATTGAATTTATAGAAAGTTTCGTTGATTCCGGTGCGTTCCGTTTTCAAGTATATCGTCAATCTAAAGTATTGGCAATCGGCTCTGGCACATTTTTGGTCTCATTAGTTTCTGCGTTGATCGAATCTGGATTGCCTAAGTTCCATGTTCTGATTACAGATTCGATGCCTACTAATCGGATGCGGTTGAAGGAACTGGCGGAGAATGCCCGCAAAATGGACTCCGAAGTAGCAATAGAGGAGATAACTCTACAGAAGGGAGCGGGTGGGAGTTCTTGGCGAGAAGTGGTGCAGCCATTTGAGTGGATTTTATATGTCTCGCAGGAAGGCAATGTAGAGGAACTGCGGGCTCTTCATGCCGTTTGCAGGGAGGAGAAGAAGGGGTTTCTCCCCGCCATATCTTTGCAGCAAGTAGGTTTAGCGGGTCCATTAGTGCATCTGGATTCTGAGGGATGCTGGGAATCCGCATGGCGTCGCATACACCGATCCGCGCTTCGCGAAGACCGACCGTCGCAAACTTTTTCTTCAACAGCAGGAGCAATGTTGGCGAATGTAATTGTATTTGAATTATTTAAAAAAGTTACAGGAGTGACTAAATCGGAACAGAGAAATCAGTTTTTCCTTCTCGACCTGGAAACATTGGAAGGTGACTGGCATTCGTTCATACACCATCCACTGGTGACGAATGAATGTGTGGCGGCTGAATTGATTCAAGATCTTGATTTGAGGCTTAAACAGAATTCGAGCCGCAATGATCCGAGTAGATTGTTTCATTATTTCAATCAATTGACATCCGCAGAATCAGGAATTTTCCATATATGGGAGGAAGGCGGCTTGAAGCAGCTTCCGTTGGCCCAGTGCTGCGTTCAAGCTGTTAACCCACTATCGGAAGGCCCGGCTGATCTGCTTCCAGAAGTTATCTGTGCAGGTCTAACACATGAGGAGGCACGGCGGGAAGCGGGGTTGGCTGGGATTGAATCGTATGTATCGCCAATGATAGATTTACTTGTTACGTCATCCTTAAACCGCAAAAAAGAGGTTGGTGTCATCACAACACAGGAATTTATTGGTGTCGGGGCAGGGGAAACGATTGTGGAAGGCATTTGCCGAGGATTGCAAAAGTGCTTGGACGAGGAGCTGAGCAAACGGCAAGTTAATCGCAGGGAACCTATTTTTCGGGTGCGGTTGGGTACGGTGGAGGATGAACACTGCAGGTTTTATTTGCAGGCACTGACGACGATGCATGGACCGCCGACGATCGGTTTGGGAGAGAAGGTGTTAGGTTTTCCTGTGGTATGGGTCGGCACAGGCGGCCGCTGGTATGGCAGTGCCGGCTTGAATATAACAATGGCGTTGCGGAAAGCGCTAGAGCAGGCGCTTATGGATGCACAAAATCAAGCTCAAGCGGCTTCATTTCGAATACAAGTGCTGGATGATTCCTCCATTCTTCTAAACGAAGAGGAGCCATTAAGACTTGAGATCCCTGCCTGTGAAGAAACGGCACAATTGGAGCTCTTGCAGTCCTCCATGCAGGTCTTGAAACAGAACAGGATGCGGCTTTTCGTCTTTGATTTAGCGATAGAACCTTTTTTGAAAGAGGAACTGGCAGGGGTGTTTGGTGTGCTGTTAAGAAAGGAGAATTTCTGATGGGTGCTTGCGTATTGATGGTTGGAGAAGGGGTATTGGCAGATTTTGTGTATGAAAAATTGTCCGTTCAATATCAGGTGGTTCGGCAAATTGATTTCGAGAAAGGAGTTCCGGAAGAAGCTGGTTTGGCTCTAGTGTTGCACGATGCTTGGCATCCCTCCGCTTATCACAAGGCGGAAGAGGTGCTACGACCGTTAGGCATTCCATGGCTTCGGGGCTTCGTTTCATTTGGTGAGGGCGTGATCGGTCCGCTAGTTCTCCCTAATACACCGGGATGTTCTCAGTGTGCTGATATGCGACGCCTTATAGCGGGGTACGACCGTAAGGAAATGTGGGAGCTGCAACAGATGATGGCGGTGCAAGGAGGAATACAGCGTGATGCATGGGCATCACGAACCGGACTTTTGCAGATGGCCTACCTGATCGCCGCGGAAACGAAGAGGGTGTTAGAAGGCAGTCGTGCCCACTTAGAAGAAAAGGTGTTCCTAATCAACCTGAAAACATTAAAGAACTCATGTCACTTCTTTCTGCCCGACCCGTTATGTACGGTATGTGGTCAATTACCCGACGATTCACCGACAGCAGCCCAACTATCGCTGCAACCAAGTCCGAAGATCAGCGCTGACAGTTACCGTTGCCGTCCGATAGAAGAGTTGAAAGAAGTACTAGTCAAAGACCATCTAGATTACCGAACTGGATTATTGAATGGTAAAATGCATCATTTCGTGCTGCCGTTTGCGGATGTCGTTGTAAATATGCCAATGTTTATAGGGGACGAGGGAGTGGCAGGCCGGACTCATTCCTATGAGATTAGCGGGTTAACCGCCATTTTGGAGGGATTGGAGAGATATTGCGGCATCGAACCTCGTGGCAAACGAACGGTGGTTTATGACAGTTACCGAAACCTAGCAGATCAAGCACTCAACCCATTAAAGGTAGGAGTGCATGCAGAGGAACAGTATGCGCGACCCGATTTTCCGTTCAAACCGTTCCATCCTGATCGTCCAATGAATTGGGTATGGGGCTATTCGTTTTTACAAGAGCGTCCGATTTTGGTCCCAGAGTTGCTCGCATATTACAGTTTAGGTGGTGGGGATGGCTTTGTCTACGAAACTTCCAACGGATGTGCATTAGGCGGGAGTTTAGAGGAAGCGATTTTCCATGCCATTTTGGAGGTGGTGGAGCGTGATTCATTCTTAATGACTTGGTATGCGCAGCTGCCTCTTCCGCGTCTTGACCTTCGTTCCGCTAACGACAAAGAATTACAGTTGATGGTTGACCGTGTACGTGCGGTGGCAGGATATGATCTGTATTTTTTCAACTCGACGATGGAACACGGAATTCCAAGCGTCTGGGCAGTGGCGAAAAACAGGAAACAAAAGGGGTTGAACCTCATCTGTGCCGCTGGAGCTCATCCGGACCCCCTACGGGCGGTGAAAAGCGCGATTCACGAGTTAGCAGGCATGATGCTTGTGCTTGACGAGAAATTTGAGGCAAACCGAAAGAAATATGAGAAAATGTTACACGACCCGTTATTAGTACAGCAGATGGAGGATCATGGCATGCTGTACGGTTTGCCGGAAGCAGAGGAACGTCTGCAATTTTTGTTGGATGACAATCGTCCGTTGCGAACGTTTGAAGAAGAATTCAAACAGCAAACGAAGCGTGCGGACTTGACTGATGAGCTCCGGGATATTCTTCAGAAGTTTCGACGATTGAACCTCGAGGTAATTGTGGTGGACCAGACAACACCCGTAATCAAACGAAACGGATTATATTGCGTGAAAGTACTGATTCCAGGAATGTTACCGATGACATTTGGACATCACCTTACCCGCGTGACAGGTCTCGAGAGGGTGTTCCGGGTACCGATGGAACTCGGGTATACGAAACAACCGCTCACGCTTGAACAGCTTAATCCACATCCCCATCCGTTCCCATAGGAGGTGGGAGGATGAAGCTAGATACGTTTTTACACCATCTTCATTTTGACATCGATAAGATTATGCCGCCAAATTGGGAGGTAGATTGGGAAGATGCGCCACTTCCGTATAAGTTGTACCGCAATTTGCCAGTGATTCCGCTTTCTTCAGAAATACCGTTAACGTTCGAGGGAAGGGAAGCGCCTGGAAAGCTCGACCTAGAAGAAATAGGTCATTTTCTTTGGTACGTTTTCGGCCTTACTCAATTTTGTCAGCTAGCCTTTTCCATGGGTCCGACGGAACAAGCGGAAAACCTAATGCACTTGTACCGGCGGTTTGTTCCCTCGGGTGGGGCGTTGTATCCAAACGAATTATACGTGTATTTGAAAATGGAGGATGTTTCAGAAGGAGTGTACCATTACGATGTGGCACACCATCGTTTGGTATTGTTGCGGGAAGGCAATTTCGATTCCTATCTAACTAGGGCCTTGGGCAATCGCTGTGACGTGTCGGCTTGTTTCGGTATTGTTTTTGTATCGACAATGTTTTGGAAAAATTTCTTTAAATACAATCATTTTGCTTACCGCCTGCAAGGGCTGGATGCTGGCGTGCTAATCGGGCAGCTGTTGGAAGTGGCGAAACAGTTCGGCTTCGCATCGACAGTGTATTTTCAATTTCTTGATAGGGCGATCAACCATCTGCTTGGGCTATCCGAACAGGAAGAGAGTGTATATGCGGTGATTGCATTATCTCTGGAGTCTTTCATCACTTGGTTTGCTAACGATAATAACTTAGAAGAAAATGTTTCTGCCATTGAATTGTGCAGAGAATTGCCAGCAGTTCAGCATCATTACTATATTCGGTCGCGGAGGATCATTGACTATCCGATGCTGAGAAAAATGAATGAAGCGTCGATGTTGGAATCATCACGATCATTTCGGCAGATTAAGAGAAAGAAGAAAGATACATGTGGGGTCCAAGCGGTAGTTCTGCCTTATGTGAAGCGGTTATCGTATGATCTGGCGTCAGTCTGCCAGAAGCGATATTCACCAGGTATGGATTTTGTTTTGGGAAAGGTAAGTCAAGAACAATTAGCCACTTTGTTGCAAGAGGCGACGCTTTTTTTCACGTATCGAAATGATTTAGATGGAGAATATGAGAAGCCGCCGTCCCGTGTCTCCCTGTATGGCTGTTTTTATAACGTTGAAGATGTTCCGAATGGTGCTTACTACTATGATAGTGCTGTTCATGCGTTAGGACGGATACGTTCTGGAGATTATCGTCACTACCTGCAATACGGAATGTCGATGGACAATGTTAATCTGTTCCAAGTGCCGCTCTGTCTGCATGTGTTAGGAGACAGGGATCACCTTCAAATGGAATTAGGGTACAGAGGATATCGCATTCAACAAATGGAGGCAGGGATGCTCGTGCAACGACTGCTCTTGGTGGCGTCTGCCATGGGGATGGGTGGGCACCCGCTTCTCGGATTTGATGTGAACTTATGCGATAAACTTTACAAGATCGATTCGCGATGGAAAACAAGCTTAATCCAAATCCCGATCGGACCCTATCGTCCTCGTGCCTGGTTAAAAGGGAGTTTGCGCAGTTAGGAGAGACATGAGTAAAGCTCTAATTTTGTTGCAAGTAAACATATAATCGTTTTATAGCTATTTCCCATTATTAATAGCAAACAAATATTTATGAGTTTTTGAAGCAGGATGACGTATAAAAGTTTGTGTAAATTGTGTTTAAGCTAAAAGAGATGAGAGTGGAAAAAGTTCCTGCAGTATAATGGCGTTGTGCAAAGGAAAATTAATAGCGTGGTTTTGATTTCCAACGTCAGAACCCATAAAAAGTTGAAACCGCCAACCATGTGTTTCCCTAGTTGGCGTTTTTTTTCGTACGCCCAACAGGCGGAATTTCTTGGGTGATGTCCAGAGAGGAGGTGGTCAGGTATGTAAATCCCAGCTAAAGCGGTCTCGTTTGATTGGATGTAGAATCCCGCATTCGGCTCTCCTGCCAGGCTTCGGCAAGGGCTAGGTCGGCTACGGCGTCGTCTGGCGTTACCAGTCCGCTTCAGTTCGGGTCTTGGGTCATCCGACAAAAGTCTAGGAAGCGGGCCTGAGCCATCGTCTCACACCACGCTTGTCGATCCACCAATGACAACGTCCGCCGATATGGTAGGCGGGAAACGAAAGACGAGGATGTACGCTCAGGCGCCGACATATCGGAAGACAACCGCGATGCGGCCCATGCTCGTACCTGTTCGCCAGCGTCCACCACTGGTTGCGTAGGCACCGTGTCGAGCAGGGCGTCGATTAGTTCCGCCTGTTCTGTCGAGAAAACGCCCTCGGCGTACAGACGTTGGGGAATCCAGCCTTCGAGCACAATCCGCCCTTGAGCACAGTGGACTTCCCACTGCGTCGACTCGGGAGCGTCCGCCTCCATTGTGAATCCGTTGTAATACTAAATCGGTACGTATTCGTGCAGGAGTTCGGAGCCTGCTTCTTTTGTTGCCACTCGCGCTTCCTGTCCATGGCCTTGACGTGTGCAGCCGTGGTGAATCACGCTCGCCCACACGCGAGACTGCTCACCGTTTGCTTCGGTTACGGCGAAACCATGCGCATCTTCAGGTTCGCCAAACCAGTGCCGGACGACTTCGAAGAAGTAAACGCCATGTTCGATGAAAATGCCTCCGCTCCGTTCGTGGTTCCAGAACCAATGTCCGGATGTGACACGGTGTGCGGCGTTGTGGAGACTGGCGTGGTACACACGACCCAATAGGTGGTGGCGGAGCATCCATTATTAACATTGGGGCTAATATTGTAGGTAGCTCCTGCCCGCGCTGTTGAGAATTTATACCCGAAACGAATTACGTTTGGAATTGGTGTTCTTATTACCGGGCTGTCAGAAATAAATACCGTAACCTGATGGATCCTGTTCCCTTCCGTTTTGTTACATCATCTAATTTAAAATCGTTTTTTCTCTTTTTAATGATTCTTTCTGAAATTTTTGCAGAGGGCAAAAGCGACATACTGCAATATTAGCTGTTGGCTCTCTTTGCAGCTGCAAATTCTGAAGCCATTGACTGCCACAGCAGCAGATATACTGTGCCTTTTCACATTTTTCAATAACCTATGCAAAAAAGGCTATCGAATGCACTCGATAGCCTTTTGATTGATCTGACCTTAATGGATTTGGGACTGAAAAAGAAGCTTTGGTTCCTTGCGAACTCATGGATAATCGATCCTATCCTTTATGAACTCGGAAGCAATTCTGTACAGTACCGTACTGTTATCCCGTGGATGATCGATTTTATCCTTTATGGAGCTTGACTAATATGTCTTTTCCTCCAATTACGCTGGATGGATAACTATTATGGTCGATTTTAAACTGATCTCCGTTCAGTAAAATAATAGGTGTAATGGTGTTGTACCCTTTTTCGCCAATTTGGTCGATGGCGAATTGCGCGATAAGATCTCCTTTTTTGATTTTGTCTTTAGGTGAAACTTTTATTTCAAAGCCGTCTCCTTTTAAATTTACTGTTTCTAGTCCCAAATGAATCAACAGCTCTGCTCCTTCATCTGAACGAAGTGTAATGGCATGCTTGGTTGGGAATACATTGACGATTTCACCATCAACCGGGGAATAGACATCTCCGCTTGTTGGTTGAATAGCAATGCCGTCGCCCATCATTTTTTGAGAGAAAACTTCATCAGGCACTTCTTTCAATGCAACAACATTTCCTGATAATGGCGCTACTAAACCAATAGTTGATTCTTCTTTATGTTCGTTTGTTTCCTGATTCATAATATCTAAAATTTGATTTTTTAACGTGTCTGAAGTAGGGCCAAATATTGCTTGAACTCCATTTCCTACTTCCAATACGCCTGAAGCGCCAAGAGCTTTCAGTTTTTCTTTATTAACAGCACCTTTGTTCTTTACACCTACTCTTAAACGTGTTATACATGCATCAAGATTATTGATATTTTCTTTTCCGCCAAGTGCTGCTAAGACTTCATACGCTTTTTGATTGACAACAGATTCATTACTTTTTCTATTTGTTTTTTCTTCGTAATCTTTTCTAGTATAAAGTCTGTTCGAATCTTCATCTCCGCGTCCTGGTGTAAGAAGGTCCCACTTTTTAATAGCCCATCTGAATACAACGTAGTAAACAACAGCCATTGCCAGACCAACGATAATGACATACCACCATGGCTCTCCAACACCAGGCAAAATACCGAATAAGATGAAATCAATGATTCCGGATCCGCCGGCATATCCAACATTCACATCTAAAACATACATCAGCATAAATGACAGCCCTGCCATTAATGTGTGGAAAACGTATAGTAATGGCGCTACGAACAAGAACGTGAATTCAAGCGGCTCCGTAATTCCTGTTAAAAATGCGGTTCCCGCCGCGGTCAACAATAAGCCTGCTACAGCTTTTTTGTTTTTCGGTTTTGCCGTGTGATACATTGCTAACGCTACCGCTGGCAGACCAAACAGAACAAACGGGAATTTCCCTGCCATAAATCTTCCGGCAGTTATTTTAACGGCATCATTTACTTGTTTATCCGCCAGCTGAGCCATATACATTGCTGTGTCCCCGGAAACGACAGATCCAGCAAGGGTCGTATACGTTCCGCCAACTTCCGAAAAACGAATTGGGATGTAGAAAATATGATGCAATCCAAACGGAATAAGGGCACGTTCTACTACTCCATAAATGAACATGTAAAGCGGCGGCGTATTTTCTCCTGATAAGGCAGTTCCAAGTGCATAAATTCCATCTTGTACATGAGGCCAAACAAACGCCAAAATCAGTGCAATAATGATCGAATAGCCTGCTGTTATAATAGGAACAAATCGTGAACCGCCGAAAAAGGACAGCATTTCCGGCATTTTGAAATCATGATATTTTTTATAAAGAACTGCTGCTACAAACCCAATGATAATACCGCCAAAAACACCGATTTGAAGTGTCGGGATCCCCAACTCAAGTACACGCCCTGGTTCTGACACGTTTTCCGGCGTGATTCCAAGGACAATTCCGATAACGGTATGCATAACTAAATAGCCAACAAGAGCGGATAAGGAGGCTGCCGCTTTTCCACCGGTCCAGCTCCCCGCTATACCAATAGCGAACAAAACGCCTAAGTTCCCAAATATCGCTTTTCCTGCACCTTTCATTAAATCAGAAATTGTTTTCCAAAAACCTGAATCTAAAAAAGGCAAATATTCGATTAAATATGGAGATTGTAACGTTGTACCGATTCCCATTAACAAACCGGCTGCAGGAAGCAAAGAAATAATAACCATAAAAGTTTTGCCAATTCTCTGAAAGAAATCAAAGTTAAATACCTTCTTCATTTCATAGCTCCCCTTTAGATAGATAATATATAGAAAACGGATACATCCCAGTTATTTTTCAAGCAGGGAGTCATAACGACTCCCTGCACGGACAAGTTATATTATCGCAATTCCGGCCAGTATTCTTTATTAGCTTCGATTAAGGCATCCAATACTTCTCTCGCTTTTGTTGCAGATACAACTGTACGATTTAAAGTTAAGGCTTGCAGCGCTTTGGCGTATGAGCCTTCCATATATGCTTCCACTGTAAGTTTTTCATACGCATATTGCCCTTCAATCAATCCTTTATAGAATGTTGGAATTTCTCCAACTGCGTATGGTCTAGGCCCGTTTGAGGTTATACTTGCAGCCACTTCAACCATCGCATCATCTGGCAAATTGCTGATGATTCCATCATTTTTCAAAATGACAATAAAATTATCGCCTTTGTTGTATGCAATGGATTCTGCAACAATTAAGATAAACTCGCCATGCGCGTCGTTTGCTACTACATTAGAATCTTTTGCAGTTCCTGTTTCAGCAACACGCATACAATCTTCAAATACCCGTTTCTCTCTCCCGGCTTGTACTTCATTAGCACGCGTAAAATCCGGATTCAATTTTTTCAGCACTTTATCTGGATATAAATAATACTGTAAATACGTATTCGGCAAATAATCCGGAAAATCTCGCACCATTTGCTGTACCATGGCATACGTTTCGAGCCATGATTTATCCCGCTGCTCGTAGTCAGCCGGGCGGAAGCCGTTTTTCAGAATCATTTCCCTTAATTCAGGCAATTTGTCATTGCCTTGCGGATCATATAAATGAGTGAACCAACCAAAGTGATTTAATCCAAAGTATACAGGATCAAAATCACGTTCATTCATATTTAATAAACGGCCGTACGAACGAAGCAAGTTTTCAGGCTGGTCGCAAATATTGAGGATTCTTTTATCATCAGGAAACATTTGCTGTAAAGCAATCGCAACGATAGCAGCAGGATTTGTGTAGTTTAAAATCCATGCTTCTTTCGTTTTGCTTCTGACATCCTTTACTAATTGAATCATATCGCGGATCGATCTCATACCGTAAGCAAAACCGCCAGGCCCGCATGTTTCCTGACCGATAACCCCTAGTTTCAACGGGATCTTTTCGTCTTTTTCACGCATTTCATAGCCGCCAGTACGTATTTGCACAAAAACAAAATCGATATCTTCCGTAAATGCTTCCTCTTTATCTGTCGTATAGCTAAAATGAATGTCAGGATACTCTTCATTAAAGAGCACTTTTGCAAATTCGCCAATTATTTTTTGGCGTTCGTAATTGATATCATACATGACCAACCGGTTGATCGGGAAAGTATCTTGACGCGAGCAAATTGCTTTTAAAAGACCTGGCGTCCAAGTACTACCCCCGCCAACAATAAGTACATTGAATTTTTTCATTGTGCTTCAACTCCTGGTAGTAATTTTTAATGTAACCGCTTCTACAGATATCTTAACGAACGAAAAAATAAAGACAGGAAAAATTTCATTTTATGAAACTTTTTCATGGTCATTTATAATAGAACGTACAATAAATATGAATCCGGGGTGATTCGATGTACAACTTTATGGCTAAATTGTTGAACTTCATTGAATCTTCAACAGACCAAACAAAATCAGAAATCATTATTGCCGAATATATTTTGAGGAATGTAGAAAAAATCCCAAAAATGTCCATTTATGATTTAGCGGAAGCGTGCCATACATCACCTGCAACGATCACCCGATTTTGCCAGCGCTTTGAAAATATTACGTTCAAAGAGCTTAAGGAATACGCCAGATCATTTATTGAATTTAATGATACTGAAGTGGACTGCCAAAACCTTAAAACGAAATTTAATATAAAACAAATAAACGAATATTATGACGAATTACATACCTCTCTGAAGCAAACAGAACAATTGCTCCGTTCAAAGGAAATCATTCAAGTTGTTCATGAAATCCATCGCTCAAAAAAAGTTGCTTTTTTTGGGGTAACATTTTCGCATCTAATTGCAAGAAATGCACAATTTAAATTTATTCGTCTGGGCAAATATGCCACTGCTTACAGCAACCATGAAAATCAAATCTCCGAAGCAGAATCACTTACACCCAGAGATTTAGCCGTTGTCATTTCTTTTTCCGGAGAAACAAGATTTATTGTTCAGTTAGTAAAGATTTTAAAGAAGAGAGGCATTCCTATCGTTGCGATTACAGGCAATGAAAAAGGCTATTTAGCACAGCATGCGAAACAAATCATCAAAGTGAGCAGCTGCAAACTAGAATCCTTTAAATCACCCATTTTGGAAGAAATCAATATGCTGAGTGTAATTAATTCCATTTATCTCGTTTATTCTATCGTTTTTAAAATTCGGAAGGATATCAGATAAACGAAGGAGGCAGCTAAATGAATATTGTCGTAGCACCTGATTCTTTTAAAGGGAGCCTGACCTCTCCTCAAGCAGCAAATATTGTAAAACAGGCAATACTTGACCTTCATTACGGTGATACAGTAATAACTAAACCAATGGCTGACGGCGGAGAGGGAACAGTCGATGCATTGTTAGCCTCTTCAACCGGAGATCGCATTGAGGTAATCTGTACAGGCCCTTTGGGCAGCAGAATAAAAACGTATTATGCCATCCTCCAAAACAATACGGCTGTTATTGAAGTTGCCAATATCGCTGGGCTTGTCCAAGTGCCTCCTTCACAACGAAACCCGGATGTGACCACTACTTTCGGACTTGGCGAAGTGATGAAAGATGCATTGGATAAAGGCTGCAAATCGTTTATTATCGGGCTTGGCGGCAGTGCTACAAATGATGGGGGCCTTGGTTTTTTACAGGCGCTTGGCATGAAAGCTTGGGATAAAGAAGGAAAAGAAGCTGGAATTTTCGGGAAAGATTTATTGGAGGTCAATCAAGTAAGTTTCGACCGTTTGGATCCAAGATTGAAACATATTACGATAAAAGTGGCTTGTGATGTGGACAATCCATTATGTGGTGAAAAAGGTGCCAGCGCAGTTTACGGGCCGCAAAAAGGTGCCAGCAGCAAACAAATACCGATTTACGACGAAGCATTGGCCCGATTTGCTGCTCTTATTGAGAAGCAGCAAGGGAAAGCCTTGCATAACGTGAAAGGTGCAGGGGCAGCAGGAGGTTTAGGATTTGCATTCCTTGCGCTAGGCGCAAAGCTTATATCCGGTGCGGAACTTGTAGCAGAAGCTTCGAATTTGAAGGAAGCAATAAAACAGGCGGATCTTGTCATTACCGGAGAAGGGCAAAGCGATGAACAAACATTATATGGAAAAGCGCCCGGTTATATCGCTGATCTCGCTCAAACATATGGAGTTCCAACTATTTTAATATCCGGCTCGCTTGCAGGCAATTTGGATGTACTTCGCAGCAAATTTCACGGATGCTTTTCGATTATTACACAACCATTGACGATGGAGGAATGTATGGACCAAGCAAAAACACTATTATACAACCAGACGAAGCAAGTCATGCATCTGATCCACTCTTTGAAATAAAGGGAATAACATCTGGCCTTGCAATTCAGATGGGGGTAATTTGTTTTTCTTTATCGGATTTTGAAAAAAATCGATACAGTTTTTATATATGTTTGCAATCGGTTGAATACTCCAAAAAACAACTTTGCCCCCGCGTCCCTTTCACCTTCATCATAGAGGATTGGCCAGCAAATCTCCAACTTTCCTCATAAATAAAAGGCATCTAAGCTTCCTCTTTGGAGTTAAGTCCATATAATTGTGTAAAAAGGGAAATAGAAAAAGAGCCATGTTGCTTCCCCATTGGTAGAATAAATAGTGGACCAAAAACACCAAACATAAGGAGGAATGCAACCTTGGTAGTAGCCGTTTCTCATATTGGATGTTTCCGCCTGTTCGATTTCGAGGAAATGTTTGATTTCTTCCCGCATAATCAGTTTTAATTTTTCTTTCACAAACTGACGGATGGCACTTTCCAGTTGATTTGCCCAGTTGACATCGGCATACTTTTAGACATAGGTAGGGTTCTCCTTTCTCTGGAATGTTTTTGGCCCAATCAGAGAATGCCCTACCTTTTTTCTTTTGATCTAGCAAAATGTTTTACACAAAATTTTATACATCATCTTCCCCTCTGATTCAGGAATTGATATGTACCACCATTTTATACATTAAATTTGTGAACTAATTCTTGTAATTTTTCTGACATTGTTGCGAGCGTTTTTGCTGAAGAGGTAATTTCCTCCATCGAAGCTAGTTGTTCCTCTGTTGAAGAGGCTACTTCTTCGGATGTCGCCGCATTTTCTTTTGCTATTGCTGTAAGTTCATTTGCTGTAGATGATATTTCTTGCACTCCTGCCGAGATTTGTTGAGTGATTGCAGAAATTTCCTCAATCTGTGGTGAAATGTCTTTCATATTTTGGATGATTTGGGCAAATTTTTTGGATGTTTCTTTCGATATCTCAAGACCATTTTCTACGTTTTGTGTAACTTCCGTCATTAATTTAACAGAATTTTCTGTTTCATTTTGGATTTTGAGAATTAATTCGGCTATTTGCTTTGCTGATGCCTGGGATTGTTCAGCAAGCTTTCTGACTTCATCGGCTACGACCGCAAAGCCTTTCCCATGCTCTCCCGCTCTTGCTGCTTCAATTGCTGCATTTAAAGCAAGAAGGTTCGTTTGATCTGCAATTCCGCTAATTACATCAAGAATTTGGCTAATTTCTTTGGAACGTTCATATAAAGACCGAACCATTTTATCCGTCTCGATTACCGATGTATAGATGGAATTCATTTGGTCGACTGTACGCACAACAGAGTTTTCGCCATCTTCAGCCTGTTGCGTAGTTTGTTTTGTAAGTTCTGTAACTTGATTGGAACTATCAGCAACGCGGATAATCCCTTGGGCAATTTCTTCTAAAGAAGCAGCATTTCGCTCAATTCTGTTCGTTTGTGTTTCCGCCCCGCTTGCCACTTGCTGAATCGCAGAAGCGATTTGTTCCGTTGCAGCTGTTGTCTGATCTGCAATTGCTGTTAATTCCTCTGAAGATGCAGTCACTTGTTCCGCCGCGTTTCTTACTTCACCAACGATATTTCGTAAGTTTAAAATCATTTCATTCATTGATTGAGCTAATTGGCCAATCTCATCTTTTGATTTTATTTCAAGCAGCTTTGCCGACAAATCTCCTTCTGCTACCATTTTCATACGTTCTACTATCTGGGAAAGTGGTTTTACAATCATGTTGGAAAGGATAATCGAAATCGCCAAGCTAAGAATAATAGAAATAATGGTGAGGGATAACATAAAAGCATGTCCTGTTTCTGTTCCATTCGCCGTTAACGAATCAAGTTCTCGGAAACCAAAAATTGCTATGATGGTAAACAATAAAATAATAACAAAAAATCCACTAATAATCTTTAATCGAATGCCTTTCATCATTCATCCTCCATTCTTTATGGTTTCTTACAGCTCTTTAAGTTGTTTTTAATGAATCACATCATTTCTGTATTTAATGGATTCTTATTTCGCCATTCCGTAGATGTCGGATGGATAAATTGGTTCTCCACGGATATCGGTAACTTCGTTTGCTGCCCCGATAATAAAATAAGCCTTGCATCTACTTTTTCTGACAATCCAGTTTGGCCAGTAGACCAGTATAAGCATTTTTCTTTTCCATCCATTGAAAAGCATTGGCATAAATCGATTACAGCGGAGATGACAATCCCTTGGACATAGGGGAAGCATGGGGAATGACTGTAATACTTTGCGAGCGATCATTCAACAGAACGAATTTGATGAATGTCCATTCCACATTACTCGTTACATAGATTGATAACAGCGCGTTTTCTGTCTTGCCCCGCCATCCATCTCCTTTTAATAAAAAAACTGCCCTCTAAAATCCTAAAGAGGGCAGTTGAGTAGACAATGCACTACTTAAAAACCTTCTTGAAAAATCGCAATGATTTTTCACGGAAGGGCAACTGGCTGGCATGTCTATTGAGAATAGATTTAGCCCCTTTAGTTTTGCGTCCTACCCTTTCGAGTAGTTTGCTGATTTATATTAATTTTTGTAGAAGTTTGTTGAAACTTGTCTGATTATACTGTTACAAAATAAAATATAACAAAGCTTATAGTGGATTTTATATAGTAAAAAAGACCTGTTTTTTGGTATATATTGATAAAATAACGAGGTTGAATAGTATTATTATCCTATTAGTATTTGGGATAATAGTTGTGTTTTTGCGTGAATGTGTTGCAAAGCGCATAACGAATGCCTCAATGCACATAAAAAACCACCGCCTTGGAAAACATATAAATGATCAAGGGGTGGGCACGGTCATGCAATTTAAACAACGAACATGCATAGATTGATGAAATGGCCTCTATTTTAGAAGCATTATTTCGGTATGACTCGCTATGACAGAGGAGATGGTAAACAGCAGAGAAGTCAGGAATCCTAGGGCCGCAATAGCGGGGAACGAAAAGCTGCCTTTGGCCGTGTTCTTCCTGTCTTTTTGAAAACGAGGTTTGGCCAATGGCTGCTTGGGCTTCGCCGTGATTTGGAAAAACGCGTTTTTCCAAATCAATGAAACAAGCTTTTCCTATATCTTTTCTTTTTGTGAACCGATATGAAGATCAAATATGGGAGGTGTTATAAAAAGAGTTAGCCGGTTTTGGCTATCTCCAAAAAGAGAATGGATACCTTGACTACATGGAGCAAATGAACACTTATTTTTTTTGCAATAACATACGCCAGTAATTCTCGATTCGTTTAAATGTGTCATCGGCACGCTGTGCAACAAAATCTCTTGCCAATTGGTAATCTATATCCCTTGGTGAGATGCCCTTCGTAGCAAATGAAAGCAGTTGTTCTTTTGCTTTTGCAAGCACTCTAGACAAATCTTCTTCATTTTGAATGCTCTCAAACATTTCTTGATAATTTTTGATGACTGATTCAATTTCTTCATGTGTATAAACCGTTTTCCCAAGTTTATTCGTCATGGACAGCTCACGGCTTTGTTGGTATGTTAAAGGAGCATTTAGTGGCCTGATTTTGGCCCGTGCTGCGATGAATCTTTCCTCTACCGATTGATGATTCATTGCTATTTTCGTATTGTGACGGATATAATCTTGAATCAGTTGATCAAATCCTTTTTTTACATCACCGCTTAAAAACGTATCACTGAAGTGTTGAAGTGCAACTGTTGAAGAAGCCAATTCAAGATGGGCTTCATAAGAATGCTGTTGTTCTTTACTAATTCCAAAAAGGCTAGTCCCTAGATATGGCGACAAACTATCTACTCCGTCCGTGATGTGTTGTAAGATGGATTCTACTTTTCTTACTTCTTCATTACTAAGTGAATCAAAGTATTTGGATTCATATAAATATTGGCTGAACACAAGCCATTGATCCCGTGGCCGATAAGAGAAAATATCAGAAGGGTCAGCATTTTCTACGTGAAAAAACTTTTCCATCGGTATGGCCATCATGCCTTGAATTTGTTTGATTTCATCCGAAATCGTAAGTTTATAGGCTTGTCCATTTCGGATGACTTCCACTTGTTGTCCGGCCAATGGGTCTTTGATTTCGTATACAGACGGCTTTTTGGCACTATTTCGAGCGACTATTGCTCCGATATATCCAAGATCAATTTTCACGGTTATTCCCTCCTAGTTCTAAATAATTAGTAATTCATCCGCACAGCTTTTCTGCGCTCCAATAGTTACTAAAGTGAAAATGAGGATAAAAACTAGCAATAATGTCTATCCTTATTTTACAAAAATTTAATTTATTTCATAAACTTTCCCTTAAAAAGGGTATTCATTATTTTTATCGGTTTTTTTATAAATAGTTAAAGGATTATGTAACATCAATGGTGCTAAAATCGCTCTTGACATTAATTACCTTATGCGGAAAGCGCAGCGCGATTAACGCTGCAATTGCTTATGCCAAACAACAAAAAAGCGGGCAAAAGGAAGGGGGAGGGAGAATTTTGCCCCTCAAGTTTCCCCCTATCCTCATTGTGTGGTTTTATTTTTTTGATTTGGATGTAACAGGTTGGAAAAACGGGAAATATAACGTCTTTGTAAAAGCAGTTTGAAAATAAATATCAGAAAAATTGCAGTTATGCTATAATTCAATTAAATTTATTTTTTATGGAAGGATTTTGAATGAATGTTCTGGAAGTCTGTCAAGAGAGAGGGAGTAGATAATTGTGGGAACAACTTCAACTTTATTATTCAAAGAGCTTCGCACTAAAGAAGAAATTTTAGCTGGATTTTCGGTAATGAAGCATTTACGGACTCATCTTGATGAAAATTCGTATCTTGAGTTGGTGCTGGAAGCGCAGCAAAAAGAAGGATATCGATTAGTTGCTCTTTATGATCATGGCAAGATGGTGGCCATTACCGGATTTATGCCGATGATTACTTTGTACAACGGCCGCTTTATTTGGGTGTGCGATTTAGTTACAGCACCAAGTGAGCGGTCAAAGGGATATGGAGAAAAACTTTTGTCCTATGTACATCAATGGGCTGAAGAGAACGGTTATGGCATCGTCTCTCTGTCTTCTGGTTTACAGCGCGTTGACGCACATCGTTTTTATGAAGAAAAAATGCAATACGATAAAGTAAGCTACGTATTCTTGAAAAGATTATCAGAGTAACAACCAGCGATATGAATGGCCCGTTTTGTCAATTAGTTTGGGTTATCGTCCATTTCATCATGTTCTCGATGGCAATGTATTTTTCCATGAAAAAGCGATTTCGCTTCCGTGGGCGTCAGTTGGAATTTCCATTTTTTCCGGCAATCCGGAGATATTATGGAGGATGAACATGGTTTGTATGTATTAAGGTGTTTCTAAGCTTTCGAAAGGAATAATCATAAAAGCAGGAGCTGAAAAAAATGGGCTGGATTATATTAATCGTTGGTCTGCTTCTCATGGGAGGCGTTATGGACTTTATCGCCAAAAAAAGAAACATAAATATAGATCCTGAAGAAGGGGCCAAAAATGTTTCAGATTCTGAAAGAATTTATGTAGAGACTTATATGCATGGTGCTAAACAAAATCATGACAATATTCCTTTTTTATAAACTTTCTTGAGGAAAAACGAATTTTCTTCCATCATTTGCGGCAGTGAAGGAATGTGGAATGGGTCTGGGAATGGATCTGATGGAAGCGTCACTTCCTAATGTTTTTGTTGCAGCAAAAGGGATGTGCAGCGAATGGATGAACTTGGAACACATCTTCATTGCTGTGTAACATTTCCCGCTCCGTTCCGCAAACTTCGGCACTAGAAGCAGAAGCGGTTTTTGCTGTTGGCTTTTCCAGGATTCGATCGCCAACCATCGCATAAGCGTTCATACTGGGTGTGTTCAATGGATGAAAGGGGTATCCCTTGTGAAGGTTACCCCGGTTTTTTTTATGTTATTTTTGCGTTTGCAATTGATATTGTGGTTCTAGCATTGTTCCATATTTCTCATAATTGACATGCCAAGCGAACGCTTTTTCAAGGACGTGTGGCGTATGGCCGCCGCGCTTAAGCGCTTCCTTGAAGTATTCGCGCAACTGCGGACGGTAAGACGGATGCGCGCAATTTTCAATGATAAGAGGCGCTCGTTCCATTGGCGCCAGCCCGCGAAGGTCGGCATAGCCATACTCTGTGATGATCACATCAACGTCATGTTCGGTATGGTCCACGTGTGATACGAATGGAACAATGCTGGAAATAGCCCCGTTTTTTGCAATCGATTTTGTCACGAAAATGGTAAGGCGCGCATTGCGGGCAAAGTCGCCTGAACCGCCGATGCCGTTCATCATGTTTGTGCCGCGAACATGTGTTGAATTAACATTTCCGTATATATCCGCTTCCAAGGCGGTGTTAATGGAAATGAGCCCGAGACGGCGAATGATTTCTGGATGGTTAGAGATTTCTTGAGGGCGAAGGATAAGTTTGCCCCGGTAAGCATCCAAATTGGAATACACTTGTTTCATTTTTTTCTGCGACAAAGTAATAGAACAGCCGGAAGCGAATCGGACTTTTCCCGCGTCAATGAGATCAAACATAGCATCTTGGAGAACTTCTGAATAAACTTCTAAATTAGAAAATTCTGAATCTAACAAGCCGTAAAGGACAGCGTTTGCAACAGAACCTATGCCTGCCTGAATCGGCGCCAAATGTTCGGAGAGTCTCCCGGCTGCCACTTCTTTTCGGAGAAAATGGATTAAATGGTTTGCGATCGCAGCCGTTTCCGCATCTGGAGGTACGATTGTCGATGGCGAATCAGGCTGGTTTGTCAGAATGATTCCAATAATTTTATCCTCATCCACTGGAATGCCAATCGTGCCGATTCGGTCGTCCACTTTTGTCAAAGGTATCGGGTTTCGTTCGCCTTGTTTGCCGGCTTCATAAATGTCATGAAGTCCTTTCAGCGCCTTTGGCTGGGCTGTGTTTAATTCGACAATAACGTGTCTGGCTTTGTTCACGAAGATCGATGAATTTCCTACGGAAGTTGAAGGAATGATCATTCCGTCTTCAGTTATTGCAATCGCTTCCACAATTGCAAAATCGATAGGATTTAATACGTCTGCACGCACTAGTTCCGCCGTATGTGATAAATGTTGATCAATAAACAAAATTTCCCTTTCGTTAATTTTTTTGCGCATTACAGAATCGGCCTGGAACGGAAGACGCTTGTTGACGATTCCTGCTTCTGCCATCATTTTGTCCACGTCCGAGCCAAGTGAAGCGCCTGTATATACGTTTACTTTTAAAGGTTGTTGTTTTGCTTTCTCGATCAATGCATAAGGGACTGCTTTGGCATCGCCAGCGCGGGTAAATCCGCTCAAGCCGAGCGTCATGCCGTCTTTTATCCATGAAGCAGCTGTTTCTGCCGTTACAATTCGCTTTCTTAAACGCGGATTGGCGATGAGTTCAGAAATGTGTTGATCCAATGCCTATCTCACCTCTTTGTTTTTTGAAAATATTCTAGCAATTAGCTTATCAAAAATCATTGGAAATGGAATAAAAGGGCTTTCTTTGTAACTAAAAAAGAATTTTTTATACATAAACAAGAAAAATGTGAAAATGGATAGCCGTCAGATCAACAGGGTGCAGATTGGCGAAAACAACGGAAGAATAAAAAGAGCCCACTTTTTTGCGTGAGCTCTGTCTGAATAGAGGCATCGCCGGAAAGAAAGCGGGGGAGGCTATGGAATTAAAAGCCGAGCAGTTTCCGGAAATGGCTTGCATATGTTTGGCTGACGGGCACCCTTGAACCGTCCTTCATCATCAGCAAAAAAGTGGAGTGCGAATCGGGATGAATCTCTGCAATGTAATGAATGTTAATGATATATGAACGGTGGCAGCGAAGAAATATATCGTCAGGAAGGGAAAATTCTAGCTCTGTTAAGTTATATTTGTGGTATCCTTCACCATAACTTGATTTTACGAATGTTTTTCGGTTTTGTGCTTCTAAATAGATAACGTTTTCAAAAGGGACAGGAATCCAGCGGTCTGCTGTGCGGATTGTTAAATACGGCATGGAAAGCGCTGGCTTTCTCGGCAATATTGCAGTAACGCAGCCTTTCGGGGCGCCATCGTCCAAAATTGGGACGGATATCCCAAAGTAAGGCACGCCAAAAACGCGGCTGTCTTTTTGCTCTGCAATTTTCCGTTGAATGGTCAACGCTTTGTAAGTCACCGATTCCGGTTTGATTTTGTCTCCGGGGCGGATTTTTAGATCGATCTGTTTGCTCGGCTGGTAATAAATGTAGCGCTTGTCATCAGAAATGACAAAAGACGCTTCTATCGGAAATAGTTCGTTCATCACTTTGGCGATAGAGGAAACAGTGAATGAATCCATACGATCACCCCTAGTGCACAGTCTGCCACTTTACTTCGCTGGAAGCGGGGTTCGGCGGCTTGCACGCTCTGCATACAATCCTTTTTTGCGCACAGCTTTCATATTGGATGAGGTCGTTTGTGCATCATTATAGCATATATATTGCGCGCATATAAAGCGAAGGTAAAGAAAATTGCAATAATAAAAAATTAAGAAATATTTTTAGAAAATTTTTAGTTATTATGTTTATAATTTTAGTAGACATACTATTTATTTTATGTGAGGGGAAAGGGAAATGAACACACAATTTATCGCTGGGCATGCGCGTCTTCCGGTGGGAATGGCGGCAAAAAGCATGTATGATACGCTGACAATCACGGCGGAGATTGATAAAAAGTACGGGGTGATCGTCGATGCCTCATGCACGCTGGCGACAGAGCACGGGCGCGATTATGTCACCCGCTTGCTTAAAGGCCATTCGCTGAGGGACGGGATTGATCCCATTTTGGAGCAGTTGAATGAAGGGTATTTAGGAAAAGCGAATTCGGCGCTATGCGCGGCTCTTAAAGATTTGCACAAGCAATATTGCAAAATGCGCGCGGAAAATGCGCAATAAAAAAGCCCTCGAGGATGAACGAGGGCTTACAATGTGACGGACTCCGGGCTCCAAGCAGGAAGCGTTTTGCGAAGAGGTTTATCGACACGGTATCCAAGCGCGTATTCCGCTTGCATAATCGTATGAATTTCCCGCGTTCCTTCGTAGATGACCGGCGCTTTCGAATTGCGCAAGTAGCGTTCGACAGGATATTCGTTCGAGTAACCGTACGCGCCATGAATTTGGACGGCGTCGTCGGCCGCTTGATTGGCGAAGTCGCACGCGATCCATTTTGCGAGCGACGCTTCTCTCGTTGTGCGCCGGCCTTGATTTTTCAAAAAGCCCACTTTATAAACGAGCAAGCGGCTGATTTGCAATCCTGCTTCCATTTTCGCGATCATTTGCTGCACAAGCTGATGTCTCCCGATTTCTTTTCCAAATGTTTTGCGCTCATGGCAATATTTTATGCTTGCTTCGAGACAAGCCATGATGAGGCCGACCGCGCCAGCGGCAACGGTAAATCTTCCGTTGTCCAACGCGGACATCGCGATTTTAAATCCTTCGCCCTCTTCGCCGAGCAGATTTTCTTTCGGAACGCGAACGTTGTCGAAGAATAGCTCCCCCGTGTTGCCGGCGCGAATACCAAGCTTTCCTTTTATCGCTTTTGATGAAAAGCCCGGCATTGTCCGTTCGACGATGAAAGCGGAGATACCGCGGTGTTTTTTCGATTTATCGGTGTAGGCGAACACGATAAAGTGATCGGCGATGTCACAAAGGGAAATCCATGTTTTTTGCCCATTTAAGATGTAGTCATCTCCGTCGCGGACGGCAGTGGTGGAAATGCTGGCGACATCTGATCCGGCGTTTGGCTCTGTTAGCGCGAATGCGCCGATTTTTTCCCCTTTTGCTTGCGGAACAAGATATTTTTGTTTTTGTTCTTCCGTGCCCCATTGCAACAAGGTTAAGCTGTTTAAGCCAGTGTGCACGGAAACGGCGGTGCGAAACGCGGTATCCCCCCGTTCCAGCTCTTCACAAACAATGGCGAGCGAGTTGTAATCCATGCCCATTCCCCCGTATTTTTCCGGGATGCAGACCCCCATTAGATTCAACTCGGCAAGCCGTTTCAAAATGCTTGGCTCAAAATATCCGCGCTCATCCCATTCTTTGATGTACGGCATAATTTCTTTGTCGACAAATTTGCGCACAGTGCTGCGAAGCATTTCTTGTTCTGGAGTAAAATCGAAATTCATCATCATCCATTCTCCTCCGTTTCATTCATGATTTCTTTTATAACTTCGTCATTGTGCTCTCCGGCAAGCGGAGGCGGCAGACGGTACGATACTTTTGTATCCGATAGTTTGATCGGACTTCCGACAAGCTGCAGCGGCCCGATCTTGCCATGATGCATCGTAATGACCATGTCGCGGGCCAGCGTCTGCGGATGTTGGAACAACTGCTCAAGATTTTGCACTGGTCCGCACGGTATTCCTTTTTGATCAAGTAAACGCTTCCATTCGGCCCGCGTTCGCTTTTTCGTTTCCTCGTTGATTCGCTTGTTAAGCTCCTCGCGGTGGGCGACGCGGCCAGGGTTTGTTTGAAAACGCGGATCCATCCCGATCGTCGGGTCGGAAAGAAGTTCGCAAAACGCTTGAAATTGCCTGTCGTTCCCGACAGCGATGACGATAGGACCGTCGCTTGCTTCATACGTTGAGTATGGAACGATATTCGGATGTTCGTTTCCTAACGGTGCCGGCACATTGCCGGACATTAAATAGTTGGCGGCAACGTTGACGAGCGCGCTGATCGCCGAATCGAATAAAGAAAGATCAATTTTTTGCCCGCGTCCCGTTTTCATGCGGGCGAGAAGGGCCGCTTCGATAGCGATCGCCGCGTACAAACCGGTAAAGACGTCGGTAATGGCCACACCGACTTTCAGCGGTCCGGATGAAGGAGTGCCGTTAATGCTCATCCATCCGCTCATTGCTTGGATAATATAATCATATCCCGGTAAATGGCGGTACGGGCCTGTCTCGCCAAACCCGGTAATCGAGCAGTAAATAAGGCGTGGATTTAACGAGGATAGTTCATCATAGCCAAGCCCGAACTTTTCCATCGTTCCCGTTTTAAAATTGTGAATGATGACATCCGTTGTTTTGGCAAGGCGGCGGATGATTGTTTTTCCTTTTTCTTCTTTCAAATTAACGGTAATGCTGCGCTTGTTGCGATTGACTGCGGTGTAATATGCGCTCATTCCATTTTGGAAGGGAGGCCCCCAAAATCTTGTATCATCAGATCCGCCCGGCGCTTCGACTTTAATCACGTCGGCGCCAAGGTCGCCTAAAATCATTGTGGCATAGGGACCTGCGAGGACGCGCGTCATATCTAAAATGCGCACGCCGTCTAGCGCGCCTGGCATTTGTTCACCTCCTGTCTGTGCGGATGAAAAAAGCCGGCTCCTTTTCTTCGCGAAGAAAGGAACCGGCTTTTACGACCTGAGGGAGCACTTCGGCAAAGAAGTGCTGATCAGATCGATGCAGTTCTTTATCCATATAAAATTGTCGCTTCATCATCAGGTAATGCCGTCCGCTGGCGTCAGCCGCGAAGCCGACGGGAGACGGCTGTTACATTTATTATACAAAACTAATGAATAATTGTAAATAGTTTTTAAATTCAGAATTAAAAATTATTTACGTTATTTTTTTTATTCTTCGGCAGTGATGGTTCTTATATACCTGATAAGATGGGTGGATGATTCGGCGGATGGATATTCTCTTTCCTGCACTTCTTTCACGGCGGCAGCTTGAATTGCCGCGCTTTTTCAAGGAGAATTGTTGCTGATTTCGCCGCCTTTTTGATTGGAACGAAATGGTCTGGCTGACCCCAGCTGCGCTGAGTTTTTTATCAATGGATTCAACAGGTATATGAAGCAATTCGGAAAGTTCTTTTTTGATCGTTTCACGGACCATTGGATCTGCTGTTTCCGCGCTGAGGCGGCGGAATGATCGGTGGTGTAAAGCGATTCCGCCAATGTATAGAAAAAGTCGCTTGTCTATTTTATCATTAAATTATATGTTAGAAACGCGATTAATATATAAATGTAAGGGGAATGAGGCGTTTTTTCAAATAACGATAAGGCGAGGAAGTGATGGTGTATGTTTCATGTTCTTGTAACGTTAGATGCGAATTATATTCCACCGCTAAAAGTGTTAATGAATTCGTTATTTCGCAATAATACAAAATCTTTTTCTTTTTATCTTCTTTATTCGCGCATTCCGGAAATGGAAATAGAGTCTTTGCAGCATTTTGCCGGGCAACAAGGGCATCAACTTATTCCGATTTATGTCGATCCGCAATTGTTTGCCGACGCTCCTGTGTTTCGCCATTATACTTCGGAAATGTATTATCGTCTTGCTGCACATCAGTTTTTGCCGCAGGAGCTGGACCGCGTTTTATATCTTGATCCAGACATTGTCGCGATTAATCCGATCGATGAGTTGTATGATATGGATTTTGAAGGGAATCTGTTTATCGCCGCCGAGCATACCCATTCCACGAAAGTGGCGAATTTATTTAACAAATTGAGGCTGAAGACCCCAAATGCGAAGGGATACTTTAACACTGGCGTCATGCTGATGAACTTGTCATTAATGAGAAAAGAGGTCCGCTTGGAAGATATTTATCAGTTTATTCGTGAGAATCGGTTTAAGCTGGTGCTTCCGGACCAAGATGTGTTAAATGGTTTATATTGGGACAAAATTAAGCCGGTTGACTGTTATCGTTATAATTACGATGCGCGTTATTACGACATGATTCAATTGTTCCCGAATCCAAAGCACGATTTGCATTGGATTCGGGAAAATACGGTGTTTATTCATTACTGCGGGAAAGATAAGCCGTGGAAAGAAAATTATAAAGGGGAACTTGGGTTGTTTTACAAGCAGTATAGCGATATTTTGGAATTGGAGGAGGAAAAAGCCTAAAAGCAGCGGCAAAAGCTGCCTTTAGGCGTTATTTTTTGCGCGCTTTGTTTTGGCGGATGCCGGCTGCTTGCGCGCGCGCCGTTTCTTCTAATTGTGCGTAATCCGCAAATTCGCTGGAATATTCCGCATCCAGTTTGTCGGATTTCAGCTGTTTCGGAACTTGCGGCAAAGTCACTTTGTTTTTGTCACGTGTTTTTCGTCCGCGGGATCGCCCCATCCATCCATTCCTCCTAAGTGATAATGTTTCCACTTTGCAGGATGGCTCTTATGCGAAAAAGCATAATAACCATATTTTCTGTAGTTTACTTTTTCGCCGCATAGCCGCCTGCTTGGTCGGCCAATTTAAAATCGCGGGCATACGCTATTTCTTGCGCTCTCGTTAACGCGCTTTTTGTTTTTTCGCTTTTTCGTTTTTCCGCCATTAAGCTGCCCCTCACTTTTGTAAAATTTATTTATTTTAAGTTTTTCCGCCGTTTGTTCATTTTATGCATGCAAAATATAAAACGGGCTGTTTTTGGAACAGCCCGTTTATGCTTCCTTGCGCTGTTCGCCATTGATGGAAGAAGGATGGCGAAGCGTATACAGCGTATAATTATCTTTTGTAATTTCGTACAGATTGTATATATCCGCTCCGATTTGTTCAAGCAAGCTTTTTCTTGTCTCGTTTGCTGGCGTGACATACGGCAATTTTTCTGCCGCCTTAATGGAGCGGGTGTTGATTTTGCGAATGCGCATAAACACCGTTTCGATGGAAAGCTCGTAAAACAGTTCTTGAAAAAATGCCTCTTTCGCACGGCGGTTGTACCCTTGCCCGTGATACGGCTTTCCAAGCCATGTGCCTAAAAATCCGGCGTTATCTTGTATATCAAATAAGCTTATCGTGCCGATTGGATTGCCCCATTCATCTAAAATGGTGCGGGAAATAAGTTCACCGCGCTCTTCTGCTTCAATTGTTTGTTTCGTCATAAACAAAAATTCTTCGTACGAGCTCGCTTTTTGGCGCACGAAAGGGAAGACGTCCGGGTGCACCATCAGCTCGTAAAGCGCATGGCAATCTTGCAGTTCCCGTTTTTTGAGCATACTTTTCCCTCCTTATATCGAGGGCAGTTTACTTGTGGGCGAAACCACCCTCGAAATTTTTTAATATATATTCATCAAAAAATTTCGGGGTGGGAATCGAACCCACTAGAACCAGCGGATTCCGCTGGTGGCGCACCATTTGCCTTCCCTTTGTTTCATCGGTATCTGATTGTGGACAAAGCACGGTTGAAGTCTTTACCATCATACACGATGATCAAGAAAAAAGAAATAGGTTTTTTATTAAATTTTTTTGTATAATTTTTTAACAATGAATCGTTACGTTGCTAATAAATCGGCCAAACTTTTCTCCAGCGTCGGGAAAGAGAAAATAAACCCAGCTTCCAGCAGTTTTTTCGGAATGACCCGCTGTCCTTCAGTAACAAGCATGCTCATTTCACCAAGGAAGGCGCGCAGTATTGTTCTTGGCACACGAAGCCAATGCGGGCGGCGAAGCACGCGGGCGGCCGTTTCGCCAAATTGTTCCATACGGACTGGAGACGGGGCGGTCATATTGATCGGTCCAGCGAGCTCCTCATGATCGATGATATAAGCGATGGCGCGGACCACATCGGCAATGTGAATCCAAGAAATCCATTGCTGTCCTGAGCCGATGGGGCCGCCGATGTAAAAGCGATAAGGAAGAACCATTTTTGGAAGCGCCCCACCGCTTTTGCCAAGAACGACACCAAAGCGCGCCATTACTGTGCGAACTCCTAACAACTCTGCTTGTTGCGCTTCTTTTTCCCATTCCGCTACAGTTTGTGCGAGAAAATCGCTGCCAATCACTGGATTTTCTTCTGTGAAAGAAGCGGTAAGCGAAGTGCCGTAAATGCCGATGGCGCTCGCATTAATAAATACGCCAGGAGGGGATGGCAATGCTTTAATCAGTTCAATCATCCATTGGGTCGTGGAGACACGGCTATGGACGATGCGTTTTTTCTGCTTTTTTGTCCATCTTCTGCGGTTAATCGGTTCGCCGGCTAAATTAATCACGGCGTCAAAGGCAGGAAAATCTGTTGCGGGACGACTTTCAGGTGTGCATAACACATAGCGGATATTAGAAGAGGAAGATGGTTTAGGACGTCGCGTCAATATATAAATGGTGTGGCCTTGTGACTCAAGGTGTTCCGAAAGCGCTTTCCCGATAAATCCAGTTCCGCCGGCAATGGCGATATTCATCTCATTCCCTCCCAGTCTTGTCTTAGTTAATTATTTCGCTTTTCGTGTACCGGATTCCTTCCGTATGTTACGATAAAAAATGGAGGGAAAATCAATGGGTATCATAACAAATATAGCCGTTCAGCCAAACAGCCACGAGCGTTTTCGCGTCACGGTGCAAAGAGAAAATGGAGAAATCGACGTTATTACCGTTGATCAAGACGTGCTGCTGCAATTCCGCCTGAAAAAAGGAATGAAGATCGATGAGGAACTCTTACAAGAAATAGTATATGCCGATCAAGTCAAAAAAACGTATAATCAGGCTTTACATTTTTTATCGCACCGCATGCGGTCTGAACACGAGGTAATCCATCATTTGGCGAAAAAAGGCGCGCCTGAAGATGTGATTGCAAAAGTGTTGCATAAACTGCGCGAGAACAAATATGTTGATGATCGCGAATTTGCGTTTGCTTATGTTCGGACGCAAAAACAAACGACTGCAAAAGGTCCGTATGTTATTCGCAAAGAACTTGAAAAGTTAGGAGTTGCGGCGGAATGGATTGAGCAAAGCATCGCGATGTATTCATTTGACGAACAAGTGAAAACAGCGCGATCGCTTTGCGAAAAAGCCAGAAAACAACGGGCAAAACAGTCTTTGCGGCAATGGAAATATCAGGTTGAGCAGCTTTTATATCGAAAAGGATTCCCGCAGGAAGTCATCGATCAGGTGCTGTCGCCAGAACGGGATGCAAAGGAAGAGCAGGAGTGGGAAGCTTTAGAGTATCAAGGAAGGAAAGCGCACCGCCGCTATGAAAAATACGATGGCCCGGTGTACGAGCAAAAAATGAAGCAGGCTCTGTACCGGAAAGGTTTCCCGCTGGAGATGATCGAGCAATTTTTAAACAAATTAAAGGAAGAGAAGGATTAAGATAAAATCATTTCGTTTTGCCCATCTTCTAATGCGATAATTTGTTTTGCTATTTCTTTAGGAGAACGAAGCCGCAAACGATCTTTTATATGATCCGATCCATGCCAGAATGGGGTGTCCATACCTCCCATGTACACAGCGGTAACCGAAATATTCGTTCCTTCCAGCTCTTTAGTCAAGCTTTCGCTAAAGCCGCGAATCGCGAATTTTGTCGCGGCATAGACGGATTCGCTCACTTTGCCGCGTAAGCCGGCAGTCGAAATAATATTGATAATTTTTGCTTTCGGCATCGTCAGAAAATATGGCAAAAACGCTTTCGTCATATAAATGGTCCCATTGACGTTCGTTTGAATCATATCGTCAATTTGTTGCACGGAAAGCGAAGAAAGCGGCCCGAAATGACCGATGCCAGCGTTATTCACAAGACACGTAACACGATGATGTTTCGCGATCATATCGACTGTGTTAACAACATCTTCGTAACGGCGGATATCAAGGGAATAGGCAAACGCTTTTCCGCCAAGCTGATTGATTTCCTGCACTACGTCTAAAAGAGGGGATATCCGTCTGCCAAGGGCGATGACAGTATGGCCTTGCCCGGCATATTGCAATGCCAATTCTTTCCCTAACCCTGTACCGGCCCCGGTAATAGCAATAACATCCATTGGCTGTCTCTCCATTCTGTTGGATTGTCGTTTTTATCATATAATAAAACTAAAGGGGGAACAATGATGAAAGCTCTAGGAGAACAAAAGCGTTATAGTGAAATGACGGAACAAGAATTGCATCAAGAAATCGCGGCATTAACGGAAAAAGCGCGCAAAGCGGAACAAATGGGGATGGTGAATGAATACGCCGTATATGAAAGAAAAATCGCGATGGCAAAAGCGTATTTGCTTGACCCCAATGATTTTCAGCCGGGCGAAATATATGAGATCGTGGGAGATCCGGGAGAATATTTTAAAGTGCGCTATTTGAAAGGAGTATTTGCTTGGGGATACCGGCTGAAAGGAAACGGGGAAGAAGAAGCGCTGCCGATTTCGTTGTTGAAAAAGCCGAAATTGTCGTAAAAAGAACCTAGAGAATAAAGGAATTCTCTAGGTCCGATTCGCTACGAGCGTTTCCGCGTTTCACGCTCAAGGATAATTAAGTTAAGCGCTTGTTGGGTTTCACCGTTCACTTGCGAGTAGGCGTGTTTTGGATTCGCCCATGGCTGCTGGAAAGGGTTGGAGTATAAGTTATCATAAAACATTTTGCGCGGATGGTGACCCATGGCAGAACACCTCGCAATGTTTAAAAGTTGTCGTCTCGTTTGCCGGAAGCGTGCATGCGTTCTTGCGGATGGGTGTTAGTCGTGCCGTTTGCCCGTTTTGAAGCGTACTCCGCTTTTGCGCGAGGTTCGCCTTCGAATTTGTTATTGTTTTGGTTTGGAAAGTTGCGTTCTTTATTCCGCATCGCACATTCCCCCATTTGCAATTGCTCGTGTTGGCAGCCAACACGTATTTTTATTATGAGGTTGTTTTGCCATCTTAATGTTTTGAAATTGTTGGCATGAGAGGTGAAAAAATGATGATGAACGAATATTTTGAACGGCTGACGAATTATTTGCTCGAGAAAAATCCAGCCCTTGCTTATGCCCAAGCAAGAACGTGGGTCGAATTATTATGGGAAGATTTCGAAACGACATATGCCCGCGCCGGACATGAGTATAGAGGCAAAGAGATGACGGAAAGGGTGGTGCGCCAATGGATAGACCGGTATGGAGCAACATTGCATGAATTTCAAGCGACAAATCCGAAATATAAACATTTGCTAAATCGCAATGATTATTTAAAGCATTGACAATAGGCGGCTGTTTTAAAACAACCGCCTATTTTTATCAGTTTGGAATGAGATTCAGTTTTTTTCGCAATTTTCCTTCGCTGAAAATCCAGCCGGTATACGAACTGACAATATTTAAATCGCGGTCCAGCTGCACCGCGGCGACAAATGGATAATAGCCTTTGCTGCGATAGCGCAAATCCGTAAACCGCACTTCATAATGGTTATTATATTCACGGAGCTCCCACCGGTAGACGGGGGAAAAGGACAAAAAGGCGGCAACATTTTCGTCCTTTTTCGCCGCTTCGATGACAGGGTCATCAGGAAGCGGACATTTTTTAAATTGGTCTAGTATATGAATATGGCCGTTTTTGGCAAAGCCCACGTAAAAGTGGTCTTTCGCGGTAATCGCTAAATGCCATTTACGGAAACGAAATGTCGGGACGGTAATAATGCATTCGACATTTGGAATTTTTGCATGAACAGCATGTTTAATCTTCGCCTGCTGGCGGAATCGTATGATGTAATAAATGGCGATGATTGCGTAAATCGTTAAAAAGGTGTAACCAGGATGGGTTCCGAGAAACAATAAGCCGATGCCAATTAAATGTAAAGCAAAAATGACCGGGTCAAATGTGTTAATGACGCCAAGCGCGATCCATTTTTTTGTAAACGGGCGCAGCGCTTGCGTGCCGTAGGCGTTGAAAATGTCGACAAACACGTGAACAGCAACGGAAATGAATGTCCATAGCCATAAGTGAAATACATTGACGTTTGGATAAAAGAAAACGATGATGCCCGTAATGAATAACGGCCATAGCCATACGGCGGGAAGCGAGTGGGTAATTCCGCGATGGTTGCGGATATATTTTGCGTTGTTTCGCAATTTTAAAACCGTATCGATATCCGGCGCTTGGGAGCCGGATAATGTTCCGAGCAGCACAGCGTGTGACAAAAAGGGATCATGTGCGACAGCAGGATCCAATGTGGCAATGCTGCCTAGCGCTACCCCCATCAAAATGTGCGTGCCTGTATCCAATTGCAGTAAGCCTCCTTTGTTTGCCTCTCCAATTAGTATGTCCCGTTTAAACGATCGAGAATGAAAAACGAAGAATTCTTTGTATTGTCAGTGTAACATATTCCGCATTTGTTCGCGAGGAGAGGGTAATCTAAAATTCCGAAAAGGAACGATGGCTTGAAAGATGATAAATCCGTTTTTTGTTGTTTATGGAATAGTTCAATAATCCTTTAACAAAACTGTGTCATTTTCAATCAAGTATAGATATGCTATTCTTTGATAAGAATATTCGTGTAGGTGGTTAGGGTGATGAATGTTGAAAAATGAAGAATTAATTCGGTTTGGTGTTTCATTTCCGGCCTCGTTGCTCGAACAATTTGATCAATACATAAAAGAACAAGGATATACAAACCGTTCAGAAGCGATAAGAGATTTGGCGCGAAAAGCTATAATCGAACCTTCCAGGCTTAATCCCGATGATAATGTCGCCGGAGTCATTATTATGGTTTATAATCATCACATTAGTGATTTGCCAATTTTTCTAAAGAATGTACAGCATGAGTTCCACCATGATATTATTTCGACCATGCATATTCATTTAAATCACACTCAATGTCTTGAGGTGGTTGTTGTTCGAGGAAAGCTAGTAAATCTCCGTTCACTTCATCAACAAATACAGGTGCAAAAAGGCGTGTTTTATGCCGAGATGTCTGTCACATATTTAGATGACTCGCTTCCTGGCGATCAACTTTAAGCAATCGTCCTTAACAAAGGATGATTGTTTTTTTTAAGTTTTTAATTTTTTTTGAAAACATGGAATCACAAATTGAAATGAAAGCGCTTTTGTGCTATGTTTTAGAAGAATCGTGCTACGATTTGAATATTTGAAATGGGAGGGGATAAATGTGTGGAAAAAAGGATGGAGATGGGCTGTGATTGGAGCTTTATCGCTTCTGGCTTTATCCGGTTGTTCTTCTTCAGATACTAAAAACATAGAGAATGTTAATGTTAACGAGTTAGTGTTGGCAGTAGGTGGAGAACCAGAAGAAGGATTCGACCCGACAACCGGTTGGGGACACTACGGTTCCCCGTTGTTTCAAAGCACCTTGCTCAAGAGAGACAAACATTTGAATATTGTAAATGATCTGGCCACTGATTACGATATTAGCGAAGATGGGAAGGTTTGGACTGTTCAGCTACGTAAAGATGTCAAATTTTCCGATGGAAAACCTCTGACAGCCGAAGATGTGAAGTTTACATTTGATACTGCTGCGAAAAACGCTTCTGTCATTGATTTGACGAATTTAAAGGAAGTAAAAGTGATAAATGATTATACAGTCACTTTTACATTAAAGGAACCACAATCCACATTTCTCTATACGCTTGTCACGCTGGGAATCGTTCCAAAACATGCTTATGGAAAAGACTACGCGGAACACCCAATCGGTTCCGGACCATACAAGCTTGTGCAATGGGATAAAGGTCAGCAGGTTATCGTTGAAGCGAATCCTGAATATTACGGAAAAAAACCTTATTTTAAAAAGATTACTTTTCTTTTTTTGAACGAGGATGCCGCATTCGCTGCAGCAAAAGCAAAAGAAGTAGATGTTGCCTATATACCTTCTGCTTTCAGTAAACAAAAAGTTCCAGGCATGCGTCTTGAAGCGATCAAAACCGTAGACAACCGTGGTATTATGTTTCCTTTCGTTCCTTCTGGTGATAAAACGAAAGACGGCTATCCAATCGGGAACGATGTGACGGCGGATATCGCCATTCGAAAAGCAATCAATGTAGCCATCGATCGTAAAGCATTGGTTGAAGGGGTATTAGAAGGTTACGGAACCCCTGCGTATACAGCTGTTGACGGTCTGCCATGGTGGAACGAACAGACGGTGTTCCAGGATGGGGATATTGAGGAAGCCAAAAAAATCCTTTCCGATGCTGGATGGAAAGATCGCGATGGTGATGGAATTGTAGAAAAAGGTTCCTTAAAGGCTGAGTTTACATTACTTTACCCTTCTGGTGATGTTACACGGCAATCATTGGCACTGGCGGTTGCAGATATGGTCAAACCGATTGGGATAAAAATCCATGTAGAAGGAAAAAGTTGGGATGACATAAAAAAACTGATGCATTCCAATGTCGTGCTTTTCGGTTTTGGCAGTCATGATCCGACGGAAATGTTCAACTTATACAGCAGTTCTTATCAAGGAGTTGATTATTATAATCCGGGTTTTTACAGTAATCCGGTTGTTGACAAATGGTTCGATAAAGCGCTGAAAGCAAAAACCGAGAAAGAAGCACTTGAATATTGGAAGAAGGCACAATGGGACGGAAAAACAGGATTGAGTGCTTTGGGGGATGCTCCTTATGCATGGCTAGTGAATATCGATCATTTGTACTTAGTAAATGAACGTCTGGATATCGGAGAGCAACCTATCCATCCTCATGGTCATGGTTGGCCGATTACAAGTAATATCGAAGAGTGGAAATGGATGGAACAAAAGAAATGAGGGTTTTATTATGCAGCTCCATTGGATTCGTTTTTTAGTAATGAAAATACTTCGCCTTGCCAGTTTGTTAATAGCTGTAAGCGTAATATCGTTTTGGCTAGTCAGCTTATCGCCTGTGGATCCGATCCAAGCATATATTGGTGCAGATATGCTGAGAGTAGGAACTGAACAACGCCAGGCGATCGCTTCTTATTGGGGTCTTGACCTTCCTCCTATGGAGCGTTTTATCCGTTGGGCTGCCGCGTTGCTTCATGGCGATTTAGGCACTTCTATGATTTATCGTCAGCCTGTTGCAGAAGTGATTCATGAGCGATTTTCGAACTCTTTTTGGTTAATGGCATCATCTTGGATTTTATCGGGGATCATCGGATTTGTTTCCGGTGTTATTGCAGCAATGAAAAAAGATACTTGGGTCGACAAAATGATTACATGGTATTGCTATACATTAGTCTCAACCCCAACATTTTGGATAGGATTAATGTTGTTAATCATTTTTGCAGTATGGCTCGGATGGTTGCCGGTTGGACTCGGTGTACCGGCAGGTGTGCTTGCAGAACAGGTAACTATTGAAGATAGACTTCGTCATATGGTGCTTCCTATGTTGACGCTCAGTATAGTTGGCATTGCCCCGATCGCTTTGCATACTAGGCAAAAATTAATTGACGTGCTGACTAGCGAATATGTGCGATTTGCAATCGCAAGGGGAGAACAGGGATTAGGGCTTGTTTTAAGGCATGGTTTGAGAAACATCGCCCTCCCTGCCATCAGCTTACAATTTGCTTCTTTTAGTGAATTATTTGGCGGAGCAGTATTGGCCGAACAGGTTTTTTCGTATCCTGGGCTTGGACAAGCAACCGTAGAGGCAGGTCTTCGGGGAGATGTCCCTTTGTTATTGGGGCTTGTTTTGTTCAGCACACTATTTGTATTTATCGGGAACGGGCTTGCTGATTTCCTTTATCAAATAGTTGATCCCCGCCTCCGTGGAGGAGGTAGAGCATGATGATGGAGCGAAAAATCAAGCGGTTTACGAAATGGAAATTCCCGATTTATTTGAACCGAAGGCAGCGCGCGTTATTGTCTGTTTTTTTTGCCGTTTGTTTGCTTGTTGCCGTTGGAATCGGAGGGACTCTTTTAGAATCACGCGCGCTCTCTACAAGTTTAACGGAACGAAATGTTCCTCCATCGTTTGAACATCCGTTTGGTACTGATTGGCTGGGCCGCGATATGTTTGCCCGCACGATTTCAGGACTTGTTTTAAGCATCCAAGTGGGCTTGATCGGTGCGGCAAGCAGTGTGCTCATTGCTCTTAGCCTTGGGTTGGCAGCCGCGACATGGGGAAGAACAGCGGATCGGATTATTTCATGGCTCATCGATTTATTTTTAAGCCTTCCACATTTAGTAACCATGATTTTAATCGCATTCGTTAGCGGCGGAGGAATGAAAGGTGTCGTTTTAGGAGTTGCGCTAACTCATTGGACAAGCTTGGCGCGAGTCATTCGGGCGGAAGTCCTGCAGCTTAAATCGGCAGAATTTGTCCAGGTTTCTCGCCGTTTAGGAAAATCTAGATGGTGGGTAGCGTCTCGGCACATTTTCCCGCACCTTATTCCTCAGTTATTGGTTGGCTTGTTGCTTTTGTTCCCGCATGCCATATTACATGAAGCATCTATTACATTTCTCGGTCTTGGCTTATCACCACACCAACCTGCGATCGGCATCATTTTATCCGAGTCGATGCGTTATTTGTCAACAGGCATGTGGTGGCTGACGGTACTTCCAGGATTAGCATTGTTAACCGTTGTTAGGGCTTTTGACCGAATCGGCGATCATTTGCATCTAATGCTCGATCCACATCGCTCACAGGAATAGCTTGATTTTAAAAAGGGGAGGCACGCTTGCATTGGCCATCTTAGAAGTAGAAAATTTGTCTGTTTCATTTTTGCGGTATACTGGCATGTTCAAACAGCAGACCATTCGGGTAATCGAAGACCTACACTTGTCTATTAATAAAGGAGAAATGATGGCGGTTGTCGGGGCAAGCGGCTCAGGAAAAAGCTTGCTTGCCCATGCCATTTTAGGCATTCTTCCAGAAAATGCCCAAATGTCGGGAATGATCCGGTATTGCGGGGAAACGCTTGATCCGGTTAAACAAGCTGCTTTACGAGGACGAGAAATTGCTTTTGTTCCTCAATCTGTTAACTCCCTTGATCCGCTAATGCGGGTAGGGGCACAAGTAAGAATGACCGCAAAAGGCAAAGACCCAATAGCAAAGCAGCGCGAAGTGTTTCAACGCTACCGTTTGCCCGAAAACGTTGAACGAATGTATCCGTTTCAATTATCAGGGGGAATGGCGCGAAAGGTGTTATTAGCCACTGCAACAGTAAGTGATGCTCAGGTGATTGTTGCTGATGAACCTACTTCAGGTATGCATGTGGATGATGTTAAAGAAGCGTTACAGCAATTGAAGGAGCTTACAAATCAAGGTTGTGCCGTACTCCTTATTACCCATGATGTGGAAGCCGCATTAGAAACTGCACATCGAGTCGCCGTCTTCTTTGCGGGAACTATTGTAGAAATTGCCCCTTCTGCTGATTTTTCCGGGGATGGAGAACGGCTCAGACATCCATACAGCCGGGCATTATGGAGTGCATTGCCCCAAAATAAATTCATGCCGATCTCTGGAGCTCAGCCCCATCCCAATGAAGTTCGTGAGGGCTGTTTGTTCGCAGAGCACTGTCCGTTAACAACCATAGATTGTAAAAATAAAAGGCCGGAAATGCGTGAATTGCGTGAAGGGATGGTGCGATGCCATCATGCTACTTGAAGGCAAAGATCTTAGTTTTCGTTATCATCATGGTCCTTGGCTATTTCGGGAAATCGATGTGGCGATTCGCTCAGGTGAAGTCGTTGGATTGCTTGGGCAGAACGGGTGCGGCAAAACAACGCTTGGGCGCATTTTGGCAGGGTATGACAATCCAATCAAAGGCAAAGTTTTAATGAACGGGCTTCCATTACCCGGCCACGGATACTGTCCGGTGCAAATGATATTTCAACATCCTGAACGGGCAGTAAATCCCCGCTGGCGCCTGTCCAAAACGATTACCGAGGGATGGGTGCCAGATAACGATTTATTAGAAAAATTTAATGTTCGAAAAGAATGGCTGGACCGGTGGCCAAACGAACTATCCGGCGGTGAGCTGCAACGAATTTGCATTGTTCGCGCATTAGGCCCTCAAACCCGTTTTCTTATAGCTGATGAAATAACTGCGATGTTAGATGCAATTACACAAGCGCGGATATTTCATTCCTTACTTCAAATTGTGAGGGAACGAAATCTGGGGATGCTCGTCATTAGCCATGACCGTCATTTGATAAAGCGGATTTGCGACAGGATCATTTTTTGGGAAAATTTAGTGCATTGACGTTCTTCACCTGTTTTTCTCTTTGTGGTTATGAATCATAAAATATATTATATTGTTTTTTTAACATTTTTTCGCGAAGCTTCCTCCTCCAAGCGGAACAAAGGTGGGAGAGGCCCATAGCGCTTTCATGATATGCCGCAGAGGGAGAATAACAGCGAAATGAGGCTGTCCGCAAAAGGGCGTTTTACCGGCCTTTTGCGACAGCCTCTTGAAAAGTTTTATTCGTCGTTAAGCCTTTTTCCAATTTCTTTTAATACGGAAAGAATGAAGCGGATCGCCCGGTTGATGTCAGGATCATTCAGCGATTTGAAAAGATCGAAAATGCCAATTTTCCCCTCTGTCTCTTTCGTGCGTTTATACGCTTCGGCAACACCAGAAGTGGTGCTTTCCAATAATTTAGCCGTTAATTGCGGATCGAGATTGGCAAGCAGCTGCGCCATTCCGATCACATGATTAATGACCGTTGTCACCGGTTTGCGGTTTGCTTGGCCGATGACGATTTTCGCGATGTCCTCTCTCGCTTTCAACATCGCGTTTACTGCTTCGAGAATGCCGCTATGATGGAGTTCTTCCATGATAGCAAGCAGCTCAGCGATGGCTTCTTCTTTTTCCGTTAGCGAAGTTTTTAGTTCTTCAATTGCTTTTTCCCGCTTTTCTTCTTCAGTGAGCGTTTGTTTTTGAATGGCAGTAATCGGTTTAGCCACGCGGCTCTGCCTCCTTCCATTCATCCGTTAGAGGAACGTAATCCGGGCGCCGCCATTTTCGTTCGACTTCGACGCCTTTACGCGGATTCCGCTTTTTAAAGCGCGGATTTGTGCGCGGAAGCGGAGGCGTGCCCTCGACTTCTAACACTTGCATCCGTACTTTTGTTTGTTTGAATGCCGGCGTGTTGGTGCGATGGTCCGTCGCAGGGCCGGTAAGGATGTTAATGGCGCTTTCGTTCGTCGCCGAGTGCATTGGCAGGAACAATTCTTTTCCTTTGACGCGGTCTGTGACAAGCACGCGCACTTTCACGTGGCCGAATGGCGATTCTAAACGAACGAGCGAGCCGTCTTTGATGCCGCGTTCTTTCGCAAGTTCCGGCGATACTTCGACGAACACTTCCGGGAATTTTTTCAGAATGCCTTGCGATTTGTATGTTAAATTTCCTTCATGGAAATGTTCAAGCAACCGCCCGTTATTGACAAGCAAGTCATATTCTTCCGGATATTCTGTCGGTTGCACCCAATCGGCAAGCGCAAAGCGTGCTTTTCCATCCGGGAAGTTGAAGCGTTCTTTATAAAGAATTGGTGTATGCGCACCGTCATAGCTGCCCCAGCAGAGGCTGTTCCATCCTTCCAAGTTTTCATATTGCGCTTGCGAGAATAGTGGCGCGAGGCTTGCAATTTCATCCATAATTTCTTTTGGACCGGCGTAGTTCCAATCAGCGCCCAGCCGTTTTGCAATTTCTTGAATAATCCACCAGTCCGGCTTTGAATCACCAAGCGGCTCAAGCGCTTGGTAAAAACGTTGAATGCGGCGTTCCGTATTGGTAAACGTTCCTTCTTTTTCTAAGCTTGGTGCTGCTGGCAAAACAACATCAGCAAACTGAGCGGTTTTCGATAGGAAAATGTCTTGTACTACTAAGAAGTCTAATTCGGAAAGCACTTTTTGGACATGATTGGCGTTGCAGTCGACAAACGCCATATCTTCACCGACGATATACATTGCTTTTAATTTTCCTTGTTCAGCAGCCTCAATCATTTGAATGTTGTCAAGCCCTGGTTTTCCATCGATGCGGACACCGTATGCTTTTTCAAATTTAGCCCGCGCGATGTCATCTGTAATATGTTGGTATCCTGGGAGCCAGCCAGGGAGCGAGCCCATATCACAAGCGCCTTGCACATTGTTATGACCTCGCAGCGGGAACGCTCCGGCGCCTGGGCGGCCGTAGTTGCCGGTTGCGAGCAATAAGTTCGAGATGGCTGCAGATGTATCGCTTCCTCCCGTGTTTTGCGTGACGCCCATTCCCCACAGGACGCACGTGCCATCCGCTTCATGGATCATTTCAGCGATGCGAATCAAGTCTTCTTTCGCAACTCCTGTTACTTCTTCTGCGTAATCGAGCGTATATTTTTCAAGCACTTGTTTGAATTCGTCGAAGAAATGAACGCGTTCGCGAATGAATTTTTCGTCGTGCCATCCTTGGTCGATGATATATTTCGTGACCGCCATCAACCATACTTGGTCAGTGCCTTGTTTTGGTCTGATAAATAGATCGGCGCGTTCTGCCATTTCGTTTTTGCGCAAGTCGGCAACAATTAGTTTTTGGCCGAACAGTTTGTGGGCGCGCTTGACGCGGGTCGCTAAAACAGGGTGACCTTCTGCTGGGTTAGCGCCGATAATAATGACAAGCCCAGCTGATGCGATATCATGAATCGTTCCGGAATCGCCGCCCATTCCTACTGTGCGGAACAATCCGTCGGTTGCCGGAGATTGGCAATAGCGTGAACAGTTGTCGACATTGTTCGTTTCAAACACTTGCCGGGCCAATTTTTGCATTAAATAGTTTTCTTCATTAGATATTTTTGATGATGAAATAAAGCCAATGGCATTGCCGCCGTATTTTTGCTTAATTTCGCCAAGTTTTTCCGCAACAAGCGAAAGCGCTTCTTCCCACGTTGACTCTACAAACGTATCGCCTTTGCGGATGAGCGGTTTTGTAAGGCGTGCTTCGCTGTTGACGAAATCCCAGCCGAATTTTCCTTTAACACATGTGGAAATCGCATTGACCGGCGCTTCGGAGACAGGCTGGATTTTCAAAATCTTCCGTCCTTTTGTCCAGACTTCAAACGAACAGCCAACACCGCAGAACGTGCAAACCGTTTTCGTCTTTTTGATGCGCTGTTCCCGCATCGCCGCTTCGATTTCGGAAACGGCAAAAATGCTCGTGTAGTTCGGCTCCACTTCTTTGACAAAATCGATCATCGGATTTAAGATTTCTTGGTCTAATCCAGTCATAAACCCGGCTTCGCCTAGCATCGATTTTTCCATTAACGCATTGCATGGACAAACGGTGACGCACTGTCCACAGCTGACACAGGAAGATTCATTGATCGGAACACCGTTATCCCAAATGACGCGAGGACGTTCCGCTTCCCAGTCAATTGATAACGTTTCGTTTACTTGCAAGTTTTGACATACTTCGACACATTGTCCGCAGGCGATGCATTGGTTTGGATCATAACGATAGAACGGATGGGACATATCGACTTCCGATGGATCCACTTTTGGACGATATGGATACGACTGGTGCTCAATTCCCATCAATTCCGCCGTATTATGCAGTTTGCAGTTCCCGTTATTGTTGTCACATACAGTGCAATATAATAAGTGGTTTTCTAAAATGCGGTCCATTGCTTCTTTTTGCGCTGCTTTCGCCCGTGTTGAAGCGAGTTCGACATTCATCCCGTTTTCTGCAGGGGTCGAACAGGCGCGCACCAATTTTCCGTCTACCTCGACGATGCACGTATCACAGGTCTGAATGGCTCCAAGTTCAGGAGTATAGCAAACTTGCGGATGCGGAATGCCGTTTTCGTTAACGACTTCTAAAATCGTCATTCCTTGTTTGGCATTGTAATCCGTTCCGTTTATTGTAATCGTTATCAACTGTTCGTTCATGCTTAAACCAAACCTCCTTATCATTAAAATAAAAACTCCACCATGAATGCAGATTATGCAAATCATGGTGGAGTAGTTTTTTAGCATGCGATGCTAAAATAACCAATCCATCTTCCCAAGGTAGACTAGTAGAAAAATAACAAGGAAATTTTATTTTCCTTATTACTTTTCCACTATGATTAATAATTATTTTTAATTTTTCATTATAATTATAAGTGCAATCATAATTATAGTACTGTGTTGTTTATAAAACAAGAAGAAAAAATTTATATTTTTCGAAAATCTGCGATGGAGAGGAGCTTTTCCATGTCGAGAAAAGAAGCGGCATTTAACGATTTGGTGAGAAAAGTCCGCAAACAACTGTTTGGAAAAGGACCGGAACGGATTAAAACATATTTCATCGACAATCTCGCTGTTACCATATTGCAAGGAAATTTAACGCCGACGGAAAAATTTATTGCGAGATCGCCAGAAGGAAAAGAGATGGTGCATACCGCCCGCACGCGGATGATACAAGAAGTATATGCGCAAAAAGTGCCGGAAGGCCTTGAAGAACTGGCCGGCTCCAAACTGCTCTATTTATTTAACGATATTAAGGTGGAAGAAGATATTGCTGTCTCTGTATTTATATTTGAAAAACCAATTAAAGAACATTAAAGAAGGGAAGACTATAAAAAATTCAGTATTGTTTTATAATTCGTTTTCATGGTATCCTAAAAGCAGGCTTTATATGTTTGATATATTTTATACGGTAGGAAGCTTAGCTATGCAATAGCGAATGACGCCGTTGTTAGTTAAGTTTCCTTGTCGTGTGCAATTAGCGCGTTGGTTTTGTCACAGAAATGCTGTGTCGAAACTACCGCCACTTCTCTATGTACGCGAAGGAATAGTATGCCTTCGTCATAGAAATGTGGCGGTTTTTCTTTTGGTGAGTCCGGAAACGGGGGTGATTTGATGGAGCCGTCAGTGATGCGGCAGCAAAAAATCATTAAGTATCGCAACGAACATTTTGAACAGATCGATGATGAAATCGCTGTGGAATTTCCGCTTACTATTGTTGTTGATGGACAGGAATTTGCGACAATGGTATGCACGCCGACCCATTTAGAAGAGTTGGTTATCGGATTTTTGGCTTCAGAAGGGCTGATCCGTTCTAGCCAAGAGATAAAGGCGATATCTGTGGATGAACATCGCGGTTTTGCCTACATCGAGCTTGTCACAAAACAGTCCATCCAAAAAGAATTTTACGCAAAACGGTTTATCGGATCGTGCTGTGGAAAAAGCAGACAATTTTACTTTTATAATGATATGAAAACGGCAAAAACGATTGTACACAGCACGAGTGTTCATGTGGAACAATGTTTTCGCTTAATGCGGTCGTTGCAAGAAAGATCGACTGATTTTCAAGCGACTGGCGGCATTCATAACGCAGCGCTTTGCACACCGGATGAACTTGTCATCGTTCGCTCTGACATTGGCAGACATAATACGTTAGACAAAATTTACGGATATTGTTTGCAGCACGACTTGCCGTTATCGGACAAATTGATCGTGTTTAGCGGAAGAGTGTCATCGGAAGTGTTGTTAAAAGTTTCGAAGATGGGGATAGGCATTATTTTATCGAAATCCGCGCCAACGACACTGGCACTCGAATTAGCGAACGATTTAGGCATTACCGTTGTTGGGTTTATTCGGGGCAATACGTTTAACGTATATACACATCCCAATAAAATAATAGGATTACAAGAAAAAACATTACCGTCTAATCTTTAAGGCAAATGGGGGATCAAGACCATGGCTTATCGCAATCCATCACAAATCGCACAAATCACGATTGAAACAGGAACGCGTAAAGCGAATTTGCCGGTATTATCGCAATTTATTCTTGGTTTTTTGGCAGGGGCGTTTATTGCGCTTGGTTTTTTATTGGACATTCGCGTGATTGCTAATGTTCCGAAAGAATGGGGAAGCTTTGCCAATTTTTTAGGTGCCGCGGTGTTCCCGCTAGGGCTTGTGCTTGTCATTATTGCTGGCGGAGAATTGCTGACGGGAAACATGATGTCGATGACATTGGCGGCGCTGGCGAGAACCATTACGGTTAGAAAACTGGTGCAAGGCTGGTTTTGGGTAACCGTTAGCAATTTTCTTGGCGCTGTGTTTGTTGCCTATATGTTTGGGCATGTTGCCGGTTTAACAGCAGAAGGTCCGTTTTTAGCCAAAACGGTTGCCATTGCTGAGGCGAAACTTCATGACACATTTATACAAGCGTTTGTTTCCGGAATTGGCTGCAACTGGCTTGTGACGTTAGCGGTTTGGTTATCGTATGGAGCGGAAGATATTGGCGGAAAAATACTGGCGATTTGGTTTCCAGTCATGGCGTTTGTAGCGATTGGTTTTCAGCACGTCGTTGCAAATATGTTCGTCATTCCTGCCGCGATCTTTGCAGGCCATGCGACATGGGCAGATTGGTTCCGCAATTTCGTTCCCGTCTTTTTAGGCAATGCGGTCGGCGGAAGTGTGTTTGTCGCGCTATTGTATTGGATTGTGTATGTGAAAGATCAAGCGAAGCAAAGCGTCGCCCGCGTTAAAGTCGTCCAAAAAGAGGCAAGATAATGAACGGAACGCCTGATTTTGCTCTCACTTCGGCAAAATCAGGCATTTTTTTGCAAACAATGATATAATAAAACGTACATACTGACATCTGGAGGAAACAACGTGAAAGAGCAAATGTTGCTTGAAGGGTTCGCGGTGGAAGACTTTCAACGCGATTTAATCGGCTGGTTTGAAAAAGAACAGCGTGACCTGCCGTGGCGCAAAGATAATGACCCGTATAAAGTATGGGTGTCGGAAATTATGCTTCAGCAAACAAAAGTAGACACCGTCATTCCATATTTTAATAAATTTATCGAGCAGTTTCCGACGCTGGAAGCACTGGCGGAAGCGGACGAAGAAGAAGTGATGAAAGCGTGGGAGGGGCTCGGTTACTACTCGCGGATTCGCAATTTGCATGCGGCAGTAAAAGAAGTGAAAGAACAATATGGCGGGAAAATTCCCGACAATCCGGAACAGTTTTCCAAGTTAAAAGGAGTTGGCCCATATACGACAGGAGCGGTATTAAGCATCGCCTATGGCATTCCGGAACCGGCTGTGGACGGCAACGTCATGCGTGTGCTGTCACGGATTTTCCTCGTATGGGACGATATTTCCAAAACGGGAACAAGAAAATTGTTTGAAGCGATTGTCCGAAACATTATTTCAAAAGAAAATCCATCCTATTTCAACCAAGCGCTGATGGAGCTTGGCGCGCTTATTTGCATGCCGCGCAATCCGGCTTGCCTTCTTTGCCCTGTACAAGCGCATTGTCGGGCGTTTCACGAAGGGGTGCAGGCGGAGCTTCCGGTAAAAACGAAAAAAGCGAACGTCAAGCAAGTGGCGATTGCCGTCGCAGTGTTGAAAGATGAGCATGGAAAAGTATTGATCCATAAGCGGGATGGCACTGGTTTGCTAGCGAATTTATGGGAATTTCCGAACTACGAAGTAGTTCATTCGCAAGAAAATCCGGAAAGACAATTGGAAAAATTTCTGAAAGAAGAATACGGGGCAACGGTCCGGATTGGGAATTCTTTTACAGCTTTAGAGCATGTGTTTTCTCATTTAGTTTGGAAGATTACTGTTTATGATGGCAAAATCATTGGTGATGTGGCGGAAACAGAACAGCTGAAACTCGTTGATGAACAAGAAATTGGCTTATATGCTTTTCCTGTTTCCCATCAACGAATTTGGAAAGAGTATAAAAAAACAGATGGATAATTCCACCTGTTTTAGTCATGCGTTCGTTTTGTTCCGCTGGCATAGGCAGCTTCGACATTTCTTAGCCCGCCGCGTGTTTCGATTTCTTCCATGATTTCGCGGTGAATCGTCAGCCCCTCCGCATTTAAATACGGGGCCATTTGCTGCAATGAATGGTGAAAAAACGCAAGTTCGCTGTCTTTCCATTCCGATTTTGGGATCATCGAAAGTTCGGTCATATCGCGGCCAACATACATGATGGATGCCTCCTTTTTTCTAGTTTAAAATAGTATGTATGCATTTATACATAAAGGAGAGAAAAACATGGGTGAAAAAGTTGCGGTAGTCACGGGAAGCAGCCGGGGAATCGGCAAAGCGATTGCCCTCCGCCTTGCCAAAGAAGGATACGATATTGTCGTCAACTATGCGCGAAGCAAAGAAGCGGCGCTGCAGACGGCGCAAGAAATCGAAGCACTGGGACGAAAAGCGCTTGTCGTGAAAGCGAACGTCGGTGACGTCGGAAAAATAAAAGCGATGTTCGCGCAAGTGGATGAAGCGTTTGGACGCGTTGATGTTTTGATTAATAACGCTGCTTCAGGCGTGCTGCGTCCGGCGATGGAACTCGAAGAATCACATTGGAATTGGACGATGGACATCAACAGCAAAGCGCTTTTGTTTTGTGCACAAGAAGCGGCGAAGCGGATGGAAAAAGTTGGCGGCGGCAAAATCGTCAGCATCAGCTCGCTGGGGGCGATCCGCTATTTGGAAAATTATACGGCTGTCGGCGTTTCCAAAGCTGCGGTCGAATCATTGACGCGCTATTTAGCCGTCGAATTGGCGCCAAAAAATATTTCCGTCAATGCTGTATCAGGCGGCGCGGTCGATACGGATGCATTGAAACATTTTCCTAACCGGGAAGAATTGCTGGCTGATGCGGCAGCAAAAACTCCCGCCGGACGAATGGTAAAACCTGAAGATATTGTCAATGCAGTCATGTTTTTATTATCCGACCAAGCTGATATGATCCGTGGCCAAACGATTATTGTTGACGGTGGAAGATCTTTACTTTTGTAATCGGATGGATAGAATCATCACCTCCTGGGCACATTAAGTCACGTGGAGGTGATAACGATGGCAAAACAACAACAATCAAACAAAACAACTGCAGGCACTAACATTCAAGAAGTAAGACAAAAAAACGCGCAATCTGCACAAGCAGGTCAATTTGGCACTGAATTTGCTGCAGAAACGCAAGTTAAACAACAAAACGCGCAAGCAGAAGCACGCAAATCGCAAAATTCAAGCAAGTAACAAAGCAGAGGACGCCCCAATTTCGCCAAAAGACTGCCCATGTCCTGCAGGCAGCGGCGAAATGTCGCGATCTTGGCTCCGCGACACACGCTAAGGGGCTTTCCGCTATAGCAAAACTGAAGCGGAGCGCCGCGAGCCGATATGTCCAAAGCTCGATAAGAAACATAGGGCGGCGAGCCGATTCTTCGCGAGCGGTTTTTCCCATGTTTGGGCGATATGGAGGGAAATGATGCCACGGAAAAGGCTCGCCGTCCTTATTTTATCGACAAAAGCTATCATAACTTTACATATATAGTCAAAGGAAATTTTTCCTCCCTTCCCGAATTAATAAGCATAATCAGGGAGAAGGGAGAAAAAGAGCGTGGATCTGTTTGAGCGGTTAGTGAATGAGCAGCTAAAAACGATGGAAAAGCTTTTATGTTTGCAGTCGGAAATTGAGCGCTGTCAAGCGATGGAAAAACAGTTGATCAAACTGGGGAAAGGAGCAGAGCTCCAATCCATGCAAGAAAAAATCCGGCAGATGAAACGGCAATTAAGGGAAATTCAAAAAATGTTTGAAAAACAAACGGAAGAAGTCATTCTTTCGTATCAAAACGAGCGCCGTCACACGCATGAGCCGTCTTCGACATGTTAAGATGGCTCTCTTTTATTTTCATTTGCATTTTCAATCGTTATAATAAAAAAGAGAAGTTCCCAGAGGAAAGTAGGGAGAATGATGACAGGGTATCCTGCGGAAGGAGAAATTATTCAAATCCATAGTTATAAACATAACGGAATGATTCACCGAGTATGGGAAGAGTCGATCGTGTTGAAAGGAGCGTCTGCGTATATTATTGGTGCGAATGATAAAACAATGGTGACAGAAGCGGACGGTCGGACATGGATCACGCGCGAGCCGGCAATTTGTTTTTTCCACGCCAAACATTGGTTTAACATTATCGGCATGATTCGGGAAGACGGCATTTATTATTATTGCAATTTGAGCTCTCCATTTGTATGGGATGATGAAGCGTTGAAATATATTGATTATGATTTGGATGTAAAAGTGTTTCCTGATATGACGTACGTTCTTCTTGATGAAGACGAATATGAACGACACCGTAAAGAGATGAATTATCCAGACGTTATTGACCGAATTTTAAAAAATAATGTGAAAAAGTTGCTCAGTTGGATTCATGAACGAAAAGGGCCGTTCGCGCCAGATTTTGTTGATACATGGTATGAAAAGTTTCTTTCATTTCGAAAGTGAATAAAGGGAAAAGCGCAAAAAAGCCTGTTCGTTGCCGCAAACAGGTTTTTCTGTTTTTTAAGGGGAGGATATGTTCATGGCAAATATTCGCCGCTATATGCAATTTGTTCGCCCATACAAATGGCACATCATCGCTACAATGATCATCGGTATTATTAAATTTGCGATCCCGCTTCTCATTCCATTGCTGTTGAAATATGTGGTCGATGAAATTATTGGAAATAAAACAATGACGATGGCGACAAGAACCGCCCGGCTTTGCTGGGCGCTTGCGATCATGTTAGTTATTTTTGTCTTTATTCGCCCTATTGTCGAATATTATCGGCAATATTTTGCCCAGTGGACGGCGAGCAAAGTGTTGTATGACATTCGCAGCCAGCTGTTTACACATATGCAAAAACTAAGTTTTACGTATTATTCGAATCACCGCACCGGTGAAATTATTTCGCGCGTCATTAACGATGTCGAGCAGACGAAAGATTTTATCATTACAGGGCTGATGAACCTTTGGTTAGATATGACGACGATTATTATTGCACTTGTCATTATGATCAAGATGGACATAAAACTGACGCTTATTTCCATAAGTACGTTGCCGCTTTATGCATTTTCCGTCAAATATTTTTTCGGGCGCTTGCGGCAGCGGACGAAAATGCGCTCCCAAGCGCTGGCGGAATTGCAAGCGTACTTGCACGAACGGGTGCAAGGAATGCCGGTCATAAAAAGCTTCGCGATCGAAGAAGAGGAACAGCAGCGGTTTTCGCGGCAAAACAATAATTTTTTGGCAAAAGCGCTCATGCACACAAGCTGGAATGCAAAGTCGTTTTCCGTTGTGAACACAGTGACGGACATTGCCCCGATTATCGTGATTGGCTATGCCGGCTACCAAGTATTGCTTGGCCATATTACCGTCGGAACGATGGTCGCTTTCGTTGGTTATATCGATCGGCTTTATAGCCCGCTCCGCCGCCTCGTTAATTCATCGACGACATTAACGCAATCGTTCGCTTCGATGGACCGGATGTTTGAATTTTTGGACGAAACATACGATATCGTTGATGCGCCGAATGCCGTTGACTGTAAAGAAGTAAAAGGGGATATCGTATTTGAAAACGTCACGTTTGCCTACGATAAAAACGATCTGCCTGTGCTTCGCGATATTTCGTTTTCCGTTAAAGCGGGAGAAACAATTGCCCTTGTTGGCATGAGCGGGGGCGGGAAATCAACGTTGGTCAGCCTTATCCCCCGGTTTTACGATGTGACAGAGGGACGAATCTTATTAGACGGCATCGATATTCGCAATATACGTGTGCGCAGTCTTCGTGATAAAATCGGCATCGTTTTTCAAGACAGCTTTTTATTCAGCGATTCAGTAAAAGAAAATATTTTGCTCGGAAAACCGGATGCGACGGACGAGGAAGTGATTGCCGCCGCCAAAGCTGCCAACGCCCATGATTTTATTATGAACTTGCCGGACGGATATGACACGAAAGTCGGGGAACGCGGCATCAAGCTGTCCGGCGGGCAAAAACAGCGAATCGCCATCGCCCGCGTCTTTTTGAAAAATCCGCCCCTTCTTATTTTTGATGAAGCGACATCGGCGCTCGATCTTGAAAGCGAGCATTACATTCAGGAGGCGCTTGATCGGCTCGCCAAAAACCGGACGACTTTCATCGTCGCCCACCGCCTGTCGACGATAACCCACGCGGACCGCATTTTCCTTATTGAAGATGGCAAAATCGTCGAAAGCGGCACCCATGACGAATTAATGGCGAAAAAAGGACAATATTATCATTTATTTACGATTCAACAATTAAACTACACTCAATGATGAAAAAATGAAATCGCGATGATTTTCCAAGAGATGATGACTTCATTAAATCCGCTGTTTACGATTGGAAATCAGCAAATGCGGTGATTAATATTCCAAATTTCGGGCGATTAATTCGTTCGCGTGTATTAAGTATTAAACAAGAAGAATATATAATGGCAGCTAAAGCCATCGGGATGAGCGATATGCTCATTTTGTTTCAGCATATTTTGCCAAACAGTATGGCGCCGATTATCGTGCAAGGCACACTGGCGATTGCTACTGCGATTATCGAAGCGGCCGCCCTCGGATTTCTTGGGTTGGGGGCACAGCCTCCAAATCCGGAATGGGGGAAAATGTTAGCGGATTCGAAAGACTTTTTGACACAAGCACCATGGACGATGATTTTTCCAGGGCTGGCGATTATGTTAACCGTGCTTGGTTTTAACTTGATGGGCGACGGATTGCGCGACGCATTAGATCCGCGCATGAAAAACTAAAAAGAAGGCTATCTCTTTTCGCGGAGATAGCCTTTTAGTGATTAGTTAAATTTTTTACTAAAGCGTCATCATGATGATAATGTTGGAAGCTGTCAATCAGTTTATCAAGATGTTCTAATTGTTCGCTATAATCGATAATCACTCCCATTAATGAAAAGAGGCAATAGTCGCTTTTTTGCTGGTAGTGTGCATAAAATGTTTCGATTAAACGGGTTCTTTCTTGATGGGTTTCCATCGCTGCTTCTGTACGAGGGTGACATTTTGTTTTGCCAATAAATTTTAGCAGTATTTGTTCATGATAATGAAGCAGGCTGTCAAGTTGCGAGCGGATGGCTTGCTGCAATTCCGGTGGCATATGATACAACTCGTTTTCAAAACGATGAAGGAGTTTTAATGTATCGAGCGCTCTGTTTGCGACTACGATCATTTGCCGATATAACACAAGCTTTCGTGATTTTTGAAAACGGTTTTTTCGCGAGTACGAGCGCTCTTCTTTATACATTAAGTAAAGATGCTCAAGTTTTGTCATATTTTCTTTCATTTTTTCAATATCTTCTTTTAAAATATGATGCTCGGACGCATGCCTTATATGGATGCGGATCCATTTTAAAATATTTTCCGTGTTTTCGCTAATTTGTGCATATAGCTTTTTTTCATATTTTGGCGGAAGAAAAATTAAGTTGACGAGAAAGGCAGCGAATACCCCGAGCATAATGGTGGAAAACCGGATAACAGCAAATTCGATAAACTCCTTGTCAGTATATTCCATAATCGCGATAACGGTAACTAATGCTACCGATATTGTGGATTCAAGACGCATTTTTAAGCAAAGAGCGATAACGATCATTGACGTAAGGCCGATAATAAACGGATCGCGCCCGAACAAAAGCACGGCAATAATGGCAAATGAAGCGCCGATGATATTTGCTTGAATTTGTTCGATCAATGATAAATATGAGCGATAAATCGTCGGCTGCATCGCAAAAACCGCGGAAATCCCCGCGAAAACAGGAGAAGGCAAGTGCAATAGCGTTGCCAAAAAAAGCGCTAACGTAACGGCGATTCCCGTTTTGAAAATGCGGGCACCGAGTTTCATATATGTTCAAACCTTTCTTCCTTAATTCTTATAAACAATTTAGTACTATACACGCTTTTATATATGATATCAAGCGAAAATATGCATTAGAATGTTTTGGATTTTTGAAGGAGAAGTTAGTATGGATGACGTTATTATGCAATAATGATGGGAGAATATTCAAGAGATGAAGGATTGCCATTTTTTTATTACCATAATTCCCGGAAGAAGTCTCCCGCTTCTCTTAACGTGAAGGTGTGACAGTACCGGTGAAAGCGGGAGATGAATTTCGGTAAGGCACAGCCTTAAGTTGCTTTTTTTTCGAACGTATGTTGCCGTTATCTTGTAACGTGTTCTTTGCTAACTGAATATATGAGTTGCACCGAGAAAAGTGCGAAAACAAGGCGAATCCCTTCCATGCATAAAAAATCTCCGGACATTCAGGGTTGGAACGACCCGAAGTTACGCTCAAGGAGACGAAAGGCTGCTTTTGCCGTGGAACTGGGAAGCTCCCGCTTTTAGCGAAGTAGCAAAAGTAACAGAAGAAGCTCATTAGATGTGAAAAAGGTATTCCGCATTGGCGGAATACCTTTTGTTCATTCTGTAGAAATGGAAGGGTCGGCCTGTTCTTTCGTCGGGATGACTTGGAAGAAATGGTCTTCAGGCTTTTCAAGAAGCGGCTGCAATGATTGCGCTTCTTCGTGTTGGTCGTGTTCTTTCAGCAATTCGATGTATTTCGACAGCAGTTCTTGCACATCCGCTTTTCCGCGTTCGTTCAGTGATTCGAGGCGTACTTGCGCTCCTTTTGCGATGCGTCGTTCCAATGCCGCTTTCGTCAACCCCATTTCCGGCTGGTGGCGCAAGTAGACGACCCCGCCTGTCATTCCGGCGCAAATCCATGGACCTGGGTCGCCAAGGACGAGACCGCGGCCATTCGTCATATATTCAAAGGCGAACCCTTTAATGTTCGCGCGCGCACCGATATTTCCGTGTTCTTTTTCCGGAATCGGCGCCGTCACTTGGCCGCCGATAATCATATCTGCACCTGACAGACGGATGCCGGCACGCGCATCGGCGTTTCCTTGCGCGATCAGCAAACCTTTTTGCGCTCCGTACCCGAAGCCTTTGCCAACGGAACCGTTATAAAATTTCCCGTTTTTTCCTTTTGCTTTGAAAATAAAGATGCTACCGCCAAACGCGGTTTTTCCCACACCGTCTTGTCCGCCGCCGTCAACATGGATATGAATGCCATGCGTGTTGTAAGCGCCGAGTCCGTTTCCAGGAATAGAGCCGTTTTTATAATGTAATGTGACGTCCGATAACTTTTTGTATGATCCGTCAAGCCGGCCGCGCACGCGGTGGCAAGAAACACGGCTGCCGAGAACGCGTTGTTCCGCGGTGACGGTCGAAAATTCACGGGAACGATGCAAATCTTCCGCATAGTAATCGAGATATTCCGCCCCGGCGGCAACGAGTAATGATGGTTTTTCGGCGCTTGCCGCTGCTTCCTTTTGCGCGAGTTGTTCCACTTCAAGCACTTCGAGCAAATTGGCCAGATTCATTTGGTGGAGTCCTCTCGTTTGTTCTAGCAAGTCAGAGCGCCCGACGATATCTTGCAGGCGAGTAAATCCAAGGGAAGCAGTTAGCGCTTTTAGTTCATTTCCGAACGCGGTGAATAAGTGGATTAACCCTTGTACCGCAGCATCAAATTGCCGAGGCACAAAGCGGCGCAATCCGTGTTCTTTTGCTTGCGCTACGGATTCGATTTGGGTTGCGATTCCAACATGACACGTATCTAAATGGCAGCCGCGGCACGTCGTGCACCCGATCGCGATCATCGAGAGCGTTCCGAAGCCGATGCGGTTGGCCCCAAGCAGCATCACTTTGAGGACGTCAAGGGCGCTTTTTATGCCGCCGTCTGCCCAAATTTCCACTTTGTTTCGCAAACCGGCTTCAAGCAAGGCATTATGGGCGGCTTTGACACCGATTTCGACAGGAAGACCGACATGTTGCAGCGCATGGATGCGCGCGGCTCCCGTTCCACCATCGAATCCGCTTAATGTTATGATGTCTGCTCCCGCTTTGGCAATGCCGACAGCAATCGTTCCGATATTTGGCACAACTGGCACTTTGACGGCGACTTTTGCTTTGTCGTTCGCCGTTTTCAGTTCGGCGATCATTTGCGCCAAATCCTCAATGGAGTAAATGTCATGGTTATTGGATGGCGAGATCAAGTCTGAGCCGATTGTTGCGTTGCGCGCTTCAGCGATTTTCGCCGTCACTTTTGAACCAGGAAGGTGGCCGCCTTCCCCCGGCTTTGCCCCTTGCCCGATTTTAATTTCCAATAGGTTTGAAGAGTTCAAAAGCTCCGCGTTCACACCGAAACGGCCGGATGCAATTTGCTGGCCGCGTGTGCGCGGATATTTGCCAAGCATATCTTTAATTTCGCCGCCTTCACCGTTAAGGCTGACCATGTTCAAACGTTCTGCCGCTTCTGCATAAGCGCGGAACGCCACTTCGTTTTGCGAACCAAACGACATCGAGGCGATAACGAAAGGCAGGCTATGTTCGCCGACGCTAATGTCCACTTTTTCGACCGGAACTTGTTTTTCCGCTTTTTTGATATCTAACAAATGACGAATCGTTGTCGGTGTTTCTCTTTCCAGTTCGTTTAGCTTTTCGCGAAAGTTGTCATATGATCCTGTTTGCGCGACTTCGCCAATTGCTTTCCAAACGCGCGGGAAGAGGTGGAACGTTTTTCGCGGCTTGGCGTTTTCATCCGCGAAGTCTTCCGCGCGGGCGATCGCATCTTGTTTCAGCGCTTCGAAATCGTATTGCAATGAATCAGAGCCAAAGAAATTAACGATGTTTAATACATCGGCGATTTCGTCATGCAGGCCGATCGACGAGAAGAGGCGGCTATATCCGCGCAATTCGTGAATGCCAATCGTCGAAATCACTTTTTCTAATCCTTTATTAAGCGCTTTAAACAGATTGATCACAGGGGTGCTTGACTCTTCCGCCGAAACGGTGGCGAACATGAGATACGGGCTGATGGCATTTGCTCCTAATCCATAAGCGATCACCAGATCATGAAGGGAGCGGATCGCTCCGGAACGAAGCAAAACGGAGCAATCACGGCGCAAACCATGTTTTGTTAACGCTTGATCAATAGCCGATGTGATGAGCAATGGGTCTATCCATAAGTTTCCGTTTTGATGTGCTTTTATGTCATCGATGACAAGCAAGGTTTTGCCAGAATGAACCGCCTCACAGGCTTCGTTAGAAAGACGCTGTAACGCCTGCGGGATGGTTTCCTCCGCTGTGAACGTCGCTGACAGGATGTGCGCCAATTGTTTTTCTTGAAACGAATGAACAACTTGGTCATACGAAGGATGATGCAATTGTAGCGCACAGTCGTTTCCGATTTTTCCTTCGATAAGAATCGGCGAGTTAAGCTCAATAACATATGACGCTTCTGTTTCAGATGCGAGAGATGGCCGTTTCCCAATGACGGTTCTTGTTGAAAAATGCTCCATCTCGCGGTCGCGGTCAATCGCCGGGTTTGTGACAACGGCGACGCTTTCTTTTATAAAGTCGGCAAGGTTTTTGCGGTTTGGATCAATCGCGGCAAGCGGCGCGTCATGGCCTAAAGAACGAATCGGTTCCACCCCTTTTTCCGCCATTTGTTCTAAAAGCTGAATGTGTTCTCTGTCCCAGCCGAATGCGGCATATTGGCCGTTATGCACTTTTGTCGGCGCGAAAGCAAACACATGATTTTTCAGTTCCGGAACATCGAGGCGCTTTCGGAAATTCGCTATGTCAAAGCGTTTCGAAAAACGGGTATATACTTCTTCTTGGAACTGTTCGTATTCCAACACTTGAATAGAGGCGCCGCTGGACCATGTGAGGCCGATTTTTTCGCCAGGCGCGAGCGGCTTTGGCTCGCCGGTATATTCGCCCGCTGGAATGATTCCCGGCTCTGATGTGAAAACAAAGCGTTTTTCTGTTTCCAATTTCCAAAGCGGGCGCAATCCGAGCGCGTCGACGCTGAAAACGGCTTCGTCTTCATATCGGGAAATAATCGCCGCCGGACCTTGGGCGAAATGCCCCCATGCTTCACGGATGTACGTGTACAAATCTTGAAGATGTTCCGGATATGCTTTTATTTCATTAACAATTGGCGGAAACAGTATATCCATCGCCTCAAATAAGCTATAACCATAGCGGCAAATAAGTGTTTCGATTGTACGGCTCAAATCTTGGGAATCGCTTCCACCATTTGTCAATGGAACGCCAATCATCACCGCTTCATCGCGAAGCTTCGCAATCGTGTTGATTTCGCCGTTATGCGCTAACACGCTGAACGGCTGAACGCGAAAAAAATTGGAAAGCGTATTTGTCGAGTAACGGTTATGACCTAATGTCATGGTTGATGCAATAAAAGGATGTGCCAAGTCATGATAATATTTTGGCAAAATGTCGCCAGCTCCCATCACTTTATACACAACGTGAAAATTGCTTAAGGAGGCGACATGAACATTTTCGTCTTTCTCGATTTCAATAAGCAGATCAAATAACCGTTTGGAAAGCTGAACATTGTCATTCGGCAGCAGGGCGACTTGCCAAAATACCGGTTCTTGCCGGAGCGCGATCGGACCTAGCGCATTGGAAGAAGTTACGCGGTCCGATTCAAAAATCAAGGAGAAGCCCGATTTTTTGAACAATTGTTTGATTTTCGCTTTCACATGATCGGTATCGCTGGACCGATGAATGAAAAGATGGCCGACAGTAAAACTTTCGGAGTTGGCTATTTCCGGATTTTGTCCGGCGTTTGCGAGTTTTTCCATCCAAAGCTTTCTAGGAATATCCATGTGAATACCGACGCCGTCTCCTTCACCGTTAATAAATCCAGCGCGATGATTCATTTTGACAAGCGCGTCAATGCATGTCATAATGTTTTCTCGGGTTGGGATCCGCTGTTTTTCGATGGCGGCGACAATGCCGCAAGCATCATGTTCTGCTTGATGGAAGTTTTTAAAAAGATTAGGATTCCAATGTTGCTTCATACGTAAGTGGCGCTTAAGCGGGAAGGCTTCCTGCTTTTCGCCATTCACCTCCTGTGTCAGTCAACATAAGCAGCCATTTCTAATCTTAATTTTCAGAATTTATAACCTATCATACCATGCTTGCATATGTAAATCAATTATTTATTCATTTTTTTGGATATTGTATTCACTGGCGGCACTTTGTCTTGTAAACGTTTTCAATATTAAACAACCATTCTAGGAGGAATCCCTCCTGGAATGGTTGCATAATTATTCGTCCGCCAATTGTCTGAATGCATTTTCCACCGCTTTGAGCGTATATTCCACATCTTCTTCCGTATGCGCCAATGTGACAAACCAGGCTTCATATTTGGAAGGGGCGAGGTTGATTCCTTGTTTTAGCATAAGCTTAAAGAATTTCGCAAACATTTCGCCGTCGCTTCGTTGCGCTTGTTCGTAGTTTTCCACTTTTTCTGTCGTGAAGTAGACGGTGAATGCGCCTTTCAAACGGTTGATGGTTACAGGAATGCCGTATTTGTCCGCATGAAGAAGTATGCCTTCTTCCAGCATCGCGCCGAGTTTATCGAGATGTTCATACACGCCGTCTTGCTTCAGCACTTCAAGGCAGGCGATGCCGGCAAGAATCGATGCAGGGTTTCCGGCCATCGTCCCTGCTTGGTATGCCGGACCGAGCGGCGCGACTTGCTCCATAATGTCTTGGCGCCCGCCGTATGCACCGATTGGGAGACCGCCGCCAATAATTTTGCCAAGCGCGGTTAAATCCGGTTCAATTCCTAATAAGTTTTGCGCCCCTCCATACATAAAGCGGAACGCAGTAATCACTTCATCGTAAATGACGAGAGCCCCGGCTTGGTGGGCGATTTCATTGATTGCCTCTAAAAATCCTGGTTTTGGTGTAACAATGCCGAAGTTTCCAACAATCGGCTCGACCAGTACGGCGGCGACTTTGTCTCCCCATACATCCATCGCTTGTTTGAATGATTCGACATCGTTGTATGGAACAGTGATGACTTCTTGGGCGATGCTTTTTGGCACGCCGGCGGAATCCGGGGTTCCTAACGTTGACGGACCAGAACCGGCAGCGACAAGGACAAGGTCGGAATGCCCGTGGTAGCAGCCGGCGAATTTGACGATTTTATCGCGGCCGGTATAGGCACGCGCTACCCGAATCGTCGTCATCACCGCTTCTGTTCCTGAATTGACAAAACGCACTTTTTCTAAAGATGGAATCGCTTCTTTTAACATTTTTGCGAACGTAATTTCATGCGGTGTCGGCGTGCCGTAAAGGACGCCTGTTTCCGCAGCGCGCTGAATCGCTTTTGTGATGTGCGGATGAGCGTGTCCCGCAATAATCGGCCCGTACGCTGCCAAGTAGTCAATATATTTATTGCCATCGACATCCCAAAAATAAGCGCCTTGCGCTCGTTCCATCACGACCGGTGCCCCGCCGCCGACTGCTTTGTACGAGCGGGATGGGCTGTTGACGCCGCCGACGATATGCTGTAATGCTTCTTGATACAGTTGTTCAGATTTTGTGAAATTCATCGTTGAAAGCCTCCTACCATTTCGTTACTGACTTTTATTTTAGCATAATGCATAACATTTGTTTCATTGTTTCACTTCAGATAAACTATTGCCTATGTGGAGGGAATGCAACATGAATGCCATCGAAGTGGAAAACTTGCGAAAAGAATTTAAGTCGTATTCGAGCCGCTCCGGTTTAGTCGGAGCGTTTCGCGATTTATTTACGAGAAACTATAAAATTATCCGCGCGGTCAACGATATTTCGTTTACTGTTAAACAAGGAGAAATGGTTGGATATATTGGCGAAAATGGCGCAGGGAAATCGACGACGATTAAAATGCTGACAGGAATTTTGACACCAACGTCCGGAAAAGTGATCGTCAACGGCATGAATCCGCATAAAGAACGGGAAGCGTTCGTGCGGACGATCGGCGTTGTGTTCGGACAGCGCTCGCAGCTTTGGTGGGATATCGCCGTCCAAGAGTCGTTCCGGCTGTTGAAAAAAGTGTATCGTGTATCGGACAAAGATTACAATGAACATATGAATCATGTTATTGAAACGCTCGATATCGGTCCGCTGCTGGACAAGCCAGTGCGCAAGCTGTCTCTCGGGCAGCGGATGCGCTGTGAGCTGGCTGCCGCACTGATTCACAATCCGCCGCTTTTATTTTTAGACGAGCCGACGATTGGTTTGGATGTGCTGGTGAAACTGAAAATCCGCCAGTTTTTAAAAGAAATTAATGAAAAATACAACACGACGATTTTATTGACGACCCATGATATTTCTGACATCGAAGCGCTATGTGAACGCGTCATTATGCTTGATGAAGGCAAGATTATTTACGATGGATCACTGCAAAAGCTGAAAGAAACTTGGGGGGAAGGCAAGCAAATTCAATTTACGTTCGTTAGCGAAATGTCGTTAGACACGTTAAAAGAGCTGACGGACGGTTTGCAAGTAACATGGAAACAAGGGGAGCAGGCGAATGTCTGGACGGCCCACGCGCCTTCCGCGCTGTTGCCGGAAGTGATCAGCCGCGTTGTCAACTGCTATTCCATTCAAGATCTGAACATTAACGAAATTTCTACAGAAGAAATTATCCGCAACATCTACGAAGAAGGTGTTGTGCATGGATAAATATCTCGAAATGATCCGCATCCGTTTTTTAATGATGCTGGCGTACCGGACAAACTATTACACTGGCATTCTTATTTATGCCATTAATATCGCGGCGTACTATTTTCTTTGGTTGGCGATCTACGGTGGAAAACAGACGATGCAAGGCATGTCGATGGAGCAAATGACGACATATGTCGCCATCTCGTGGATGGCGCGGGCGTTTTATTTTAATAATATCGACCGGGAAATCGCCATGGAGATTCGCGAAGGAAACGTGGCGACTGAGCTTATCCGCCCTTATAGTTATCTCGGGATGAAAACGATGCAAGGGCTGGGGGAAGGAATTTTTCGCTTATTGTTTCTTTCGCTTCCAGGGCTGTTCCTTGTCGCTTTATTTTTGCCGCTTCGTTTTCCAACTGATGCTCATACATGGATATTTTTTATATTATCGATTGCCTTAAGTTTTGTTATTAACTCGGAATTGAATTTGCTGGCGGGAATTGTGACATTTTTTACTCTCAACAATGAAGGGTTGCTGCGGGCGAAACGGTTTGTCATCGATCTCTTTTCCGGATTGATTTTACCCATTAGCTTTTACCCGGACTGGGCGCAAGCGGTGATGAAATACTTCCCGTTTCAAGGGATCAGCTATATTCCAAGCATGATCGTGACGGAAAGTTTTCAAGGGCAAGCAATCATCGACGGACTTTTATTTCAATTCGTATGGTGCGCGCTGTTGATTATCCCGATTCGGCTGTTATGGAGAGCGGCGAAAAAGCGGCTTGTCGTTCAAGGAGGGTGAGTCGTGTTTTACGTATCGGTTTTTTTTCAATATATGGCGCAATACATGAAAACAAAGTTGCAATATCGCGCCGATTTGCTTGTCGAGTTTGTCTCTGATTTCATGTCACAGGCCGCCAACCTTGTTTTTCTTCTCGTTGTATTTGGGCATACGTCGTTATTGCACGGCTGGACGCGCGATGAAATTTTGTTTATTTATGGCTTTTTCCTAGTGCCATATGCGGTGTTTGGAGCATTTTTTAACATTTGGGATTTTAACGAGCGTTATATTGTGCGCGGAGAAATGGACCGCGTGTTGACGCGTCCGGTGCACAGCTTGTTTCAAGTCATTCTTGAGCGAATGGAGCTGGAGTCGCTTCTTGGCGGAGTCACCGGCATGATCATTATGGCGTATGCGGGTGCGCGCTTGCATCTTTCGCTGCATTGGTATGATATTTTTTTGTTTATTTTATTCGTGCTGGGAGGAGCGCTTATTTACGCGGGAGTATTTGTGTCATTGGCGACGATCAGCTTCTGGTCCGACGCCCGCACATCCATCATGCCGATGATGTACAACATCAGCAACTACGGGCGCTATCCGATTGACATTTATCATCGCGTCGTCCGCTATATTTTGACATGGATTTTGCCGTTCGCGTTCGTCGGCGTGTATCCGGCTTCCTATTTTCTTGGCAAAAAAGAATGGTACGGATATGCGTTTTTAACTCCAATCATGGGAATCATCTTTTTTGCGATTGCCGTGTGTTTGTGGAATGCGGGAGTTAAACGATATCGCGGAGCGGGGAATTAAAAAGAGGGCAATCTGAAAGGAAGGGAAAATTCCTTTCGGATTGTCCTTTTAGTTATTTTTATGGGGAGTGAATATTATATAGGCATTACGGAAATGATAATGGCAGAGTTTTTTCATTTATTAGACTGCTTGATGTAATCGGATGTGATGATACAAAAATAATGTTGTGTAAACAAAATGTTAACAAAAAAGACAAATTTCATTCATAGTTGATACTTGATAAAGATTGTGAAATAATGCACAATATATCAATGTGTGAGCAGTTTCACAAATTCATTTTTTGGAAAGGATGACAGACAGCGATGAAACAACAAGGCATGAATCGAGTAGCACTTATAGGAACGGGGTTCGTTGGGGCCAGCTATGCATTTGCCCTTATGAACCAAGGAATAGCAGATGAGTTAGTATTGATTGATGTAAATAAGAATAAGGCAGAGGGCGATGTGATGGATTTAAATCACGGAAAAGTATTCGCGCCGAAGCCGATGAATATTTGGTTTGGAGATTATCAAGATTGCCAAGACGCCGATTTGGTGGTGATTTGTGCAGGGGCTAACCAAAAGCCGGGAGAAACAAGACTGGATCTTGTTGATAAAAATATTAACATCTTCAAAACGATTGTCGATTCTGTGATGAAATCCGGATTTGATGGCGTTTTTCTTGTGGCAACGAACCCAGTGGATATTTTAACGTATGCTACTTGGAAATTTAGCGGGTTACCGAAAGAGCGGGTAATCGGCTCAGGAACGATTCTTGATACAGCAAGATTCCGCTTCTTGCTAAGTGAATATTTTCAAGTGGCTCCGACCAATGTACATGCGTATATTATTGGCGAGCATGGGGATACAGAGCTGCCTGTTTGGAGCCATGCGGAAATTGGAAGCATTCCAGTTGAGCAAATATTGATGCAAAACGATAACTATAGAAAAGAGGATTTAGACAATATCTTTGTTAATGTTCGTGATGCGGCATATCAAATCATTGAGAAAAAAGGGGCAACGTATTACGGAATTGCAATGGGATTAGTCCGTATCACTCGTGCTATTTTGCACAATGAAAATGCCATCTTAACCGTTTCTGCTCATTTGGACGGCCAATATGGCGAACGAAATGTTTATATTGGCGTGCCTGCCATTATCAACCGAAACGGTATTCGTGAAGTGATGGAATTGACGCTAAATGAAACAGAACAACAACAATTCCATCATAGTGTAACTGTATTAAAAGACATTCTTTCCCGTTATTTTGATGATGTAAAATAATGCTGACTTTGAATACAACAAGGTGAACATCGTGTGGATACAACATTACAATCCCTTGCATAACACATATCTTTCGGCATTTATTGCGGCGTTTCCGATCGTTTTATTTCTATTATGCTTAACTGTGTTTAGGATGAGGGGAGTAAAAGCCGCTTTTCTCATTCTTTGTTTTGGTTTAGTAACAGCTGTTTTGTTTTTCCATATGCCGATTTCAAAGGCGATTGCTGCATCCGTCTATGGAATCGCAAACGGTTTATGGCCGATTGGCTATATTGTGATTATGGCCGTCTGGCTGTATAAAATTGCTGTGAAAACGGGGAAATTTGATATTATCCGCAGCAGTATTGCAAACATTTCGGAGGATCAGCGGCTTCAACTGCTGCTCATCGGCTTTAGCTTTAATGCTTTTTTAGAAGGAGCTGCAGGATTCGGTGTTCCGATTGCCATTTCGGCTGCTTTGCTTTCAGAACTAGGATTTCATCCATTAAAAGCGGCCGCGCTTTGCTTAATTGCCAATGCTGCCTCTGGCGCGTTTGGAGCGATAGGAATTCCGGTTATTGTCGGAGCGCAAATGGGGGATTTAACGCCGATTGAGTTATCCCGTACGCTTGCTTGGATTTTGCCGTTTATCTCGTTTCTCATTCCATTCTTATTAGTGTTTGTCTTGGATAAGTGGAAGGGTATTAAAGAAACATTGCCTGCTCTTTTCGTGGTAAGCGGAAGTTACACCATTGTCCAAACATTGACGATCATTGTGCTTGGTCCTGAGCTGGCCAACATTTTAGCGGCGCTTGTCAGCATGGGGGCACTGGCTCTTTTCTTGAGAAAATGGCAGCCTTCAAATATATATCGAGTGAATCCGGATGAAAAAGGCGGAGAAAAATGCAAATACAGCTTGAAAGACATCATCAGTGCGTGGTCCCCGTTTTATATTTTAACGGTGCTCGTTATTATATGGAGTCTGCCTGGTTTTAAAGCTCTGTTTGCCGAGGGAGGCGCACTGCAGCGAACGACGCTTTTGTTTAAGGTGCCATTTTTGCATGGCGAAGTCGCGAAAATTCCTCCGGTGGCGCCGGCCCAGACGGCATTAGATGCCATATTTAAGCTAGACCTTGTATCAGCAACAGGCACGGCGATTTTACTGGCGGTGCTGTTCACAGGGATGTTTAGCAAAAACATTACGTTCGCGGAAGGAATACAAAGTTTAAAAGAAACATGTAAAGAGCTATTCATTCCTGTATTAACGATTTGTTTTATCATGGGATTTGCCAACTTAGCCAACTATGCAGGTTTATCCGCTGCGATTGGTTTGGCATTGGCGGAGACAGGTGATGCATTTCCATTTGTTTCCCCGTTATTAGGGTGGCTTGGTGTGTTTATTACAGGATCTGTCGTGAGCAATAATGCTTTATTCGGCCATTTACAAGCTGTTACAGGAGCGCAAATAGGGGCAAGCTCTTCGTTATTGCTTGCGGCTAACACCAGCGGGGGAGTGATGGGGAAACTTATTTCCCCGCAGTCCATCGCCATAGCAACTGCTGCAGTGCAAGAGACAGGCAAAGAATCTCACCTGTTTAAAATGACGATTTATTATAGCTTGATCCTGCTATTGTTTGTGGGAGTATGGACGTACTTTCTTTCGACCGCAGGAATGTAGATCATTATGGTTTGTTATTCAGTTAGGCACCGTGTATAAATGAAAAAAGAGATGTATTTTGCGGCCTTTTCCGATTGCTGCATCGGGAAAAGGCCGCATTTGATTTTACATTACTTGCTCCACTTTTTTTGTGTAAAGCGAACGAATCAAGAAATAGTAGCCAAGTTGAACAACGAAAAAAAGGATAATGACAAGCACGCTTGTCTTGACAACGGAGCCGGACACCTGTTTTGCAGCATTTTAAAGGCAAATCCGGCATGGACGGCGGCAACGGAAAATGGGATGAAAAAGAGAATCGCTACTTGTTTCGCCGCGATTTGTTTCATTTCTTTTAATGTTAAACCGAGTTTGGACAATGCTTCATACTGCTTGCTGTCCTGCTCCAAATCGTTATACAGCTTAAAATATAAAATGCTGTCAGCCACCAAAAAGAAGAGAGCACTGACGACAATAGCCTGTTTGATTCTGATTTGCTGCAGTTTTTTGCGAACGCGTGTTATATGACAGATAGTGTATTATCATCAACAAATTCTGTGCCATCCCACTTATGTATGAATAATCTTCCTTTTGTTTTCGTATATATGGTTATGGACAAGTACGAGGTGAGAGCGATGGAGTACGCGTTTGTTGGAATTGTCGCGACAGTTTTGTTAGCAAGTATTACGTCTATTTGGACGACAAGTGTTAAAACGTCCCGTCGTATTTCCTTAGAAAACTTATTTGTCCTTCTTCAATGGTATATCACGATGATGCTAGGTTTCGGGCTTATATATATGGTGCTTCAGATGAATGGGCATAACGTATTTACCCCATCTGCCAATGAAACAGCTAATGAGTGTTTTTCTATACTTCAAGACAGCCTTTATTTAAGCGGGATGACGTTGTTATCGGTTGGGTATGGGGATGTTACTCCGACAGGAATTGGAAGATGGATTGCCATTACGGAAGCCTTGCTTGGTTATATTATGCCTGCTGTGCTTGTTGCGCGTTCGATGATGGATCGTGATGACGCTAATCGTTGCAATTGATCGTTCTTTTCGCTACTCTTAAAAGCGAAAGAACAAATATACTGGAGGGAAAACGATGTCTTTGCAAGTCGGACAACTAGCACCGGATTTTACATTGCCGGCAAGCAATGGAGAAATGGTTTCACTTTCTGATTTTCGCGGCCAACATGTCGTGTTATATTTTTATCCGAAAGATATGACGCCGGGATGTACGACAGAAGCGTGCGATTTTCGCGATCATTATGAAAAATTTGCAGAGAGTAATGCCGTTATTTTAGGAGTAAGCACAGATTCTGTTGAACGTCACCAAAAATTTATTGAGAAATATCACTTGCCTTTTTTATTGCTTTCCGATGAAGAACATAAAGTGGCGGAAATGTATGGTGTTTGGAAATTAAAGAAAAATTTTGGGAAAGAGTATATGGGAATCGAGCGATCGACGTTTGTGATTGACCGGGACGGAAGATTAGTGAAAGAATGGCGTGGAGTTAAAGTAAAGGGGCATGTTGAAGAAGCATTAGAGTATATTTTAAAAAATTTAGCGTAATCTACCCTATATCTAGGTAGAAGTCCATGCAAAAAATCCGGCAACGCGTATGCTGAATAGTAACCTCCTCAAATGGATGCACTGAATGGTGCGGAACGAGCTTCCGCGCATTTTTTATGTTTTAATGATACGAATATTGACAAATAGCATAAAATACTTGTAGACTAATTATAAAAATTATAAAATAATAATTCTTTTTATTTTTAGGGAAGTGAGGTGCATGACGGTGTCTGACAATCAACAGTTGAAAGAAGCGCTTGATACATTAAAACAGACGGGAATACGCATTACTCCGCAACGTCATGCGATATTGGAATATTTGATTAATTCAATGTCACATCCGACAGCAGATGAAATATATAAAGCGCTGGAAGGAAAATTTCCAAACATGAGCGTAGCAACCGTCTATAACAATTTGCGCGTCTTTAAAGAGGTCGGGTTAGTGAAGGAATTAACATACGGTGATGCATCAAGCCGCTTTGATTTTGTTACATCCGACCATTACCATGTTATCTGTGAACAATGTGGCAAGATTGTCGATTTTCACTATCCAGGATTGGATGAGGTAGAAGAACTTGCCGCACATGTAACAGGATTCAAAGTGGATCATCATCGTATGGAAATTTACGGAAAGTGCCCTGATTGTCAAGAGAGAGCACGCCAACAACATTAAGAAGCTGATAGCGGGGAAGTTGCTATCAGCTTTTTCTTTTTTTTCGGTTATATTTTTCATCAAATTCTTTTCCCTCTAACTCTGGATCTAATGTCAATGGCTCATTGCAAAACATACATAAATCCACCCTGCCAAGCATTTTCGTCACTTTGCCGCAAGATGGGCATACGACTTGCACTGCCTTTATGGATAATGTCCCAATCCAGAAATAAACAACGGCGCTTGCGATGATAAAAAGAAGGCCTAAAATCATAAATAATGTCATAACGAAAGGAGATGTGCGGAAAAATATCCCTATATACATAACGATAATGCCGATAAAAATTAGGCTTAAGGCAAATGTGCGAATTTTATTGATTTTGCTCGAATATTTAATCCCCATTATTTTTCCCTCCTAATTATCACTATATCATAAAGTAAAGAAGGAACGTTAGCTTTTATATGCTATCTTCGCGAAGCATGAAACGATAAAGAGGATTTTTTTGTTTTTTGTCGAATAACGAATGACAGCATGAAGGAGATGGAGGAAATCATATATGGAAGATTTAATTCGTCCCATCTACCAGCAATGGGCCAGTCGCCGTAATACATTAGGAATTTTGCTGATTGAGAAGAAAGCGGACAATTCGGCGGTGACAGACACCTTTCATTTTGTTTTATTAGTAGTTTCCGCTGAGATGAATCCGCCTATATTTATGAAACATTATGCATCAGAAGAAGAAAAAGCAGCGTTATATGTGGTCGATGAAACAAAGCTAAATGAATGGTTGCTTCTTGGCAATCACCGGAAAGCGATTGATTGGATATTTAATGGAAAGGTTTTGTTTGACCGTAATGAATATATCCATCAACTTCGCAGCCGTATGGCGGAGTTCCCAAAAGAGATGCGGCAGTTAAAAATGGGGTTGGAATTTGCAAAATTAGTGCGTAGATATATGGACGGAAAAGCATTTTTTGAAGCAAGCCAAATGTTGGATGCGTACCATCATGTCATTCATGCGCTGCATCATCTAGCCCGATTAGCCGTCATTGAACAAGGATTTTATCCTGAGGTGACTGTTTGGAATCAAGTGAAGCAAATTGATGGACAAATTTATAAGCTATATGAGGAACTTGTCAGCAGTGAAGAACCTTTGCCGAAGCGGCTAGAACTTTTATTTTTGGCAAGCGAATTTTTAATTCATTCCCGAATTCCATCAGGGGCTGCTCATTTGTGCAATGTTTTAAGGGAAAAAGAAGGGGCGTGGAGCATCGCTGAAATGGTGCAGCATCCAAAGCTTGCATCATATTCGGTAGATCTTACCATCATGTTAGAGTATTTGGTGGAGAAGAAAATTTTGCATGTGCAGAAAAAATCAACAAAAAGCCCTCACATCTATCATCGTTACTATTCATTGAGAAATGAAGAGCAGTAGTAGAATGTTTTGTTATGCCTGTGTCTATAAATTATTTTGATCTGTTTGTTAGGGATGTATGTTTATTATTTTTATGGATATGCCGGCCCTGTTTTTATGTTAAATAAACGTTTCTGTTTTTGCTATCTTAAGCAAAAAAATGTTATTGACTTGTTAAAGAAGAGATGGTATATTATGAAACGTCGCCGCAACCAAAGAAATTGCGGAATGACGTCGATAAAAAATGCTTGACAATGAAAAAATATAAATAATATAATAAAGAAGTCGTTTTTAAAAGAATGTTCCTTGAAAACTGAACAAAACGAAGCGTCCACATAGAAAAGCGGAGGCG